>VYMB01000134.1_pt1 | contig 20522 bp, 16 predicted proteins | sample 5115321 | NCBI WGS metagenome assembly VYMB01 (sample SAMN12291794, study PRJNA351875) | freshwater metagenome | isolation source: freshwater lake | place: USA: Michigan, Wintergreen Lake | collected 2011-08-02 | reverse complement strand
AAGCGCTGGTACCGATATTAGTTTTTCTACCGAAGGCCGTATTTGGATGAACTCCGATGGACAAACCAACATGCCTTCCGGAGAAGTGTACACCAGTCCTGTGGAAGACAGTGTAAATGGGGTGGTATTCTTTTCCCTGCCATGTATTTATCAGGGCGCGGAGGTAGAAGGGGTTACTTTATGGGTAAAAGATGGGTTGATTGAACGTTGGGATGCCCAGCGTGGCAAAGAATTTTTGGACTATATTTTTTCCCTCCCTGGCACCCGCCGCTTTGGAGAAGCCGCCATCGGTACCAATTATGATATCAATCGGATGACAAAAAATATCCTGTTTGATGAAAAAATTGGCGGTACGATTCACATGGCAATTGGTCAAAGTTATCCGCAAACGGGCGGTAAAAATGAATCGGGCGTGCACTGGGACATGATTACGGACATGACGCAATCGGGCGAAATATGGGCCGATGGGGCGAAAATTTATGAGAAAGGGAAGTTTTTGTAGGCGCTTATTGCATGCTAAAGTCCACTAATTCATAGTTCGCATTGCGCCCCCCTTCCGATGTTGGTTGCAAAATACCTTTTTCTACCAAGTCCTTGATGTCACGCAAGGCTGTATCGGAGGAGGTTTTGGTCATTTTAGCCCATTTAGAAGTTTGTAATTTCCCTTCAAAACCGTCAAAAAGTTTGTTGAGCATCAACCTTTGGCGTTCGTTGATGGCGGTGTGTTCGTGTAACTTCCAAAATGCTGCTTTGCGCAATATTTTTTGCGTCGTGGTTTCTGTCGCAAGCATCGCGATTTTCAGGCAATTCAAAAACCAGTCGAGCCATTCCGTGATATCGCCGGTACTGTGCTGCACATTTTGCAATACGGCATAATAGCGCTTGCGTTCAGCTAATATTTGGCTCGACATGCTGTAAAAACGTTCTCCACTGCCTTCAGAGCGGGCAAGCAACATATCGGTGATGGCTCTTCCAATTCTGCCATTTCCGTCATCAAACGGATGAATGATGATAAACCAAAAGTGTGCAATAGCAGCTTTTAAAACAGGATCAACGCGGTTTTCGTTGTTGACCCAATCCAGAAAACGATCCATTTCCACCTTGACCATTTCTGGCTTTACCGCTTCATAATGCACTTTTTCTTTGCCCATTGCGCCCGAAACTACCTGGATCTCGCTGGTCCGGTATTGTCCCACTTCTATTTTGTAAGGGCCACTGTACCCGGTGGGGAACAGCGCTGCATGCCAACCAAACAAACGGTTTTCGGTTAAGGGCAAGGTATGGTGTTGCGTGGCATCCAGCATCATTTCTACCACGCCTTCAATGTGGCGGCTGCTTGGCACCAGTCCTGCGGTGTTGATGCCCAAACGCCTGGCAATGGAGGAACGCACCTGGTCATAATTGAGCAATTCACCTTCTATTTCTGATGATTTTACTACGTCTAAGGTTAAAGTGCGCAGGGTGGCTTCCTCCTTTTCCGAAAAGCCCAAAGCATTCATTTGCCCGATTATTTTACCCTGGATATGCCGCACTTCCCCAAATACGACATTGATAACTTGGCCCTGCCACGTAAAATCGGTCCAGTTTTCATATTCGTATAGATAATTTGCCATTGGCTGGTATAATTTGCGGTAAATATAGGGGTTATTCGCCGCATTTTTGCGGCGAATAACCTGTTTTTTTGCCGCAAGGGGATATGGTGGTTGATTTTGGATTTTTGGGATGGTCACCCTAGTATTGACATAGTACGGTTGGGGCTTTGAGAAGATGCGGATTTCGAATGTGAATTGCCGCTGTCATTGCTCTAATCTTTGAAATTAAAAGTTCATAGATGCTAGTAGGTTTAAACCAGAAAAACGCCATAGATCATTACCCACATTATCTACTTCTACCCTGGTATTATTGAGTTGGTAAACGGCCTTAATGTCAAATGTTTTTTCGCTGTTTTTAAATGGCTTGAATGTGTATCCAATGGCAGCGGAAAAATTTGTGCCTATGCCAAATTGATGAAAATAGTTTTGTTTGCCTTCACCGTTTATAAACCTGTTTTTGGTAAGCACAGAAGCCATCCCAAATTCACCTAATAGGAATAAGTTATTTTTTTCAAAAGGATAATACTTCACACCAGCAGTCGTAGTAATAAAATTGAAAAAATAGCCTTCTTCGTATCCTCCTGAACTTGGCTGAGTGCCAGTTAAGGAAGCCCTTAATGCGGTGCCAAGCATTAATCCCTTTACTTTTTTTATTGGATGATAATAGGCCGTAGTTAAAACCCAGCCAAATGGTGTCCCATACGAACCCACATTTTTCCTTTCTCCCTGGCTGTTTTGAAAGTAACTTAACCCTTGATCTCTAAGTGCTTGAGCACTTTTTAACGCAACACCTTTGTGCAAAATGGATGTAGCGAAACCTAACCCGAATTCTGTTTGGACTTTCTGTGATAAGGGGTTTTGTGCGTTTGCAAATTGCATTAAAAGGCAGGTTATACCCACTGCAAGCATTACGATTGACTTTTTCATCTTTGTAAGGTTTTAAATTGTAATTAATTTAACGCTACAAAGGTGCGTTGTCTATTTCCGCAGGACATTGACCCAGGTTAAGAAATGAAACTGGTTAATGATTTCAACACGGATTATTCGTCGCATGGGGGGATTTGTAGTTTTGGGTCAATCCGTATTAACTGCTATGTCTTGGGTATTACCGAAGGTCAGAATTTTTAACACAAAAGTTCAAGAGAAGGACAGAAGTTGAACTTTCCATAAAAGGCCAATCGAAGCAGTTCATTTATGCTTTTAATAATACTTTTTTATTTGCTAAACAGGTGAAGATATTTCTTGTATTTTTCAATTATTTGGTCTTCAAGATTTAAACTCAACTCGGATATTTTTTCAGGTGTGAAATCTTTGATTATTCTCATTTGTGTCTCTTCTACTTTGAAAATTTCTATAGCTACATCCTTGAATATAACGAACAAATATTTCCCTATTTTCCATTTGCCTTGTTCAAGTCTAGGATTAAGATGTAACACATAAAATTGAAAATCAAGTTTCTCCATTTCGTGCAGTTTCTCTTTATCGTCAAGCCAATACATTTGATCAAATATTCCTACACCAGCAAGATCGTCATAATTATCTTTATATTCGTCAAAAGAACTAAGGGTATCATTAGTAATTATTCCTCTTACATAATCTAAAACCCGATAAGTGATTTTTTCATCAAAGTCACCATAATAGTCGTTTCTCGTTTTAAAAAAATCATATTGTTCATAAAAGTTCAAAAGAATAAAACCAAAATCTTCTGTATTAAGCTTCATCAAATCAATATTTTCAATTATCTCCTTTAACAGTTCAAAACTCGGATTGATGTTAAATTTCGCTTTGTAATCTTTTATATCTTTTAGCATTTGTTGGTATCTGCTTTGCGAAAAATATCGTTCAACGATTTCGGGATAATTAACAAGTCTCTCTTTCAACTCTTCTCCTTCAATACAAATAATGTCGTATGATTTCTGCGGGGCCAATTTTTCAAGCCAAGTTCTTGCATTATTGGTTAGATAAGAGCTAGTGAAAATCACAAGAGAATTTGGAAGTTCAGCATCTGCCCAGGCGATTTTGGAGTTCAAATGCTCTGGCGGGACGCCTCCGCTCGTATAATGCTTACATTCAAAAAAATACTTTGCACCCTTGGGGCTTAACGGATTTGAGAATATATAGATAGCTTCAATGTCCCTACCGTTGTCTGCCCCCCCTTCACGCCAAATCAAGTTTCCAAATCCATATTTAACCACTAGGTCATAGCATAAGTTCTCAAATGCTCTAGGTGATATTTCTTCAAAATGAATGTCGTCTTTGGTATATTTCATTGTCTATTAGTTTGGCAAACAACTCACTGCGGCATTGCAAAGTTCCGAAAAAGAATCGAGTGTAGAGAGTTTTATCTATCTTTTCGGTGTTTGCCACTCTTAAAAGGACCGAAATAAAGAAATATCCATTTTGATAATTGGTATTCCTTATGCGTTTTAATAATCACGGCTGGTTGCTTAGCGTTTTTAATCTGCAAAGCCAGGTATCATTCCACATCACATATTACAGTATAATCGGACGGCGATATATTTGGCAAAATCAAGTTAAATGCAGGGGTGGTTTTTAAGATCTCATAATTTCCGCTTGAATAGGTGGTATAGTTTAGGTCAAAATTGTTATAAGCTGGGCTTACCTCTTTTGTCATTGCTATCTGTTTTCTTTAACTCAATTAAGTATTTCATATATCCCTGAAATTCATTGTCAGTTGGATTAATTTGCAATACAAAATTAACTTGTCCAAGTATGTGTTCTAAATAATTAACTTGTTTAATTTTTTGATGTTTAATATGGTCTGCAAGTCCAAATTTTTTTATATAAAAAATTTCTTGCCTTAATTTATTTCTTTTGTGAAATACGACTTGAGGTTTTTCATTTACTACAATTCCCGTAACTGTCTGTCGGGAATTAGACTTCATTAATTTTGTCTTTTCAGAATTAATACTTAAACCAATTGCTTCAACAGAATTATTTACTAATTCAAATAAATGTTCTTCATTGAAGTCTCCCGAAAAACTTAAGTCATCTGCATATCTTGTATATTTAATATTTTTTTCCAAACAATATTTAGCAATTATATTGTCTGTATTTTTAAAGTAAATGTTGGACAAATTGGGACTTGTTGGGGCGCCTTGTGGCAATGAATTGTCTCTTGTACATAATTTTGCCAAGAGATTTGATATAAGATTTGAATAGCCAAGTGACTTAAATATAGCTTCAACAGAATGAGTTTTTATTGATGGGAAAAAGTCTCTTAGGTCTAAAGTATAAACCTTTGCTTGCTTCTTGTGAAACCTAAGATTTTCTAGGATGCCTATCTTTTTTCGATATGCTTTGGCAAAGGGGCTTACAACAACATTTGATAATATATTTTCGAGTATCCAAATTTGGATTTCCTTTAGACTTGGTAATGGCTCTGAAATATTTCTAAGCTTACCATTCTTTTTTTTTATTTGGAAGTCTCTATAAAATGACGGAGTGTAAATTGCTGCTCGCTTTAAGTAGTCTTTTTCATAACCAACTAAGGCAGATAAGTGGGATGTATTATAAATTACAGGTACATTGTTTCTGAATAGTACTTCAGCATAGTCTAAGCAGAGTCTAATATTCTCTTCCGAATATCCTGAATTGGATGCGGCTTTCTCGAATGCTTCTTTATATTGTTCAAATTTCATTTTCTAAAAATCGATAATTGAGTGGGGAGCAAAGCTCCCACACTCAAATTAGTGAATACGGGTTTAAAAGGGGTGGAGCTTCAGCGGAACCCCTTTTAAACCCGAAGGCTTGAAAGCCTATTCAATTACTGAGCAATGACTTCACGGCTCAGGTGTCAGTCGAAACCAACACATTATTTTAAGAAAGAACTCGAAACGTCAATTCGTTTTGTTTTGGCAAAAATATAGAATTTTTGTCAATCTGCACCACTTGACTCTTAAAATCTTTATCTATCCATTCTTCTTTGTTAGTTTTCTTTATAATTTCTGATGTTTCAGTTAAGAATTCAGATCCCTTAACCGTAACAAATATTTTTTCGTTTTCATAGGTTATGTATTCTTTTTCAATTGCCTCATTTGTCAAAAGGGTAATTTCTTTAAAAGAAACGCCTTCACGAATGAGTTTATTAATGTTGCCATTGTTTTTGATGATATGTAATAGTATTGTTAGTTTATTTTCTTTCATGGTTCATTTGTTTCTTCTCTTGAAAATGGTGCTTCAAATTTTTGACTTCCTTTTTTATAAGTTTTCCAAAAAATAGGGAACGTATTATCGGGAGTTCTCAACATTGTAATTAATGCTTCCGACTGATTATATCCTAAACTAAAATGGCTTCCTCCTGGTATCATTTTTTCAATTTCTAACATTATCCCAATTTTTTCTTGTAATATTGGAGGATCATAATGGTCTGAAATTCCCTTTTTAGAAATATAATTTGCATAAATATTTATGCCTTCACCTTTTAGTTTTCCATAAATTTCATTCTGTGAAACCAAAGTTATAATGTTGATTTTATCGTTAGTTATACTTGTATTAACTCTAAGTTCATCAAGGCAAAAATTTAAAGTTTCTCCAGAACCGATATAATCGTCAATCAAATACAATGCTTCATTTTCCTTAATTTTTATACTATCTTCTTTTAAATCATCAAACTTGGAAATATATTTAAATGTAATTCCTTCATGGTTTTTAAGGTGTTTTTTGAAACCTTTAATTTGGTACATTAAGAATTGTCCGCTCTTAAATTTTCCTTCGTCCTCACGTTTAATAATTGGAAATAAGTAAACAGTCTTTATTTTTTGAAGTCTTTCTATCTCGATGCTTTCAATAGTAGAAAGTATTCGTGAATTGTAGTCATTATACGAAATCCATTTATACTTTTCTGTAAGTTCAATAATTAAAGCCCTTTGCTTGTTGTCAAGATTATTAATTAGTTTACAGAAATTGTCAAATACAAATTCGTCAATATCCTTTTCAGTCCAATTGTTTGTCTTGAAAACTTTATTTAATTTCATTATCGCTTCAATTATTTCCATTGTCTGTCAATGTTGGTTATTGAACTGTCCGTAGTAGGTAGCTTTACCCATAACGCTTAAGGCTACGCACACTTAACAAAGGTAAACCAAGAGCGCTTATTTTCCAACATCTTTCAAATTTTGATTTCATTTGGAGGATTGGTATAGATGAATTCAATCAAAGCCTGTTAATAGTCCCGAAAAGTGTACCAGCAATCATCTCCAAAAGTACCTCTTCGATTTTAGGGCTTGTTCAGATTTTGATCATTCGGAATAGTTTAAGATTTCCGCCTAAGCTGACTTTGGAGATACACAACCTTTCGCGCGCGCATCACCATACCAAAGAGACGATGTTCGATGAGGGCATTCCAAGGATCAAACGCTGCGGCCCCAATTTTTTATCGATGCTCTAAATAATTGGTTTTATTTCCTTTTGACAAGAAATAAGAAAATGAACAGTCGTAGCAGTTAAGTGAAGCATGTAATTGGCGAAATATTCAGGGACTTTAATTGTCTGTATTCCCTGTCCATGTCCACCTAATTTATTCCTTAATGTAGGAATTCCGCTTTCTAACACAGCCCGAATTGTAGAGAATTGAGTTTGTAAATAATCGGGAATTAATTTGTTTTTAAGACAAATATCTATTAAGTTTTTTGCTGTGTCATTCTGAGAATAAGTCCATCCATTCTCATTGCATATAATCTTCATGGTAGTTTCCATTGTTTTCAAGCAATCAACTAAGCATTCTTTATTTCTCTTAAATCTAAAATGTTCGTGTGCACTTAAAAACTCGTCGTTGGCATTCTTGAATGTAGTTGAATTCAATAAATTAAAAGTTGGAATAGTTACCTCTTTATGAAGTAGTTCGTTGTCTAGGCGAATGATTTTCCCTTGCTCAAAAGCAAAACCAATAGCATTCTCAAGAAAACGAGTGTTTAAATCTTTTATAACTTGTTCTGGTTCGTAATGAATCGGTAATTCATCATAATTTACTTGCTGGGGAATTTCTTTTATGTTCTTTATAAACTTGAAAACCGTTTCAATTATATCAAGGCTTTCATCTAAAGTTGCTTTTTTCTCAAAATAAAATTCAACACGGTAACTGTCAGAATACCTTGCGAGGCCATTTGTTAATAAAGTTTTTTTGCCAAATTCCTCTGACAAAATAGAATGAATTGCTTCCCAAATCGATTGTCTGTCGTACTCATAAAGTTGAGAAAAGAAATTTGTCCAAAGATGTACAATTTGAATTTTTAACTTTTCAGAAAGTTCTGCGTAGGTAAAAACGTCATCAGGTTTTTTGTTACGCTTAGAATATAAATCATGTATGCTCATTTCGTAGAGATTGTCAATTTAGGTTTGTGCATAACGCGCAATAACACACACTTATCTAACAGATATAACAAAGATAAATCCCTTGCCCAAAATTTCCAAACATTTGCTGTTTTTAACTTGCAATGCCGGAAATCATTCCACTTCATAAATGTCGGAATACGCCTACGGCGCATGTTTTGTTTTTTAGCCGCCGTATTACCAAATCGATATTAGCGGTTCGTTGTTATGTATTTTAAGTGGTTGTATCCCATTCTTGGAACCTTATACCAAGCTGTTTGTCTGCAATCGCAAATTCTTTGGCGCCCCAAGGCCGGAGCGTAACTTTATTGAGGTTTGGGTGCAGTAGATGAGGATGCGTGGCCGATACCTTTGCAAACACGGCTTCAATATCATCCGTTTCAAGCCTGAGCTCCGGATAATGTTCCTTGGCTAATTGCTCGTCTTGAAAAACCATAATCCTTACTCCGTCTTTTGCTAATACACAATAAGGTTGTAAAGCCTTGAAATCTTCGTGTTCAATGGAGAACTGCAGACAGTCAACAAATAATGTTCGTGCGTCTGAAATGTCGATATAGAACACACTGGGTACTAATTTTGAGAAATGCATAATTAGCGCCTGAAAAATTATTTTTTTATAAACTTGTAAGTATCCGTACCCGCTTTAGAAATTAGCACGACTACATATACCCCATCTTGAAAATTCGAAACGTCCATGGTGGTTTCTACTCCTTTTAAGATGCCCGAATGTAGTTTTTGTCCTAAGATTGAATATATTTCAACCGTAGCGTTTGTGTTTTCCGTGCAGGTGATGGTTAGGTTGTCCGCAACGGGATTTGGAAATAATTTAATTTTAGGAGAATTGGTGGTGTTCGCGGTGCTCAGTGCGTTTGCTTGATATACCCGCACGTAATCAACTTCCATGGCTGATTGCACAAAGTTTGGTGTAACACTCGGTTCAATGGCGACATTTAACAGGATATATTGTTCCGCATCAAACGGCCAGGTGTATTGGTTTTTCACGGTTGGATTATAGGATAAATGGTTGACGCCGTCGACACTAAATGTTATGCTTTGTTCATTCCATTCAACAGCATAAATATGAAATTCATTGGACACACCCGCTTTATATTGTGCATTGGAAATGTATTCTCCAATGGATAAATTGCCATTGATGGGGTGGTGGACCGCACTAGAGATTACATTTTGATTGGTTCCCCAATGTTCCATAATATCTATTTCGCCGCATGCAGGCCAATTGATGGTTCCATGCGTTGCTGTCCAAAAACCACCTGGTTCAATAATGTTTTTTCCAAGCATCCAGATTGCCGGCCATGTTCCAGCGCCCGTTGGCAATTTAGCCCGCGCTTCAACGCGTCCATATTTAAAAGCAAATTTCGAATTTAACCTGGCTGAGGTAAATTGCTTTGTTTGTCCCTGATCGGTGAATACTTCTTTTTTTGCCACAATATTAAGAACCCCATTGGACCGATATGAGTTAACTGCACTATTTGTATAGTGTTGCAATTCATTGTTGTACCAGCTCCAACCATTGGGTAATTGGGTTTGATGAAACCAATTAAAACTATTTACAACACCATCTCCGTCAAATTCGTCACTCCAAACCAAATTTTTAAAGGTAGAAGCCGCGCCGGCATAGTAAAAATCATCTATATAGGCTAGTACATTTGAGGTATTGTTCTCTCCATTTATTTGAATTAAAACCCGGTTAAAATCCCATCTGTTTAATGGATGTAGTGTGTTTGGATCGAAATTTACAAAAGGATCGGTCGCAAAATTGAAGGTAATTACCTGCCATTGATTCAGTAGGATGGGCTTAATAATTTCACATTGCGTCGTCCATGGTTCATTGATAGAACCATTTTGAAGTTTCAATGAAATTTGATTGTTTTGGTTTCCGGTAATACCACTTGAGGGTACGTAAATTTTCAGGGAAAACGTACTGCTGGTTTTTAAATTAAAACTAAAACCAGCATTAAATCCAGCGTTTGCGTACTGTCCACCAATATCTGAATATTTTAAAACAGTTGCTGAGGTGTTAATTCCTGTCGGATAAGGGTTGTTGAACTGGGTATCTATCAAGCAATTATCACCAAACCAGGAAGTAATACTGCTGTTTCCTTCAAAGTTGTCCTGTGAAATCTGGGCTTGCGAAAACAGGGTGACGCTGAAAAACAAAAATACAAGTGAAATAATGGTGCGCATGGTATGTTTTTTAAATTTTAGCAGGTTTGATTTTCAAATATAATGGGTAAAAGGGAAATATGCTCCTTGTTGCGTTGGCTAAAGATAAAGCAGGCGCATTTAATCTCCAAGCATTTATAAAGAACGCTTAGCCACACACGAGCGTTTCGCGTGATATTGGGGACGATTTGTGGCTTTTGATGCCGTTGTTACCTGTAGTTCCTTCTATAGGTCGCAGCTTCATAAAATGCCATAATAAATGGAAAAGTCACAAACACGATCCAAATGGCAAGGTGTCTTGGAAGGACTTGACGCATAACCCGTGTTAATCGTTGTTATTTTTTGTTCGTTTTATTGATCAATTCATAGGATAAAGCATCAATTTCGTCATTAATGTCAGATACATTAGACAAAATAATGACTGCCGTTTTTTCTTCAACTTTCATTACGATTGAAGATGAATATCCGCCTGTTCCTCCATTGTGCCAAAGTAAATCTTTTGCGTTTTCAGATTCTAATTTGTGCCATCCTAAACCAATTTTCGTATTTCCTTTAATTTCAAAAGTTGTTTTTCTTGTCAACTCAAGTTCTTTGTTTTTAGGATTGAATTGTGCCTTTGCGAACTTTGCCAAATCTTCCGTGGTAGATAATATTCCTCCTGCTCCAAATAGCACATCAAAATCCCAATTAGATACGATTTCTCCCTTTTTGTCTAATCCTTTTATAAGAAGATTTCCCAAATTTTGTGAACTTGTGTATGAATTGTTCATTTTGTATTTATCAAAAACTATCTTTTGTAAAAGGTTTTGAAAACTTGTTTTTTGGGACAAACCGAGTGTGTAACCTAAAAGTCCTGTACCCAAGTTGGAATATGAATACGTTTCGGAAGGTTCGTTTTCAAGTTTCAACAAATTTTTAAGATACGCTTCAAGTTCGGTTTTGCCATAACTTTTATATGGATTGATTTCATTGGATAAATCCAAATTTTCGGGCAAGCGCGGCAAACCCGAAGTATGATTAGCCAACTGCTCAAAATTTATTTTGATGTTGTCTTTGAATGCAAATGGGTAATATGAATTGATTTCGTCTGTCAATTTTATTTTTTTATGCACAACGAGTGAAGCCAAAACGGTCGATGTGAATACTTTTGTAATTGAGCCTATTTCAAAAACCCTCTTTTGGTTTTCATCTGGTTTTATCGTGTCATTTACTTTTATAATTCCGTAGTAATTTGTGTTCCCATTTTGAATTATGGCGATGGAAAGTTGTGTATTATTCGGAAAATCTTTGGAATTTGAAAAGATAATTTCAGTAATTTCTTTCGGATATTTGCTCAATGCGTTTACCGTTTTATTTGCACTTTCTTTTTGTATTTCAAAAGGTTTTATGTAAAGCCCGTTAATTTGATTTTTGTTATCCAGTGAAATGTTTACCGCCAAAACATCTTTTTCAAATTTCGTTTTATACATTGCATACGTTTCCTGCTGAAAATTGATAAACTCCAAACTTTCGATACTGCCTTTTTGACTTTTTAGGCCGGTTAGAAACTGCTTTGTTTTTTCAAGAGGTAATGCTTTTTTCATTTCTGGTGAAAAACAGTTGAAGATTTCATCATATTTGTCAGCGTTATAATTCGCCTGAAAATTGCCAATAGCAATTTTATAATTTTCGGGTTGAGCAAATAATAAATTTGTCATAAAGATTGCGGTTAAGAAGGAAGGTAGTCTTTTCATGGGTATTGTTGTTTTAATTTAACCCTATTAGCGGTTTGTTGTTTTTCTGCTTGTTTGTCATTCGTTTAAAAATGTCAGTAGGTAGTTTCTAATTTCTTGCTGTTGTTCGTCATTTGCGTGGTCGTCCATCTCGTTATGGGTTGTATTTGGGAGTTTTATAATTTTAATTCCAAACTGTTTTTGTTCTTCTGATGTCGGCAAAACCCCTTCGTCTGCGGGCTGGTCACTTGAACGTAAGGAATACACCTTTACGTCTTTCGTTTTGGGTAATGCCATTCTTCTGTTGTCCAAGGTAATGATCTTGTAGGCAATGTTTGGATACTTTTGCGGAAATAAAGCAGTCATATCAGCACCATTAGAATGTCCAATGATCGTTAGGTGTTTGAAGTCCAGTTCAGGATTTGTCTTTTTTAGTTCGTTTAGTACGAACAAAATATTGTCTGCACCGCGTTCCCAAAATGGTCGTCTGACAATTTGTGGAATTCCTGTCAAGGGCAGTAAATCATCAGAGGGCAGTTCATGTTGAATACTTGCAACAAAAAAACCTTTTGAGGCTAAAAACGCTGTCAAATAAGTGTATGCTAAATAGTCGCCGCCTTTATTTTGTCCATAACCGTGGCTGAAAATGACCACTTTCTGATTTTTTACTTTTTTGTCCGTTTGGGGTTTATAAATGGCAATAGGAATTACGCGTTGTCTGCTTTGGTCATACAATTTCAAAGTGTCCAAACTTACAGCGAATACGGGTTTTTTGTCAACAGATTTATTGAATGTTGAGCAACTTGTCAGAAGTCCTAATATTAAAATATAAACTATTTTATTCATGAATTTTTTGTTGGGTACCGCTCTTTTTTCTTTTATGCTGCTGCTCTCATTATTTCTCTCAACATTTTGTATGCACTATGATTTATAAAACCTTGCACATTTTCCTGTGTGAGTTCGGTATAATTCTGTGGTGAATGATTGATGATATAGTCCGTATAGAGTTTATCCATAATGCCTTTAATAACCAAATCATACACTTGTCGTTCGTCCTGTGTCAAGTTGTTTTTAATGGTTGCTCTCAGATCTGCAACTTGTTTGTCATCTACTTTTTGTAATGTCTGCAAATAATTTTCTACCACAGAAACTCCTTCGGGTGAGACTCTTTCTTTGAAACGTAAATTAATAGCAATTACAACTTCTTCAACGGTCGCCATTGGCCTCACATTTGTTACGTTTCCACCTGTTTGTCCACCACCACCATTGCCACCTTCATCGTCTTCCCCTTCTGGTTCTTGAACACCTTCTGCAATTTTTTCAATGTCGAAGGTTTTGAGTTTCACTTTCGCAATTTCTGCTTCCAAATCTTCGGCACTCATTGTAGGGTCGAGTTTTTCGAAAAGTAGAGAAGCAAAAATGTGGAAATCAATCAGAATTTTGTCTTTGAGTCGCAAACGGAACAATGCACGGATAAAACCAAACAAACTCACATAACGAGCTAGTAAAGTTCTAATCTCCCTGCGTTTTTCCATATCGCATTTGGCTTCCAATATGCCTTTTACTTGTGTTAGCAAGGCGGAAAGCGGTGCTATGTCATTGGCATTTTCACTATTGAACAAACGAACACAATCCTCAACATCTTCGAGCGTAAATATTCCACGCTTTAATAATTCGTCCTTGATTTTGTATAGGTCATCCGGGTTGGCTTCTTTGTGGCTCTCTACATTGTGCTGATACTTACGGAATGCTTTTATGATTTTTTCATACGAATTAGTAAAGTCTACAGTTAAAGTGTCGAACTTTTTACCTGGATAAATGCGGTTTAATCGGCTGATGGTTTGTACTGCGTTTCGTTCTTGCAGGGCTTTGTCAAGAAACATGGTATGCAGCATTTTTTCGCTAAAACCAACCTGGAATTTATTAGCAACAATCAAAAAGCGTATATCATCACCTTTTTCAAAACAATCCTCAATCTTTACCGACTGCGGATTATTGGGTCGGTTCATTTCGGTTTCGGAATAAATTTTACTGTTATAGTTGATTTGACCCGAAAAAGCTACCAATGTTTTCCATTTAAAGCCTCGTCTTTGAAGCTCTTCATCCAAAAACAGTTTGTATTTAACGGCACTCAAACGACTTGATGTTACAATCATTGATTTTGCCTTACCTTCAATTTTATCGGCTGTTTTGTCTTTGAAAATGGAAACAATGATTTTACATTTCTCTTTTATTACGTCATCATCTTCAAAGGCTTTTAACTTCAATGCGCGGTAAACCTGCAATGTCGGATACTCATGTTGCTTGTAATCGTCTGGCAGTTTATAATTGAGTTCGTAAAGGGTTTCGTAAGTGATGATGTTTTTAGCTACATCCATTATGTAGCCTTCGCCAATGGCTTCATCCATACTGTACACATCAAACGGACGACCTTCTCTGCCAAAATGCTGGATGGTCTTTTCGCTCGGTGTGGCAGTCAACGCTATAAAGCAAAGGTTCGGAAACTCCTTTCTCGAAATTTCTTCAATCAATTCTTCCTGCTCGTCTATTTCTTCTTCTACTTTTTGCTGGGTGGTTTGTCCGGTGGCTTCATCAAATACATCCACCATTTTTTCGTGCAACTTGCCTTCCTGATTAGTGTGGGCTTCGTCTATGATGAAACAAATCTTTTTGCCTGATTGGTCTGCCAAGCCTTTCAGAAATGAAAACTTGTGCAAAATTGTAACGATTACCGGCGAATTAACGGGTATTTCGGAATTGCGATAAGTATCCAAGCGTTCGCCCAATGCCAAACGAACATCAGTACTGTTTTTGCAATAGCCCACAACGCCTGTTTGACCGATGGCTTTGATAAAGTCTTTACTTATCTGGTCGTCAAGATTGATACGGTGCGTAAGGATAATAATATGGTCAAATAACTTTTGGTTTTTGATGTGCAGGTTTCGCAGATTTTGCACCAGCCAAACAATGGTATTGCTCTTTCCGCTCCCTGCACTGTGCTGAATGAGATAGCGCAGGTTCAGCGATTTCTTTTTACTGAAATGCGCTGAAATGTCATCGTAAATGCGTTTGACACAACGTTGCTGGTGGTAGCGTGGGAAAATCCAGTTTTGTGTATTGCCGTATAAGTAGCGTTCAATAAAATTCAAAATACTGTCAGGCATCAAGATTTCATTGTACAGGTATTGCACGGCATAATCATCGCCTTTTATTTTTTCGTTGAGCAAACCTGTATTGAATTCCCTGAAATCGTCTTTAGTAGGTGGCTTGCTGAAAGTTGTGGCTATTTTTGCCTTTTCGTCATCGGATGCGATGTGAACAAAAGCACGGTGATAAATGGCCCTGTCAATATCTCTGTTGCAATATTGTTTTACTGCATCATTTACATTTTGCCCTGCAAGGGTGTGTTTTAGTTCTACCGTGATAATGGCAAAACCGTTCAAACAAATAACAATATCAATGCTTTGGCGGTCGTCTTCCTGTTGCCTTGCATTGGCGGCACTGGTAAAATGATACTGACGAATAACACTGAAAATATTCTTTTTGTATCGGACTGTCTGTTCCGTATTGTCAGATCTTTCGGGTTTGAAATATAATAAGTCCAAATCGTATTGGCTGTTTACTTTCAGCCCTTCTTTTAGTAATTGAAACAGTGGTTTGCTTTTAAGCGCTTCACTTATTTTTTTACCGAGTTCCTTTTTCCATTCATAGCCGAGTTCTGATTTGATGGCTTGTAGTTTTGCACGTTGGGTATCTTCCCAAAACTGTTCAAGCCTATCCCAATGAATACAGTTTACCTTATCAGCGGTAATTTCACTATCTCGGAAAATGCGGTAGCCCCACTTTGTATCCAACTGATGACAAAAATGGTCTTCAAATATACGTTCCCAATCTTTACGCTGTTTACTCATGGGGCATTACAAGTTTAGTTTATTAACCGGGTGCGGGCATATTCAACTGCCTGATGCAGTTTATGCAACAATAACTTTTTATCAGGCAATTCGATTAAATACTCCGCAACCCTTATATTGCTTTTGTCTAATTGCATCAACTCAATATGCTCTTCATTTTTGCCTGCGCAAAGAATTAACCCGATCGGTTTATTTTCGCCTTCTACCATTTCGTATCGCTCTAAGTAGCGCAGGTACAATTCCATTTGCCCTTTGTAGCCCGCTTCAAACTCCCCCAGTTTCAGATCAATGGCCACTAAGCATTTCAGCCTGCGGTGAAAAAACAGGAGGTCAATTTTATAGTCCCTATTGTCAATGGTGATGCGCTTTTGGCGGGCCAGAAACCCAAAGTCATTGCCCAATTCGGTTATAAACCCCTGGAGTTCTGCTAAGATAGCGGTTTCCAAATCTTTTTCGGAATAACGATCCTTCAAACCCAAAAAGTCCAAAAAATAAGGGTCGCGAAACACCAGGTCTGGACTGATTTGCTGTTCGTTTTTTAACTGTTCCAACTCGTTTTTAATGGTCAGTTCGGGCTTTTTACTAATGGCAGTACGTTCATAGAGCATCGCATTGATACGCTCTTGAAAAACCCGGACACTCCATTTTTCGAGTTTACAGATTTCAATATAAAATGCTCTTTTCAGCGGATCTTGAATGGGTATAAGTAACTTAATATGGGACCAACTCAGTTGGCTGCGCATTTCATATACGATGTTTTCATCTGGAAATACTTCGGCAAATTGCATCATCCTGCGCAGGTTTTTCTCAGAAAACGAGCTACCATACGCTTCCGATAATTGTCGCCACAGTGTAGCGACAATCTGTTTGCCGTAAGTTTCTCCCTGATATTGAGCCACCGCTTCATTTATTTTTTTCCCTATTTGCCAATACAAGGTTGTAATGGCAGCATTCACCGCTACCGCAAGCTGCTGTTTGCTTTGCTCAATCAGTTCCTTAATGGAGCCCAGCAACTGCGTATTTTCAATTTCTTTAGGCATACTCGTTTACATTTATTTTGCCTGTTACCGCTTCGTATATTTTTATCTTTCTTAACTCTTGGAGCTTTTCAATTTGTGATTCAATGTTCTTAATTAGTATATCAATCTTTGTAGTGCGTTCTTGCAGGTAGCCTGCGATTTCAATTTGTTCACTTTTAGGAGCAACTACAACTCTTAACCTTTCAATTACTCCCATTCCAATGTTAGGTTGAGTTCCAAATGACCAAGTCAATTGAACCTGTTTTTGCACATAATTTGAGCACAATGCAAAAAACAGAAACCGTGAACAGGTATTCGAATTAGACCTAATTAGTGCAAGCGGCGACCAAATGTTGAAATTTTGATCGCTATCTACATATCCTATTCGACCAGTAGTAGAACCTGACTTGACCATAAAAATGTCATCTCTTTTAGGCTTACATTTTTGTGAATAAATTCTATCCTGCTCAACTGAAATATTTCCACCTCTTGCACCATAGTTTATTCCATTTTCCGTAATTGCTTCTGCCGAAATAAAAGGTACGCCATCTAAATCGTCTACTAATTCAGGCGTTTCGTGCGGCCCGTCAGTAATTTTTGGTGATACTAAATTCTTCAATCGTTTTTCGTCCCAATGCTCCGGAATTTCCCCCAACCACTCAATGCCGCTATCTTTCATTTCAGGATTGGGATCTAAGCCTGCCTTCGCTGCTGCTTCGGCAGGTAACCCTTTTGTAACTGCGTTATTTATTTCAATTTGCCGCAGTTCTTTGAGTTTTTCTGCCTGTGCTTTTTTGTTGGCAATCAGGCGGTCAATCTTTTGGGTTTGTTGGTCTAGGTAGTTGGCGATTGAGAGTTGTTCTTCAAGTTCAGGTAATGATAACCGCAACCTTTCAAGGACACCCATTCCAATATTCGGCTGCGTTCCAAAAGACCAAGAGTTTTGAATTTGTCTTTGAATACAATCTGATGAAAGGAAGTGAAAAAGAAATCTTGGAGAATTCTTTATATTAGAACGAACCAAAGCTAAAGGGGACCAAATATTAAAATTCAAATCTGTGTCAACATATCCAATTCTACCTGTAGTTGAACCTGATTTTACAATGAAAATATCATCTCTTTTTGGCTTGCATTTAAGAGAATAAATTCTGTCTTGCTCAACAGAAATATTGCCGCCTCTAGCTTCATAATTAATTCCATTTTCAGTAATTGCCTCTGCTGAAATAAAAGGCACACTGTCCTCATCATCAACTAATTCAGGTGTTTCGTGTGGGCCATCAGTGATTTTTGGATTAACTAAATCCTTTAAACGTTTAATTTTCCATTGCTCTGGCACTTCTCCAATCCAATCAATACCACTTGGTTTATATTTTTCGTACTTGCTCATAATGTAATTCCCAATTCACGCATTAAATCAAGATTTTCCTTTTCCAGTTCAGCCATTTCCTGTACCACGGTGGCTTCTTCACGCAAAGGCTGGTACACATAAAAATGTTTAGTAAAGGGTATTTCGTAACCTTTTTCTTCGGCTGTTATCGTCCATTTCTTTTCAACCTCTTTTTTCAAAAAGGCCTCTTTGTCTTCTTTCCAGGGAATGTATTCGGTGTCTTTTACAATTTTGGGCACGTTAATAGTGGCTTTTAAGCCTAATTTGTTGCCAACTAAGGTTTTGCGAATGGTAATGTAAACGTCGGTAGTTTTGTTTTTAATAGCCAGTTCACTTTCGGGATTCAGGGTAAAGGTATATTCGCCTTCATCGCCTTTTTTATCTTTCAACTCGTCCAATTGTTCTTTGTCATATTTGGATTTAGTCAATACAATTTCGTCCAGTTTATTTTGAGCAATGCTTACTTCTTTTTCAATGGTCATTGGGTCTCCATCTTCATCGATTTCCTCCAAATCCAGAAACACTTTGCGGTAAGCAAAATCTTCGAGTTCAAATATTTTGCTGTATTGGCCTTCTTCAAAGGCTTTATGAATGTTGATAATTTGCTTTATCTGGTCGTTGGCTTCCACATAGCGTTCGTTTTCTCCGCTGCCTTCTATACCGTTATGAATGCGTCTGCGTTTGTTGCCCAAACTGCGTTTCATGGGTTTCCAAAAATCAACGGCATTGATCAATTGAATTTTGCCTTTGCGTTTTTCGGGTTTGTTGTTTCGTATCAGCCAGATGTATGTGGCAATACCTGTGTTGTAAAACAATTCGGTGGGCAAGGCTACAATGGTTTCGAGCCAATCGTTTTCCAAAACATATTTTCTGATTGCACTTTCGCCACTGCCCGCATCACCACTAAACAAAGGTGAGCCGTTGTGTACAATGGCAATAGCCGAACCGCCCAACTCGGCAGGTTTCATTTTGCTAATCATGTGCAGGGTAAAGAGCAATTGTCCGTCACTACTTCGGGGTTGTCCTACCTCAAAACGGCCATTGCTGGCAGCCATTACTTTCTTTTGTATTTTTTTCCAACTCTTGCCGTAAGGCGGATTCGAAAGCATAAAGTCGAACTGTTCGCCTGTTGCACCATCTTCGTAAAGGGTGTCGCCTTTGGTAATGTATGCGGTTTCGCCTTTCAGCAATAAGTCGGCTTGTGCCACCGCCCAGGTTTTATCGTTTACTTCTTGCCCGTACATGACTACTTTGGCATTAGGATTTATCTTTTCTTCAATAAACTCCTTTGCTGCCGAAAGCATACCACCGCTACCACAGGCAGGGTCGTAAATGGTAACGAGTTGTCCATCTTTAATGGCTTTCTCGTCCATATCGAGCATGTGTGTCATCAAGTCAATTACCTCACGCGGTGTGTAGTGTTCCCCTGCTTCGGCATTGTTGGCTTCTGAAAATTTTCGCACCAATTCTTCAAACACATAACCCATTTTGATATTGCTCACCTTTTGCGGGCTAAGGTCTATCTGTGCGAAGTCTTTGATAAGCGTAAAAAGGATTTTCTCCTCTGCCAATTTGTTGATGTGCGAACGAATACCCGAACGGTCAATAATGATCTTTATATTGTCGGTATAGCCGTTCAAATAACTGATAAAATTATTCTTGATACTGCTTTCGCCTTCGTCTGCTAATGATTGTAAAGTATTGTGCGAGCTGGTATTGTTAAACTTTATAGCTTCTAATACTTTGCTGTTCAATATTTGTGTCTGCGTTGTTGCATCTACTTTTGCCAATTGGGTTTCCAGTTGTTTTTGCAATTCTTCGGTTTTTGCAATCAGAACACCTTCAATCCTACGAATAAGTACCATTGGGTAAATAATGTCGGGGTACTCAGTCCGTTGAAAAATGTCTCTCAGCACGTCATTGGCGGTATTCCAAATAAGGGCAACTTCACTGGATATTTCGGTATCTCTTTTCATTTTATGTTTATAGTCGTCTGTTAGGTTTGCTTGTAACGTGTAAATATGCGCACTTTTCATGCGTATGTGCCAAAGGTAAACCACGCACACGCATTTTCCAACTTCTATTAAATTATGATTTCGTTTGGCGGATTGGTATAGTTGAATTCAATCAAAGGCTGTCATTTGAAGCAAAAAGTATACCAGGAATCATTTCCAAAAGTGTACTACTACGATTTTAATACCAGTACATATTTTAACAATTCGCAATCATTTACCCTTTCCGCCCAAGCTGACTCTGATAATACACCACCTTTCGCGCGCGCATCACCTCACCCAAGGGACGATGCTCCATGAAGGCATTCCAGGGATCAAACGCTGCGGCCTCAATTTCGGAAGCGAGTTGTGAGC
>VYMB01000164.1_pt1 | contig 21331 bp, 23 predicted proteins | sample 5115321 | NCBI WGS metagenome assembly VYMB01 (sample SAMN12291794, study PRJNA351875) | freshwater metagenome | isolation source: freshwater lake | place: USA: Michigan, Wintergreen Lake | collected 2011-08-02 | reverse complement strand
TTTAAAATAAAGCTTTTGACCTGTTAAAGTCCGATGTTCATGCTGCGAAAATAGGATTGGGACTTTCAAAAACCTTGCATTATCCTTCTTGTAGTACATCGCTTGGTACAAAAAACTAGGGCAACAAAGCCTGAAACGACCGACGACCGACGACCGACTCCTACCCCCAGGAAAAACTTTTTCAGCAGACCCTAGGTAAACTTTCTGCATAACACTCTCCAGAGCAACGATATGGGTCAACTTTCGGTATATCACCCCATTTAGGCGCAATCGCCAGAACTTTTCCCTATATCACGCCCAAAAGCGTGTTAGCCAGATTAGCCCACATCGCACTTAAACCCACAGTTTCAATCAATGTGCATGGTGCGTTCCCCAAAATCGATCGCTGGAGCAGTAGGAACCACATTAGGGAACGCACCCTACGGCTACGGCGATAGCGATTTGCTGAAACCGAGTTGAATACAGACTGCTTTCTCTATTTCTTCCCAATAAACGTCTTCTAAAACACCCTGTTTATTCTTAATTCTTTGAGAATCTACAGCCCTCATTTGACTTAAGTTGATGTATCGCTCTCCGTCTAGTCCATTCTGCACTGTCGGGGTAATATTGACAACAAAAGGATAAGTCCTTTTCCCAGGCAACAATGGAGCAACTACTGTCGTTGTTCCATTTTGATTGCCAATATCGTTTTGTAAAATCAGGCAAGGACGTTCTTTATCGGTTTCATAACCAACAACGGGTTTCAGATCGATCCACCAGATCTCTCCTCGCTTATAGGTTAGTCTTCCATTAGGCATTTAGACCGTCGCCCACTACAATATCCCAGACAGAGATTTCTGCTTGTATCTCTGGATCATTGGCCTGATCTTTATAAGCGTCTTCTAGCTCTTTCATAAAAACCCTTCTTTTCTCTTGCCAGAGAACATCATTGATAAAGCGACTACGATTGCTTGCTAGTCGATCTACAAAGTCCAAAACTTCGTCATCTAAGGTTATGCTAACTTTCTTACTCATTGCCATAAACTGTTTACGACAGCTTGGTAGGATTAGATCATCATACTAACTAATCCTACATTAATTGTCAATGCCTGCCTCTGATCTGTAAGTAGATTGAAGGCCTAACGACATCTAGGGGTGCTACCCAGTGTCTTCGGTATCGCACTTAAACCCACAGTTTCAATCAATGTACATGGTGCGTTCCCCAAAATCTATTAGTGGAGTAGTAGGACTTACATTAGGGAACGCACCCTACAGCAACTAGCTTTGGAGCATAACGATCGAGTTCACCTATATTTTGGATCGTAGCGGAAAAATGTCAGGTACAACGATTTGTTATACATTATCTTTCTTTGTCAGTTAAATCAATATATTCAGTTTGTATTCGTTTATTCTTGATTAGTATTCTAAAATACGGACATTTCCCATTTACTGATAAATCTTTATCATCATTCCCTTTCCTGAATTTAATTATTTCAAATTGGTCGGGATTAAATTTATGTAAAAATGTTATTGGCACTCCCATATATCCCTTATAGTCTATTGGTATGTCTTGTGTTTTATTAACATTAATTCCATCATAATTGTCATATTTTGGATATTGAACTTCGTTGCCAAAATATCTTTTTGTAAGTTTTATATCTTCGTGCCGCTTAAAATTATCTAAATTAGTAAGCCATAAACAATTGTTCGGTGAAATTATTCTATTACCAGAGTTATCTATTCGAGTTTCTGTTCCATATAGTTCATAGTGTTCAGGTACAATAAAACCTGAAATACCTCTACCAAGATTTATTCCTAACCACGCCTTGTTTTCTTTAATAAGTTTGAAAATTTCTTTATAGGTTATTGCATTAATATTGCCAATTATCAAAAACTTTTTATCGTATTTAACCAATTGAGCTACATACTCTCTGAATAATGAAAATGGGGGATTGGTAACAACAATATCGGACTGCTTTAATAGTTCAATGCTTTCCGAACTACGAAAATCACCATCTCCATTAAAGTAAACTAGGTCAGTTGACGTTGGTTTGTTTTTTTCGCCTTCTGTACCTGTATATTCAAAGAAAAAACCTTTTTCATCTTCTTCCGTATTAAATAAATTTTTTACTTGCTCTCTATAACAAGATGTTATTATTTTTTTAAGACCTAATTCATTGAAATTTGAGGTAAAATAATTAAAAAAGTTACTAATTCGGGGGTCATCGCAATTGCAATAAACTACTTGATTTTCAAAATGACTTTTATAATGCTGTAATTCGCTTTCTATATCTGAAAGCTGTGTATAAAACTCGTCGCTTTTTGATTTCTTAGCTTTTTGTAACAATTCATTTGTTGCATTTCTTGCCATTTTCAACCTATTTTGACTTAATAAATCTTTGTTTTAGTTATTTACTTTTGGTTATCTGATTAAATATCTCACTGCCTAATACTTTAAGAGAGGTTTTAGAAATTTCAAGCATAATATCAAACATTTTTTTGACATCCCATTTTTCGCCATTTCCTTGTGTGTATATAGAAGTTGCTTGAAGCATAATTGTTTTATCTTTATGCTTGACAAACTTATTTTTACACAAATTGGTATTAATGGGCATTCCATAATTTGCAGAAGTTAACCTATCTAATCTATTTAGCGTTCCTGAATTGTATTCAAGCGTTACAACCCTTCCATCGGGTCTTTTAATTGAAATAGTTTCTGTTAAAAAATTTGAGCCTTCCAGAAATAATACATAGGGAAAATGAGATTCGGATAACATCAAATTAGCTATTTCAGATATGTTTTTATGGGATCTTTCTATTGCATTACCGGCAGCCATCAAATCTTGATCATTTTTTGCTCCTACAAGTTTTCCTGCTTTGATGTTTTCAATGTCTTTCCCCTGATGTTTAGCTTCCGAAACTAAAACGATTCTCCAATTACCGTTATCATCTTTTACTTCTATTATTCCACCATCGGGTATAATACTTGAATTTGATACAAAAAGTGTCTGTCCTAATTCAGGGTCAATTTTCTTTAATGCTTCGTTTATTTCTTCTTTTTTTATGCTCGTTTTGTATTGAAAAGATAATTGAGGAAACTCCTTTTCAAGCTGTTCAATTACAAAAAGTGAAATTTTTCCAACAGTTATGTCGTGTGATTTTGCTTCATCTCCAAATATACCAACCACACCTTTAGACTCTTTATGTTGATTCGTTAATCTTTTTGATTGATTCTTTTTAGTCATATTGTGCCTTTTCTTTACTTAAATCTTCCACTTTCTGTTACAGATAATGTATCTATAACGAAAGATTATACGGAAATTTTCAGCAAACCCTAATTCAACCTTTTGCTCCTGTACTTTTAGCAGCACAGGAGCAAAGTTGAAAATAAAAATTAATAACTGTCCTCATCGATGATAACTTCCACGGGAATCACTTCTTCTAACACTTTTTCCTGCATTTCTTGGCGACGAATCGGTATTTTGGTTTTTTCCAATTCAGGTAAAGCGACCAATTCCCGTTGTTTTTCCCGGACGGTATTGGGTAACAACATCGGTAAAGGTTCGGGGGTTTCTAACCAGTAGCTGGCCACCGGTAGAGTATGTTCTAAATCTTCCAATAAACGGGGAATAATCATCACCGCGTGCAGTTCACCGATTTTCTCCGCTTCCCGCATTCCCGCATCAATGGCCACGGCCACATTAGCGACGGAACCCCGGATAATGGCCGTACACAAACCATCTCCAATTGTTTCGTAGGAAGCTAACTGCACATCGGCCGATTTTAACATGGCATCGGCTGCCCCCACCATAGCAGGAAAACCGCGGGTTTCCAAGAGACCGATCGACATATTGCTCAGTTTACTGAAACCCCGTTGACTTTGGGCAATTTCGGCTAAACGGCTACCAATTGGGAAAATTACCTCTAAATTGGGCATCGGTCGGGGAATAACGGATTTAGATACCAATTGTCCGAACTGTGCGGCGGTTTTTGCCCCTTCTTCCACTGCTAACCGCACATCGGCAATATTACCACGCACGATCGCCGTACAGTGACCACCGCCAATTTTTTCGTAACCCACGAGGGTAACTTCTGCCGATTTTAGCATCATATCCGCCGTCCCGACGATCGCCGGAAAGCTGAGGGTAGAGACTAAACCCAAGGCGCTATCTTTGGGGTGACGCTTGGTTTTCATCGTCCTTTGACTGGGGTTAGTTGGGGACGAGGGGGGAATGCTTCCATTAACTCTTAATCTAGACATTGAAGATAAACTTGCCCTAACAGGTACGAAGGGGGTGATTGTCAGCTATCCTGTTACTATCTAGTCTATCCTGTTAACCTTAATTGCTATTGAAGATTTTTGAGGGATTAGATAAATTTTAGTTATTGTAGCTTGATCAAGTTGTCTATGACAGAACAGCCTCGCAGTACAGATGATCGAATCAGCGAAACGGAAGCGACCGAATTAATGCGATCGCTGCTTCATAAGGAAGGAAATTGGGTGAATTGGGGGCAAAAATGTCAAAAACTGCAAAAAGCTGGCTACGATTCCCAGTTAATCTTTGAACAAACGGGTTTTCAAAATGCCCAACAAAATTTAATTATTGTCGCTGCCCAAGTTTTTGAGAGTTTAATCAAAGCGGGAGCAGATGAAGATTTGTTAAGTTACTACATCGGGCCGCGCAGTGATGTGCTATACGAATTGCGGATTCTCAACCAAGAACAAAGATTGGGGGCAGCGAAGTTAGCGGCAGAAAAAAGGATTGAGGTGGCTGAAGCACACGATATCGCCAAAGCTATCCAAGATTTTTCCCGTTTATCCCAGATTCCCAGTGAATTTACCCGTCACCCTGGAGATGCGATCGCTTATCAGTGTTGGAAACGGGGTAAACAAAAGCGAGATTTAGCCGAAAGATCGAAATTAATCGCTAAAGGGTTGAAATTTGCCCATTCTGACTCGGCCAGACAGGCGATCGAGTCTTTACTACAAGATTTTACCGTTACTCCCACCCGTAGCGCACCTTTGCTACCCGTCCATCGTTTACAGGATGAGGACGAATTAGCTAGAATTATTCCTTTAGTAGGAAGATTTCCGGTGACGGTAACTGATATAAAACACACAGAAAGTTTGAGCGTCGAGGAACCTTTTCGACTGGTAACGGTGGGGGATAAACAAACGATTGTCCCTCTCCCCGGTTGGCAAGCAATTCTCAAAGCGATCGATCCTGTAGCTATTTTATGGCCTAGTGATCAATTACCTCGATCGATTGCCACCAGATCCGAGGAAGTGTTATTAGTGATCGATCGAGTTTTTGCTGAATGGGACGTGAACAATTATTATCTAGTGGAGAGGGATAATTCTGTCTTTTTACAATGGTTTGATAGTTCCCCCGATGTCACCATACTAGGTGAATTGGTCTTGATTTTAAGAGCCAAAAATATCCTTGATGAAAAAAACATCACCGAACCCTGGCAAATGGACGACTAAATCAGTGATCAGTGATCAGTAAACAGTGATCAGGTTTAAGCTATTGGTTATGAGTGGGAATAAGAAAATAGATAAACTGATCACTGAATCGAATAAAACTGGTCACTGCTAACTTGTAGCTGACAGCATAACTTAAGAAACTAAGAGACATTTTTTAAGGAAAAAGCCAAAAGGGAAAACCTACTTTCAAGAAAACACTGGAACAGACGACAGGCAAATGTTGACTGATAACTGATAACTGATAACTGAATATATGCGTGCAGTAATTTGTGGATATTATGGGAGAGGAAACGGAGGAGATGAGGCATTATTAGTGTCTCTATTACAGATGTTGCCGTCAGAAATTAAACCTATTGTTTTGTCAAATAATCCCAGAGAAACCAGTCAACGTTATGGAGTGGAAACCTGTCCTAGTCGGGATTGGTGGCAAGTTTTTCAAACTCTTAAAAAAGCGGATGTATTTATCTGGGGTGGTGGCAGTTTAATGCAGGATGTCACCAGTTTTGCCAGTCCAATTTATTACGGTGGGTTAATGGCTCTTGCTCAATTATTGGGCTTAAAAACTATTGCTTGGGGCCAGGGAATTGGACCATTAAATAGACCTTTTACCCGTTGGTTAACCAAAAAAGTTTTGCAACAATGTAGTTTAGTTACTGTGCGCGATGATATATCGGCTCATTTAGTTGCCGATTGGGGCATTCGTCCCATTGTTGCCCCCGATCCAGTATGGGCTTTAGACGCTCAATCAGTCAAGGGATTATCAGATTTACCCGCCCCAAGAATCGCCGTCAATTTACGTCCCCATCCCCTATTAACCCCAGCAAAATTAGATAAATTAACCCAAGCTTTAATTGATTTACAAATTAGTACGGGGGCGTTTATTCTCTTAGTCCCTTTTCAAAAGTCGCGGGATTTGCCCCTCTGTGAAGCTGTAGCCCGTCAATTAAGGGAAAATCATCAAATCATCAGTTTAGAGGATCCAAGACAGTTAAAAGGCTTATTTCGCGGGGTAGAAATGGTGATCGGAATGCGCTTTCATAGTTTGATTATGGCCGCGGCAGAAGATTGTCGTTGTTTTGCCCTTAGTTATGATCCGAAAGTGTCGCGATTAATTGCCGAAGTACCGATGCCGGGTTGGGAATTAGATCAGTTACCAGAGGCAGTTAATGATATTAGTAATGCTTGGATTGATTTTTATGCCAATGGAGAGGGATTAAGCAGCGATCGCAAACATTTTTTAATCGATCGAGCTTTAATTCATAGAGAAATTTTGTTTAGATTGGTGAGCTAATTTTTATGTCGAGTGCCATTACCGAAGCGATCACGACTATTGCCCTGGCCGAGACAAGATTTAATCTCTCCTTAACAGAAGATGGAGCATTTTTTCCCGAATGGCAAAGTGATTTACTGGCCCTATCTAGCCATGAAAAAAAGAGTTTGGATGAACTAAGACAAAGGTATTTATACCAAAGATCGGCGGGACAGTTATTAGAAGGAACCGTGACTTTATTGTTAGTTTCTCCCTTACTAGCGATTGCGGGTTTTTACGATCCGCCTTTTCGAGTACGCGCAGAGGAATCGGTAAGCTTAACCGTCGATGATGGGGAAGAAATACTATCGGGTAGAATCGATGTGTTAGTCTGGTTAAATCAGTTTTGGGTGGTAATTGTAGAATCAAAAAAAACCGCCCTATCGGTTTGGACTGCCTTACCGCAAACCTTAGCCTATTTGATGGCTAATCCGCAACCAGAAAAACCTAGCTTTGCCCTCGTCACCAATGGAGATGATATTTTATTGGTCAAATTGAGAGCTAATGCCCATCATTATGCCCTATCTAGGATATTTGCTCCCTTTATTTCCAGAGAAGAACTATATAGGGTTTTGCAGATTTTAAAACATATCGCTGAGGCGATCAAATAAAATCAAGATTAGAGCTTATGAGCGAGAAAAAACCTAACCAGAAGAATTTTTAGGTGAATCCTAATTGAGATGGGAGTCTTTGGGGATAACATCCAAACCGAGGAGAACCTTTTGAGTATTGGACATATCGCCGATAATTCTTTGTAGGGGTGGGGGAAGTTGTTTGACTAAAGTAGGAGTTACGAGAATTTTATCCTGTTCCGCTAATTGCGGCTGTTCGAGAACATCAATTATTTCTACCGTATAAAGATCCGACAACTCCTCGCGACAGATCCGAAAAATATTGGCGATCGCCCTCTGGGATTTACTTGAATCACCCATAATGTAGAGTTTGAGAAGATATTGACTCATGATTGCGTGTTATTGAACAGTTTAATGTTGCTGAGACCGATATAGTATTTACGATAGAAAGAGACGAGATAACCCATCAATTCCAAGACCATAAGACGACCTTCGCTAACGTAGGCCTGCGCTTTGGCCAGGGTGACATCCTGATTTTTTTGGCGTAGGGTGGTGGTATGAATATCCACCACATCGCGAGGACTAGCTTTTAAGAATCCTAACTTATCGGCCAAGCTTCGCAGTCGTTCCGATAGATTATGTTCCACTTTATATGCTTGTTCTTCTAAAGCTAAATCTAATAACTCTCCGTAATTTTGGACTAATTCTTGAAAAATATCAGGAATACTCTGCCTTATTGCCTCAGAACCGAACATTTTCGCCGTGATGCTAGTTTGTCCTCCCTTGATTAACTGTTCCAGTTCGCGAAATTCCTCTTCCTGTTGTTGATGTTTAAGATTGAGAATATATTGCTGACGCTCGATCGCCACACGAATTTGATAGACTAAAAGACTACTATCGATATTATTTAACTGAATATAACCATCAGCACCCAGTTGAAAGGCTTTAACGACTAATTTCTCATCATTGCTAGTAGTTTGAACCACTATCGGTATAGCAGCGGCTAATTCTCTGGTTTTGACTAGAATATTTAAACCGGGGGGGGCGGAGATTTCCAAGCTTAAAAGGATGAGATCAAATTTCTCCCCTGCTAGTTTTTCGCCAGTTTCCTGTAGATCTTGAGCTTGGGTGAGGGTAAAAGTCAACCCCTCAGCCAGAGAACATTGGGGGGCCTTTAACAGCAATCTCTGGATTAATTTAACAGTCGTCGGTTCATCCTCTATCAATAAAATCCTACAGAGATCCCTAGTCATTGTTAATCGATCGCTAAAATTATCTTTTTCCCCCTACTCTCATAGTACGCTCATCTTTGGCAAACTCAAGGACAAAATCACAATAGATCTCCAGCAAAAGTGAGATTTTAATGGCGACCTTGCTCTTAAAGTCCTTAATTTAAAGATTTTTCCCGAAAAAGATCACTTTTCTACTCCAAGGAAACAATCTATTTCTTTTTTCTCCCCACTTCCCCACTTCCCTCTCCTATCTCCTATTTTGACTCAATTCGCCGAATCGCCACCACTGCCGGCCGGGGAGGTTGATTAACTTGACCACTGGGCCAATTCGACCCTAGGGGTACTTGTCGCATTTGTTCAAATTCCTGCCCATTAGTGGTTTTAAGGGCAAATTTGCGGTTTTCAAAGGCCAAATCCCGACGAATTCCCCCCGCTTCCCCCGGATGTTGTACTGCCAAAAATAACGTCTCTTGGTCGGGAGTAAAGTACAATCCCGTTAATTCCGCATCCATGGGAGCGATAGCAAAAGGATAGGGATGCTCTTGACCCTTGGCAAACACCCAAGCGCTATTATTACCAAAAATCCCCAATAAATCTCGTTGACTAACCGGGACCCCTTGGGGATAACGAGTTTTCATCTCTCGATTTAACCCACCCGTGGCAATATCGCTAACCATCCAGAGATTTCCCTGTTTATCGAAAGCGAGGTTATCGGGATTAGAAAAACCCTCACCTTTCTCTGTCGGTTCCCCTCCATAAGCGACCACATCCCAACGAAAACTTAGGGAAGCAGCATCGTTATTATCTTCCCTTAAGCTGATAATCCAACCAAATTCGTAGGGTATTTCGCCATTTGGTCCCTTAAATATCGCCTTATCGGCCCCTCCCTCCGCTTCACTGGGACTACCAGAGGTAAAGGTCATATATAAAGTGCCATTCTCGTCCACTTCCGTATCTTCCGGACGACCAGTACAAGTGACCCCAACGGCATTAGCGGCAAAATGAGCATCGATGAGAATTGCTCCCTGTTTTTCCGTCCCATTACCTTCATACAGGTCTGCGAGGGTCTTATATTTAGCTTTGTAGGCTAGAATCTCCTCATCGTCCTTAAATAGCAGTAATTTAGTCTCATTGACCGTTCTTTCGGGATTCGGCAAAGCTACCACCCCATCCCCCCGACTAGCGGCAATTTGACTCGGTAGGACGGGATTTATCTCCGTGTCGGGATTTAAAGGTATCCAATAACCAGTTTTATCGGGGTTGAATTTCGCCCCGTAGAGCATTCCTTTTTCTAGGAGTTTTGAGTTATTTTTGTCTTTAATATCGCTAATTTTGCCCTCGGAGACGAATTTATAGACATGACCGCCTCTGCGATCGCATCCTGAATAAACCGCCAAGGATTGCCCCGTTTGAGCGAGAAAAGCGACCGCTTCATGGCGAAAACGCCCTAACCAAGTGTGTTTTGTGCCGTAATCGTCGGGATTGGCCGGATCCACCTCCACCATCCAACCGTATTTATTTCCCGCTAACCCAAAAACGTTACCCCGGCCATCCACTTCCCCACTATTGAGAATAAAGGGGGTAGTATCGGGATGCAAAGAGGAACCATCTTTTAAAACTACCTCCGTCACTTGGTCTTGAAAGTTTTCCTCGGCACTAAATACAGTCCCCCAGGGAGTTGTTCCCCCAGCGCAATTTTGCAACGTTCCGATAATTTTTGCCCCTAATCCGTCATCGTAGCCAAGTTTATCGGTTTTGGTAAAAATTGCTACAGCAGGGCCGGTCGCTTTCAGGTAATGACCGTCCTTTAATCCAGAAATACCGGTAATGCGGCGATCGGCATTACTATAGGTACGTTGCCATTTTCCCGTTTGATCTTTAGCTAGGGAAATTACGCCAATTCCCTGATCAATTAGGCCTTCTAGGGATATTTCCTCGATTTTTGCCCTTAAGCTGGCATCTTGCAGGTGATAGGCGGCAATTTCGCCTCTTTCGTTCGTTTTTTCCCGTACTTCCTTGACGGGTAGGGTTTTACCAATCACTTGTTCAAAGGTTTGTAGCCAAATACGACCACTGATATATTCAAAATTAACGGTTAGATAACCTTGACCCGGACTGGTTTCGATAAAAGATAGATAATCATTGTTATAACCGAAACGGGAATCACCCACTTTATCCCCCCACTGCGCTACCACATCATAGGTGAATCCTTGCGGAAGAACGAGATCATCTAGGACTGTATAGGTTTGATAGGCAGTTTTTTGGCTTTCATCGCTCATACCGTCAATTTTTAAGGGAATCGGCAGTTTGACTGCAGCAAAGTTTAACCCGAAACTATTAGCAGCGATCGCAGGACTGCTAATCAGAGAGGAATATTTTTTCTCTTGCAGACTGAAAAAAGAGACACCAGCAGTGGCAGTTAAAAAGGTGAGGAAATTACGGCGAGAAATACTCATATTTTCAGTAATAAAGTCAAAACTGATGTTCAGACCTTGATTAGGTTAAATTTTATTACAGACACTTGACATAGGGATTATATATTATCCAAGTTATGACTAAGTTAACAGCCAGTTAAAAGTAATCAGTAAACAGTAATCGGTGCAAAGACAGTAGAAAACTGCCATTTAATACTGCTCACTTAATCCATACTGCTCACTTAAAACTCAAATCTGATAACTGAATAATCGCTTTGCTTGTCGCTATTTTAGGAGGTGCGGCTAAACTTTTTGGGGTTTTCCCTCCCATTAATCTTTTGATAAAATTCCTTGTAAAAAAGCGCTAGTTTTTAAATCGATCCCTGTAATTGCCGTGCCAACAACTACCGAATATGCACCAACTTCTAGGGCTTTTTTGGCTTCTGTTGGAGTCGATATTCCTCCTTCACAGATAACAGGAACTGACAACTTATTAACTAATTCTTCTAGGAAAGAAAAACTTGGCGGTGGTAGATGTTTAGTCGCTTCTGTGTAACCGTAAAGAGTTGTACCGACAATATCAGCACCGGCTGCCACAGCATAAATAGCACTTTCGATCGAGTCTATATCTGCCATGACTAATTTACCAGTTTCCTGATGAATACGAGCGATAATTGTGGCTAAATTTTCATCCTTAGGACGCTTTCTCGGGGTAGCATCCAAGGCAATTATATCCGCACCCGCATCGGCAATAGCGAGAGCATCTTGATATTTGGGAGTAATGTATACCGAACAATCGCGATAATTGCGTTTCCAGAGTCCAATTATCGGTATATCCGGCAATTGTTGACGGGTGGCTTTCAGATGAGCGGGACTATCAATTCTTACCCCACAAGCACCCCTATCCACGCAAGCATGAGCCATGGCGGCAATAATTACAGGATCGTGCAGAGATGACTCCACTGGTGCTTGACAGGAGACGATTAAACCCGATTTTAAGGTTTCTATTCGCATAAATTGGGGTGTGGGGTGTGGGGTGTAGGGTGTGGGGTGTAGGGTGTGGGGAGAATAAATAAAAATAATCTCCTGACTCCTGAATTCTGACGACCGACTCCTAACCCCACCAACAAACTTTTTCAGTAAACCTTACTTATAAGCAGCAATACACTGTTCAACTAAAGCGGTTACTGCGTCCACATCTTTCCAACCGAGAATTTCTGTGACTTTTTTCTCTAGATTCTTATAGGTTTTGAAAAACTCGGCGATTTCCTCCAAGCGATGGGGAGAGACATCTTTAAGAGATTTTACCTCTGCATAACGGGGATCTTTAGCGGGAACACAGAGAATTTTTTCATCGCGATCACCACCATCGATCATTTCTAACATACCAATAGGACGCGCCGTAATCACACAGCCGGGGAAAGTAGGCTGATCCATGATCACCATACCATCTAAAGGATCGCCGTCATCGGCGAGGGTATTGGGAACAAAACCATAATCACAGGGATATTGTACCGAAGAATAGAGAACGCGATCGAGAGCAAAGGCGTTTAAATCCTTATCAAACTCGTATTTATTCTTACTACCGGCGGTAATTTCCACTAAAACGTTAATTAAACCGGGTTTCGGTTGGGCAGGAATGCGCGATAAATCCACAAGCTTTCTCCAAATACAAGACAATAGCGCCTTTAGAGTCACCTAAAAGCGCAAGCAAAATTAAAACACACTTTGATTAACTCCGATCCAAATTCTACCCATAAGGGGGATCGGGACGAAGAAAAAAATTTTTATTTTGGCAATCGTCTATCTCAATTCTGTCACCTCATTGGCCTCGTTAGGGAGTAGGATGTGTTACCGGTAAGGGGTTCTTCGGTATAGTTAGGCGTGGAGTTATATCCAATCGCTAACAAGGGTAACGTTAGGGTCAGAATTGCGATCATGGTTCCGAGTAAATTAGCCCACCTATGACTAGGAGGTTCGGAAGTCTTCCCTGACGGGTTGCTTGATTCCATAAAGGGGTCGTGTTGAACTCGACAAGTAAAGAATACGAGAGATATATAGAGCAGTCAGCCATCGGCCTTGAGCTTTTGGCCAATTACTGCTATTTTTTGCTTTTGAGCTTGGTTAACGTCTCGTTAAAAAGCGAAACATTAACAGCAATACTCTCCCTACTAATTATATTTTACCAATTCTTTTCCAGGAGTTCCCTCTGATACTTTTCTTGAAGCTCTCTCCAGATTCTGGTCTGTTGGTGTTCGTCCATGTCATAAGCTGTTCGTAATTTAAATTGCTTGTTGAGACGAGGCAAAAGGCAAGAGGCAAAAGGCAACAGTAAAGGGATTGGGGGAGGTTCGGCTAATCTAAGAATAAGCGGTTTAAATGCGTCTTAGCTTACTAAATCAGTTTTTAATAACTGGATTTAGTATCAATCCACAAAAAAAATGTCTGAAAGGCTTAAACATTAAGCTATCCAAACATTTTTTCATTGCAATCGGAGGGTGATATTGACTTTATGTCTTAACTTCGAGCTTACGATAGAAAGCTGGCTGTTAATGTAGCCTATTTAACCAAAATATCGATTTTTTGCTTATTTATCGGGATAGACAATCACCTTTTCTCAGAAATTATCCGAGTTTAGAGATAATTGGTTAGCTAATCTCCCAATAAGCCAGGCCCCAGAGACCAGCAAGGCATCCGTCAGGGACAGCGATCAGGACAAGTGGACTTAATCCACCAATATAGATATCATAACTCGATCGAGGGAGAAAAACCAAGAACCTGCGAGAAAATTGCCGATTTCTCCCGGCCAAGATTACTGCTCAGATCGCCCTAGATTATGCCGTCAGTCATTCTTCAGCGAGAAACCACCTCGCTAGAGGATTCTGATTCTAGGGGGAGAGAGGGTTTAATTATCCCGTGTTTTGTCTCCTCTGGTGTCACTTGACGGATAACCTCCAAAGCTTCCTTGATCATTACCGCCATGGGAACTGCGACAATCACCCCCAGTAAACCGCCCACTCGCGCCCCCGTCAAGACCGAAACCAACACCCAAAAGGGATTTAACCCGGTGACACTGCCCAAAATCCGGGGAGCAATACCATTTTCGACAATTTGCTGCACCACTACAGCTACGGCTAAAACTTGTAGAGCTAAACCAATATCGCGCAAAGCTAGTAAAGCTGTCACCGTGACAATGCCTACAGTTCCCCCAAAAGGGATTAAGGCCATGGTACCAATCAACAGACCGAATAGGAGACCAAAAGGGACTTTAATCGATAAAAATGCCGTGACTAATCCCAGGGCCATGCAGGTGGCGCAAATTACCTGTCCGACAAAGTAATTCTGAAAACTTAAGCGTAGGGTTAGGGAAAAGGGTTGTTGGACGGGTTTGGGCAACCATTGGATAATACTCCTCCAGATATCGGGACTGTGGAGAAGTAGATAAAAGGTGAGGATAATAGTTAACAGCACATCAAGCACTCGCACCACGGTAAAAACCGTGAGATTAAGGGCTAAATTAACGCTTCTTCCCGCTAGAATTTGCAATTCTGCCCCTAAACGACTGTTAAACTGAGCGATAACACCATCGAAACTGATCGGAATCGGTAGATTCATCGTATCGATTTTGGTATCTAGTTGCATCAGTTGGCGCTGTCCCGAGTCTAACCATTCTGGCAATCTATTGACAAATTGCTGTGCTTGGGTGAAGACTAAGGGAACTAGGGTTATTCCCACGGCCACAAAAATTAAAATCGTGATCAGGGAAACCACGATCGCAGCTAAACCCCGTTTTAATCCCTGACGTTCCAACCAAGTCACCGGATAACCCAAGAGAAAAGATAGAACGGCCGCTATCAGTAAAATAACAAATAAAGATTCAAAATAGCCAAAAATTGCCGATAATGCCCAGGCATTCAGAACTATAAGTGGTGCAGCTAGAGCAATCACCAGTAAGCGAGATAAGGAATTCAGGGATTGCCACCACGTCTGAACCCAATTGCGTTTCGGGGGAACGACTTTAACTTCCACCATGAAGCCTCTTAAAAGGGTTGTTTCAATACTTGTATTCTGACAGATCGAAGCCGAACCCGCTAACTCAACCGGGGGGAAGTGGGAAGATGGGGTGTGGGATGCTGACAGGTGTAGGTTTATTACAACAACCTTATGGGTGTAACGGGGGCATCCTGCCGACATTTAAGGTGAACGGATCCGTTAGGCTGTAGATTTAGTCACTCCATACTTGACAAGACAATGCAGTTGCATTACCATCAATATCTAGTTTTTACAGACAGGTTTAGAGGTCGCAATGGCTGCAACGATGGCCCCATGCCCAGAATCCACTCTTACCGATCGCTATCAGACTACAATTCCCGATTCTGTTCGCAAAGCCCTTGGCTTGAATAAGCGTGATAAAATCTGCTACAACATACAGGCCGACGGCAAAGTATGGATTTCCCGGGCTGATGGGGCAGAAGAAAATGATCCAGTGCTTGGGAAATTTCTGAATTTTCTTGCACAAGATCTGGAACAGAACCCTCAACACATACAGGCAATTAGTTCTAACCTAGTCAATCATGTTCAATCCTTGGTCTCTGGCGTTGATCTGGATCTTGATGCACCACTTCTGGATGAGGACGAATAAGGTTGTCTATAGATCAGCACCTAGTGATTAATGGATGGAGCATATTTGCTCATCCTCTGTTCCTCGAACAGTTTGAAGAACTTGTGACGCAGGTGGAAGAGCTGCGTCACAAGTTTCCTCAAGATTATAAAAGGAAAAATGCTACAAAGCGTCTAGCTGCCATAGCAAAGTTAGCCTTTGATACTATTCCTCAAGACCCAACTCGCAGTGAGTATCGACTGGGAACTACGCTTGGAGACGATTACAAACACTGGTTTAGAGCCAAGTTTTTTCAGCAGTATCGACTGTTTTTTCGATATCATCAAGAGAGTAAAATAATTCTCCTCGCTTGGGTCAATGATGAAAACTCTAAGCGAGCTTATGATAGTAATACAGACGCTTATAGAGTCTTTAGGAAAATGCTAGATACTGGTCATCCTCCAGATGATTGGAATGACCTACTCAAAGAGGCGAAAAGTGCAAATTGAAAAGAGGCTACTGGGTACATTTTTCGCTTGAAAATGTCTGTACCGTTGACTGTATCTGGAGTGGAGCGATGACCTAGAGTTGGCTGTATAGCGATCGCTAACTTGATCGTAACAGATAGTGTCATCAATCTCTAGAGTCAGCGATTCCCTCTGTAGCCATGTTTAGATAGCTAGTACATTTGCGCTGAAAAAGTTCAGTTCTATCAAAGAATTTTAGTTATCTGGCTCTTCGGTTTATGTTATGCAATGAACGGGGGTTATAGAGGATGTAACCCTTGTATAGAAAGGCATTTAGCGATTTTTGTCAATTATTTTTGTCTAGAGCGAACTAATCAATTAAGTCTCTTGCCAGATAAGGATTTAGTCGATTTATGCTCCCCTATCGAACCATACCAAGTAACGAAGAGCCTTTTTTTTAAGCATACTTACTCTCCAGCTAATCGAAGAACATCATTGACAACTTTATCAGTTAGCCACATTCCTTGATGGCGTAACTTAGCAATAACGGGAGCAACAGAAGATAGATAGCCCTGCTGCTTCGCTTTAACTAAAACACCAAGCGTTCCTGAATATTTTAAGCGATATAAATTGGCAATACGTCGGGCTAATTGATCGTCAAAAATCAGTAAACTACCTGGATTTTCTAATCCTAAAGCTAAGACCTCAGCTTCTCCTTGCCCTAAATCAATAATAGCCGGAATTAGACTGACTGATTTAACCAGAGTAATTGAAATCCATTCAATCGCCTGAATATTGGGAACATCAATTCCTTTATTTTTACCGATTGCTAATTCTTCGATTACTGCCGAAGGAGTCAAGATTTGAGAATACAAGCGTTGGAGCAATTCCAAGTAGCCCACTTGATGTAAGTACAGTAGAGGAGAGGTGTTGACAATGACTTGAGGATTAGGCATTGACAATATCTTGTTCTAATTGTTCAGTCGTTAAAGAAAAAGGGGAGACTTGATAACGCCCCAAAATAGTTAAAAATTCTACTCGTGACATTCCGGCTAATTGGGCTGCACGTCCTGAAGATAACTTGTCAAGTTCAAAGAGTTTAACGGCTGCCAATATTTTTAATTCTCTCGATAGATTTTCAGGAGTTTCTTTGAGACTAATTAAGATTTCTTCAGGGATTTCAAGGGAAATAGTGCTCATTTTCTTTCTCTCTCAATAATTGTCTCTATTCTACACCAATGAAATTAGTCCTTCTCTGTGAGCAGAATCAGTAACGGGTTTCCCCCCTCCAACCGACAGAATGAGCGGGTGCAGCCTATCTTGTCCTCAAGGGGTTGGAGACCAAGCCTCTACGACTTTATGGCAATATAATCGTGCTTAATTTGGGTTAGCGATCGCGTTGAGGGGCCGTCAAGGGAGAACGCAAAGGCGAATCCGACATACCGCGCTACAATCCCTCACGGAAGAGGATAGTTCGCCTGAGAAGGAGTAAAACAGGGAAAACCACCTGAGACTCTTTCTCCTGTGAATCGCTGGCTAGAAAGAGGAGTATAAAGATTTATTAAATTGTAGCTTTTAATACTTTATCGGGGGGGGTAGTGTGTATTGTACTTTCATGCGTCTTTGTTGTTGGGTTGGGCTGTTGCTTGACCTAGCACTGCTTGGTCGAATTGTCTCTATCGTAAAGGAAAGTTATGAAGAAAACAATTAATAAAACATCATCTCTAATAGCAGGGGTCAGCTTTATCTGGCTGATCAATTCAGTTAACCACCCTGCATTTTCTACTACCTTAACCAACAATCAAACTGTTTCTAATAATTTGCTGCAGGCTCCATTAGCAGGGTTACCAGGGTTACCAGTTGGCGTTGCAATTTTTCGATACATTAAAGATGGTATACCAATTATGGTTGGACTTGGTAGTATTATTAGCAGTATAAATCCGCAGCCTCCAACTGGTATTATCCCTCCTCTTGCTATTACATTTTCAGAGTCAAAGAAAACTGCAAGCCTAGAAATATCAGGAGGGGATTTTGATACAGATTCAACTGATACTTTTAATATAGTAGGAAGTTATTGGACTACCAACTTTGGCATAAGTCAAGATGCTGGATTTACCTTCGACAAATTAGGAATAAGTGGATCTTTTCAACATATTTTGGGTCCAGATTCTGACGACGATCTAGGCGAGCCGGCACAGTTTACAGGTAGCTGGACTTCCCTCCCTTTTCTCTCTCCCAGTGCTACGATAACTACTCCAACTAATCATCCAAACGGGCATATAGATGTATTCACTGCTTCTCTAACAGGTACTACAAGCGGAGTTGGTACCGATATTGGCACATGGAATTTTGTTGCAACAGGGACTCATTTCAAGTGTAGTGCATCTGTTTCCAGGTCTTCTTTCATCGCATCCATCGGTAATATTATTAAATCTGCTTTCATAACGCCCGCATATGCACAGACGCTCAATCCTGAAGAGGAAGTATGTAAAGTAGTTCCCGAACCTTCCTTAAACTTAGGAATATTAGCTATTGGTACGTTTGGTCTTTTAGGCGCAGCCTCAAACCTCAAACGCAAACTAAAGTCATCCAAATCCTCAGAAAAGGAAACTACAAAAGTCTCCTAGAAACCATCAATAAAAAACGCACAATCACCCCTTCATTCACTCACCTGAAGGGGCTTATTTTTACCATATTTTTTAAAACCTTAAAAAAATCTCAGCGACCTTAGAAAAAGGCGAGAAATTTGGCCGGATTGATAATTGGAATCCCTTGATAAGTATTGATAATTAAAAAATCACTTTTTTTGCGATCTCAACTCGTGGTTAAATTAATCTGATGTTCGCGTTAAGGCTATTTTGAGACTTCCTCAACAAGGGAATCAGAGTTCTAGCCAACAACAGAATAAGAGTTTCAGCTTATCTCGAACTCACGTTAATTAGTCATCCAAATCTGAATTCCCAGGCAATAAAGTTAATCTAAACATTTGCCTGACTTAGAGAATCTTGATTCTGGTTTTTTTGTAAAATTGAAAAGAGGCTACTGGGTACATTTTTCGCTTGAAAATGTCTGTACCGTTGACTGTATCTGGAGTGGAGCGATGACCTAGAGTTGGCTGTATAGCGATCGCTAACTTGATTGTAACAGATAGTGTCATCAATCTCTAGAGTCAGCGATTCCTTCTGTAGCCATGTTTAGATAGCTAGTACATTTGTACTGAAGAAGTTCAGTTCTATCAAAGAATTTTAGTTATCTTTTGACAAAAATTAGATAAATTGGCTTTTTTATCTAAAAACTCTAGTAATTCAGCTAGAGATTTTTGAGGATTTTTATATTTCTTGACTTGCCTATTTAGACTGAATTTAATTTCTTCGGGATATTCATCGAACAAATTACTTAAAAAAGTATCAGGAGATTGAGCCTTTATACCCCAAGTTTCTAAAGCTGACAGTGAAAAGTCGGTAATATTATTAGTTAAAATTAGATTAGCTTTAGCCATAACAGCAGTTGCTAAAACAGGACGGTCTTTTAAGTCGTTTGTCATTAACTCAATTAAACCAGATGGCACTTCAACGATGGCTTCGGGAAAAGCTGCTTTCATTGTCTCCACTAAATTAAGGGCTTTTATTGAAGTTATATTATATCGATTAATCAGATTGCGGGTTGTTTCTTCTAAAATTAATTTCGACCAGTAAGGCGAGTATAAACCTTGCCAAGCAATCAATAATAAAGTATCGCGTAAATACTGAGGAATAAGAACACAAGCATCTAAAACAACCCTAGGCTCTGCTGTCATCTAGGTTTAATTTCTCATCTTTTCTGTATAGTCCTTCCGCTTCAGTCATGGCTACAAGGTTATTTAAAATTTGTTCTATTTCTCGATTTTTTTTCTTTATATATTAGCAAATCTTCTCGTTTTATTCGTCGAACACTGCCTACATTAGTCGATAAAATTTGCCCCTGTTCTAGTAATTTTATTAGATAAGAGTTAGAAACATTTAACAAATTAGCCGCTTCTTCTATAGTTAAATCCTGATGGGTAACATTTAACTGAATTACCTGTCCCGATGCTAAGGCAGCTACACTGTAACGAAGTACCATTAAAACCGATTCGGGAATATAGACATTTTCTCCCTGTTCAGTGACGAGTCTCGTCGGTATTTCTCTATTAAGCAGCTGATTTAATTGGGTTATTTGTTCAGTTTCTTCGGGTTCGACAACAAAATGAGTTGGGTCAAAATTAGAATATTTACTCATATCAAAGAATGACTCCACGCATTTATAGCGTTTTTCAGTCTGCTGAGGTACAAAAGTGATGGGTTTTAGGCAAAAGGCAAGAGGCAGAAGGCAAAAGGGAAGAAAAATAGGTGTACCTCACTAGCTTAGGAAACGCTATATATTATTTCACCTCATTTTAACATACCAATCTGACAGGGGGACAAGAACCCTGAAATTGATACATCATAAGCTTTCTAGAGCTTTTGATCGAATAAGTTTTCCGCACTGGCTCCCATTTATCGATAAAATTCCTAGTAAGCTCGCTCCCATCCCTGATTCTTTCGTTAGCTTTTTGCTGGTCATCGATCTATTTTTGGCGAGATAAGCTAGAAGCTTGTGTGGACAAATCTTCTAGCTTGCTTATCCCCCTGTCAGCTTCCAATTTGGTGCAATTGGCAATTGGTTTAGTCCAAAAGTAAGTTGTAATAGCTATAAAATTAAAGCTTATGTAATTCCAAAAATTTAGTCTTTATAATTGCCTTTTAACAAATAGATGAGGGAAATCTGTGGTCAACCTTTTAACTTATAATATAGCTAGTGTTTTTGTATTGCATGAGTAAGTCGGTTATACACTGCATCTCATTTATGCAAGTGAGTAATTATACTTGTCCCTAAAACTGGTTTCTAGCAAGGCTTTCAAAATAGCTTGACATAAAACCTGATTTAGGGGTTACAAAGGTGAGATGCTCCCGCATTCCGTATTCCGCGCATTCTATTCCGAAAGAGAGATGCTGCGGAGTAGGATACCTGCTAAAACAAGGAGGGGGTGGTATTAAGTAAAGACAGCTAACGATTGAGAATGAGGTAGGGCTGATGGCTATTTCAAAAGCACTTGAGTTGGCTGTTTTACTGACCTACCTAATTTTTTACTCAAATCTTGGTTCTTCTAGGTTCTGTGTGAGCATGGTATAATAGTAACACAGAACAGGAGGTGGGTTATGTGGATAAATTTTGATCAACTCCTCGATTTACCAAATGTAACAGTGGTCAAT
>VYMB01000130.1_pt1 | contig 21481 bp, 21 predicted proteins | sample 5115321 | NCBI WGS metagenome assembly VYMB01 (sample SAMN12291794, study PRJNA351875) | freshwater metagenome | isolation source: freshwater lake | place: USA: Michigan, Wintergreen Lake | collected 2011-08-02 | reverse complement strand
AATTGGTACACGCTCGGCGTATGGGTGCTCGGGTTCGGAATACCCTCCCATTGTTCGTGGGTGGCATGCACGCGCATGTGTACTTCCGGCAACCCCTTGAATACGGGCATTCCGGGGTATATTTCCTGGCTTAAGTCTATGATTTGGATCATGGTGGATACATTTAGGCGTTAAAACGTGCGCCATCAATCCATTATTTCAAGCATCACCCTGTCTTTAAACCTGCATTAAATCAGTACGACTAAAGTGTTTTCAGAAACCATAAAATTTTGGATTCATGTATTAAAATATTTTTGGGGTGCTCCTCTCCCCGGCACCATTAAGTCAAAAGGTGCTTGGTTATACAAGTATTACTACTACGCAGCACTTCATCAATAAATTTGAGAATGAGGAGGTGGATAAGGTGGATACTTTGATTTGAAGATAATCTGTAAATTTGCGAAAATATTACAATATGCCCTTACCCAAAGATAATTCATACGAAGATACTTTGTCGTTGAAAGCACAACGAATAGCCTACCTCATTCAAGATTATGAGAACTATCAATTCTGGGGTCCTCGTGGTATGGATCATGTACTACATTGGGTTCGTCAGTTTGACGAACCCGATAGATTGTTCTTGCTTTGTGAATTAGAGCATATAATCCCTAAAAGTTATTTATCTAAAGAAGATGCGATTAAAGGCATTGACCACATGTTCAACTTTTTTGTTGAATTACTAAAACTTAATTCCGTTGACGAGTTGCTTGACCAATCATGTTTTTTAAGATGTCAATCAGATGAGAAGAGTCAATCAAAGTTACTTGAGTTCGTAGATGAAATCGCCTTAAAAAAATTTGGCCGGTCGGTTAATGATTGCGGTACTAAGCCAATCAAGTATTGGTTTTATCTTGATGATGTTCTTGCAACTGGAGGTACATTTCAAGAAAATATAACAGAAGTAATAGAAGATTATAAAATTGAAAACTTCGAAAAAGATGGCATCCAAATATTAGCTTTATTTTTCTTTATCCATTCTTGGGCTTCTTCAAATATTAAATTTATATTTAAAAGAAAATGGGGAGAGTTTTTCCCATCAATGCTTAAGTTTTTTAGCTTTTTTGAAATTCAAAACAACCCAAATAGGAATTACTTTATTAAATCACAATTTCACAATCATATTTATCCAAAACAATCAGGACAACCACAAATTGTTGATGATTATTTGCAGTCTTTAATCCATGCTTCATATCATGAGAAGTTTGCATATAGAGCTGATAGCGAACCAACTGAAGAGGTGTTTTTTAGTTCACCAGATGCCAGAGAGCGATATGAACAGATAATCCTTCTAAAAGGAATAGAGTTGATTCTGCAGATAAAAGGAGACATAAAACCAAATACAAGACCCCTCGGATTGATTCGACCAAGCTACAAGACTTTTGGGTTAGGTAGTCATACATTTACATGGCGAAACATCTCGAACACGTGTCCCTTAGTCTTTTGGTGGGAGACTAATGGCTGGTATCCTTTGTTTCATGTGAAAAACCGAGGACTGACATGAGTAGAAGAACATATTTAATTGACGAAACAATTGCATTTAGGAAAACGACATTGCCTTTTGGAGGTCTTTCAAACATGGCACCAGGTTATCCCCTTGTCATTAACGGATATTCAATAAGAAGTTCCGAGGCACTATATCAAATATGCAGGTTCCCAGAGTATCCCACAATTCAAAAACAGATCGTACTTGAAAAAAGCCCAATGATTGCAAAGAGGGTAAGCCAAAAAGATCTCAGTAAAACTCGTGAAGACTGGGATTTAATTCGGTTTAAAATAATGAGATGGTGTCTTGAAGTGAAACTGTTTCAAAATTGGGATAAGTTTTCTCTACTTTTGGAGTCAACCGGGACAAAGTATATAGTTGAAGTTACTCCAACTGACAAGGTTTGGGGAGCTGTACTCAAGGGCGACACCTATGAAGGTGTTAATGCTTTAGGTAGACTACTTATGGAAATAAGGGAAAAGTATATTTTCAACAAGGAGACTCCTTCTATCATTTGCCCTCCTGAAGTTGCAAATTTTAAGATTTTTAATGAGATTATATTACCAATATCTATCTCAAATATATAATACTTTACACGCTATAAGCCGGACCTAAATCATACCATCATTCGTTTCGGTTAATACCAGGATATCCGCTTGAAACACCTTCGGGCAATTCAGGATGGCTTAGGTTCTTTTACCCGTTTTGGAGGAGCGCTCTAGGTTCCAGGTTGCTATTTTCATGGTGGGGGGGTATGGGTAAAATCAAAGATATATTTTATGCTTCCTCCTGCATTAGTTCACCCAAAGATTTCAATTGACCATACTGAATCTTGATTTGAAGCAGGTTTTTATATTTAGTGATCTGACTATTGATCGAGACCGCTCCGATTCGGCCAATCATGTTAAAATTTTGCATTGCATACACTTTTTTCAGTGCGAACTCAAAATGCGTTATCTGTGCTACAAAATACGCCACCTCGTTCGTATTGATGAGTTCCACCATTTTTGCGTACTCATTTTTCATCCCGTCCAGGTAATATTTGTGGTTCTCCAACCCCATTTGGAAATAAAAATCCGCCTCTTTTGAATTTTCAATTTTTGACTGCAAGGCAAATATTTCGTCCAAAAGGCCCAATGGGCCATCCAGCGGCAGTTGTTCTATCAAGTGCGGAATGAGACGTTCAACTTGTATTTTAGCCATCGGTTAGTATTTAATGGTAAAGCGGTATTGAAGCAGATAATCGTTGCATTGTCGGATCAAGCTTCTGAGATCGAAAAAGTAAAAACGGGCGGTGGCTTTTTAAAGTTCCTATAAATTTCGGTTTTCGAAGCACTATTTTGAAGGATGGTATTTTGATAGCAAATGGATGTTTGGCGTCAATACGGAATCGTCTTTCGCCCATGCTATAATCGGATCACGCAAAATGGAATTTTCAGTATTTAATCCAAATTTAACATCTATCCCTGCTTTGTTCGAAGTGCTTGTCTTCAAATTTGAGAACTTTCTTCAAAAATAGAATTAATTTTCTTTATTCTTCCCTTTATTAATTCATCTGCGGCGTGTATATCATCAAACGTTATGTCAAGATTTTGAACATGGATATTAATAGGCTCAGACAACATTGCTGATGGAATCTGGAAGGATGCTGGAGTATTTAACCCAGTTTGTGTATTGGGATAAAGCAGTAAAACATTTTTGCAGTTTCGTCTTATTGAATAACTCACCATTTGATATAAATCGTTTTGACCTACTCCTGCTTTCAAACCATCACCTGTTCTTCTGATTTTGTATTTAGTATCAATAATTAGTTGGTTTACAATATATAAATCGTTCCTAATTTGAAAAACATTTGAGCCCTGATTGGTTGCCAAGTAATCAGTACTTTGGCTTTTGATATTAAGAGATGGCCATTTGTCGGCAATGAAACCGAAAATGAAATCTTCAAAGATGTATTCCATAGGAACCAGAAAACAAAAGTTTCTGCTGTCTTCGGAATCCATATCGATTACCTGATTAGAAAGATATAGTTTGCACAAAGACAGAATTTGATGATGGTCGTCAAACAAAGGATTCAACTTCACTTTATCGCAGTCTTCAGCTGAACATCGCAAATCTGAAACATCATCCAGTAAAAACAATATTTCATTCAGTTTCTCTTTATTGAGGTGGTTCTCACTGATTGCTAAAAGTCTTCTGGTAACGTATTTGATGATTCGGTTAAAAAGATTATCATAAACAAAAGGCTCATGGATACAATAAAAATTTTGCCATTTACCAGTTGTTAAATTGTGTTTGGTATAATTGTCAAAGGACAAACGGCCTTTCAAGTAAGAAGTTTCTTCTTCAACTTTTTGATATGCCTGAAAGGGTTGTTGTGAAAGCACTCCCTCTGTATAGTTAGCAAAAATATAAATTAGTAATTCTAGGTAATCATCAAATTTCAATTTTGATACATCCGCAAATGAGAAAGGAAATTTTATTTTGCGACAGTAGGTTAGCCAAAACAAAAGATTAATTTGCCATTTTTTTACGTTTTCTGTTTTATCGTCTGCAAATATTTTAGGGTAAACCTCAATTCTTACTCCTTCGTATTGAACTACTCCGACATAATTTCTTGCGGATATCTTACCATCAACCGTAAAATCAAAGAACCGTTGTTTCTGAATTTTCCGTTCTTGCTGCTCTTCCTCTGAAAGTTCTTCTGCCAATTCGATATAGCGGTTTCTGCTTTGCCAAACACCTGATAAGTAATTGACAAATTCGGGAATCACTTTTTTATGGCCCTCAAAGGAATCGCTTTGCCATTCAAATAATCTCATTCAGCAATAATTTGAAAGTTATCTTCTATACTTGTTGGTTTAATTTGTACACCGGCTTCTGATAATATCCGCTTAACAGTTTCTCCATTGTTCTGGCAATACTCATATAATAGCGGAATAACCTTTGTGTTTAAGATTTTTATTTTATCAGATTCCGGCTTGTTCATGAAAAAAGCATGACCGATAAAAAAGTCAGGATTTTTCTTCCAGTTGTAAATAGCCAGATTTAAATCTTTCAATATTGAAGACCACCATGCATTTTCTTCATATGACGGATAGAGTGCTTTAAACTCAAATCTTCTCCTAAGCGCTATATCTAACAAAGCAATGGAACGATCGGCAGTATTCATTGTTCCTATCACATATAAATTTGAAGGAACACAGAACTTTTCGTTGGAGTATGGAAGTTCAACCCACATTTCATGCTCTTCACCCATTCTTTTATCATCTTCCAGCAACGTAATTAATTCGCCAAATACTGCTGAAATATTTGCCCGATTTATTTCATCAATGAATAAGGCAAACTGTTTTGACGGATTACTTTTGGCTGCTTCAAATTTGGCGAAACGGTTATCAAAAGTATCCCTATAACATTCATCAAAAGAGCCATAACCAACCAATTTAAGCGCCTCCATACAACTATTATAAAAGATACCCTTTTTTAGTTCAAATAGTAAATTACCAACGCCCTCTTCTATAGTATCATCCTGCAATAGTGGCTTAATCCCTTCAATAAAATCCTCATAACTGTATTTTTGGTGAAAAGTTATGAAATTGAAACGTGTTTTGGATATGGTACTTTGTAAGGGTTGCAATACTGGGTTTGCAGCAATTTGAAGAAGTTCATCATCAATTATATTAGCAACTTCTGCCTTCTTCGATTCTATGATTGACCATTTACTCTCCGCATTTTTATTAAATAATTGAATTGGCCCCCTATACTTTTCATTCATTTGAGAAGAATCGTAATCTGCATAAGATTGCAAAATTCTCCAAATAGTATTTTGTGGTGTTTTTGTTGAATCGCTTATTTTAGCTGTTACAATAGGATTTGTCATTAATTCTGCTACAGAACAATACTTGTTTTCAATACTTAAAACTGCTGCAAATATTTTCCAAAAAGGATACTTATTTACTTTTTCTTTTAAGACTTCTTCAGAAGACTTAGTAATCCCTTTATCGATAAAGTATTTTTCCTTATACCTATTTAGTTCAAAAGTTTTACCAGTACCCGGCGGACCGTAAAGAATGGTATTTAGGAATATATCTATTTTGTTACTCATGTTATGTGTGTTTTTATCAATTAATTTAAGCAGGGTGTTATATTGTTTTCGGGTGGCGGTAAAATTGGTCCCCTGATTACCAACTTTCAGATCTTTTAAGCCTTCGCTTTCTTTAATATTTTGCCAAAGCAAAGGATTATCCAATAGGTTATGTTGCAATTCAATGCCAGCCTTCAAAGAAATTTTAGGCTCCGTTTTCCACAATTGATTATCAGGAGAAGGTGTTGATTCGGCAGGATTGGAAGTAACCCTGGCTAGTGCATAACAGCCAGCCCTTTTGCCTGAAAGCCATAAAATCACCTTATCGCCTTTCTTAATTTTGTCTTTATGTGCTGTTACAGTCCATTGATGAAGTAAGTTAGTTCTTACTGCTTTTTCAAAATCAAATTCTGAAGGGTTACACTGGAATATCCAATAATTAATAAACCGGTCATTCCATATTGTAAATGCTGTATTTCGCACAATAGGTGCATTTACCCTGCAAATGCCTTGCTGTAATTGGTAAGTGAATATTTCATCTTCTTGCAGGTCGTACCATTCAACTTTAGCAAAATTTACATTTTTATCATAATGTATTTTGTACTTATAAAAATCATGCTCCATTTCAGGTTCATCGGTAACTGGTTTTGGTTTTTCAAGTACCTTTCCTAATGCATAAACAGTATGCCCGCCTGTAATTACAATTAAATCACCCGGAGCATACAATTTATCATACTCGCCAATTACAATGGAACGGGCTTTAATCATCTCGTAGAAACTTGGATTATTACTACCCCAATTACAGCCCAATTTCCAAATATGACCGGTTAAGTTGACAAAGATACCAAATGCTTCGTCGAATAACTTATTTCTGAAGGTGGTATCAAAGATTGCTTTTTCAAAAATTATATTATTTAGATTTCGGAGGTCCGAAACTTCAGTGCGACTTAATTCAATTTCGAATGCTATGGCAATTTCATTCACCCGGCTTTCCATTTCAACTGAGTTGCTGCAACGATAATAATAGGCTTCCGGACTTTCTTCATATTGGCTGACCTCTATATTATCTGTAGAAGGAATTTTCACAGTGTGAATGAATTGCCAGGAAAGTTCTTTATTGGGAATAAATGCAAAGCAGCATCGGTGACCTATTGCTATTGAAAGTTGCTCATTTTCACTAGTGGCATAAGTTATCCTTGTATCACCTTGTTTTACGTTGAGTGCATTTATTAACAGACTAGCATTGTTAAAAAAGATTGTCGCGGCTTCACGGCCTATTTTCATTAGCAGTGCAATCATGTTTTCGTTTGTAGCCATTGTTTCCATCTCTTTGTTTTTAGGATAATTTGCAAAATCAAAGCTTCTTAAATATTTGTTTGTTGGCTTCCCTTCACTGTAAAGCCATTCATTGTACCATTGGCCAAAAGATTGGCATAACGCATGATTTCCTTAGGTGAATAGGCTTTGGAATCAAACTCGATGAAGGATTCCATATCAATGCATTCCCGTTCTATTTTTGCAACGGCCTCTAAAAAGTGCTGCCTTGTTATTTTATCAATCGACATACAACCTGATATTTCATAGATTTAAGGCAAGATATGTTGTTTGCCAACTACTTTATAAAATAAAAGCTTGCTCCTTTCGGATTTTAAATTTTTGATTGCAAAACAACTATTTCTTCCAAAACGCCCAATGACCCATCTGGAGGAGTTTGTTCTGCTAAGTGCGGGACTATACGTTCAATTGATATTTTAACCACTTCGTTTTCCTTTCCAAGTTGGCGGGTAAATGCCACATAATTATACCAAAAATCAAACGTGTAGACCAGCGGCTTTTCAATACCCAAGGCCTCTAAGGCTCGAATATCAAGAATTGGATCTGGATATATCATAGGTGTAAATGGGTGTTTAATTTGAGTCGTGCTTTTGTTATCCGTCATTTAACTTTTACCTTTAAATTATCATCAAAGTTATCATAACTAATAACTTTTCCTTGATAGAAATATACAGCACTCAGTCCATAATATAATTTTCGTGCTTCAGTTGCAGTAACCATATAACTTGTTGGGTCACCCATAACCTCAATTACTTCGTCTTCTGTTGAACCAATTTTAAAATATAGCTTGCTACTGTTAGACTTCTTTCCATTCCCTTCGTCCGAATCAGTCAGGTTATATTTTTCTTTTATTTCTCGTAATTCAGTCTCAAGTATCTTATTCTTCTCTTCAAGGTTTTTAATATAATTCTTTTCTGTCTGGGCTGGGTTTTGATTACAAGACACCATCAAAAGACTTGATATTAAAATGGTGAAAGTCCTTTTCATTCTATTTTTTGTTTTAAAGTTCTTAATTTTATATGGGCATTGTGTGGTAACCCTTTTCAAAGCCCATGTACTTCTTTCGCCTGCTTCCAATTTTTATAAAGTATCGGCTTGGCTACACAAGTTTCACCATTAGAAGCCTCTCCTGAAAAATGGCAATATTTTTCAGGATAATCAGGGTTTGAAAACTTCGCCCAACTTTTATAAGCATCTTGGCTTAATGGCTGTTTTGGATTGAAGCGAATTGCCACGCCTGATCGAATACAATAACCTTGTGGTTTTTCTATGGGCAATTTGGGGAGTTTAGGCCTTATAGCCGATTCTTGGTTTGTATTAAAACCAACAAAAAATTCATTCAAACGATTGGTCCTTACTTCGGATGATATGTACTTTTTATTAAGACCGGTCCCTGCTAAACCGCGATCAAATATTGGTACCTTTATATATATTGGAACAGCATTGTCTATCACTTTTTGAAAGTACTGGTATGCATCATAATCTATATTATTATCTCCTATTACATTTCCTAAAATACTTTGTTTTAGTAAAATCCCAGCTTCAATATTATTATTCTGAGAATAGCCATATAAGTTCATAGATGTTATAATTGCTTCAGATTCATTCGAGTAATACTTGGCATGCAAACGACTTTCATATCGAATTTCGATATTCAGGAATTGTATAAAGAAACGTAAATCATCTGGACTTAAACTTTTGGTTATATCATCTTCATTTTTCCCAAACACAATAACAATGCCCACATTGGGGTTATTTAAATGATTAAGTAGAGATTCCTTAGTGCGTTCGTGCAATTTGATATAGGGTGATATCAGCATGATTAACTGAGTTGCCGACTCTAAAATTCGATCTAAAGCAGCATTTAATGCACTTCCGGTTAAAAACTTTGCCATTAGAATTATTTGATTTTTTAGTGTTCTTTAAATTATGTATTGTTTTGGCCACCAACAAATTTTCAAGATTTAACAACCACATTCCTTTTCAACCACTCCAAAGTCTCCACATCCTCCGACCATACCGTGCAACTTTTCATACCCCGCGTCATAAGCGTTCGGTAGGTGTTTTTAATAATCATATCTGCTATCTGCTTCCCCTTATCGGAATCAGACTTGATCATTTTCTTAAGTCCAAAAACGCTTTTATCACTTTGAGCCCTAAACTCTGACCGACAAACCCATTTGTTATCCCTGACGACCATATCCGGGCCAATGATCACACCAATATGATCTACTTCAAGGCCTTGACAAGTGTGAATGCATCCTATTTCCTGGACAGAATCCGGATTTACAATCCACATGGATCCATCCACCACCAGATTCCATTGAGCGCTAAATTGATATTCAGGAATGACAATGTCCATGGCTTTTTTATCTTTTTTCGAATTCCATGGCCAACAATATCCCGCCACGATCCTGGCGCGATTTCGTTCCTTATTTAAATGCTCGATTCGGTCCCGTAACTCGTTTGGCGAATTCGCAATGTAAAACTCATAACCCAAGTCCTGAATATCATCATTGGCAGTCGGACGAATTTGCAGCATATTATCCAACCACGCCAAATAACCATCACTTCCATTGCACCGGAATTGGCTTTCCAATTGCATGTAAGTGATTTCAGCATTTGCCTTTTTGGCCCATTTTTCAATCTCTTTTTCAGTTCCGATATCATTTATTGTCACCCGCTGATCCTCATCAATAAAAAATACGGCGCATTTCGTTGCTACAATAATCTCTTTAATTTGGTTCTCTCCCAGGTTTGAATAGAGCCCACTTTTTTCATTCAAGCGATGCGCCTCATCTACGATTAAGGCATCAAACTGATTCGGTAAGGCTTCCAGGTAAGACCCAGAACTTTTAAATAGGTTGTTCACCCAAGTCTTTTTGTGGCTTCGATTCAACTTACTAGCATATACATCCCGTGGTGCCCGATTTTTACTGACATATTGAACCAGCCTCTCCTCTGAGGTTAATTTGGCCGTAAGTTGTACCGCGATTACAGACTTTCCGGTTCCTGGTCCACCTTTGACAATTACGACTTGTTTCTTTGATTCCGATGCGATTTTGGAAATTTGAAGCACATTTTCGAACACCACTTTTTGGTCGTCGATCATTACAAACTCTTCATTGCCCTTCAACATACCAACTATAGCATCGGCAATTGTTTTGGATGGCCGAATCTTGCCATGCTCAATGCGATACATTATATTGGTTGGATCGCCGTACTTTATAAACTGCTTGATGAAATCTGAAAGTTTAAGCAGATCCCTTTTTATAAACAAAGGCGCTTTATCGAGGTATTCCTGATAAAATGGTGCACGCAGGTCACTTGCATCGCTACAATTATGCAAGAAAGCACAGGGCTGTAATAAGATCTCGCCGTTATAGACCGACTCATTAAATCCCTGTAACAATGACACATAACTCCAAGCCTGATAACTTGGGTGACTTACCATCCTGTTTCCGCTTCCGACAAAGGTCTGAACGACACCGTCGAGATTAGTCAAACTCGCGTTTTCCCATTGTTTCAATTCGATAATTACCGCACAATCCTGCTTTGTGTCGTTTTGCCCCGAAATGATAAAATCAATACGTTTGCTAGTGTTGGGGACCCGGCATTCAATACTAATCGTGGCATCGGATGGAATTTCAGCGTCATCCAATACATTGCGCATGTATTGAAGGGAGTTCTTCCAGGAATTCACTTCGTTTTTGCTGGTATAGTACCCAAGCTGCTGCTTAAATTGCTCATTGATAATATATTCAATATCATTTTCCCGAACCTGGGTCATGAACGTAGATTTATTTTCTTGGTAGATAATCATAGCGCATCATATTTTGTTGCTGAACTTTTTGCCTTTTCCACAGGGTACTTTAAAGCATTAATACGAATTTTATCCATCACAATTTCCCTTACGTCTAGGTTGTATTTTTCGGCAAGGAGAAAAGCGTAGGCGAAAACATCAGCCAGTTCTTCCTTAATCCGATCTGGATTGGCATCTTCCGGTTTTTTCCACAAGAAGACTTCCAGTAATTCAGATGACTCAATGCTCAAAGCCATCGCCAAATCCTTAGCATTATGGAATTGTTCCCAATCTCGATCATTTCGAAACTTTAATAACTCGTTGATTATTTCAGTAATTTCGCTCATGTAATTGAAACAATATTTTTACGCTTCGAAATGGTTAATTTGTTGAACAACAGCAGTATTTGAGGTAAATATCTAACAAATGGTTGTTTTTAAGTATCATTTGATCGTTTTTTATTTAACGAATTAGACTATAACTATTTTCATCTGTTTCAATTTCTATCCAACCATGATTTTCAATCCATCAAGCAAGGTGTTGAAAACGCTTTGAAAAACCCATGTCCTTGATAATACTTTTTTTATTCAATTTCAACTTTCGATAACTCAAACTTCAAATTATACTCAAACAATTTAACATCATTCGCAACAGAAACAGCATATTTTATTTTTTCATCCATTCTATTCGCTACAATAATACCGCTTACTCGTTTACCGTTTGCTAAATTCTTCTTGATCCAACCCATATAACGCTGCAATTGTCCAAGGGCTTTATCTGCTCCTCTTGATAATTTCAACTCAAAGATAATAAAGTTGCCATTATCGTCTATTGCCAAGATATCAATTGGGCCGACTCCCGTTGGATATTCTTTTCCATCTCTGCCATTTTCATCTCTAAAAAGGTTAAGGTTTTGCCCTTTTACTGTTTTTAAATTCTGTATCAAAAAATCTCGCAAATTTGCCTCAATTGGAAAGAGATAAGAGTTGTCTTCTATTGCTTCTTCTGTTTCAATTTCCTGATTTTCAGGATTGTCAATAGTCTGTCTTACTTCTAAGCCACCAAATTCATTTTTATAAATTTCCCATATTCCATGCTCATTTGGATCATATTGAACTACGTTGCCTCGACCAATTGAAAAAAGTAAATCATATTGCCCGTTTGCCACTCTTGGTTTTTGATTTTCCGGATAATGTATTCTTGACCTTTGATTTACAGTAAGCACTATGATTTGAGCATTTATCGTGGCTTCGTTAACATCAAGCCAATTTTCATTTATGTACTTTTTAATTTCAGGATAGGTTGCCCTTCCACTTAAATCTTCAATAGATTTTTTAATCATTTGCCATACGGCAGGTTTAGTTGTTGAAATTTTCATATTTTTTTTTAATAATCATGAGAATAGTGAAAAGGACTGCATGGTTGTCATGCGTTGATATTATAGTCTTTAAGTATTTTTGTAAGGTTTTGTAGGTCTGCTTAATTAATCCTCCGTAAGCCAACATAGAAAAGCACATAGCAAAAAAAGAAATTATTTCTTCCCAGTCACCCCAATTTGTTTGCCGAATCCATATGTAAGAAATAATCAGCGCTACAAAACCTGATATAATTATTTTTATATTCATTTTTTCAATTATAAATAATGTGGCACTCTTTTTTCCTGACACATAGGAGGCGTGGATTGAGAACGGATTATAAATTTGAGAGCGACCATATTTCTTTGATTATTTCCATTAATGCTAGTTCTCGTCTTTTTATATTATCTGAGTCGAAATTAAGAATGGCAGGAAATTTCTCTCTATCTATAATTACATCTCCAACATTAACGATATAATTAGGATTACATGAAGATGTGATTAGATATTCATTTGGCACTGTATCAAACTTATTCAAACTTGAAATGGTATTAAAGCGTTGATATTCTTGGTTCTGCAAAAGTGTAAAATTTCCGATAGAGGAATACGTTGAATTAAATGATTCCTCTGAATCAAAATTACCTTTGTAGTCCTCGAAAACGGCTCGCATTAGTGGTGTTACTACATACCTATTTCTTTTTCTACTAGCCATTAGATGCTCAAAGTCAACATCGTTCCCAAGTACTGATTTTTCGGTGTGTAAAATAATACGTGCTAATAAATAGTGAGTGAATTTTCTATCATAGGAAAAATTATCAAAATTTTCAAACCGTTCAACAGTTTCACCACTTGAAATAATTCTCTCTCTCAATATTTTTCTAAGATCATCAACATCCTTATTTCTAATATCTTTAACAAGTAAATATACAAAGTAACGAATTGTTGCTTGTGTAATAGGTCGTCCATACAAAGTACGGGTAACTGTATAAATATCAATAAACTTTGAAATAATTCCTATTTTCGACTTTATAATATCTTCATTATCACTTTTGTTTATGGATGCCAATAATAAAGGCATAGAAAGTGAAGATGCAATTCCCCAATAAGATGATAAAAATATCTCTTTTTGTGTTAAATCAAAATTATTTGTTGCATTGGCAACTTTTAAGTATATATCTGAATAAAAGATAAAATCACTTTTTACAAAATAGTAAAATGATTCTGGGTCTTTTAACCCAATTTGTTTATGGTTGTCTTTTACCCAAGTATGAAATCTTGTACCAATTTTTTCAAAATCTTCATTTTCGGCTCCTTTAGTAGTCTGGCGGATTGATTCAGCATATATACCTCTCATCCATGCTTTACAAAATTCAATATCTTCTTGTAGGGAAATGGAATGCAACTTTGAGATTTGTATTTTCCAAAGTGAATTCAACTCATTAATCTTATCATAATCTTTTACATTTGTTAAAATATATCCTTTTAGCATTTCGGTAGGACTAAGATTGAGGCCTCGGTCATTCATAGTCTCAAATATCGTGTAAGCGTTTTCATCTGTATATGCAATAATCTCCACAAAAACTACTTTTTCTTTTAGCCAGTCAATAAAAAGTGGAAGGATTTCACCTTTTAAATCTATTGAAAACATTGATACAATATCTAAATATCTATCGTTCATGTTAATAACTGATTCGTCTGACTCATCTGATAAATCTATGTGTTTATCAAGAAAGAGTGCATCCAGTATTAAGGTCCGATCGGGGACCTCAATGTTATATGATTTTTTTCCATGTTTTTTAGAATAAATTAATGATTCAATTTCTTCTTTTTCAATAATATTTTTTTGTAGATTATTTAAATAAATTAGTAATAATGTCATTGATGTTAAGCGTTGCTGCCCATCAACAATTGATTTTCCTGGAGTTTTCTCAGAAAGCACGACAGGTCCTAGATAATAGCAATTATAGTTTGCAACATCAGATAATTGGTGTGAAGGATCATAATTTGAAAAAAAGGAGGCTTCCAAGTCTACAAGTAATTGCTCAATGTGTTTCCTACCCCATTTGTACTCCCGTTGAAAATAATCAACTTGATACTTGTTGCCATCTAGTATCTGCTTTAAGGTTTTTACAAAAGCATTTATATTGTTTGCAATCGAACTCATCTTGATTATTTTAAAGATTTTAAAAGAATTCTGAGCATTTGATAACATGGCTCGTAAACTGAAAAATTATCCTTGCTAGGTTGGATTTCTCCATGAAACAACTTACAACGTAATTCATACAGTATTTCAACTATAGCTTGTGATATAACATCTGCATTGTTAACAAAGTATATTCTTTTCCCCTTTATTAATGACTTTTTATCTTGAGTAATAATATTTTCTTTAAGTTTTGGATTGATTTTATCAAAGCATTCGATAATTATTTTTCGATGGGCTTGATTTATACCATTTGCGGTTAAATCATTCTCAAAGTGTCTTTTATCATATTTTGTATGATAATACGCATAAATTGTAGATGATGGCGACTGCCGCGTGTTTAATATTATTGCATTTACACTACCGTTATTTGCTACTACTTCTGCCTTATACTGGTATCTATTTTTTAGGACTGGAGGATGAATTGAAAGAATATTATTCCTCCTGAAATATATATTCTTGAATGTTAGCCTATTGATTGGGTCTGAATCTGGTATTGGATGTTGTTCTAAGAGATTATGTAGGTTTTCTAAATGTTCTTTAAAAATGATAGCTTCATCATAATCACCATTCAACAACGCCACTAATTTAGCCCTAAATAGGTTGGCATCCGTTTTTATGTTATCAATACAATCCCTATCTCTAGTAGTCTGGTAATTAGTACAATACCACGCATTAAAGGGTATCCATGCCCTTATAAATAAGAGAGGATAATCAACTTCTGACTCTGAAAGAAGTAACCATCTATCTACATGGCCTACAAATTGATTTGGCATCCGTTTTTATTTATTATATGTTTTTACTATCCACCGACTTTCTTATCTCTCAAGAATCCAAATTAATTTTCACAAGTGCGTTTAGCCTAAAACGAAATGATTTAATCCAACTCAGAATATCGAAAATTTCGAAACTACGAAAAAATCAAAATTATTTCACAACCTGGGGTAAATATTCCATTTTTGACCAATACTCTACTTACAAATGTCATCACAATGATACAACGTCCTTCGCAATCTCCCAAACAACATACCCAAAAAATTTCAATATAGCATATTTATGCGATGCCTTTTCAACTTTTTCTAGGTGTTCAATGAATCAGTAGGTGCGTTTTCCCCTTGCAGTGCATTTACCTTGGCTAAATAGCAGCCAATCAAATTTACCATTTAAAAGAAAACAAATATGATACCAATTTTCCAAACCAAACTACTCATTCAATCATAACAAACTCATTACATTTTCCCCTACCCTATTTTCCTAAAAAAACAATGTCCCGATGCTTCAAACCCCCACAAAACCACCCACCTCCAATCCCCCCACGCCATTCCACCGATAAGCCACCAACATCCCGCCCTTGGCAACGCTGTAATCCAGGCAACAGATATTTTCCTTGAAAAAGGCCGGTTCCCCTTTCAGCCAATAATGTCCGAAGAATACTTTTTTGTCATTCGGTGGGTAATAGTAACTGGATGGTAGGGCGGTTAAGTCAACCGGCAGTGTTGGCAAATGGGCAATCGGTTCTACGCTGATGGATTGATAGGTCATTTCCGCCGGGTTTTCCCACCACTTTATTCTGATTTCGGATCTTTCAGTGCCGTCCTTGTCCGTAAAGAAAAGGCCTTCCGGCAACTGCATTTCTTTTCCTTTTAGGGTTTGGTCGATGGCTTCGTTCAGGGTGCTGCCTTGCTCGACCGATTGGTAGATCAATTCGTCGGTCAATCGGTCGTTGACCAAGGTGCGTTTTAAAAAATCAATGTGGTGCTGGTCCCAACAGGCGTGTACTGCCCTGAAGGTGTCCGTTTCGTAATACAGGGGCAAGGTTTTAAACCACTCCAAATAGGCTTCGTATTCTTTTTGCCGGTTTTGGAATTGCCGCAGGGTTTCATAATGCTGGATGATGTTTTTAATCAGGTGTTTTCGCAGGTGCCCGCCTTCGGTTTCCTGGAAATGAAAACAGAGGGCATTGTATTCATGGTTGCCCATTAAGGCAATGGCATTACCGCTATCCACCATGGCTTTCACGATTTCGAGGGTTTCCCTGATTTTTGGTCCGCGGTCGATGTAGTCGCCCACAAACAGCGCGGTGGCCTCGGGGTGTGCGTATGCGCCGTTGTGTTTGGCGTAGCCTAATTTTTGAAGTAGTTCTTCTAATTTATCGGCGTGGCCGTGGATGTCTCCGATTAGGTCTATCATGGGTGGTTGCTCAAGCTGCCTTCAATTGAGGTTATAACGTGTCTTCAATGCTTGCAATCCGCCGCTTTCCCACACAACATCCAAAAAATTGCCATTGATCGTTGCTGTTCCGAACTGGTTCAACACTTTGGAATAGATTCTTAGTACGGACGCGTTTTTCATAAGCCTGATTTCTTCGGCGCCGCTACTTCCATCGTTCACTTTGAAGTAAAAGGAAAATACGGCATTGTCTGGATTCGACGCAGGCAGTTGTGTAATACTTCCGGTTCTCTGAAATGTTACGAAATTAGAAGCATAATCCGTTTTCCCTCCAATAATTCGATTCGATATGTCTACTAAATTGATGGCATCTTTAAGATCATATCGTGTATTTAGTGCTCCGCTTCCCCCTGGCTCCCAGGCAACCTCCATGCTGCTATTTTTGATGGTGGCAATGCCAAACTGGTTCAGTTGTTTGGAATAGATGCGAATCACATCCGATTTGATCAGTCTGATTTCTTCACTTCCGCTGTTAACATTGTTGACAGAAAAATTGAACGACAGGATTACATAATTTTGATTTGAAAGTGGCGAAAACAAGATGCCACCTGGCACCACAAAAGTTACGGTGCTATTTTGAAAATAGGTTTGTCCGCCTATAATTTTGGATGAAGCATTCGCTAAATCTTGTGCACCTACATTAAATATTAAACTGCAGGAGCATAAGAAAAAAAACAGGCGGGTTTTATAGTTGCGTATGGTATTTCTTTGCTTTTTTTCGTTTTCGTAAGCATTTTTTCGTTCTTTATGGCTTATTCGTCCGACCAAATAGCCTGTAAAGAACAGTCCAACCACCAAAAGCGATTGTTTTAGGATATTTGATTCTACGATATTCCCCCTAAGCAATTGAACAACGATATAGATGGCATAAGCCCAAAGGCAATATTTAACGCCTCTTGGGAAATAACCGACGATAAAGACAAGCAGTCCCAGGGTAAAAACTGGCGCTGGACTGGTTGATCCCAACCATTTTACCGTATCCAAGCCCGTGAACAGAAAGATGGCGGATAACACCATCAATATTCCGCCAATCCACTGAATGGCCTTTCCTGTTCTGCCGGCTTCAAACCTGCGATTCTTGGCAGAAAACAGTTCCCGAATCCCACCAAAGGGATCTGAAATAGGCCTCCTACGGTCATCTTGTTCATCATCGCCTATTTGACTTCTCCACCGCGCATCTGCTTCTGCATTGGTTTCACCGGACTTTCTTCCCATCGAAAAAGAGTTTCTTTCTGCTCTTTCTTCTGGGGTATCGCCAATTTTATCGTTCCAAGACATGGTGTAAAATTTATTTTTTTGTTATTTTTATTGCTTCACTTTTATTCATGTCGGATTTTAACGTGATCGTGGAGATGATATTCCCGCCACTGGAAATGGAGAGCGAAGCCGTATTCGGGGGGATACTTCCAAGATTGACCGCGTATAATTCAAGGATATTTTCGGCTTCCAACAATGGAATAATGACCTCAATGGGTTTCTTTTTGACGGTAAAATCTTTGATGGCGATTTCACCATTTATTTTCAGATCAATAATATCTCCGTCTTCTTCTTTATCATCCCATAGACTTATTGTTATATATTTTGTTGTTACTTCCAGGTTATTTACAATTTTCACTGCGCGTTTTTTGCTCGTGGGTTCTTTCTGCTTGGGAGGACACAATTTTCTAATCGTGAATCGCCCCCCGTCCGTCAGCGCCTTCGGGTCGTTGCAGTTGTTTTGCAATTTATTGATTTTCCAGTTTCCATTCAGCGCTTCACAATCATACACGGAGATTTCATAAACACCGTCAAGCACAATATCGCCTCCGGAGATCAACTCTTTTTCGTATAAAAATATTTTGCTACCAATGATTTCCCCTTCTAATTTTGTTTTACTGTCGGGCGTATTGGGAAGACTTTTCCAAATAAATGTTCCACTGATTTTTTTCCCTTCCACCCGATCAATTTCAATCGTCATTGGGTAAGTTTCGTTCACATTGCAAGCATATTGTGTAAAGGTGCCAATCCAGATGCCTTTCAAAAAATCGGCGTTACCCGGTAGCAAACAATCTTTTTCTTGCGCTGCGCAAAGGTTTGTAAGGAGCGCTAACAGTAAAATTGCAACACTTTTTTTCATATTTTTATTTTAATTGTGTGGAACAACCGTATTACTGCAATGCCATTGTGTATAGCCCCAATACCTGCGCAGTAATATTCCTTTTAAATCAAACCTTGTGCTGTATTGAACATCAACACAATAGTACAAGTTCCTTGGCAGTGCGTCAAATTACATAAACAAAGGGAAGGCATTCCGAACACGGTTTAACTGCCGGTAGCATAAGCAACTCAAAATAAAATTTTTTTGACCGCTAAATCTATCGTTTGTTTTACTTCTGACCAGTCCATAATGTCTTTTAATAAACCCAATGTCCCGGGTTCGACTGTATGGTGTTGTAACATCGAAACTGTTCTTTTGGAATTTCAAAAATGCAACTTAAAAAACTCAAAGTTTTGGGATCCAAATCGCGGGACTGCAAAAGCTCGGTGCGGATGCGCTCCAATCCATAATACGCCCGAATGGCATTCCAATCAGACATTTGACCATACATCACCACCCGTTCCATGACGTAACGGACATTTTTGTCCCAATCGATGCGATCGTAATCGGTGTCCCAAAATAGTACTTTGGATAATTCCATTGCAGGTGCTTTTAAAGGCAAATTTAGGGTATTTTTATATTATACCCTCAGGCTGCGCGCCATTATTCATGGATTACTACGCATGCTTTGGATTGGTAGCAAAATTTCCTGAAGAAACAGAAGGATTTGACGGGTAAACCCGTCAAATCCTCGGTAATCGGACCCGATTACCTAGAGAAACAGAACCATTGCTCATCACCCTGGAGCAATTGCCTGGAAGATCATGGTCCTTTCTTATAAGTACTGACTCATTCTTTATAAGCACCGAACTATTGCTCAGTTTCGCCGCCAAGTGGTTTCGTTTAGCCGACTCGTTGCTTATATAAACCAAGCGGTACTTCAGAGATTCCAACCCACCTATTGGAGGAAAAACCAAAAAAACATCGAAACGCAATTTGCTTCCCAGGAACTCCCTCTTCACATAAGGAGCCAAGTGGTCTTTTTCGTTGAATTGGACCTCCTTTGCACCCATCGTCAGCACGCTGTTGATTGACTCCTATTCGCCAATATTGAAGATTTGAAAGAAACGTATAAACTGCTACCAGCTTGCTGGAGGAAACGAGTCGGCTACGCTGACTTGCTACTCAAAACTTATGAACTCCAGCTTGCTTGCTCCAGGAAATGCGGCACTTGCTCTGATCAATTTGGTTTTTCCAGTCTAACTAAAAATTAGTTAGACGGTTTTCGGTTCAAGTGACCCGTTTTTGATTAAAAAATTTTCCCGATTTGTAACTTTTTTGGAAGGTAAAAAACCTAAAAAATGGCCTAAAATGGGCCTAAAAGGCGCTTTTTGCATTTTTTTTGAAAAAGTGAGGGGTGTAAAATGGTCCAAATTGCCCCAAATCCCGTGGAAAACTTCGCCAAAAATGTACTTTTTTTTGAGGGACGTGGACAATCATATTTGTGGCAAGTCAAGGGTACTTGGCGCAAGTATTATTTCATTTTTCCACTCTTTAAATTTTTACAACATGTTAAAATCTGTCGTACGCAAAGTGTCGTACAAAAAACTCATCCAGTCTGAATTGGCCACTTTTGCTGCCAATGTGCACCAACGCATGGCTTCCCGTCCGGAATACCAGGTTTTTGCGGAGGATATCGCCAACCTGGCCGAAAAGACGGAGGCTTACACACAGGCATTGATCAATGCCTCGAGCCGTAGTACGGATGCAATTGCGCAAAAAGAATTGGCCAAAAACAATGTAATCGGCGCCCTGGATCGCATTGCGTTTCTCCTCGACTTCAATTTTACGGGTCAGGATGTGTGGGTGATCAATGCGGGCATGGAAATGATTCGCGAACGCCGGGTAAATCAAAACAATCTGGATGCGCCGTATCAATTACGGGCTGTTAGTAAGGGCGTGAAAGGGGAAATTTCGCTGCAATTCCGGTTGCCGGAACCGACGCGGGTGCGCAGCAATGGGGTGGAATATTCGCTGGACAATGGCGAAACCTGGCACAATGGCACCTATGCTTCGCGCACCACGGTAACCATGACGGGTTTGCCTTCCCGGCAGGTGGTGCAGTTTCGGGTTTGTTCGCTGGGGGCGTTTCAGTTGAAGAGCCCGTTTTCGGAGCCGGCGGAAGCGTTTGTGCTTTGATTTTGTATGATGTCGGATTTTTAAAAAAAATGCCTCAACCGGATTCGGTTGGGGTATTTTTTTTTGGGGGGGGCGCACTGATGTTACGTAGATAGGTTTCGCGCAGATAGGTTTCGCACAGATGTTACACAGATAGGTTTCGCACAGATGATACACAGAATTGTTTTCACAGATGTTACACAGATAGGTTTCGCACAGATGATACACAGAATTGTTTCGCACAGATGATACACAGAATTGTTTTCACAGATGTTACACAGATAGGTTCCGCGCAGATGATACACAGATTTTTTTCGCAGATGTTACACAGATTTTTTCTGCGTAACATCTGTGCCTTTAATCTGTGTACCATCTGCGCGAAACCTATCCGAGCGAAACCCATCTGCGCGAAACCCATCTGCGCGAAACCTATCCGAGCGAGACATTTGGATAATCTCCGCCGCTTCCACCGAACTAATATTCCCCAGTGCACAAGCCTTTTCAATCAACCATTCACGCTCGGAGATAAAGCGTCTTTCTGTGATGCGCTGGATTAACTTGATCCCCCGGTCGCGATCACCTTGTTTGGAATTGAGCAATTGACTCAGGATGCTGGCAAAATTGGCATTAAAGGCGATGGTATCGGGCGGCAGATTTTTTTGGGGCAGGCGCACCACGAAGACGCGAAAGGTTTCGGAT
>VYMB01000129.1_pt1 | contig 21522 bp, 18 predicted proteins | sample 5115321 | NCBI WGS metagenome assembly VYMB01 (sample SAMN12291794, study PRJNA351875) | freshwater metagenome | isolation source: freshwater lake | place: USA: Michigan, Wintergreen Lake | collected 2011-08-02 | reverse complement strand
CCATGCTCAGTGAGCTCAGCAATTTGCGACGTGGCATGAGGTGCATTGCAAAGCTAGGACCCGATGGCTCGCGATGGAAATGTCTGCTTTCGAGAAGCCACCAACCCGCCCTAAACGGCAACCTTTGGCGCAAAGCAGACCGAAGGCCAAAATTCGGAATTGACGGTAGAGTCTTGGAGGGCAGCGCTTTTACTTCCGCAGCTCGTCCAAGTGCTCCTTTTGAGCCCGCTTCTGCATATCAAAGACGCTTGCCCAATCAATTGCATCCTTTATCAGCGCGAAGGACAACGCCAAAAACCCAATTAAAATTAGAGTACCAAACGCATTCTTTTCATAATTCATGTAGGCAGCCAGCAGACTCCAAACGCCAAGAAAAACAAATACTGGGACGCGGGCTCGGTCCTTCAGCACATGCTCCGCGTGCTTTAACCCGAAGGTCAGCAGCCTTTCTTTCGCAGATTTTCCATCTGTTAAGGCTGATAGTCCTATTGAGCGGGCTTCAGTGACCGCCTCTTCCAAGAGGACCATATCTCGTTTTGTTTCAAACCTGCCGCTCGCATCGACCAGTTGCGAGTTCTGAGCTTCTGGTGCTGGTTCAGTTTCATCCGTCATGATGCCAAACTTACCATTCCTGCGACATCAACTTTAGTTATGTCGCCGAGTTCGTCCCGAAGGCGCAAATAAACCATCTTGACCAACGTCGAGTGCTTTTCTGGCGTTAAGGTTAACTTCCGCTTTTGCAGTACGATTTCGACAGCCCGTGAGGCTTCTTGGACCAACAGTTCTGACTTACCATGCTGGTCGCTAGGGTCACGTCCTTCACCTAGCAATAGCCATAATGGATCGAGACCGAGGCGCTCATATAACCTTATGAGAACCTCCACAGAAATATCCGCCCGGCTCTGCTCATAAGTCTGCATTGTTCGTACAGACACATCAATGGCAGCTGCGAGGGTCACCTGACTCGCGTCGAGAATTCCTTCTCGAAACTCAACCAATCGCTTCGCAACTTGTTGACGTGAATATAGTTTATCTTCTGTTTTCACAGCCCATCACTCGCGATTTGACTCATACTGATGTTGCAGCATACATACATGATCACAGTAGTAACATGCAAGGGCCGCTCATGCCACCAGATCAATCCCAAACTCATCGATGGGTCAAGGAGTGTTTGAGGCGCCGTGGCAAGAATTTCTCCGATGTTGCGCGCAAAGCAGGCGTAAGCACTTCGACAATTTATGCCGTATCGAAAGGCCTCGCTCGATCTGCTCGCCTTGAAAGATTGATCTCGGAGGAAATTGGCTTTGAGCCGGCCCAAATCTGGCCTGATAGGCCGATGGTTCGAAGCCAATTGGATAAAGCGGTTGTTACCCCGCCAGCCTGAAGGCGTTCCATTTTCCAGCTTCTAGTTAGGAGCAGTCCAGCCTTAGGAACTGGGTAGTCCAACTGCGCAGTTCGAAACTCAAACAACAACGACAGGGAAATAAAATGTCGCCATAAGCCCAAAAAGAAAAAGCCCCCGACGCGCTAACGTCGAGGACTTTGGTAGTCACTAAGTACAATCCCAAAATCCCAAAATTCGTTGAAACTGTCAACCGGCTTTAGCGCCGGATTGCACAATTTCGCCCGCTTTTCTTCTGGAAAAGGAGCGCCGTTTAATCGGTGATAGAGCCCCCATGTCCGAATTCTTTGATTATCCCCGCGCCTTACTCAATCGCGAAAATCGAGCTGAGTATAGCCAAATACCACCATCACATCTTGGCTTTTTGCCGGGGTGCCAAACCACGAATTTGAGTTCGAACCTCGCGCAGAAGCTCGATGACTTTGCGCAAGCAGCGGCGTTCAATCGGAACTGCAAAATCACCGTAAATCTTGATCGAGATGGTACCCGCCAAGTCTTTACCGGCCGCAGATACTGGCAGACATCGATTTTCCCAAGCCGAAAATGCGGCAAGTCCATCGTCTGCGAGGGACAAAATGAGTTGTTGTTTGCCGCCCAATGCGAGGTGGACATCGGCGTCAAAGAATACGCAAGCCAAGCAATTTTGTTTGAAACTCGAGTAGGTTCGAAATGGACAAAATATCATAGCGACTTTTGTCGGTTGCGAGCCGATGGCGCAATTGAGATTATTGAGGTGAAACCAGATGCGTCTCATCTCGAACGACCAGGCTATCGGGAAAAACTAGAAGCTGTAGGCGAAATTTGTGCCGAACTCGGGTGGATGTTTACCCCCGTCTTTGGCGTCGATTTACAAAAGCGGACATTTCACAACTTTCATGTCAATTGGGCACATAGGTATAGATTTTACTTGATCCCCGACTGGTTGAGTTTGGCTGTAGACCGGCTCGCAGATGCATGCAGCGGCCACTCAACCGTTCAAGATTTGAAAGCAATTTGTTCTGGAGCGGAACAAGCCCGCGCACTTCTGTGTGCATTTATTTGCCGGGGCAATGTGCATCTGGATCTGAGCCAGCCAATTTCGTTGAACGCACCCATGGCTTTAATTGGAGGCTACAACCATGGCCTATGATGCTGCTGCAATCGCTCCTAGCGAGCGCCAGTCAAAAGACACGCTTTCCAAGCATGTGAGGGCCACGATCCAACTCAAACGTGGTAATTCCTACTTTTTTGACGGCCAACAAATGGTCTTTGAAAGGTACGGCGAAGACAATCGCCTCATTTTCAAGCTGATCCACACGGAACTTACCTTCCGTGTCGACTGGAAGGAATCTCGTTCAGATCTTCCCACCAGCGACTGGGTGATCTCAATGATCTCCGCAGGTCGCTTCCACACCAGAGATCCGGGACCATCATTAGTCAAGTCAAACCGCTTCATGATGGGAGAGGAAGAAGCTCGGAAAATAGACCCAGGCTCCGTCATTAGGTACAAAATTCTCGTCGGCCTCGATAAACTGGGCTCGGTAGTCTCTGATGATCAGATTAAGATCATAATTGATCGAGTGAAACGGCAATATCCAGAGGAAGCGAAACACTTCGACGATGGCCTGACGCCGAGAACCGTAAAGGAATGGCGAAAGAAAAGAGGCTCATTTCAAGAACGTGCTTGGTCTGACTGCATTTCAAAAACAGGTAAAGGGCCCAGAACGCGTCGGCTTAACCAAGCCCTAACGGACTTGATTTCAGCGAGTGCGCTTTACTACTGGACAAATACGACTGCCAGCAAGGTTGATGCCTACAATCATTTGGCTAACGCGATAACATTGAGAAACGCGCTCGACGAGGCCAATGGGACAGCGCCCCAGTTACACTGCCCGTCACCAACAACGCTCAGTGATTGTATCGACGAACTCGAGACCTTTCAGACAATGCGCGCCAAATTTGGCGAAGTTGCAGCTCGAGCAAAATTTAGAGCCATGGGCAAAGCTATCCCGGCCAGCCGAATCCTGGAGCTCGTCCAAATCGACCACACCATTATCGATCTTGAACTCATTGACTTGGATGTATTAGATGGACCCACTAAAACCCAGCTCGGCAAGCCAACATTGGCGACCGTTATCTGTGTGAAAAGTCGGTGTATTCTCGCTTGGTACATAAGTTTCGCCGGCCCCAGCCTTGCTAGCGTCATTCAAGCCTTGAAGCGCTGCTTGCGACCTAAGCTAAACTGCATAGGGAGCTCCGATTTTCCAATCTTGCAGGACATATTTGGTCTGCCGTCTAACATCGTATGCGATAATGGTATGGAGTTCGTAGGTACGAGTATCCAAGATCAAATACAGGATCTGGGCATAACATTGGTCGCGTCAAAGGTTGCGAGCCCGGAGTCAAAGGCCTTCGTTGAGCGCCTTTTTGGCACATTGAATTCCAAGCTTTTCCACAAGCTCCCAGGGACCACTCTAAACAAATCAAAACGCGAAGAGCATGCCGATAAGTTCAAATCCGAAGCGACGATCACCCTTCAAGAACTCGAGGAGCTCACTGAGCATGTAGCCTACGCGTATCACATCTCCCCGCATTCGGGCTTAGACGGAAGGCCCCCAGCTCTGGTCTGGCAAGAGGATGCAGCGCGATATGGCATCCCGGTCCTCCTCTCCGGTGACAGGCTGGATCCCCTCTTGGGAATTTTAGACGAGCGAACGCTGTCTAACGACGGAATTGAGCTATTTGGACTTCAATACAACGACCGCCCAACAACAAATATAATTTTAGAAGAAGAATGTGCACGCCTTAGCGATCGAAAGCGCGCCAGTCTCAGGGTCAAAATAAAATATAATCCATACGATCTCGGCCACATTTGGATATTTCGGGAGAAAGATAACGACTACCTGCAATTTCCATGCGTCGATCTGGATTATGCTTCCGGGCTTACATTGGCCCAGCACAAAACCATTCGAAAGCATCTACGAGAAACTGGACTCGAGTTTTCAAGCATCGCTGATCGCGCCAAAGCAAGAGTTTTGCTTCAAAATAGAATTCTCGAACTGACACCTAACGCTACTGCAGCTCAGCGGCGTGCGACTGCCAAGCTCGTCAGCATGCCAAGTGTCGCGTCAAAACGTGATCTATCTGGTTTGACTTCCATCACTGGCAAAACTCTGCTGCCTCACGAGCCATTGATCGCGCGCAGTAACGACGCAGGCGCGATCCCAAAGGGTTCCCTTCGAGGTGCTGCAAAGGCGCGGAAGACAAGACAAGACAACGCCGAAAGGCAAAGGCTGGCTCAAGAGCGATACGATGCGACCATGCAGCCAAACGAAGCACTATGGGATGTCTTCACGGACGCAGACTGGGAGCCTTATTGATATGTCGACTAATGTTCTAACCCCCAATTCTGGCATGATAAGGCCGGCATATGATCGCGCCAAAACTGAAGAAGTTGTAGCAAAACTCAAGCTTTTTTCAGGCGTTTGGATCGACACCCCCTATCATCATCAACTTCAAAGCGGGCTGGATACCATTCGCTTGCTCGGTCAAGGGCACAATGACGGTAGTCTCCGCGCCTTGCGTTGTTTAGCGCCGCCCTCCACGGGCAAAACTACCGTTGCGGAGAAATACAGAGATCTCATAAACAAAGAGGCCGGATCGCCAGATAAGAAAAAGCCCGTCCTACTTGTGGCACTTTCAAACTCGATGACTTCAAAAAGGCTGATTTCCGCCATTTTAATGGAGCTCGGCGACCCTCACGCCACCAATGGGGGAGAACAATTACTAGCAAAACGCCTCGAGGACCTTGTAAAAGAGTTGCAAATTGAACTTATCATAATTGATGAAGTTCATCATCTTGCTACTCGCAGAAATGTGGCTGAAGTAATTAATGCTCTGAAAACACTGTTGAATAGAAGAATTTGTCCTTTGGCTCTTCTCGGAACCAAGGATGCTGAAAAGTTACTGACTTCCAACGGTGAGTTAGCCCAACGAATTGCAAACATCGCTGATATCGAACCACTGCCAAGAAATGCTGGCGGCCGAGTGATACTTCATCGGTTCCTAAGTGGGTTTGATCAAGAGTTGCAGCGATTAGGTATATTCGGGTGTCAATCAGATTTCACAAACGAGCAATGTGTTGACGGGCTCCTAAAAGCTACCAAGGGCGTAATGGGCTTATCGGCGCGCATTTTACAAAACTCGCTTGAAACAGCCATCAGGCGCAACGCAGATCGAATTGAAACCTATGATGTTTCGAAAGCAATCGATACTTGGGCCATCCCGGGTGGATTCTGCAAAACCAACCCATTTACAAAGGGGTAGCAATGTCAAATCCAAAAGAAATTCCTATTCGAGTTCCATTGATTGGGGGAGAAAGCTTTCATGGTTACCTCGCTCGCGTATCTGAGCGCAATGTCCTGCCGAGCACGAAGATACTGTGTGAAACACTCGAACTTGAATGCAAGGGCTTTGTGGCAAGACTTCGGTTGGCAAGGGAGAAGATCAAGACCGTAACTGCAATCCTTGGTGCACAAGAGGAGCAAATTGGGGCGGCCATCCCTGCCCCTAAAGCAACTGATCCAAAGACGCTTGTGCTTCACGGACTAGAGTTGCGCGAGCAACATTTTTGGCGCTCATCGCGGCGCTTCTCACCGACGAGTTTGGCACAAAGTCCGCATCAGCGCTTTACCTGGGAACTAAGCGATCTTGGGTTCTGCAGAGAGTCTTGGGAAGTGCTGCAGGAAAACTGCCCCGCACCTAATTGCGGCAAGGAATTGGCTGCATTACCTCGCTCGAGTGTTCATCGCTGCGACAGCTGCGGCTTTGATTTACGCAAAGCTGAATCGGTGAGCGTTGCGAAGGAAGATCGCGGAATTCTGCAATTCGTTTCTGACCTTGTTAGCCTCGACGACGTCGAAGTGCGTCGTGGGCTAATGCAAGTCCACCCAATGTTCAGGCACCTAAATCGCGGGGTGCTCTTGCAGTTAATCAGCCTTTTTGGGCGAGCGACGCGACCAAAGCAAAAAACTTGTTCGGGTAAACGCGTCAAAAGCGCTCTTTATCCACACCTAACAATCGCCGGCGCTAAAATCTTACGCGGCTTCCCTGCCTCGATTTTTGAAGCTGACGAGCAAGAAGTTGGATTTAATTCCCAAGATTTCTTCGCCCGTCTGAAGGAACTTATCAAAACAGGCCACGCGCCATCGACAGTCAGCTTTGTCTTAGACATGATCAAGGAGGTGAAACCGATTGCGAGTTACTCCGCCCAGACGCTCGCCATCGTGCGGCAAGACACCGGGAAGATTACGATACGCCAAGCCGCATCAATTCTGGGTGTGGACAATGCAGCGACGCGCAGAATTGTGAGCATCGGCGCGCTGAAGCCAACACATATCCGAGGTAAAAAACGTCAAATTGATTGGTTCGACAAGGACGACGTCGAGAAGCTTGCTGCGACCCTCAAAGACCGGATTTCAACGGATAGCATTCACGCCGAATTCGGCCTCACGTACACCGCGATTGAACAATTGGTCGATCTTAAGGAACTAAGGTGGCACCCCTCCCCAGCAATCACACAATGCTTCGCGGGAAAATACTTAGTCGACAGTGAATTTCAAAGCTTCAATAGGCGGCTGCAGGCAGAGATCGACCAACACAGCGCTGCAGATGTGGAAAGGATAAACCTATCCTCATGTTTTGCGCTTACGGGGACGTCGCCTAGGCCATGGGGGAGCCTCCTAGCGGCTACCTTGGCCGGGACATTGACTGGTTCTTTAAAGCGCATTTCTACCAAACATGGCTTCAAGGCTTCAAATTTGACTGTTGCCCCAGAGGTCGCGGTGCAAATCGTCACACGATCCTTTGCTTGGGCATCGCCGCCTGAACCCAATCGTGAGGAGTGTACTCAATTTGAAGCGGAAGAACGTCTCGCTTGCAATCCGAATGACATCTCAGCCTTGCTAAAGGCTGGCGAATTGAAGCGCATCAACCGCACGAGCGCGAAGCTTCAGCGACAAAGCGTGATTGAGGCTTCGAGGAACTACATCAGCACCAGAGAGATCGCGGCGCGAATGGGTCTCGAGTTCAGACAAATTGGCCCGTGGGCAAAAAAATGGCTATTGAAAAAGCCTGACGGCATCACGCTGTGGCGACGAGCTGAGATTGAGCCGTTCTTACCCTGCAGCTACCAAAGAGACGAAAAGCCACAGAAAGACACACCGAGGCAGCTTACGCTCTTCAGTGGCACATGACAGCCAACAAGCGCGAAAAGCCGCTCAATGCTTTCCTGAGGCGGATACAGGGGCACTCTGCAAATCAACGCACCCTCCACGACCGCTCTCGCTGAAATCTGGGCAAGCTCGGCGGGACGCTGAGTATATCCTGAGGGATATCAGAGGCCATGACAATGTGATGGCCGTAGGATATCGCTGCATGCTGAAACCGCGCCCGAATCTGTGCACCAACCACAGAGAACCATAGGCCGCTAAGCTTGCTAGGGCATATTTATAGATGAACGCCGTTGAGATCGAAGAAGCCGTATCGGAATTAGCCGCCCAGCCGTTTGACCGGGCGGAGTTTGCTTATCAATTCCTCGCCGCCTTCGGCAACAAAGATACGACCCTGAAGAAGCTACGTTCGGGCGGATCTAATCTGTCGGACGTTAGGGATGGCGTGCTTCAACGGAACAACATTCATATAGCGACGTGTGATCTGGGCCAAGTGCATGAGACGCTGAGCCAATTGCGCGAGAGCCCAAAGACAGCCTCAGCAAAAGCCAAGTTTATCCTCGCCACGGATGGCGAGACGATCCAAGCCGAAGAGGTACAGTCCGACAGCCCGCCCATGATCTGTGCTTGGGCGGACCTACCCAACCATTTTGGCTATTTCTTGCCGCTCGCTGGGATCACCACGGTCAAGCAGATCAAGGAAAGCAGCTTTGATATCCGCGCCACTGGGCGGCTAAACAAACTTTACATCGAACTTTTGAAGGACAATCCCGAATGGGCGGCGCCAGAACGACGGCCAGATATGAACCATTTCATGGCGCGCCTGATCTTTTGCTTCTTTGCCGAGGATACAGACATCTTCCGGAGGACAGGACTTTTCACTTCAACGGTCGAACAATTTAGCGAGCGGGACTCAAGCAACACGCACGAGATCATCGCCAATATCTTTCGTGCGATGAACACAAAGCCGGCAGATCGGGTTGCGGCCGGCATCCCACCACATGCAGACGCGTTTCCATATGTAAACGGCGGCTTGTTTTCGGGCTCCACTCAGATGCCGACGCTTTCTAAAATTTCACGCTCCTATTTGATCAGCATCGGGAGCTTGGATTGGAAACGGATCAATCCGGATATCTTCGGCAGTATGATCCAAGCGGTTGCCGACGATGATGAACGCGGCGCATTAGGCATGCATTACACCAGCGTGCCCAACATCCTAAAAGTGCTGAACCCGTTGTTTCTGGATGACCTGCGAGCACAGCTGGAGGAAGCGGGAGACAATGCGAGGAAGCTGCTCAATCTGAGAAACCGCATGGCTCGCATCCGAGTATTCGATCCGGCCTGCGGCAGCGGCAACTTTCTGGTGATCGCTTACAAGGAAATGAGGGCGATTGAGGCCGAAATAAATCTACGCCGGAACGAAATTGAACGTGAATCTGCAATCCCTTTGACGAACTTCAGAGGCATTGAGCTTCGTGATTTCCCAGCTGAGATCGCGCGATTGGCCCTTATCATCGCTGAGTACCAGTGCGATGTCCTCTACCGTGGGCAGCGCCTCGCATTAGCCGAATTCCTTCCACTGGACGCCCAAAACTGGATCACTTGCGGCAACGCTCTGCGACTGGACTGGTTGTCGCTATGTGGGCCAACAGGCACTGGTGTGCGCTTGCAGTCCGACGACCTATTCGGAACGCCGCTTGATCAGGTTGAAATCGATTTCGAGAACGAAGGTGGTGAAACATTCATCTGTGGCAATCCACCATACCTAGGCTTTACTTGGCAAACCGAGCAACAAAAGTCGGATCTCCACGACATTTTTGATCGTCGTGTTCGTGGTTGGAAGTCTTTGGATTACGTTGCGGGCTGGTTCATGAAGGCAGCAGATTATTGTAGCCAGACGAATGCATCCGCTGCCTTTGTATCAACCAACTCAATTTGCCAGGGCGAACAAGTTCCTTTGCTTTGGCCGCTGATTTTTAAGTCTGGTAACGAAATAGCCTTCGCACACACATCCTTTAAATGGGCAAACCTTGCCAGCCAAAATGCTGGGGTGACGGTAGTGATCGTTTGCATCTCATGCAGCGCAAGAAAAATTCGCCGGATTTTTTCACCGTCGCCCGAAGGCGGCATCACAATGAAAGAAGCAGAGCAGATAAATGCTTATTTGGTTGCGGGTCCAAATGTGATTGTCGAAGCAATATCTCGTCCGTTGAAGCATGAATCATTGATGGTTTGGGGAAACAAGCCAACGGATGGTAATAGTCTGAGTTTTTTGGCTGCAGAGAAATCTCAGATTTTGGAGCATTACCCGGAAGCGAACAAATACATATGGCCATATTACGGTGCTGCTGAGTTTATTCGCGGACTAACTCGTTTTTGCCTTTGGGTATCAGACGAAGAGGCTGAGCATGCAAGTAGAATACCGCCCATCAGGGCGCGATTTGAGCGCGTACGAGAATTTCGACTGGCTAGTAAAGCGTTAGAAACACGACCGGCAGCCGAATTCCCTCATCGTTTCCGCCAAATTCAAGCAGTTGCCGTTAAACACACTTTGATCCTGCCTCAAGTCAGCTCGGAGCGGCGCGAGTTTCTTCCTGTTGGCCTATTACCTAAGAAATCAATTGTCTCTAACCTAGCCTTTTCGCTCTATGATGCCCCGTTGTGGAACTTGGCTTTAATTGCATCTCGCATTCATCTCGTTTGGATCGCTACCGTTTGCGGCAAGTTGAAAACTGACTTCCGCTACTCCAACACCCTAGGATGGAACACTTTCCCCGTTCCCACGCTAACCGAACAGAACAAAGCCGACCTGACCCGCTGCGCCGAAGATATCTTACTAGCGCGAGAGCAGCATTTCCCGGCCACCATCGCCGACATGTATGATCCCGACCGGATGGACACCGAATTCCCTCTTATCCGCGCCGCTCATGAGCGGAACGACGAGGTATTGGAGCGGATCTACATCGGCCGTCGCTTTAAGAACGACACCGAACGCCTCGAAAAACTCTTCGACCTTTACATCAAAATGACCGCTTCTGACGTAGGCAAGGCGCTTAATGCCAAAAAGAAAAGGTCGAGCATATGATATCAATCGAAATCACCCAGCTGGTCTTTAGCATGCTCGGACAGACAGTTGCAGCTGGCGGAGGTGGAGCAGTGGTAGCGTTTTTACTCTTTAAGTACTTGGGAAAAAGCTGGCTAGAAAGCCAGCTAGCAAAGGACTTGGAGTTAGCTAAAGCTGAGATAGGACTTTTGTCGGCCAGAAAGTTAAAACTGCACGACAGAGAGTACGTTGTTTTCCCGAGAATTTGGAGCAAACTAAACACAGCGTACGCGACGCTTGGCAGAGCTGTGATCTCAATTCGTGAAATCCCTAACTTTGCTAACTACTCGCCAGAGGAACTTATAAAGTGGCTTGAAGGCTCTGACTTGACTGAAGCGGAAAGGCATCGGTTCACCAAGGAAGGATCCACTACACAAGCGTTGTCGAAGATCCTGGACTCGCGGGATTTGTTAGCTGCAAACCGGGACTTTATTGATTTCCATGCTGAACTAACGTCTGAGAAGATATTCTTAAGTACTGATCTAAAGGAGAAATTAGAGCATGTAGCCAAGCTAATGAGAAGATCGTGGGCTCATCGAAAAATGGATATCGATGGGTATTCTGATCGCGACTTTCTCTCGTCCGCCTATGAGATTTACGAGGAGAAGGCCAGTCCTGTAATTTCTGAAATTGAAGATCTTTTCCGTGCGAAGATTTTTCCTTCTCACAAATCGTAAGGTGTCGACTTTACCATTCAATAGGGCCCATTCAGCCAGCTATTTCCAATTCTGCAGCAAGGTTGCTGACGTTTTTTGGATAGTGCAGGAAAAAATCAAGCTCTAAGACAAGACAGATTTGAGCTCGAAGAAATAACGGGCCTCAGTCAATATCGCTCTCGCAAACAGGCAGCACGAATATGAAAATTAAAAGCATCTCTTTTCGGAAATTCAAGCGCTTTGAGAATCTTCAAATCAACGCAATTCCCGAAACGGCGAAGTTAGTCGTTCTAACCGGACCAAACGGCTCAGGAAAAAGCTCGCTCTTTGAAGGGTTTAACTTATGGTCTAGGCAGCGGCGAGGTCAAGGTGGGTTTGACCCAGCTTATCATGCAAGAGATGTAACAGAACCAGAGCCTACAATTCGCGAAGGTATCAAAATCGAATTTCACGATTTCATTCAGAATAACCACGAATTTGAAAACTATAAGAAAAGTTTCTATATCCGTTCTGCATACAGACATGAAGCCGATTTTACTTCTTCGGGGGTAAATGGTGTCTCAGATATCCTAGATAGCCCAAATCATTTATTCTCATTGATGCAGCAAGAGACCCGGATCTCCGAGAATTACAGCAGAATTGTTGGCGAGGCGGTGAAGGAGCTTTTCAACGGCCTTGAGCCCAACAAGACCAAGCTTGAAATTAGAGATCGTCTCATAGGTCAGGTCAAAGACGCTATGAAGTTGCTCTTTGGCGATCTTGAGTTGTCCGGAACCGGAAACCCTACAAACAGTGGCACTTTTAGGTTCAACAAAGGAACTACTTCTGCGTTTCACTTCAAAAATTTATCAGGCGGGGAAAAGGCGGCATTTGATCTGATATTAGATTTCATTGTAAAAAAAGAAAGCTTTGACAATACTATATTCTGCATAGATGAGCCTGAATTGCATATGCACACCAAATTACAGGGTAAGTTATTGGAGCAACTCTTCATGCGCTTACCCGAGAACTGTCAACTTTGGATTTCAACGCACTCAATAGGAATGGCAAGAAAGGCAGCGGAATTGAACCGGGTCAATCCAGGGCAAGTAGCGTTTGTAGACTTTCACGGTAAAGATTTTGACCAAGCGGTTTCGCTTGCTCCAACCTTTGCGACCCGTCAATTTTGGAAAAACATGTTTGACACAGCTCTGGATGATTTATCGCAACTCGTTGTTCCTGCCAAAGTTGTTTTTTGTGAAGGGAAACGATTGGGTGAAAGCGGCAGAAGGCCCTCGTTTGATGTTACGGTGTATTCGAAAATTTTTGCAAACCAATATCCCGATACTGATTTTGTCCCCTATGGCGGCACCAACCAAGTACGAGCGGATGGAAAGTTATCGAGTGCCCTTCTCAAAAGACTCGCCCCCGGTATTGAAACTTGGATAGTTTTCGATCGAGATGATCGCTCAGTTGAAGAAATCAGAGAACTTAACTCGGAAGGCATTAAAGTTCTGCCACTCCGTGACCTAGAGAGCTATCTGTGGCGCGACGAAGTGCTAACTGCATTGGCAATAAAGCACGGGCAAGCTGAAAAATCAAAGATCCTGATAGCCGAAAAATTGAGACTTCTATCAGGTTTACCGGAGGAAAACCCAAGGGACGATATTAAGGCAATATCAGGACGGTTATACAACTTCTGTAAATCGGAATTATCTTTGACACAGTGCGGAAACGACGCTGAAGCGTTCGCAATTGCAACCTTAGCCACGCTCGTGACACCTGAAACAAAAACATATCAAGACCTTGAAGTCGCAGTTTTTGGCAAAACAACAAAATGACCACTTCCCGCCCCATCCCCGCCGTATCTTTCCAAACCGCCCGCACAGGTGCATCTTCCAAGGCAGATGAAATGGGTATGCGCGAGATGCAGCGCCGTGCCTATGCCCGTCGTGGTGAGCAATATCTGCTGATCAAATCCCCTCCGGCATCTGGGAAATCGCGGGCGCTGATGTTCATTGCGCTCGATAAGCTGCACAATCAGGGCTGCAAGCAAGCTATCATTGTCGTGCCGGAGAAAAGCATTGGCGGCAGCTTTGCGGACGAGCCTCTTTCGCGCTTTGGTTTCTGGTCAGATTGGACGGTGAAGCCACAATGGAACCTTTGTAACGCGCCTGGCCCAGATGAAGAACGCGTTGACCCGTCCAAAGTGCGTGCACTCGGGCAATTCCTGGAAAGTGGCGACCCTGTCTTGGTGTGCACCCACGCCACATTCCGGTTTGCTGTCGAAGCGCTTGGAGTCGAGGCATTTGATGATCGCTTAATCGCTGTCGACGAATTCCACCACGTGTCCGCCAATCCCGACAACAAGTTGGGCAGCCAGCTTGCCTCCTTCGTTGCTCGGGACCGTGTCCACGTGGTTGCGATGACTGGCAGCTATTTCCGTGGCGATGCGGTTGCCGTTCTGACGCCAGAAGACGAGGCAAAGTTTGAAACCGTCACCTACACCTATTACGAACAGCTCAATGGCTACGAACACCTAAAAGCGCTCGAGATTGGCTATTATTTCTACTCGGATCGCTATTTGGACGCAATCGAGCGGGTGCTGGATCCCCTGCGCAAAACCATTGTGCATATTCCTTCGGTCAATTCTCGGGAAAGCACCAAGGACAAAATCAAAGAAGTCGAGGACATTATCGATTATCTTGGTGAATGGGTTGGAGCCGATGAAGTTACAGGCTTTCATCGGGTGAAGTTAGCAGATGGTCGCGTCATCAAGATTGCCGATCTGGTCGACGACACCGACCCGAATAAGCGCGCGAAAGTCCTTGCTGCTCTTAAAGACCCTGCGCACAAAAATGACCGAGATCACGTCGACATCATTATCGCGCTCGGCATGGCCAAAGAAGGCTTTGATTGGATTTGGTGCGAACACGCTTTGACTGTGGGCTATCGCTCCAGCTTAACAGAAATCATCCAGATCATTGGTCGGGCTACCCGCGATGCACCCGGAAAGGACGTCGCGACCTTTACCAATCTGATTGCCGAACCCGATGCGTCGCAAGAAACTGTAGCTGAAGCCATCAATGACACACTGAAGGCGATTGCCGCGAGCCTCTTGATGGAACAAGTTCTCGCACCAAGGTTCAACTTTACGCCAAAGGATAGCGGGCCGATCAAAGACTTCGACTATGGCCCAGGTGGCTACCAGGAAGGCCGCACGAATGTGGGCTTTAATGAGGATAGCGGCCAGTTCCACTTTGAGATCAAAGGGCTCGTCACACCGAAAAGCCCTGAGGCAACGCGTATCTGCCAAGAGGATCTCAACGAAGTCATCACCGCGTTTGTCCAGGACAAGAGTGCGCTCGAGCGTGGCTTATTTGATGCTGAAACCGTCCCAGAAGAGCTTACCATTGTAAAAATGGGCAAGATTGTCCGTGAGCGCTACCCAGAGCTAACCGACGAAGATCAAGAGGCGGTTCGCCAGCACGCCATCGCGGCCCTAAATCTGACCCAACGGGCCAAAGAACTGGCAGGAGGACAAGAGGGTCGTTTGACTGACAACGATGGCGAAATCCGCGCCAATACTGCCCTTCTGGATGGTGTGCGCAAGTTTGCCATGGATGTCCGCGAACTCGATATCGATATGATCGATCGGATCAATCCGTTTGGGGCGGCCTATGCCGTGCTGGCCAAATCCATGAGCGAAGCCACGTTGAAGCAAGTTGCCTCGGTCATTGAACGCCGCAAGGTCAATATTTCCTATGAGGAAGCCCGCGACCTAGCGAAGCGTGCACTGGAATGGAAGCAGCAACGCGGACGGATCCCCGAGATTACCTCACAAGACCCCTTTGAGAAGCGCCTTGCAGAAGGCATAGCTGCCCTTCAAAAGTATCGCGCACAGCAGGCCTCGAATGGATGATCTGACCGACGACGAATTGTTAGCTGAGTTAGGCGTGAGCGTTGAAGCGAAGGCTTCCCGTACCTATACGCCTGAGCAGGAACGTATCATTGCCGGTTTTGAAGACATCGTCCGCTTCCATAAGGAACATGGACGCGTGCCAACCCATGGCGAGCACCGCGATATATTCGAGCGTATTTATGCTGTGCGGCTGGATCGCTTGCGGGAACTGCCTGCGGCACGCGAGCTGCTGGCCTCCATGGACCAACATGGCCTGCTAGACGCAAGCCAACATGTAAACCTCCCCGCTGAAGAATTGGATGATGATGCCCTTCTTGCAGAACTTGGCATTGGTGAGGCCAGTGAAAATGATGTCACCCAGCTGCGCCATGTTCGTAGCACAGCTGAAAAGCGGGCCGCTGAAGAGGTAGCAAATCGCGATAAGTGCCAGGACTTTGACCGGTTCAAGCCATTGTTTGACCGAGTTTCTACTGACCTAAAGTCTGGATTCCGCGAGAGCCGCCAAATCCGCAAGGATGCGGGCTTTCTCAAAGCGGACATCAAAGCAGGCGAGTTTTTCATTCTTGATGGCCTAACGGTTTACATCGCTGACGTTGGCCCGCTCCAAAAGGCACCAAATGGCGAGAACGACGCGCGACTTCGCGCCATCTTCTCAAATGGCACCGAGAGCAACTTATTACTGCGTTCGCTACAACGCGCGCTCTATAAAGATGAGCTAAGCCGCCGGATTACAGACCCAGGTGCTGCTGGTCCCTTGTTTGAAGTCCGGGAGGAAAGTGTCCCCTTCATTGGTCAAGAAGAAGAAGAAACCGACCTCGCCAGTGGCACGATTTACGTCCTGCGTAGCAAGTCGAGCCATCCGACAGTCGCCGCTCATCGTGAAGTGCTTCATAAAATCGGCGTCACAGGGGGAAGTGTCGCCTCCCGTATCTCTGGGGCCGAGTTTGATCCAACCTTTCTGTTAGCTCCTGTCGAGGTCATCGCAGAGTACAAGCTTTTCAATATCAATCGGGTCAAGTTGGAGCAGCTTATCCATCGCTTTTTTGCCGAAGCGGCTCTGGATATTGAAATCCCCGACAGATTTGGCCGACCAGTAAAGCCCAGAGAATGGTTCCTTGTGCCCCTGCACGTGATCGATCAGGTTGTGGCTAGGATCAAAGATGGCACCGTCACGCAGTATGTTTATGACCCGGCGAACGCTGTCTTGGGGCAAACAAATTAGTCGTGGATTGTACGACCGTTCTCGCGAACGAGAATTGCAATGGTGTCGCAACGTTGAAGTGCTCAAGTCATGCGGCCTGCTTGCGGACCGAAGCGGGCACAGGCTTGATTTGTAGCAGCCATGCCACAAGGAGGAGAATGGCATGTTCGATATCGCTTACATACGCAAGCCAATTGATGACACAGGACAGTTGGACCTCGGCAGCATTTTAGAGACAATACTGTATTATAATACCGTACATTGGATTGTGGATTACGATACTACTCAAAAGATAGTCTCAAAAATTGGCCTAAAGGGCTTTCTAGAGCTACTGCAACTTGAAAACCTGTGCGTTATTTTCGCAGAAGATTATCCGGCGATCAGAACCAACACAAATTTCGGCTTTCAAACGCACTCACCGTGCATATTTCGTATCCATGCTCACGCAGACGGAAAGAAAGTAAAGCGTCGCGAGATGATTGAGGAAGCGATCCAAAAAGCGGCCAGCGCAAAACTGGACTCAAAACAGCGAAAGATCATCGAACGTCACAGTACTGTTCAGCAGATGGCCGACTTGGTCAAATCGAGACCAAACGACTCAGAATCCATTCTCGAATTGGTTTCAAATCCAAGGGTCTTCGAGATAATCATCAATCATATTCGGGCTGTAAACCGGCTAAAAAAGCCGAATATCGAGATATCGAAGTTTGAGTATCACGCCAGTCTAAATCAAGGAGAAATTATCGTTGGGTCTCAACCTATAGACCTACTTCTTCCAAGAACTCAGGATGATACTTTCGGCTGGGGGCATGTGTTGGCTCATGCCTACGAGTACCTAATTGACACTCAGATCGCCGCCAATATGTCTATTGATTTATTCGGGTCAGAGATGACCGCTTCAATAGCCGCGATACATGTGAACGAAGCACTTGGCCGCGCCCACAATGCAAAGCATGTACGATATCGCTTTGAGACCTATGTATTTGAAGACGCGGGCGCGTTTTCGGAGGCGTTCAATTCAGGGCATCTCACTTTTTCGGAGGCCATCAATTCAATAAAAAAATCACGGGATATGCGGGATTGGCTAATAAATGTGTCTCCATCGGCAGACCTCGTGAAAGAATACATATACGCAATCGATCAATCATTGCAGGAAAAGGGCCTAGGTAAGAAAGCACTGAAGCTGGCTCTCTTTGCTGCTGACGGCTTAGAGCTTTTTGGTTCAGGGTTTGTTGGTGCCGCTGCTGGTGGTTTAGTAGAGACTTTTGCAGACAAAATTCTAAACGCCGGCTGGAGACCTAATGTTTTTGTCAATAGAATTAGAAATTTGACGAAATGAGGCGCAAGTCATTTGTGCTAAATGCAGCCTTTTAAGGCGCTGAAATTTAATCGTCGCAGATTGGCAAACCACCAGCTACGACTCTCCCTCTTCCATTCCTCGAACTGGAAACGCTTCGCACTGGTACTTCAGGTCGGCCGCTGCTTTGGCCAAATGGGGCCCAAGCGGAATGTCAAACCCTATTCTGTGATCAAGGTCGTAGCCATCGACCCAAGGTGGGGCAGCCTCGAGCGCGAAGGATACTCTGATATGAGATCTTGCAACGAGCGCAAATTCCAAAGTTGGTTCGATAAATTCAATCTCATCAACCTCATCGCCGTTTGCAAGTTTGTGCAACCAATCCGCCAACGCGCCTACTTCTAAAGTACCGAGGCAAGGAGACTCAAACTGCCATCTTCGACCGTCAATATGAGCCTCACCAAAAACAACTAGCCAATTTGAGTCCCACTTATCATCTTTAATTTCGGGAAACTCATAGCGGAGCAACCTGAGCCGCAATGACCCATTCGTCCCTTCCAAGAACATGTCGGGAAATTCGCTCATCTTCTTGTGCCCCTCAATTAGTCATGGATAAAGTTCAGTTGGTCCGGCAGCTTATAATTGAATTTACCGACGGACTAAATGAGCTACAGGTCGTAAGCGGTTCAATTCGTTGCAAACTGGCATTGCGCGAGCACTCAGCGTTGGGTAAGTTCGGATCAACAACACCCCTCGAGCCTATGGCCCAAAGGTTACGCTCAACGCCGAGGGGTTACTTTTTTTGAGGCCCTTCCGTTTTCGCGGAGGGGCCTTTTTCGTTGATTGTAATGTCAGAACAGAAATGCAAAGCCTACCACAATCATCGACCGGCACTATTGTGCTTCGTTCCCCACGTTCCCATTCCCCTCGATTTTGGCGAGAAAGGCCAAGACGCCGTCGCGGAGTTCAAGCCAAGCGGGTGTTTCTGCTGGCATGTGGCTGCCATTGGATAATTCCTGAAAATGCTTGGGCGATGATACCTGGTCAAAGACTTGCAGGCTGACCCGCGTTGGCGTCCATTCATCAGCGCCGGGGTGGAGCAGAAGGAGTGGGCACGGTAGCGCCAAATCAGGCCGGGGCGGGACATATTGATGAAGGCTCCTGAAGAACCGGCCCTTCACCCATCGCGCACCGATGAGTGGATCGCGCTTGAACCATGTCTGTAACTCAGGATCGCTTGTCATCGCGTCGAGCGGCGTGACCAGTGCCAGAGGCATTGGTATGATGTCCATCAGCCAGGGAGCTAGTTTCATCACTTGAAGCGACAATGCCCCCAGCCAAGGCCAACGGGCGGCAGCCTTAAAGGTGGCCGGATCACTCATGTCCAACAAATTGGTTGCAATGACTCCGCCAAGACTTGGCAGCATTTGGGCCGCTCGAAACGCGGTCATCCCGCCTACCGACATACCAAGCAGCACCACGGGGCCTTTTTCTTGAGCTGCAAGGTCTACAACCAGTTCAGGCCATTCTTGATAATCGGCTTGCCACTTAGGGCGCGTAATCGTCAGGCCATAGCCCGGTAAATCCGGGGCCAGCACCTTCCAGCCATGGCGCGCCGCAATTGCGCCCAAAGGGGTGAGCAGCCGTCCATGCCCACCAGCCCCATGCACAAGAATGAGCGTGCCTTTTGGCGGGCCTAATGGCAACACACTATCCAGATGAATTTGGTGTCCCCGCCACTCAAACCAACTTTCTTCAGGCTCAAGTTCAATGACATGGCCAAAGCGGTTCTCCATCAGCGCTTTGAACCTAGTCCAGCTCGCGCTGCCCGCATATCTGGGCCTATTGTGTTTAGTCTTGGGCATGGGACGTCTTTACAAGCTAGACTTAAGAATGCCCACGTCTTTTTTGCCCAGTACCGTGGTCGAACAAAACCACTGTCACGACGGGAATTTCAGCTCTTTAACTGATTTTTGTCCGAAAAATACGCCCCTTAGCTGTTTCCTAGGGCGCGCTTTAAGTTTGACGGTCGCCAAACCCTATAAAATATGGGAAGTGCAAAGTCGCGGCTAAGGTGGCGCGCACAGTTTTGTGCGACTCAGTTAAAGCGCGTCACCGTTGAATGTCACGTCCGCGCCTCTGACCTGGCGAACTTATTTTTGATGTAACAAGCTCAGCGAACTGCGATTAATACGACAACAAGATTCGATCATAATGTCTTCAAGTGGCCGATTGCGGCTGGTCCGCTTAGTGGAGCTTGGGCGTCGAAAGCTGCCATTCAAAAGCCAACAGACTCTCGAATGGATCGCGAGAGCTTTGCGGCGGGGTCAGGACTAAAATTGTAGAGCGGTGCGCGCCGAGCAAGATAAGAAAAGTGCTACTCGGCGCATCGACAGGATTCGGGAAACGGCGGAAGATTCCGTCCGGAAGGCCTACCATAGTGAATTGACCGCTTCCAGCATCACTTGTTATATTCAACGCATGCGAAACTGGGCAGCGTGGGTTTGAGCAAAGAGGGATTCAAAACCATGAGTTCTAGCGTTACGGCGACGCCTTGGCGAATTGTCTCCAGTCGGGCGACTTTCAAAGACCAATGGATATCGATTCGTACAGACGAAGTAGTGAACGGATGTGGCGTTCTCATTCCCGACTATCATGTGCTTGAGTATCCTGATTGGGTTAATGTCATTCCAGTGTTGGCGGACGGTCGTGTTCTCCTTGCTCGTGAATATCGCCACGGTGTAGGTCAAGTCGTGCTTGGCTTGATCAGCGGAGGTTTGACTGTAGACGATGCCAATGAACCGGAAATCGCAGCTCGTCGTGAACTCCTAGAGGAGACCGGGCATACAGCGGATCAATTACAACTCGCGCTTACTTCTTTTCCTAACGCTGCCAGTCACAACAATCGAGTTTTCAGTTTTGTGGCCCAGGGCCTTAGTTTTAGAACGGCACCTGTTTTTGAGGTCGGCGAAGCGGTTGAACTAACAGCAGCCAAGCCGAAAGCGCTTATGGAGGCGATACAGAGTGGCCAGGTCGTGATGCAGGCAATGCATGTCGCTGCTCTGTATTCGGCTCAATGTATTGGTGCTTTGAAGCCTTTAGAGTCGACTTTGAAACGCGTCATGGAGCCCTCTAGCCAATGGCCAGATGCGCTTCAAATTAGCCAATCAACTGCGTCATAGCCAGGCGCTCCGCGCGTGGCATGGACCAGCCCCTAAAAATCCAGCTGGAAGTTTGAAGTCTTTCAGATCAAAGTGACATTCACCCTTTCTTGGACCACATAACTGTCTGCTGCCGCGCAACCGCTAACTCGCCTTCATCGGCACCCCTTGGCGCAAAGCAGACCAAACAACCCTCCGCCAATGTTCGATCTGACTTTGGCGGACACAATTTGAGCAACTCCAGATTGTCATCCCGGCTTTGAATCCGACACCCTCTCCATAAGCATCCAAACTAAGAAGTCTCGGCCTGTAGTAGTGAGTTTTACTGAAGCTTCACTACCCTCACCTTCAACCTCGACACATTTCATGTTTACCAAAAACTGCAACCAGCTTTCAAAATCTCTATCCGAAAGGAATTCCGCGTTCTTGGGATCGACTGCGATCCGTTCATAATAGAATGATTTGACCTCATCTTTTTTTAGAGCATTTTCCATTTAATATGCATCATATCCGCAGCTAGCGAAGTAGTTTCGGCACTCTTCTGGTTTGAACATGGTGACGAGGGAGCCGATGATATCCCACAGACCTGATA
>VYMB01000127.1_pt1 | contig 21547 bp, 15 predicted proteins | sample 5115321 | NCBI WGS metagenome assembly VYMB01 (sample SAMN12291794, study PRJNA351875) | freshwater metagenome | isolation source: freshwater lake | place: USA: Michigan, Wintergreen Lake | collected 2011-08-02 | reverse complement strand
GTCCTCGCTCCAAAGGACCCCAACAAACCAAGCCCCCAACCGAAATCCCCATAGCCACAGCCCACAACAACAAAGATTCGTTCTCCGGACACTTTCGGACGCCCAAAAGCATCCCAAACCCTTCACGAAACCGGATGGTCTGCTTTGCGGGCGTGAGGGGCAGAGAAAGTTGTCGTTGATCCGAATTGGTGGGAGCACGTCGCGCGTTACAAAAACCGATGGCGCGGGCTGGTTGAGACATATCAGAAAAGAAGTAAACGGAGCGACCTCAGGTGTCGCCCCGTTCATCTATAGCCGGATAAAGGCCTAGAAGCTGACCAAAAGGCCGGCGCGCACCTCGCCGCCCCGATAATCGGTGCGTGCGACATAATCGATGCCATTCAAAGCTGCGATTCCGCGAACCGTCGAATTGCCGGCCGCCGTGACCGTGCTGTCACCGAGGTCCGTATAAAGATACTCACCCCGCAGAAGGATGCCGTCATTAATCTGGAACTCTGCCCCAGCACCAATCGTCCAGCCGGTGAGGGTTTCCTTATTAACGCCGTTCCAAGCCACCGTCGGCGCACCATTGGCAACAACGGATGCTTTGGTTTCAACTTGGGCCAAAGCAATGCCGCCCGTGCTGTAAACAAAGATATCGTCGGTTAACGACGCGCCGAGCCTCCCCCGCAAGGATCCACGTAGCTTATACTCCTTAGTCGCTGAAGTGGTTATGCCAGCTGGTGCGAGGCCTGGAATTGGGGCACCGGAAAATGAGGCCGCCTTATAGTCGCCACCGCCGATAACATCGGCCTCTACGCCCAGAACCAACGCACCGTCGCCGCCGAAATTCATGCCGATTACGGCACCATAAGTGACGCCCTCAACTTTTGGCTTGAGCTGGCGTGGCGCAATATTTGGGACCAAGGTGTTAAATGCCGTCGTGCCGATTGTGTCGACATTGCGCTCGGAGCCCACTTGGCTACCAATCAAAACACCCCCATAAACCCCACCGTCTTGGGCCAAAGCCGAACCAGCACTGCAGCCCAAGGTGATTGCGGCCGTCGCGGCCAATAAAATTCTACGCATGTCAAAACTCCAAGTTGCAAAAACAAGTCGCACGGAGCACGACTGGGAATCCAGTTTCCCGTGAGAAACATTGGTTTTGGGTTTTTGAAGTCAAATTACAATAAATTTAGGATGAGCCAATCTCTTGTTATCAATGATATTTATTTGTTGTTTTTGAAGATCTTGGAATGATATGTGCGCCAAGCGGACTTTGTTGCACCCTTTCCGCGCGCCAGTAAGACATGCGAACAGACAGTGCGTGAATTGAATGATCAACGCATGGTTTGGCTTCATTATGACCGTCAAGGAGGGGAAGACTGTTAGGCGGAGGCATATCAGTTGACAGGCGTGGTCAGTCATACGCTTCGCGCGTTCGGGTGTTTTCCAAAGCTGGAATACACCGAGGTGAACCAAGAGCTGAGATCGCTTGGATGAGCACTTAGCTTGGACCAACGGAAGTGGTGCAGTCCCTCAAGAGTGCGCGCTTGCTACTTCGATCCTTGCCAAGAAAACGTCCGCTTTCGAGTAACCGCAAGCCCGCCCTAAACGGCAAACCTTGGCGCATTTGAGACCGGCGGCATTTCAACAGAACTGGCCGTTTCCAGACTGCCCTTTTCTAGTGAAAACTTAAGACCCTTACGACCCTAGTCGACCACTTGTGCGCAATTAAGGCCCGTCATAAAGCTGCCGCTCGGCACAGCATCGAGGTGAAACGCTGCAATTGATAGAGATACTAGGCTAAGCAGCGTCGGCAGCGTCGGGCGGTGCTTTCTTGCCGAACGCTATCCGCGCGTTGCAAACACGGCAAACGCACGATCTGTCGTTGACAGCGGTAGCCCTTGGAGCGGTTGGAACGGTGCTCTTGTCAGCATACGGGGTGGCAATTGACAGTGGGCCTGTGACGATTTCCAACTTGGCCGTTATGTCGTTTGCAATGGCGACACAGTATATGAAGCTCCGACTTGGTTGATTGTGACCGATTCATCTTCAAACTTAAGGCAAAATTTTGGTTAACCCCAAACACGGCGACATCAACAAACAGCACTCTCATAATAAACGAGAGGCATTAAGGCGCAGGTCTGGTATATAGAATATCTTTTGAGAACAACATATAATCATTCTCGTTATTGTCTGATGCAGAGTTGCTAGCAAATACCAAAGATAGTAAAATTATGTATTACTTAAAGATAATATTAACTATATAATTCAATTAACCATTTAGAACTCATCGATAATGTTACCGGGCGTGCACAGTGGGCGCGCCCCGCTCGAAGTAGGGGAGTGTTTAGCAGTAAGGGCTAGAAATGCTCAGCACAAATACAAACCAAGGTGCCATGGTTCAGTCTGAACTTGTGTCTCCTCCCGCTGGCTTTTGGTTTGATGAAAACCCGGCACCTTTGGTTTGGACGGACTCTACCCTCCTTGCAGAGGCGCTTAATGCTGAGGCGGCGGAGCCTGATCCCGATCGTGGTGCCCTTTTAGATCGCTTGGCAGGTGCGCATGCCAAAAATGCCTTGGTCCGTGCCAATTTGGCGGCGTGCGCGTTCTACGGTTTCGCGGAAGACGACCTGAAGGCGGCCTGGCCTCAGATTTCAGCGAACGCTTTTAATATGGTCAGCGCACGGGAGGTATTCCGCGCCTTTGCCCAGGGCGATGAGGGCTTTTCTTGGCGCTTTCAGCATGTCCGCCCGGATGGGGCCATCCGCTACGGTGTGTTGAAGCTGCGCCCGCTGCCTCAGGCCGAGCCAGGTGCCACGCGGCAATGGGCCAACCTGATCACCGACATCACCGAACAGCGCCGCGAGTCCGATATCTGGTTTGAGACCAATCCGATCCCGACGATCGAATATGATATGATGGAAATGGCTGGCAGCATCAAGGCTTTCCTGGCCACTGGCCCTGCGCCCTCGGAGTTGCGCGCCGGTATTGACAGTGCGCATGATTTCATCCGGATCCGGCGGGTCAATCCAGCGGCAGAGAAACTATTTAAGCGTAGCGAAGCAGAGCTGATCGGAGACCCGTTCCTGACTGTGAGCGGGCAAAACCGTATTGACGCGGTCGATGCTTGGATTGAATCGCTACGGCGAAAGTCTCTGCAACGCCCTTGGCTCTCGCCGGTCGAACTGCCTGATGGCAGTGCGCGCCACGTCATCCACTGGTCGCGCCCATGGCCTGGCCATGAAGAGGATTGGTCGCGTACACTGGTCCATTTTATCGACGTCACCGCCAGCCGCACCGCAGAATTGCAAGCGATTTCTGAAGCAGAGGCTGCTGGTCGCTTGGCGGCCGCACACTTTTCCCAGTCGCCGCTGGCGCTGTTCGAGACTAATCTCGGCTGGCTGCGCGAGGTATTGCGCCGGGCTCAGGCATTGGGACAAGCGCCGTCAGTTTGGGGCAAGACCAACCCCACAACCCTCGTTGAACTGATGGGTCACGCTCAGATCGGCAAGGCCAATGCGGCGGCGTTGAAGCTCTTTGCTGGATCCTTGGGGGATTTGCAGCGCCGACAAAAGGAGATCTTCTCTGCCGATTTCGTGGCAGCGGCCCTTGAGGGGCTCGACAATGCCAACCAAGACTTCCCCCTGCCGGACCAGATGACATTTCGCGGAAAGGCGCAGACCTGCGATGGACGTCTCGTTGAGTGTGTGGTCGTTTCAACCGCCTTACCAGGGGCCGAGGCGGATTGGTCGCGCTGCTCCACAGCTTTCCTAGACGTCACGGATTTGCGTGCCACCGAGCGCGAGCTGGAAGCCGCTCGCGCAGCAAGCGCCGCGAAGTCCCGTTTCCTCGCCACAATGAGCCATGAACTGCGCACGCCACTGAATGCAGTGATCGGGTATTCTGAGCTGATGCGCGAGGAAATCCTGGAAGGTGGCACCGTCGATGCACGCGACTGCGAAAAGATCAACCGCTCCGCACGCCACCTTCTTGGCTTGATTAACGATGTGCTGGATCTCGCCAAGATTGAGGCCGACAAGCTGGAAGTGATGCTGGGGGAAACCTCGCTTGTGGAGCTCTTGCAGGAGGTCGCCGACCTGGCGGCACCGCTCTCAGCCCGAAATGGAAATGCGTTTGCTCTAGAGATTGATCCGTCCTTTGGCACGATCATTACGGACGCCCAGCGCCTGCGCCAATGCGTGTTCAATCTTGTTTCCAACGCTTGCAAGTTTACACAGGCGGGGCGGATCACGGTTTCCGCGCGGCCCGTTCAACACGACGGTGCGCTTGGCATTGCAATTTCGGTCTCGGACACGGGCATCGGCTTGTCTCCGGAGCAACAAGCCCGTCTGTTCAGCGAATTCACACAGGTCGACGATTCTTTGAGCCGCCGGGCCGAGGGCACAGGCCTCGGCCTAGCGATTACCAAGAAGCTGCTCTATCTCCTGGGCGGATCTATCCAGGTTGAGAGCGCGTTGGGTGCTGGCTCCACGTTCACGATTCACCTCCGGCAACATTGCCGCGACGATGCAGGGCGCTCGTTTAAAGCTGCTTGAGCAAGTGATAGTGTAGCCTCTTGGCCCCAGTCGAGTGGGGGAGGGGTCGTCCGTCCCAACGGATGGGACATCACTAGGAGCGCCACTGTGTTTTGCCAAGTGAAGCTATGCTCGGGCCGCGTCTTCGCTTTTTTAAACGACCCGCAATGACCGCCGCAAGACCTCTCTTGCCCCTCTGCGCGCATCCCGAAATACGTGTATGTTTGCGGGCAGAGTGTAGAGCGCGCCATCCAAGGCTTGGACCGCACAAGACCGCAAACAAAAGGATCGGGCAAAAAGATAGGGCCGGCTGAGCCGGCCCTAGGTTGGGCATCGTGAGGACGTTGGAGGCGTGGGGCTGACGATGCCGGTCCGAATACGGAAGGCGTTGCTCTAATGGCGGTCAGAAGCAGCCATGCCCAGAAGGCCAGAAGTGAGGACGGAAAGCCAGGCGGCGACAATAAGGTTGATCATGTTTTTTATCCTTGGTGTGAAGCTCAGGGAGGAGCGGGTTTATGGTTTGTTGTAGCCGCGATTTATGGAGGGTCGGAGGAGATAGCGTGGAGGGAGGCTTAAGATTTAAGTGCGCGCTGCGAGCGCGCCCGTGGCAACGGCTCTCCCCACAACAAGTGCATGTTTCGGATTGGTCGGTCAGAAGGTTTTCTCGATTTGAAGCGCGAAAATTGGGCTGCTGGTGCGATCGCGAAACTCGGTGCTGCTGATTGGTGCAATGCCGCGCAGTCCCTTATAGCGGGTCAGTTCGCGATCAACGCGTTGGCCGAACAGCCGGTTGGCTTCGACGCGCATCTTGGTCCCTTGCCAGATGTTCCATTCGCTAAAGATCGAAAAGTCTGGCCCAGGCTCAAACTCACTTTTCAACTGGCTGCGAAAAAGTCGATAGGGCGGGTCATATCTGACTGCCGCGCCATAGCTGAAGCGCGGGTTGATGATTTGACGATAGTTGATCGTCGTACCGGCGAACTCGGCATTTTGTAATTGCCGCGTCGCGCCATTGAACGGATCTTGCACCGAGGTTTCTCGCCAAGCTGCATCCACTGTCAGTTCTGCACCATCTAGCAAAGAGCCAAGCGGGATTGTAGCAAGTAAATCGACCCCGAAACTGCTGGCCGAAGGCAGATTGCCAACGCCTTGGCCATCACCGACTGGCACGATGTCCACCACATTGGTTAGGCGTTCGCTCACGAAGGTGATGCTGACGCTGCCCCGTGTGCCCCAACGGCGTTCAGCCGTCAGACGCAGCCCATCGGTTTGCGAAGGCTGGAGAGCACTGTTCGTCTGGGTTGAGGAGCCGTCGGCGACTTGTTGTGCCCCTACGAAATCGCCAAAGTTAAGTTGGCCGACTTTGCGTTCGGCCTGCAAGCTCAGGGTCATTTGGCTGGTTGGGTTCCATGCAGCCACGACGCGGGGTTTGAAAAAGCGGTAAGTATTGGAAGATCGTAGCGGCTCGGCTAGGGTAATTCGCGATACTTCAAAGGCGATGGCACCCTCAACCGATATCTTGTCGATGCCTGTCCAGGTTGCCGACAAAGCTGCTGAGCCGCGTGTTTCCCCAACATTGGTGCGGCCGGCCTCAAGCGGTGTTGCAATTTTGTTGTCGATCTGAACGAACTCAGTGTTTGAGACTAAGGTCGTCCGCACGCCTTCAAATGCCGCGCTGACGGCAAGCTTTGGCCAACGCGGTGCCCAAGTCGCTCTCAAAATGCTCTCGGACAGGTCATCATTGGATGTATAAAGCGAACTCTGAATAGCCCCGGAAGGAAATTCTGCGCCGACTAGCGAGGAGCCCTTTTCGTTTGACCATGTTCTAAGGCCTATCAGTTTAGCTTCACCGCGGCCGATAGGGCGTGTCAATTCGAGCGACAGCTCGGCGCTGCGGCCAGGATAGTTTTCAGCTTCGATCTGGGTTCTGATCGGCAAAGCAGCGCCTGACGCAAAAGCGGTGAAACGATGGCGTCGCTTAAAGTCATCTGTCCGTAGCGATGTCGCCAACGTGGTGTTGATGCCGGCAATCGGGGTGGCGATACTCAACGAGCCAGAATAGTCATTGTAGCGCCGACGGTCCAATAGAGGACCAGCCTCGACGACCCCGCCGCTACCATCAATTAGCCGCTGTTGGCCTTCGAGTCGCGCGAGCGACTTGTTTCCGGCTTCCAGACTGGCTGACACGGTGGCGCTGCCAATTGATCCGCGCCACGACCCGGCTGCGGATGGTCCAAACCTGCCCCCTTGTGCTGTTTGGCCCCGCAGACGCAATGTACCGCTGCTACTCGTGGAGGCCTTTAGGATGACATTGGCCACCAGCCGACTGCCCCCGCCCTGAAGGCCAGTGACGGCTCCATCGAGCATGTCGATGCGTTCAACAGTGCGTGCCGGAATGCGCCGCAACAGTTCGGTCAGGGAGACGTCCTTAGTCGCGGGCCGCGCGCCATTGACCAGAACATTGCCGGCCGCGTCGCCAAAGCCGCGCAGGTCTTCGCTCGCAACCAGCGTGAAACCTGGGACCCGGGCCAGCATATCGAAGGCGTTCTGCGCCTGAATATCTGCGAAGTATGCTGCAGGATAGCTCGCGCGAGCAGGTGATTCCGACGCCGTTTGCGCACTCGATGAGGTGCACAACCCAATTGTCGCGGCAATACTGATGGTGATTAGATGTCTCATGTGCGCTCCCAATTCTGGGGACGCAATAACTTGTCAGAGCTGCAACAGCGTTGGCGGAAAATTGCGGAAATGTTGCGAACGGCTAACGATGGTTCAGGCTTTACCTTCTCCGCCAATGGGGATGATGATTTCGGCGAGCGCGCCGCCACCTTGCCCTGCGCTCAGTCGCAATGATCCGCCATGTGCGCGGGCGATGGCAGTGACGATTGCGAGGCCCAGCCCCGAGCCACCCGATTGGCGGGATCGTGACTGGTCGCCACGAACAAAGGCGGCAGCAAAAGATTGTGGGTCGTCACTGGGCCATCCGGGGCCAGTGTCGAGCACCGACAATAGGATTTGATCGGCGGCAGAGCGCACAGACACTTGAATTTCGCTTCCCGGCGCATAACGAATGGCGTTGGCAACCAGATTAACTAACGCGCGCTCAATGCGCCCAGGATCAACCTGTGCAACAATCGGCGTGGCAACCAACTTCAAGGTGTTGCCCTGTTCAGCTGCGTCAAGTTGCAACGTCTCAATGACCGACGCGGCGAGACGGTCCATTGCAACAGGCTCGAGGTCTAGCTGCATGTCGATGCCCAGCGGTGACGCCAGCATATTGAGGTCGGCGACTAGCTGATCGACAAGACCGATCTGGCGCAACAGACCGTTTAGTAATTTGGCGTCAAGCGGGAAAACACCTGATTGCACGCCGATCAAACGGCCACGCAAGACTGACAAAGGTGTGCGGAGTTCATGGGCGATGGCGGCAGAACGCATGCGCACATCATTGTCGGCAGCGGACAAGGCATTGGTCATTGCCGTAAAGTCGCGGTGCAGTGCGGCGATTTCCAGCGGGACGCCCCGACCAATTGGTGCAGGGGCGTGCCGGTCACCTGTTGCGATTTTGCGTGCGCTGCTGGCAATTGCCTCGATAGGTGCCGCGATCCGTCCTGCAGAGATGACCGCAAACCCGGCGCAACAGATGGCGGTCAACCCGATAAGTCCGCCTAAAGCCCAGCCGTAATTCAGTCGCCAAGGCGCAAAGCCGTGATCCATCTTGAAGTCGTAAACCAACGGCGAGCACTGTCCAGATGTTTCAAGTAAGCGCCCCAATTGCATCTTCTCGGCAGGTGCTAGACTGGCCATGAATAGCTGGTCGCGCAGACTATAGACATAGTCGGGCGCCAACGCCGCTACCAGTGCTGCGATCACACTCATGAGGATGGCGCTAAGCGCGATCCTCGCACGTAAACCCAATATCATACGAGATCCAATCGATAGCCTTGGCCGCGAATGCTGGTGAGGCGTACGCCACTGCCGGGCTGGCGTTTTATTTTCTGGCGTAGACGGCTGATATGGGGATCGACGGAGCGGTCAAACGCTTCCTCGTCCAGCGCGAGATCGACAATCTGGCCGCGTGTGATGAGTCTGCCCCCCCGCTCGACGAACAGATCCAGCAACTTGAATTCGGTCGGCGTCAGGTCAAGGGGCTGGGGTCCAACGAACGCGCAGAACGCATCCACATCGATCCGAATATTGCCAAAAGACCGAACGGTGTGTGCCGCCTCGCGGCGTTGCCTGCCCGCCAGCACCTTGGCACGCGCAACGATTTCATGTGGGTCGAAAGGTTTGACGACATAATCATCGCACCCGAGCCGGAACCCCGCCAGCTTGTCGATCGGCTCACCGAGGGCACTGAGGATGATGACACCGGGTTGGACTGGCCCAACGCGCAATTGAGCCAAAACCGACATACCATCACGCCGGGGGAGACCCAGATCAAGGATGACGATATCAGGCTGCCACCAGCGTGAACTATCCACCGCACTTTCGCCATCTCCGACAATGAGGCAATCGGCGTTTTCGCGGCGAAAAAACGCATCGACGATCTCCGCTATTTCGGGTTCGTCTTCAACAATCAGAATTTTGACCCCGGCGAGCGTCACACTGTTAGGGATAATTGCTGCAGTCGTCATACGCAAGGGCCTTAATGAGCGTTGTTTGTTAGAGCGGTTTAGCTGGGCCGGCGCGCATTCGATTGAGACCGTCGACCCTGTCGCTGTTGCGCGCAAGCCAGCTCCGGCGAACAACAGCCGCCACATGGATGACCAGCAAGGCGGTAAGCGCAAGGCCGGCATATTCGTGGACGGGCCAAAGCCACTCACCAGCTTTTTTGCTTTCTAAGAAGGTGGCGAGCGGCTCAAAGTTTGGCAAAGGAATACCGAAGGGCTTTGGCGCCTCTCCATAAGCAATCCAGCCTGCATATCCCGACAACGGCAGGACGATCACCAGCAGATACAAAGCAAAATGCGCGCCCCTTGCAGCTAAAACTTCTGTGCGCGTGCCGGCGATCGGCGGCTTGGCGGAACGTAGCGCAATGATAATCCGCAGGAGCATGATACCCAATGCGCTCAGCCCCAACAACACATGAACATCCGTCCACCAGTCTGCGGCTGGGCTATCGGGGACGACAAGTTTATAAGCAAGCGCAAGTCCGATCAGCACGGCGGGCAGGATCAGCGCCGCTGCACTCCAATGCATAAGCCGCATCAATCGTGGATATCTTTCGATCATGAACATTTCCTCCTCGATCCCTAATGCACCAAGGGATTTGTCGCTTTGTTGTGGAAATGTTGCAGATCCATTGCAGAGAATTTGTTGCTACCGACACCGTTTAGTCGGGTGCGCCCAAGTCCCGACAAAGATGAGGATAGGCGCAATGCCACGGCCCCTTCGACGGTGACCCAGCCCCTCATAATCCAGCCAGAAGTTTTTCGAAAATCAACCGTATTGAAGTGTAACTATCCTACCATCTCGTGAATGTCTGCTTTCGATAAGCCGCTAAACCGCCCTAAATGGCAACCCCTTGCGCAAAGCAGACCACGGGACAAAATTCACACTTTGGGCCCCGCCGCGACCGCCTAACCCTGATAATTCAACCGCAAGCCCGGACGGTCCCAGCGCATTTTGGCCAAGCGGCCGGTTGAGGACAGGGTGATATAGGCGTCGCGCATATCGGCTCCGCCAAAGGCGATATTGGTGGTCATCAGATCGTCGGTGGGCACAAGGGTGTGGGCACCGGTTTCAGGATTCATGCGGGTGATCCCCGGATTAATTAGCGTGGCAATCGCCACCGTGCCGTCAGCTTCTACCGCCAAGCTATCAAACAGGGTCCATTGATCGACGCGACCGACGACACGGGCTGCTCGGAATGGGCTGACTGGGGCAATTTGCCCGGGGCCTGCGACATCAAAGGCATAAAGCCTGCCTTCCATCGTGTCGGCCATATAGATGGTCTTGCCATCGGGGCTGAGCCCCACGCCATTGGGTGACGTATAGCCATGCGAGAGCTCATGGGCCGACGCAGCACCGGGTGTGACATAGAACAGGCCGCCATAGTCGCGGTGGCGGTGGTGGCTTTTGCCGTGATCGGTGAAGTAAAAGCCGCCATGGCGGTCAAATACGAGGTCGTTCGGGCCACGCAGGGCATGACCATCAATCGTATCGAACAGGCGATCGACCTTGCCCGTGGTCAAATCCACCCGCTCAATCCGCCCACCGGAATAATCCTCTGGTTCATGCCCCGGTACCATCAGGCCACCAAAGTCAGACCACGCAAAGCCGCCATTATTGCAGATATACATCGCCCCATCAGGGCCAAGGGCTGCGCCGTTCGGCCCACCGTCTAAATGAACAATGGTTTCAGTCTTGCCATTCCAATAGCGTGTGAGGTTACCCGACTTGATTTCAACAAACACAACGGAGCCATCATCAAACACCACAGGGCCTTCAGGGAATTGCAAACCTGTTGCGAGGATTTCGAGTGTCATGTGTTGTGCTCCCAAAACTATTTTTGCCTTGCCTCACAAACGGGCAGGCTTGGCCCATCATCAGGGCTCTAGCGTCGTTCAGCAAGGCCAAAGCCCAAAAATTGCCAGCGTGTGCTGGACAAATTATGAAGCCGCCCGTTTGTTACTCTTGGGTAATTGCTCCATTGTGGCTAGGCGCGGAAATAATCAGCTTCCTTGCCGCTGACGCCTGTCGCGCGCACGCGCACCCGTAGCTTGCTGATCGACCTATCTTGTGAAAGGATATTACTATTTGGTAATTAATCCATTCTAGGGAAAATTTCAGGTAAAGCTTGGTCGCCGACCAGTCCCGTCATCCGCCCCTGCGCCCGAACCAAGGCCCAAGCCGAACGTCGTGCGAGATAGCGGGCACCCGCTGACCTAAAGACCAGCGGGTGCGTTTTGTTTTAGCGCGGAGCCATACGGATGGCACCGTCCAGGCGAACGTCTTCACCGTTGAAATAGCCATTGGTGATCATGGTCAAAGCCAATTGCGCATATTCATGCGGCAAGCCCAAACGTTTTGGGAATGGCACGCTCATGGCCAGAGCGTCTTTAACGGCATCGGGCGCTGCATTCATCAAAGGCGTGTTGAAAATGCCGGGCAGGATGGTGTTGACGCGAATACCTTCGCCCATCAGATCGCGCGCGATTGGCAAGGTCATGCCAACAACACCACCTTTTGAGGCTGAATAGGCGGCTTGGCCCATTTGGCCATCTTCGGCCGCAACCGATGCTGTGTTGATAATAGCACCGCGCTCGCCGTCTTCCAATGGGTCCAAGGACAGCATGCCGGCGGCCGACTTAGCGATACAGCGGAAGGTGCCGACCAGATTGATCTGGATGATCATGTTGAAGGAATCGAGCGGGAAGTGCTTGATGTCGCCGGTCTTCTTGTCGCGGCTGGCGGTCTTGATGGCATTGCCCGTTCCCGCGCAATTGACGAGGATGCGTTCTTGGCCATTGGCCGCGCGTGCTTTGGCAAAGCCAGCGTCCACGCTTTCTTCGCTCGTCACATTGACCTCACAGAAGGTGGCACCGATTTCGGCAGCGACTTCTGTGCCGCGCGCCACATTCATATCAAACAGCGCGACTTTCACGCCATGTGCCCGCAAGGCGCGCGCTGTAGCTTCGCCCAGACCAGAAGCACCACCGGTCACGATAGCTGCGATTGAATCGTCTAATTGCATGTTTGGAAACTCCCTGAATTTGTTTACGATCGCGACTTATTATGGCGCGCTCGGGTAGGCAATTAGCTGTCTCTCAGCTAAACGCAAGAACACCGTGGCTGGAATTACTGGAATAGGCGAATTTTGTCTTCACCCCTCCCCCCTTTAGCGTTCCTCAAAAACAAAACCATCCTGCAGGTTGTGCCTGAAATGGCAACAGGAGGCGTTGAGCGTACGACCGTTGAAGTCGCCAGTGCCATTATCGAAGCTGGCGGACGTGCTTTGGTGTTCAGTGCCGGTGGTCGGTTGGTACAGGACTTGGAAGCGCTAGGGGCCAAACATATCCACGGCGAAGCAAACTCAAAAAACCCTTGGACTGTCTTTGTGTCCAATGTGTCCAAACTCGTCCAGATTATCGAGAAAGAGCAAGTCGATATCGTCCATGCCCGCTCGCGCGCACCAGCCTGGAGCGCCCTATTAGCAGCGCGCCGCACGAGGACGCCTTTTGTGACAACCTACCACGGCATTTATAACGCCAAGTCGGGCCTTAAGCGCTGGTATAATAGCGTGATGGCGCGCGGCGACCGTGTGATCGCGAATTCAGGCTATACGCGTGACCATGTCCTTGAAGCGCATAAGATTGACCCTGACAAAATCGAAGTGATTTATCGCGGCGTCGATGTCGACGCCTTTGATCCCCAAAATGTGTCGGACAAGCGCAAGCAAGAATTGGCCAGCCAGTGGGGTGTCTCGCGCCAATGCCCGCGCCCGCGTGCCATTCTGCCAGCCCGCCTAACAGCTTGGAAGGGCCAGAAGGTGATGTTGGAAGCCCTGGGGCATTTGAAGCGCGCAGGCGTGGAGATTGATTGTTTCCTGGTGGGCGACCCGCAGGGCCGAGACAGCTATCAGGCAGAGCTTGCCCAAGAAATTCGCCGGTTGGGGATTGAGGGGCACGTCCATATGGTCGGCCATTGCAATGATATGCCAGCAGCTTTTTCCCTGGCCGACTTTGCCGTCACCCCCTCTATTGAACCGGAAGCTTTTGGCCGCACCGCAGCCGAGGCCCAAGCCATGGGCTTGCCCGTCATTGCCTCGGACCTTGGAGGTGCGCGCGAAACTGTGGAAGACGGGGTTACGGGCTTTCTGAGCTCTGCCGGGGATGGTAAGGCCTTGGCCGATTGTATAGGCCGACTTTTGGCGCTGTCACCGGCGGAAAAAGCGGCGATGGGCGCTGCCGGCGCAATGCGGGTGCGGTCGCGCTTTACGACCCGCGCCCTACAAGCGGCCACAGTTTCGCTGTACCAGCGGCTGGTCGAAGCATAGAAGTGACAGGAACGGACGTGAACCCGGAGCGGATCTTAGTTATTGTTTTGGGGAGCTTAGGCGATGCGGTGTTGGCTCTGGCCCCGCTTGCCATGTTGCGTACCCATCACCGCGATGCCGAAATCACCGTGTTGACCCAGCGCGGTAATGTGCGGTTTCTTTCAAAATCACCTTTCGTCGACCGGGTCGATGTGCGCTGGCCGCAGACCAAGCTTGTCGACAAAGCCAAGTTCATTTGGTCCTTACACCAAGAACGCTACGCCATGGTCTATGACTTGACCAATAGCGCGGAAAGCGACGCCTTGTTCAAGCTATTGTGGCCCATGCAGCCCAACTGGTCGGGTGGGGCTGTCGGCTGCTCTCACCCCCATGTTGACCGGACGCGCCTAACGCTGCACCGGCTTGACCGACATGCAGAGCAATTGATGACCTGCGGTGTTGGGCCAAAAGAGGGCTTTGCGCCGGGTCTGTCACCCTTGCCCAACCTCGACTGGGTCGAATCAGTGGTGAAGGATCACACCAAGCTTACCCCCCGCCATCATGGCATTGGTGAGCCCTTTGCCTTTCTAGCTCCTGAAGGCCCGGCAGCAGATCCAACCAAGCGCTGGCCCACAGCGCGCTATGGCGAACTGGCCCTAGCGTTAGAGGCCCGTGGCATTCAGCCTGTTCTGGTTGGCGGTCCTGCTGCCATCGAATTGGCCGTGGAGATTCGGGCAATTGCACCCAAAGCCTTGGACCTAGTAGCACGCCTCGATGTGTTCCAATTCATTGGTTTAGCACGACAATCCATTCTTGCTGTTGGCTCTGAAGGCGATATGGCCATCATTGCGGCCGCCTCTGGTGCGCCAACCTTGGCGATCATCAACCCGAATGAAACCAGCGTCCGAAAGGCCGCACCGCGTGGCACAGCGACCGTAGGCCTTGTGGCGCGCAACTTTGATACCATCCGTGTTCAGGATGTTTTGGCCGCTGCACGCGCAGTAACGCCGACAATTCTTGAAGCACAAACATCATGACGCCTTGAAGGATTGTTCATTTACATCCATTATCTAGATGTGCCCGGTGAAACTCGGGACAAAGGCATTTGCGGCACCACACCGCGTAATTTATGGAGAGACGAACATCAGACGCCCTATGGCTGCAACGCCCACTAAAGACGGCCCCCGTATCAACGAAGATATCCGCGCACCGCGCGTGCTTCTGATTGACGAGAATGGCGAAAAGCAAGGCGAGATGCCTTTAGCTGCAGCGCTAGATGCCGCGACAGAGGCTGGGCTCGACCTCGTAGAAATCGCAGGAACTGCAAACCCGCCGGTGGTGAAGATCCTCGATTATGGAAAGTTCAAATTCCAAGAACAGAAAAAGAAGAATGAAGCGCGCAAGCGTCAGAAGGTTGTTGAGCTGAAGGAAATCAAGCTCCGCCCGATGATCGACGATCATGATTATGACGTCAAAGCCCGCGCAATGTCTCGCTTCTTCGAAGAAGGCGACAAGGTCAAAGTGACCCTGCGCTTTCGTGGCCGCGAAATGGCGCACCAGCATCTGGGGATCGACCTCTTAATGCGGGTCAAGCGCGACTTTGAAACCATTGCCAAGGTCGAGAGCGAACCCCGCCTCGAAGGCAAACAAATGACCATGGTTATGGCACCGCGCACCTAAGCGCGCCTGGTGCTCTGACACTGCTGATTGAGCCGCCCTCCTGCCTGCGCAGGGGGGCGTTTTGTTTTGGCGCGAAGCGCAATGCTTCTATGCCGCCAAAGCTTGTGGTTTTGTGATTGGGAAAACTGGGACAAACAAATTGGCTTGCGTGCCATGACCGATGCGGCTGCGGATCTCGACCCGCCCGCCGAGCAATTCACTAAAGCGCTTTGTAACGGCTAGCCCAAGTCCTGAGCCCTCATGGTTGCGGGTTAGGCTTGAATCTACTTGCGTAAAGGGCTCGAATATCCGTTCCAGTTGGTCGTTTGGAATACCACATCCAGTGTCGATTACGCTAAACCAAAGCCAGTCTTGAGTCGCATCACTAAAGGGACGGACACTGAGCGTAACGTGACCCCTATCGGTAAATTGACACGCGTTTGCTGCTAGATTGATCAGGCATTGCAACAGACATCGTGAGTCGGTCTGCAGCACTGGCAGATCCGGCACGACATCGACCTTCAAGTCAACTGGCTTTGATTTCACCAAATGGACAACGGTCTCCCGGACCTGGTCAAGCAAAATTGGCAAGTCAACCGTGTCTAATTGTAGGTCGATGCGACCTGCTTCGAATTTGGTCAGGTTGAGAATGTCATTAATCATCGCCAGCAAATGCTTGCCCGCGCGCTTGATGCTGTCCACATCGCTGATTGAAACTTTTTCGCCTAAATCCACATCTTCTTTGATAATCTCCGCATAGCCGATGATGGAGTTAAGAGGCGTCCGAAATTCATGGCTGATGTTACCAATGAAGCTCGTTTTGACAGCATAGGCCGCTCGCGTTGCCTCGAGCGCATGTGTCAGTTCCTCGGTGCGTGCTTGAACGCGCAATTCCAAAGAGTCACGTTCTTCACTCAAGGCAAGATGGGCCGCCCTTAAGTCTAGGCCAGCCAGATAAAGCACGCGCGCGTTTACCAAGATGATCGCTATCGCGCCTAAAAGCGCAATCGATGCAATGCTCGCAATCGTCCACGGAAAGTTTAGCCAGAGGTAGCTGGACACCAGGAACAGCAACATTGTCAAAGGCGGCGTAACGCACGCGACCAAAATACTCAGAGACCGATGTCCATTTAAAATAGAGTAAGTGGCCATTGTGAATAAGGCTATGACCGCAACCAATCGTGTTAACTCGCTGCCGTTCTGCCACAACAAGTAAGTCAAACTTACCCAAGTCATCACCACCGAAAAAATCGCGATCACGTAATATGGCGCATACCTTACCTGTCCCGCCGCGACTTTGGGTCCACACCACTTAACACAGCCTTCACCAAGGCTGATGAAAGCCAGCCAAGTCAAAGCGATGGTCCAGTTGGTCGCGATTGCAACCGTTAGCGCGACAATGCAGGACATGCCGACTCGCCAATACACTTGATCCTTTGTGTCCAGCTGTGCCTTTGCGACGATTGGGTTCATTGGTTTTGGCTCTATTGGGGGCTTAGCAATCTGAGCGCGACATTCGTTTCAAGCGAGGTCATTGCCGGGTCGCAGCGATTAGTTATTCTGTTGTTGCACCCTTGTTACCTAAGAGGATTTAATCACCTTTAAATGTCTGGCAAAAAAATTCCAAAACCGGCTGAAATCCTTTAGAAATCAGATTATTGGCAGAACCTTAGTTACAATAAAATGGATTGACTTTAAGGCAACGCCCGATGCTCAGGCGGTAATGCGCTTCGCGCCACAAGGTGATGTCCGTTCGGAATGCACCACGTATCTATCGCTGTTTCTAAATTATCTTTACTTGGACAGCCTTTGCCTCGGCAAAGGCTTAGTTCGAGCCTGAGTGCGCAAGATGAGGCGTCAAGGGGCTTCAAGGCGAGCGAAGTGCGGCGCAAAGCCCTTCGAAGTGAATTGGCTGCGGCCCAACATAATCGATCTAAGGAGTTGCTTGACCTTGGTGCATTCCTGTCGGAACGCACCCTACGGCGCGAAGCGCATTACTGGGTTAAAGGGCGCTAGTTCGGAGCGGAGAACCATTCTAGTTCGACACAGGATAGCTCGGGCTTGATTGGCGGTTTTCCGCACAAAATGCCGAGTTTCTGTGCGGAAAATCACACAGTTTTGGCATGAGAATATCGTTAACTATTGATTTGTTGTATTTTTTATTCTGACCAGTCTCATTTTGACTCGCCCAGGTTTCAAGTTAGCATAACCGTACTAACGCTCGATGTTCACATCCTGCTTGGGGGCAGTTTATCAGGAATTGTTTTCGATTGATCCCCTGCAATGGGTGTGATTTTTCGAGTAGTAATCCAATGAATTTCCTCAGCCAACTTGGACAGTTGTCGCCGCTAAAACGGCAATCGATGTGAGCGTTCCGGGGCAAGAGAAAACAGGGTTGGGAGACTGCCACGATGAGAAAAGCGATATTCCTTTTGGGATCAACTGCATTACTGAGCTGTGCGTTTGGATCGGCCGTCGCGCAAAATGCGCCAGCACCTTCTGCCAATGCCTCTGCGGTTGCCGAACCAGAGGACGTGGACGTCATCATTGTCACGGGCTCGAATATTCGACGCAGCGGTTATAGTGAGAAAGCACCCGTACAGGTGTTCGGAGCTGGTGCCCCTGAGTTTGCTGTCGCGGCGACGATCAACGACTTTGTTGGAAATCTGCCCGCTAACGCCGGCAGTCAATTGTCAAATGTTGGGACTAAGAACCCCAATCTTATCGGGGCTGCCAATTTCAATCTGAGAAACCTCGGAGCTGGTTCCACCTTGGTGCTGATTAACGGTCGCCGTGCGGGCAAAAGCCCATTGGCAGATGCGCTTGGCAACCAATTCTTTGATTTGAACACGTTACCGACAACGGTAGTGAAGCGGATTGATATCCAGACGGACGGTGCTTCTGCCATTTATGGATCGGAAGCTGTCGCCGGGGTTGTGAACGTTGTTACCAAACTTGGCTTCGAGGGTGCTGAACTCAATGCCCGCGCCGATTTTGGCATTAGCGACAGCCACGGTGTTGACTTGGCCTATGGCGCAAAAAATGATCGTGGTGCGTTTGCGGTTTATGGCAGCTACTATAAGTCTGAAAAGACCTTCAATACCGACTTTGACTTCCTTGTAGATCGTTTGATCGATCGCAATGGTGATGGCCTTGTCGACACGACCGCAAATGGTGCTCTCGTTAACTCACGGTTCTTATCGACCTCGGGTGCTCCAGACGAATATCGAAATTTCACAACTGGTATTCCAACTGGCACAGCGGTGATTGATCCTGATTGTGCTGCAGCTGGCGGATATGTTGTTTCCCCGAATTGCTTGTATGATTTTGCCGAACAATCAGGCCCGATCTCCGGCGAAGAACGCTATTCTGGGTTTGCAGAGTTTCGATATGAGCTCGCCAATAATCTGCTTGGCAGCAATCGTATGTCGGTGTTTGGCGAAGTCGGAGTAACCCAGAATACGGCGAACCGGGCGGCCGGGCCACTGACTGCCCCGGCTGGTCCAACGGGCGGAAAATACACGATCCCAGCAAATCATCCTTTCAATTATTTTGTCGCAAGTGGCACAAGTATCCGTTGGGCCCCTGGCTGTTTTGACACTGTTGTCGGAAACGAAGGCGGCACCTGTGTCCCCGTCGCAGTGACTACTCGAGATCAGATCCGGCCTCTTGGTGCCAGCGTCTCTGGGCGCAACGCTCCCGTAGATTCAATTTTCACCAACGACTCTGAGCGCGCGATGCTGGGCTTAAATGCGGACTACGGGAACTGGAATGTCAGCGCTTGGGCCCAGTACCATTCGCATGAATCGTCGCGGTCCGTTCCTGGAAACTTTGTAAGGTCTCGGCTTCAGGCGGCTCTCAATGAGGGCATCATCAATCCGTTCGGTAGCGCGGAAGCCACTCCGACTGCGACATCGCTTAAGAACCCGGCGATCCTTGCCGGCAACGACTATGATAAGTTGGCTGCCTATGGCGCATTGACGACCTTGGTTACTAAACGAAAAGCAACCCAGAAAACGTACGATGTGCTGGTCAGCAACGGCGAATTGTTTGCTCTTGAAGGTGGCTCAGCAGGTATCGCGTTGGGGTTGCAGCGCAGAAGCGAGACCTTCCGCTTTGATCCAGATCCCAACACAGATGGCGCGGTAGCTGACCCCACGATCTTGGGTAAGACAGATGTGAATTCTGCGTTTGCAGAACTTGCGTTGCCTTTCAAAGACAATCTGGAAGTCCAAACCGCCATTCGATATGAAGACCATGGTAAGGTAGTGGGTACCACTTTGGACCCGAAAGTGGCTGTCCGGTACGAACCAATGCCTTGGATCGCGCTTCGCGGTTCCTATGGCACTTCGTTCCAAGCTCCATCCTCAAACCAGCAAGGTGGTATTGTAACAAGCGGCTCGGTCAATTACCGAACCGTTGGCGGCGTCGCGACTTGTGGTGGGGCGGAACTTTCAAGCTTTATCGTTGCACAAGTTGGCCGTCCGGTCGGCAGCTTAAAGCCTCAGTCCGCCAAGAACACCAATCTGGGATTTGTCTTCCAGCCTAGCAAGTTTGATGCAAGCATCGATTATTGGCGGTACAGCTATTCAAACCTCATTGTGAACACCCAGAATGCCCAAGCTATTTTGGATGAGTCCTGCGCAGGCGTCGCTAATGGCCAACCCCCAAAGGTGTCCACGTCGATCACGCGCCAACCCAATGGGCAACCAACTTCGATAATCTTGGCACTGCAAAATGCAGATGAAGCATTAACCGACGGGGTCGATCTCGCTCTAAGTTATCGGACCGATACGGATTTCGGGAAAGTCGGTGCACGACTTTCGCTGACTTACGTAAACAAGTTTGCATTCACGACCGGCGTGACAACTGCTGAACTTGCTGGCACGCGTAACTTTTTGAGCGGTTCGTTTGGTTCGCTTCCGCGCTGGCGGGGTAACATTACGGGCACTTTCGAGCGCGGGCGCCATGATCTCTTTGCTGTCGCGCGCTACACCAGTTCTTACCGGAACGACGATCCAGTCGGCCTGGTTACCGTTCCAAAGATCAAGAAGTTTGTGACTTTCGACGTGCAATATGGGTATCAGTTCAAAGAGATGTTTGGGGCCGACACGAAGCTAACAATTGGCGTCAAGGACATCTTTGATAATGACCCACCAAACGTCGGCGACAATCGTCCGGGCTTTGACGAACAGGTGCATTCGCCACGTGGCCGGGTTGTTTATGTTGGCCTGGGGCTAAAATATTAAGCGGGTAGCCAGCCTATGCGCATGTACAACCGAATTTTGTATCAGATCGGCTTAGGCGTTTTAGCAATCGTGCCTTTGGCAAGCACGAGTTACGCCACTGAGGCGGACAATCAGCATAAGGTTGCGGCTGAAAGCATGTCTGAGCATGCATGCCCTGCCGATCTAGATGCACTGGCTACTTGCTATGGGGGGAGGGACCATAATGGTGCCTACTTCCTGATTGCCCGTCCGAAAGTGCCAAATGGAATTTTGATTGTTCACGCGCATGGGGGGCCAAGGCACGTTGACCCTGCCCCTAGTGGATCAGATGAGGATCTGACGCGATACGCCTCCATGGTAAAGGAAGGCTATTCTTGGATTGGGTCTACGTATCGGACTGGCGGCTATGGTGTGCGATTGGCGGCCAAAGATGTCGATGTATCGCGTGAGATCTTTTGGACGCAGTTTGGCCGCCCAAGAATGACCATTCTGCATGGCCAATCCTATGGTGGAAATGTCGTTGCAAAGCTGGCAGAGACAGCGGCACTCGATGAGAAAGGCCAGGTCCTTTACGATGGTGTTATGCTGACCGGTGGTGCCGTCGGTAAGCGGTTGGACACCTATGACCAATTGATCAACTTGAGGGTCATTTATCAGTATTTCTGCAAGAACCTGCCCTATCCAAATGAAGAGCAATATCCCGCCTGGCAGGGCCTGCCCAAACAATCAACGAGTCCGCGGTCTGAGGCTCGCAAAAGGGTGAATGAATGCACAGGTGTTGATCAAAAGGCCGAGGCCAGAACTGTCCAGCAAGCGAGGCACCTAAAAGCAATTCTTGGGGCTACAAAACTAACGGAACGAGAATTCGCGCATCGAATGGAACTCACGACTTTCAGATTTCAGGACGTTGTCCATAATTTTCTCGGAGGCAAAAACCCATTCACCAACACAATGACAGTGTATCGTGGGTCCGGCGACGACGATGCGCTTAACCGAGGCGTGGAACGGTTTTCGGGCGATGTCCAAGCTCGCGATCTCATTTCCTTTGACTCCGATGTGCGTGGAACATTGGTCGCGCCGACCATAACGCTTCAGGCGAGATATGATCCTATCGTCTCTTACCGTGCACAAGCCCATTTCAAAAATGTTGTGGCCCAAGC
>VYMB01000126.1_pt1 | contig 21625 bp, 19 predicted proteins | sample 5115321 | NCBI WGS metagenome assembly VYMB01 (sample SAMN12291794, study PRJNA351875) | freshwater metagenome | isolation source: freshwater lake | place: USA: Michigan, Wintergreen Lake | collected 2011-08-02 | reverse complement strand
GATGTCGCCGCGCGCCATCAGCATCTGACCCCGCTCGGCAAAGGCGAACGGCAGCGACGGCCCCTGACGCCGTGCCTCGGCCGACCAGCGGTCCGCCGCCGCCCGATCCCCGGCCAGCTCCGCGATCCGGGCCCGCTCGCGTACGCACAGGTAACAGTCCAGCGGCGTCGTGGCGATCAGGGCCTGGGCACCCGCCAGATCGCCGGTCCGCGCCCGGGCATAGGCAAGGCGGGGCCAAACAAAGGTGGCGCGGGCCCCGCTGGTGCGCAGGGGCAGGGTTGGGGCCACCTCCGCCTCAAAGGCCTCCAGCGCCGCCAAAGCCTGTGGCCACTGGTCCAGGCTCGCCGCCGCCTCGGCCAGGGGCGCGAACGGTGGCGTGAGGTTCATCCAATAGAGGTCTGTTCCAGGGTAGAGATTCAGGCTGTGGCTTACGGCCGAGGCCTCAGATGGTTGGTGCAGGGCGATCAGAGTGCTGACTAGATCCCGAATGTTGTCCTCCCAAAATTGATCTGTGATCTCTGACCCACCCTTCGTTCTGACCCTGAGCGCCTCTGACCAGTCCCCCCGCAGTTCCGCAAGCCTGGCCTGAGCTCGAAGCGGAATGGATACCTGCCGCGCTGCGCTTAGTTTGGCGCGGTTGCGCGGCTTGGAAAGGGATTCTGCGGCACGCTGAGCTTCAAATAGAACCGCCTCGTCGTGGCCGAGTAGAAGCCGGAAATACGCTAGGTTGAACAGTAATATAGGCTGCTCCGCGTCGATTTTCAGGCCGACTTGCAGAAACGAGATCGAATCCTGCGGTAATGCACTCGTAGACACTGCCAGACCATTGTTGCCCCAAAGCCGCTCGATCTCTGTTGGACTGGACGAAAGCGTCTTCAGGATGGCCCGCCTGCGGTCCAGCAGTGCCTGTTGCTCCGGACCAGCGGCGAGGGCTATCGCGCTGTTCTGGAGGTAGATCGCATAGCGATAGGGCTGGGTCTCCTCATAGACACGCTCGGCCGCCTGCCGCATCAGGTCGGCCGGACGATCGGCTGGCCCCTGCACCGTGACCGCTGTGCCGTCGCTGGTGCGGATCACCAGTTCAAGTCCGCGGGTGGTTCGGCTGAGACCTCCGTCGACATAGGATTCGTTGCCTAGCAAGCGGACCAGAGCCCGGTAGGTGTCCGTGAGCGATAGCCCTCCCGCCTCGACCTCGACGGTGATGCCCTCGGACCAGTCGTTGCGGAAACTCGCCGGCGGGCGGGCTGATTGGCTGACCGCGTCCAGCCGGACCAGTTCGTCCTGGAACAGGGCGGCGACGGCGCGGCCGTCCAGACCGTCCTCGACCAGTTCCGGCGGCACCGAAAAGGGCTGGATCACCAGACCGGTTGTCCGGCTGGCACTCCAGACCACGGCCCCCGCTGCCACCACGAGTGCGACGACCATTGCGGCGATGGCGATGTCGCGAATCGATCGGATGCGGTTGCGGAAAATCTCGTTGCTGGCCAGAACAAGCTGCTTGTCGATCAAGGCCGAGTGCCGCCGCAGCAGGGCCGAGGCCTCGCCGGTCGGGGCTTTGCCCGAGGCTTCAGCCTCCATAGCGATCTCGACGGGATCGGGCGTGGTCGGTGCCACCGGTTTCTTGCGCCTGCTGCGCGCCTTCGGTTCGTCGATCGTCATGTTGCCCAGCCTCGCAAGAAAAGATCGTTTGAACGCAGAGCGACGTCAACCCCTAGACCGCACGAACTCCCCGAGACGCCGCGGTCCGGTCATTGCCGCATTTTTTTGACCGTAGGGCCACCAGCGGCTACTCCCAAGCCGACATTACCGAGGTCTCCTACAGGTCAAATGCCACCTTTACGGATTAGAACTTCAAGATGGCAGTTCTCCGACCATGCCAACCCCTCAAACCGGACCAACCGCAATCGGCCAAGCGGAGACAACCGCCTGACGGCCCTGTTCAAAGTAGTTTCCCTCTGATTTGGCGTTAAACTTTTCCGTTATTCGGGCATCGTTGCTTGCTAGTTGGGCCCATAGGTCACATATACGCCCTATGCCAGAACAACATATCATAGCTGCGATTTTATGGGCGCTCATTCTCGCTGGTGTGGGCGGCGCTCTGACCAGTATTGGGCCATGGTATCGCAATCTCAAAAAGCCAAGTTGGCAGCCCCCCGATTGGCTGTTTGGCCCAGCTTGGACTTTGATTTTGTCCTCCGCAGCTTGGGCGGCGGTGCTCGCTTGGGAAGGGGCCTCCAGCCGTTCCGACCAGATAATTGTTATTGGGCTTTATGCTGCCAACTTCGTGTTTCACTTTGCGTGGTCACCTCTGTTTTTTGCCTTCAAGCGCCCGGATTGGGCCTTGAAAGAATCCTTCTTTCTTTGGGGCTCAGTTGTCGCGCTGTGCGTCGGTGTGTTGCCTTATTCAGCGCTCGCAAGTGCGCTCTTGCTGCCCTATGTGCTTTGGGTCACCTTTGCGACCTACCTCAATTACACCATCGTGAAACTCAATGGACCGTTTCAAAGCCCAGCTTCGCCCTGATCGGCGGTGTTTGAGGGCGCGTGCGGCCTGTGTTTCCGATCCCCTCTAATATAAGAGGCGGCGGGCACGTTTTAGCTTGAAAGCGGCCAGTTCTGACTGCCAGCGCGTCTTTATCGCGTCTAGGCTTTCCCCTGCCGTAATCGCTTCGCGCAACCAAGACACACCGGCTAGCTTATCGAAAAAGGGCGGATTGCCGGGCAAGAAGGAAAAATCTTTGCCATGATGGCGTGCGACTTCGAGCAAGATCGCGATACCGGCATCCACGGGCGCAAAGGCTGCGCGATCTGTGATATGCACCTGCACGCCCGCACACAATTGACCCTGAAACTTGGAAAAAGAAGGTGTAAACCAAGCCGGTCGGAAGTGGGCTCCGGGCAAGTTGCGCTGGTTGAGACGATCGGCAAGCCCGTGTGCATCGATGAAGGGCGCGCCAATCAGTTCGAACGGCTTTGTTGTGCCGCGCCCCTCAGACAGGTTCGTGCCTTCGATCAGGCACGTACCGGGATAGATGAATGCCGTGTCGATTGTTGGCATATTGGGTGAGGGCGGCACCCATGGCAGGCCGGTCTGGGTGGCATCATCGGGTCGTCGCCAATTGGTGCATGTCACGACAGTGAGGTCACATCCAATGCCGAAATCTGTATTCATCATCAGCGCCAGTTCGCCAAGGGTCATTCCGTGGCGAATGGGGATCGGATAGGCCCCAACAAAGCTCGCCAAGGCTGGGTCCAGCACTGGTCCTTCGACCCTGATACCGCCAATCGGGTTGGGCCGGTCGGCCACAATGACGCCCATCCCGGCTTCTCGCGCGGCTTGCATCACCAGGGCAAGCGTCCATGGATAGGTATAAAAGCGCGCGCCAATATCTTGGATATCAAACACCAGAACATCCAAACCGGCGAGCATGGCAGGCGTTGGTTTGCGGGTAGTTCCATAAAGGCTGTAGGCGGGCAGGCCAGTGCGAGCATCTACGTGATCAGCCACGGCAGCACCTGCTTGAGCATCGCCCCGCACGCCATGCTCGGGGCCAAATAGAGCCGCCAATTTGAAGTCCCTCGCTTGGGCCATCCGATCAATCGCACTTACGAGTTTCACCGTGACGCCTGTTGGATTGGTGATCAGGCCAACCCTCTTGCCTGCGAGGAGGCCGCGCTTGGGTCCCAATAGAACATCCAAGCCCGGGACAACCCTTCCAGCCCGCGCTTGGGCTGTCACAGTTGTGCCAGTCGCGAAAGCGCTGGCTGTCGCCAAGCCCACAAAGGAGCGACGCGAAAAAGTTTTGATGAGTTGCACCTACAACAGCTCCCACTCGCCTTCGGCCAAACAGCGCCCGTAACCATGACGTTATCCGGCTTAGAGGTCGTAATGCTAGCCTAAGAGTCCAGCAAAGTGTCAGTGCCTTCACGCTGAGACAGGCATGAACTTTCGATCATTAGCCAAAGCCAACATCGGAGGTCCAAAAAGCTATGAAAGAAATGGTGGAGCCAAGGGGAGTCGAACCCCTGACCTCTTGAATGCAATCAGGAGGTCAAGCGTTTTCCGGCTTTTTCCACGTTTTGCATAGTTATTTGATTTATTTGTTTTTTATAGAAATTTGACACGTCGTCATTTTCCTGGAAATACCCTCTAATTCCCTCCCGTTGGTATCGGGGTGGTATCGGCGTGACCTCTTAAAGGATTGCATAAGAGGTCAAGAGGAGTTTGAACTAGGCTATGCAAGATCGGGTAAAACTGACAAAACGATACATCGATGCGCAGACACCGGACCCAGACAAAGAGCGCTGGATCTGGGACAGCGAAGTGCGTGGCTTGTTCTTACGTATCTATCAAAGTGGCGAAAAGCGCTTTGCCATGAAGTTCAGGATTGGCCGTCAGCAGAAGGTATTCACGATTGGCACGGTAGGCTCTCCATGGACAATTGAGACAGCACGCGAACATGCCAAGGAGCAATTGCGCGATGCCTCTCTTGGCGTTGATCCACAGAAGCGCAAGGCGGCTGCAAGGGCAGAGCCGACAGTGTCCGAGCTCATTGATCGCTACTTGAAAGAAGGCCCAGCCGATAAGCCAAACAAACGCGCTGCTACCTGGGAGCAGGATAGGTCAAGCCTCCATTCCCATATCCGGCCTCTGCTGGGGAGTCGTATCGCGGCTCATCTAAAACCTTCTGTGTTGATTGCCACGAAAAGTGGTCAGGGTTGGCCTGGGTGCCGGTCGGCTGGGACAGAAATGCGGGCAGCTAACTTTAAGAAATGTTCCCTACGCGCAACCGCAGATTCAAGGCCAACTTTTCAACGCCTACTTTCTCCAAACATCAATTGTGAATCTTGTTCAACGCTCTCAAATGCGCCAAGGGTGGTCGTTTGGGGTGGGTTGGCGGTTTCTCAAAAGCAGACGTTTATCAGTTGTCAGGATAGTTGCTCTTGAACTCGGTCGAATGTCCTGCAGACTCATGGCTGGATTCCTAGGGGCTGGATTCCTAGGGGCTGGATCACTTCTTATAAGCTTGGATTCTAAAGCGACGTTCAATTTCTTCAGCAGCCCGCCTGGTCGCTCGGTGTGCAATAGCTAACACGATTAGGCCTATTGCGGATCGCTTCAAGAAAAATCTTCGATCGATCACGCTCAAAGCCAGATACTTGGTCAATTGAGCATAATGTGTGGAACAATATCGAACGTCAGGTCAACCTGAAGCCCCCGTGATCGAAATAATTTGGGATGATCGACGCTTTTGGTAGATGTCGAGCAATGCGCTGGCAACGGCCACGCGCGAAATCTTGCTCATTACGCTTGTGTCTGATTGTGCTTCAATCCACTCTGTTTCCCTTCCTTCGCTCAGTGCGGTTGGGCGCACAATTGACCAATCCAGATTTGAATTGCGCAGTTTGAGCTCGGCAGCGGTGTGATCACGATAGCCGATGTAAACATTTGAGGTATAAATCAGACCACGAATCCATAAAGGTAATTCACGCCACTGCTCCGATGCTCCGAATGTGCTCATGTAGATTAGTCTTTTTGGCGCCTTCAGTGCCTCCACTAAAGTGCCGACCACCTGCGAGCAGACATCTGGGGGGGAGACAAGCGGTGCCCAGGGCGAGCGAGTTTTGCGGGTAATGCCAACCGTTACAATCACACAGTCGACTTCCGAAAGTGCCCTTTCAAGTGCGTTGATCTGACTCAAGTCAGGTAGTTCAATAATGCGCTCAGCGGGTGCGGAAAGGCGCCATCTGTCCCGAACAATTGCTGTGGCAGCGATGCCTCGAACCTTGGCGGCATGCAGCACTTCCTGTCCAGTCAATCCGGTCGCTCCAATAACTGCGATCTGCATCAAACGGCCCTCCCGGCAAATTCAGGTGCCAGCACGATATCGAATTGCGCGTGATCGATTCCATCGACTGGCCTAAGTTCAACCGCCATGCGCGCCCTTATCCGCCGGTTAGTCACTCGCTTGAAAAAGCTGTCGATCCGGTTCCGGGGCTCGTCGGCAAACCACATTTCGGTTGAAAATGTTCTTGCGCCGTTCACTTGGACCAAGAAATGAATATGGGCGGTACGACGGATTAAGCCGAGATAGCGATCATACCCCTCCGGCCGAATAGTCCGGAACGTATAGCGCCCCTCATCGTTGGTCACGGTCATGCCGAACCCCGCAAATCCGGGGTCAGATGCGCCGCCATCCTCGACCAGATAGATGTTTTTGGCGTTCACTGACCAGATCTCTACCCTAGCGCCGATCAAGGGCCTGCCAACGGTATCAGTTACAGTGCCGGAGACATAGATTTGACGGCCCTGGGCGCGGCGCTGGGCTGTCGTCTTGGTCAGATCGTTAGTCAAAGGCTGGGGCACAAAAGCTCGGGCCCGCAGCAGGGGAAGGCCCGTTGGTGCCGGTGGGTAAAACGGCCCACGAGTTAACTCCGGCGTGGGCGCTAGTGTCTCCGAGGCAACCAGGCGTCCGGGCATGAGTATGGAGGTCATGGCGGCAAGTGTTACATTCAAGAAAGTTCGACGGGTCTTTACAGGGGCTCTCATTCGGATCTCCAGATACCAATCTTGATCTCGGCGAGACGTTATCGTAGGATCGGTGTCGATTAATCCTAAATTTTTATCCTGAAGTCCAAGAATGGATGCACTAACAGCGGCTCTAAGCGATATTCAATTCGAAGGGTGGTTCTTCTGCGAAAGCCGGTTGACCGCGCCTTGGGGCATTGAGCTGCCAGGTGGGCGCCTGGCGGCTGTTCATGCCATTCTGGACGGGCGCTGTTGGATTGAATTGGCAGATGGCGGCCCGGCGCAGTCTCTTGAATCGGGAGATGTGGCTTTCCTGCCACTTGATACGCCGCACACGCTAAGTTCAGATGCGGGGGTCAGATCTATTCCTGCACGCGAATTGCCCGATATTGATCGCAGCGACCGGCAATTGGTGCGGCTTGATTATGGGGGTAGCGGCGCGCTGACCTGTCTGATTACAGCCAGCTTTAAAACAGCGGATTTTCTACCCGGTATTGCTCTCAGCGGTGCCGCCCCATTGGTAGTGTTGCCGGCGTCCGACCACAAGAAGCTAGCCTCGCTGGTCGAGCTTTGCAGGGCGGAATATCATGCCGAAAGGTTAGGTCGATCAGCCGTCCTCCGTCGTCTGAGCGAGATATTGTTTGTAACCGCTGTCCAAGCCATTGCTGAGCGTAGCTCTGATAAGGTTGGATGGCTATCGGCCATCAACGATCCGAAACTCAGACGGGCTTTAGTCGTTATCCATTCACATCCGGGTGATCCTTGGTCATTGGATAGACTTGCTGAGGAAGCGGGTATGTCCAGATCATCATTTGCCGAGGCATTCCACCGCCTGATCGGTGAGACGCCAATGGCCTATGTGACCAAGGTGAGGCTGGATCGGGCTGCAAACCACTTAAGAACTAGCACTCGCTCGATCTCAAACATTGCGCGGGACTGCGGTTATACTTCTATCCCCTCATTCACCCGCGCCTTCATTAAAGCCAAAGACATGCCCCCGACACGATATCGCATGGCAAGTAAGAATTAGAGCCGACAAATCGGTGCCTGGTTATCGACGGGCCAAACCAGAGAGATTGTAGACTTTAGACCAAGTGCGAAACTCCGGTTCCTACCATCGGATAAGCGCAAAACTTGGTCAAAACGCCTTCTGGCCGTCGAGAGTGCGTTTCGCAAGGAATGCACCATCTCTAAAGCCGGTGGCGACGGCCAAATTCGCTTTGGACTGCCCTTGAACGCCGGCAATCCACGATTGGGCCGCGTGTCGCTGCATGAGATAGTCAAAGAGACCATCCTGCCGACGCGCCGGCAAAATCTCGTCAACGGATTGAGACGGGGCCGCTTGATCAAGACCTTCGCCAAAAGGCGAATAACGCAGTCGCCCCAACTGTGCGCGCCCGGTGATTGCCAGAAGATCTAGATCATCGAACCTGCCGGTTGCCTTACCAAACTGGCGCTGCAGCCTCTCGCGTAGAGCACCCTCGGGCATATTCATTTCGAAGTTAGGAGCAAGGCCAACGGGCCAATTCCAAGATGGTAGCCGACTGGGCATTGTCAGTGAGACCGCTCGGGTCTGATCAATTAGCGGCGTATAGGCAAACGTAGACCCACTTGAACCACTACGGTCCAACACGCCGCTAGCTAGGTGGCAGTCACGGCTCCCGGTCCAGACCTGGATCATCCCTCATTATCCTTTACGAGATCGTCAAGGGTCGGGCGACCATGGTTGAATGCTTGAAGCGTAAGATCGAGGTCCAGGACGCGTAGAACACGCAAGATTAGGACGATCCCCATATCACCAAGCTTGTCGTTTTCGAGCCGCTCGATTTGCGCACGGCTAATGCCGGCGCGTTCTGCCAGCGCGGCTTGCGAGAGCTTCCGCGCCTTCCTTGCTTCACGAATTTGTTCGGCAATGTCTGTAAGCTGCAACATGGAAGATGTCCTAATCTGCAGCATATATGCGTGATATTAATCCAAAAAAGCAATATATGCATCATTAGTGCGTGATAATGTCCAGGAAAAGTACACAAAATCGCACCTGATCATTTTCAAATAGCCCGGCCCGGCGGCAGGGTTTGTCGACATGAAGGAATGCAACCGGCAATCGGTGACGGTATCAGGAACACGCAAGTTGTATTATAGGGCACACTCCGAATCCTAGGCCGAGCCCCGGAGCGAATGGAAGTCTGCTGCCCCCGTGCGGGCCAAATCTGTTCAAAAAGGGAAGCAGGAGGAGCGTGACAAGGCAGGCCAGCACGACGGCCCACGGTACGAGGTCCGGAGATATCCAAATTGCCAGCGCTGTGGCTATTTCCAGTGGGCGTCACGCGATGCCGATCGCACCTTCTGACTGACGGTCAGCACCCACTGTTGACCCGTCTGAGATGCGCAAAAGCGCCAGAACCGCCGCCACATGCTGGTCGATAGTTTCTGGTGCTGCAACGTCTATCCCATAAATCAGCTTGGCCTCGGCACCCAGCATAAACAGTGACTGGCCGCTCGAAGATATGATATAGATCAGCGAAACCAAGGACATCGCTGGGAGACGCCTACCTTGAACGGCCCGTTCGAGTGCCGGCATCACCCGGCGATGGGCGGGAATGACATAGGTGTCGACCATCCACGATAGTCGCTCGCTAGGCTCCATAGATTCATGCATCATGATGCGTGCATGTTCAGGATGACGCGCACTATAAAGGACATAGCGCCGGATGAACTGGGCAAGGGATGGAGTGGCCGACGTAGGCTCTTCCGGCGGGTCGGCCATCTCCTGCTCGAACCGGGCGAACAATTGCGAAACGGCTTCACGCCAAAGCTGGTCTTTGGTCCCGAAATGCAAGCGGATAACGGCATGCGTAACGCCCGCATCCGCAGCAATATCACGAACGGCAGCGGCTTCGAAACCGCGTCTCGAAAAATGATCCAGTGCAGCATCTAGGATTCGGATCCGCGTTTCCAGCTTTTGCTGCCTGCGTTTGTCGGTTCGGTATATGCGCTTCTCGTCTGCCAATATCTGCCTCTTGAAACGATCCATAAATTTATATATCCACTTGGATAGTAAAATCTGCACCCTATCCAAAAAGGATTCTGCTTTATGGTCGATTTACATCCGCGCAACAAGCAGTTCATCTGGCGACCCACCTTGCCGCCTTATGCCATCCTCACAGCAGAGCAAGCCCTACAGTATGATCAACTGGGGTTTTTCCTGCTCAAAGGTGCCTTCAGCCCTGAAGAGGTTGACGCCGTCGCAGATGCGATCGAGCCATTCGAACATCAGATAGAGGTTTGGTTGCGCGAACAGCCCAATGGACGGCTGATGATTGCGAAGGCCGGTGCAATCACCTTCACTGTCCATCTCGTCGAGAAGTCCGATACGCTTAAGGCCTTCAGTCGGCACTTAGTGTTCCAGAAACTTTGCCAGGACATTATAGGCCCGCGATCACGTCTCTATTGGGACCAGGCTGTTTATAAGAAGCCAGGCAATTCTGATGAATTCCCTTGGCATCAGGACAATGGTTATGCCTTTACCGAGCCACAGCAGTATCTTACTTGCTGGGTCGCGCTGAACGATGCCACAGAGGACAATGGCTGTCCGTGGGTCGTACCTGGCCTGCACCGGCTAGGGACGATCAGCCATGAACTTACTGAGCTTGGCTGGCAATGCCTTGACAATCCCGAGGGCGCAATATGTGTGCCAGCGCAAAAGGGTGATATAGTGGTTTTCTCGTCTCTCACACCTCACCGGACCGGTCCCAATCTGACCGCAGGAGTTCGCAAAAGCTATGTTCTCCAGTATGCGCCAGACGGTGCGCTCGCCTATCCTGCCGGCCAGGATGAGCCGGTCTTGCAGAATGATCCGGGGCGACAGTTTCTCCTGTAAATCAAAGCGGATGCATGTGCCGAGCGCGCTGGGCGATGAAGCGGACTAATCGCGCACGCGTTCGGGCGTCTAGCGGATAAATGGCGACGCAGCCAATCGAGCTCTGCCCATAGAGGGCGGTAGGCAGTGTCAACAGGGCCTGTAGCATCTTAAGCGTCGCGGGGTTCTGCATGACAATTGCCCGATAGCCCACCAAATCGAGTAAAGCGCCCAATAGGCCAACGCCGATACCGAGCGCAACTATTTGCGCCAGAATGATCAGGCCGTAGGTTGCATCCTCTGCCCGGACCCCTGCTTTCCATTCGCCAAATTTGACGGAGGCAGGCAGCATCGACCGGAAAGAAAGCGCGAAGGCTGCGGCACCGACCCGGCTGCGAGCAACAAGCACCAGCGCGCTTGATAACTGGGGCGTAGGGAAACAAGGCCAACGTCAGCAACGGGGTGCTACTAATCAGCCCCGCCGCCATCCGCACCATACGCTTGCCGACGCGACACGATGGTCCACATCTGCCTTTACGAATCCATCCCTTGGCGACCATAAGGCACCCTTAGACACCGTCGAGGATCTATCGGGTTATTTGGGCTCACCTTTCCAGTCGGTGCCGGGCTCATTCAGACTGTCAAAGCAGATCATATCGGCCAAATCGGCCACCCGCAGCCCCACCTGCCGCCTGGCACCGACTGCCGCTAATCCTGGGCCGTTTCGTCCCAAATCAGAAATGTAGGGGTCAAGAAATTGCTAACCGAAAAAAGGTTCACATGATCGCATCTGCGGGCATCATGTTGTTTTGAGTCGGGCTCCTGGTCGGTTACCGGCCCTCATGGTGCCCGCCGCACTGATAGTCATACTTATCTCCAGGGCGCGCGCGGCGTCGGCATCGTGGAATGTCGTGAAGTCCAACCCCATCTTGTCGAATGTCCAGCCCAGAGCCGCGGTGCCAACGCTCATCCGGGCCCACATATACTGATGGAAACTGATCAAGACATGAAAACCGTAAGTGACCGCCAAACGCACCACGGCTTCAAGATAATCGTGATCATACTGGCTAGGTCCGGCATGCTCGACCGCTTCCCAAGTGGCCAGGAAGCGCAGGCATTTAAACCCTCAGATTTGCAAGTGCATGAAATGGCGTTGGGCGTCCTTGGATTTAATTTTTGATCATATATCAATGCTGAAATTTGCTTTGCTTTTGGGCCTGTAGATATTTCGCGAACTCAATAACCGCCTGCGCAACAGCATCGGGCTGCTCGGGCAACAGTGCATGGCCTGCGCGGTCAATCTGGATAACTTGAATGCGCCCTGGTGCAGCTGCTCTCAATGCGTCAATGTTTTCAGGAGGGGCCAAAACATCCTGCAGCGGCTGTACTACCAAGATTGATGCGCGTCCTGCGTTCCACCATTTATCCACAGGGGTGCGCTGGGTGGCATTTATTTGAGCCTCGGCCACGTCACGGCGCCAGCCATACCGCCAAGCAGTTGGCTCGTTGCCGGGCGTGAAAAATGCGCGGGAAACATGATTCATACGTTCCGCATCAGGTAACGAAAGATCAAAAGAAGCCAAGAGCGATTGTTCTATATCCGGGGCCATCGCGACCTTGCCGCCAGCTGCCGGAAGGATGACAGCTTCCACCAGATCTGGCCGCAAGGCCGCAGTCATTCGCGCTACCCGATTGCCGAATGCATGACCAAGAACAATGACTGGACCCCGGCGTGGTCTACTTTCGATTACATCGATAACATCGTCGGCTAGGTCGCTGAGCGTCACTTCTGCGCGATAGGGTTCGGATTTCCCAAACCCTCTAGGTTCCGGGCACACAGCCTGAAAGCCAGCGCGAGCAATCGCATCCGCCAGCAATCCAAAGTCACTTGCTCCGCGACCAAGTGAAGGAAGCAAGACTATTGATGGAGCATACTTTATGCCAACCGAGAGAACCTCGATATCGCCATTGCGTCCCTTGACTAGGCTCCGCTCTTTCGGAATTTCGGATCCGATGCTTTTGCAAGCTCCGACCACAAATAGGCCACCAAGTGCACTTCGGCGTGAAAGCAGTTTTTTGAACATCAGCGTAACCTAGTTAAACATTTCTACCCACATGTTCTCGACCTCGGCAGCAACGCCACGTCGACTTGTCCATTGTGGCTCCACATTCTTTTCGTTCCAAGCATCCCACTTTTTCAGAAGGTCCTTGACCTTTTCTGGATGCTGTTCGGCAAGATTGAACTTTTCGCCGGGATCCGTCTGCAGATCGTATAGAAGCGTCCACTGACCTAGAGCAGAGACGGTGGCCGGGATTCCATCAGGCCTCATCGAGCGGGCGAGGTCATCGACCCTACGCTCGGTCGTTGCCGCTCCACCTGGTGCCGCACGATTCACAACAATCAGCTTCCATCGTCCCTCGCGGACGATCCGAGTAGGTCCCATACGCCAGAATAGAGCCCGATTTGACTGAGGTGACTGATCTTGAACGAGGCTAACCAAGTCAAGTCCCTCAGCACCTGGGTGTGTAACCCCGGCGGCAGTTGACGTAGTGACGGCTATATCCAGGGCGCTAACAGGATTGGTGTACACCCCCGGCGCTAATGTTTGTGGCCAAGAGACAATAAAGGGCACCCTAGTGCCGCCGTCCCATGGGTATCCCTTCCAGCTTTGAAGTGGCGCGTTAGAGCAAGCGCCCCCAATATAGCTCGGGCAGCCATTGTCACTCAGAAAAACGATCAAGGTGTTCTCATAAGCCCCACTTGACTTCAGATGTTGGACCAGTCGGCCTATCCCATCATCCAATGCAGTAAGCATCGCCGTATAGACTTTATGGTAGTCAGATGGTTGATTGCTTGCGCGCAACAAATACTTTGCCGGTGCCTGAAGTGGGGTGTGCGGAGCGGTATAGGCCAAATAAAGGAAAAATGGCTTCTCGGGTTCTTTGCCCGCAAATTCAATTGCCTTGTCAGTAAAGAGATCCGTGACATACGCCGTTGGCTCTACTCGAGTGCGACCGTCAAAAATAGGCAAGCGATCCCGCGTAATGAGTTTGTCTTCAGCCGTCTCAACATGGAGGTCGTTTGGCCCAATCGCTGTCATATAAGGCGTTGCACCACCGAGAATTCCATAAAAACTATCAAAGCCCCTGTCGAGCGGGGTAAAGCCTTCCGCCTGGCCCAAGTGCCACTTGCCGACAATTCCAGTGCGGTAACCAGCTGATTTTAGTGTTTGGGCAATGGTGGTTTCTTGTACAGACATGCCTCGCTGCGTATCGCGACCGGCTGGATTAAATTCAAAGCCAAATCGGGTTTGCTGACGCCCGACCATCAATCCAGCTCGTGAAGGTGCGCAAACTGCGGCCGTGGCGTAGCCATGCGTCATCCGGACACCTGATGCTGCCAGAGCATCAATGTTGGGAGTCGGGATGCGCCCCCCATTGGCTCCGATGTCGCCGTAGCCCAGGTCATCTGCGATGATGACGATGATATTGGGTCTGCCGCGAGAATTTGGCTTGGCTGCCGTGAGTGCTGAAACAGTGTTTACCAACTCATCGCCGGTCTTTTGAGACTGACAAGCGGACAAGGGCAAGGTGAACCCGAATGTGCATGCAATGCTCATAAACACGCCTAAGGATTTAAACGTCGTCTTATCGCGCGATGCCTTCTTTGAGTGGTACCATTGGGCTGAGCTATACTTGAAGTTCATGAGCTATCATCCAGTTTTAGGTTATGAGGAATTCCTTGGTCTTAGAACAGTCCTGAATCCGATGTGGATGGTTCCAATCGAAGGGTCTCCGGGCTGCCGCGAGGCGGGTCGATAACGATGACAGAAATTGTCGGCACACAGCCATGACCCACCCTTGATCACACGTGCCGCATCTTCGCGTGTTGCCGCTGCCGCTACTGTTACAGTCTGCCGCCTGTCGCTCCATGGATCTTGCGTCCATTCCCAGACATTGCTCGCCATGTCATAAAGGCCGTAGCCGTTCGCAGGAAAGCAGGCCACCGGTGCTAGGCCTTCGAAGCCATCGTCGCCGGTATCAACAATTGGAAAGATCCCTTGCCAGTGGTTTGTCTGAGGTTTGCCGTCGGCCCCTCTGGCTTCGTTGCCCCAGGTGTAAATCGCATTTTGTATGCCGCCGCGTGCCGCTGCCTCCCATTCAATCTCGGTCGGTAGATCGCGCCCCAACCAGCGTGCATAGGCCAGAGCGTCTTCGTATGCTATTTGAACGACAGGGAAGTCTGGGCGTGCATCTTCCCTATGATGCCCAAATGGTTGTCTCCAACTCGCGGTCTCTTCAAGGTGCCAGGCACCCTCAAAGACGCCTCCTCCCGCTCCATCTCGCTCGGCGACAGTAAGGTAACCTGTAGCGTCTACAAACTTGGCGAAATCCGCATTTGTTACTTCGGTACTGTCTATCCAAAAGCCTGCAACCGAGACGACTACTCTGGGTCCCTCCTCAGCACTGTGCTCTTCGGAGCCAACGGTTAGGGTTTGCGCAGGTATCCACACGCCGACCTTATCATCGGTGATTTCGTCTGGTCCTTTCGACAAGCACGCATCTTTCTTGCTTGGTGGAGCCTTCAGATTGAATTGAACTTTTTCGTGACCATCACGGCAGGCTGCAAGCACCAATGATAAGATAAGGCCAGCTCCCAACCTCAAAAGGCACATGAGCTTTTCTCCATTGGCTCACTCGCCTTTGGGGCAGGCCAGTGACATGGGTTTGCAAGTGTTAACAAAGCCATCTGACCTCAGACTCTCTAGTGAATTTCTGTAAAGTGTCGACAATTTATGTCGCATGTGTCACCATATTATGTCAAGCAAGTGATCCTTATTGGGATGACTCATGAAAACAAATCTCGTCATCGTCGCGCTCAGTTCCATTCTGCTGTTGGTCGGATGCGCGACTCACAGTGCCTCTGGTGCTTCGAGTCTGGGAACAGAGCAGGCGCGCAAGCCGAACATAATACTTATAGTTGCAGATGATCTTTCTCTGCTAGATTTATCAACTTATGGTAAAACGCCTATAAGTGTTCCAACCCCTAACTTGGACCGTCTGGCGAAGCGGGGAGTCACATTCAGGAGAGGCTATTCTACGGCATCGGTTTGTAGCCCGTCTCGGGCTGCATTAATGACTGGCCAATACCAGCAGCGGTACGGATTTGAGTTTCTGACACCGGAAGGACCTGACGGTGGAGGCCAAGGATTGGCAGAGAACCAGAGAGTCTTCGTTAGTGACCTTAAGGTCGGAGGTTATCGGACCGCTATGCTCGGCAAGTGGCATTTGGGCTCAACAAACGACCGCCTGCCAACAACTCGAGGATTTGACCAATTCTTTGGCTTTCTTGCTGGTGAAACGGCTTACGCTGAAGAGAAAACGCCTGGCCTTATAAGTGTTGCGGCACCTTATGTAGGTAAGCGTAGCTTCACCCGGAGTGCAGAGTGGATCAAACTCATGTCTGACTTGGCCGGCGACAATACCCCGCCTAAAATTGAAAACGATGATCAGAGCTATTTGACGGATCTGCTGACCCGGAAGGCGGTGGAATTCATACGTTCCTCAGGACAATCCCCGTACTTTCTGTACCTCGCTCACTTGGCACCCCACACACCCTATCAGGCACTCGAGGCAGATGTCGCCAACTTCACCAATTTAAAGGACCCGCTACAACGTACCTATGCAGCCATGATTTCCTCACTCGATCGCAGCGTAGGAGCGGTGCTTGACGCCGTGGAAGCTTCAGGTGCGGGAGAGGATACACTCATCATTTTCACCGCTGATAATGGAGCTGCAACCTATATGGGTGTTTCGGATTGCGAAACATTGGCCGGTGGCAAACTGAGCTATTTCGAAGGCGGCGCGCGGATTCCCCTTATCATTAGTTGGCCGCGAAAATGGCCAAGCGGGCGGGTCGATAGCCGCAATGTTTCCCAACTTGATCTCGCTCCTACCATATTGGCAGCCGCAAAAGTTGATGCGGCAACCCGCTTTGACGGAAGAGACCTAACCCCACTTATGACACCGGATCGGCAATCGGAGACGGTTCACGAAACGCTGTTCTGGCGCACCGGGGCGGAATACGCTGTGCTCTCAGGTGATCTAAAGCTCTTGTCCAATACGCGCCAAGGTGCCTTTCCTTGGCTGTTTGATTTGTCTTCAGATCCTCGCGAAAGGAAAAGCCTCACCTTTGAGAGGCGTTCTGAAGTTGCCGACTTACAAAGGCGCTACAACGACTGGGCAAAATCTATGAGGCAACCGGCATGGCCATCAAATCAGGTGGTTCAAGTGTTTCAGTGTGGGAGGATTTCTTTTCATGAGCAATGATCAAGCGACTAGTTTGTTTCCATTCTCAAGTCATGGGACTCAGATACTCGCCAAAGTCAAAACCTTCATGCGCGATCACGTAATACCTTCCGAGGCCACATTTGACCAACAGGTCAAGGAGGCCCCCAATCCCTGGCTTACACCGCCGGTCCTTGACGAGCTAAAGACTGAAGCTCGGAAACAGGGGCTTTGGAATTTGTTCTTGTCGGAACTTAACCCAGGACCACCTCTAAGCAATCTTGATTATGCGCCGATTGCCGAGGAGATGGGTCGGATTGTATGGGCAAGCGAGGTTTTCAACTGTAACGCTCCGGACACCGGTAACATGGAGGTTCTTGAACGATATGGGTCGCAAGCCCAGAAGGAACGCTGGCTCAGTCCGCTCGCCGACGGGAAGATCAGGTCCTGCTTTGCTATGACCGAGCCACAAGTCGCTTCTTCGGATGCAACAAACATAGAGACTGAGATTAGACGCGAAGGCGACAATTATGTGATCAGGGGGCGGAAGTGGTGGATCACCGGCGCTTTGAACCCACGATGCGAGGTTGCGATCGTGATGGGCAAATCCGACTCGTGGGCACCAAAGCATCTTCAGCAGTCCATGATCCTCGTTCCCCTAAGTGCGCCTGGCGTCAAGATTGTCCGCCCCCTCAGAACATTCGGCTTTGACGAGCCGTCCCACGGACATGCAGAACTGATTTTTGACGATGTGAAGGTGCCAGTCGACAACATGCTGCTCGGGGAGGGCCGCGGGTTCGAGATTTCTCAAGGCCGACTTGGACCTGGGCGGATTCACCATTGTATGCGACTGATTGGACTTGCCTCAAGAGCCCTTGAAGCGATGTGCGCCCGGGCTTTAGCTAGACGCGCTTTCGACCGCCCAATTAGTGATCATGGTGTCGTGCGACGCTGGATAGCGCAATCGCGCATCGAGATCGAGCAAGCAAGGCTGCTAGTATTGCAGGCAGCGTTGCGTATTGATGAGCTTGGGACCAAGGGTGCACGCAAAGATATTGCAATGATCAAACTCGCAGTACCCCAAATGGCCCAGACTGTCATTGACCGAGCAATCCAAGTGTTCGGCGGTGCCGGCTTGTGCGACGATCACTTCCTCGGTTACGCCTTTACAGGTGCCCGAATTCTCCGAATTGCCGATGGACCTGATGAGGTCCATGCAGAGACTGTGGCTCGGTTAGAGCTAAAAGCTCACTGCAGATAGCTTTCCTGTTTAGCCCAATGTCTTTGACGTCACATCGTGCGATTCCCAAGAGTCTATCGGTACCAAGTGAATGTCGTTTTGCGGCACATCACTTCACGGGCCTTGCCGTAATGTATCTAAAGCAACTCTGACTAACAAAACTGAGGTTTAGCAACATGATGACTGTCCAAACCGATTGTTACTCCACGGCCCAGTTGTGCTGCCAGAACATTGAAATTTTTAATTGACCGCTTGTTGAGTAGGCTGGCCCATGGCGGGGATACGAAACTTAACTGCTCTCGCGGCTACCGCGTCAACCAGTCGGGTGCTCAATTTGCTTCAAGTCGGGAAGCGCTACGCTGACGATCTGTCATACAAAAAGGCACCGCTGTTTACCAACGACCTACTAAACCGGTCGATCATAATAAAGCACCGCCTGCGGCGCGATGAAGTTTATCTGATCCCAAATTCTACACTTGTAGCGACTAAAATCATATTCCCACTCGACTTCAATGACTTGGCATTAGGCGGGCACTCAGTTTTTGTGAACCAAAAAGGTTATAAACGCACCATCTGCGACATGGTAGGCCTAGGCGAACAGGAGCTCGAAAAAGACTTTTCAGTCTTGGACATGTTGGACGAGTTGCCTTCTCTTGATCCGTTTTTGGTTCGGGAATGTTTGCGCCGGAACCAACACGAACCCGCCGAATGCTATTTCCCGATATCGCCAGCTGATGCCCAGCGCATGCAAAATTTCGCAAACTCAGAGATGGCACCGCTGATCCGGATGGCGGTTGGAGACGTTAGTGGCATGGGCAGCGACGCCATGATTGCTAAACTCGCCAACGCACTTTTGCTCGCAAATGATGTTGGCGCACTAAACCCCTTGCGTGAGACATTGGGCTTAAACGGCACTCATTTCACAAAGGGAATCTTTAGCTGGAAGGGTTTCATCTACTACAAATGGCAATTCTCGGAAATGATGCAAGGCTTAATCCGTGTGACCAAACAAATCGACCATATCAGACCTGTGGGGTCGAATGAAGTTGCAACGCAAGAAAGATTTGACGCGCTTAAAGCATCAATTCGTACGCGGCTCCGGGAAACTGCGCGAGGCTGTAGTCAAGCGCTGGCGCTCTATGATGATGCATTCGCCGACCTCGTCCACCGAGGCAATCCTGGAGCCTTCCGCAGCTTCTTGTTGAATGCACCAGTTCTCTTGCTGGATTTAGGCCATTCAATGGGTATGATTTCGCATATCTCGTCATTCTGGGCTTACCGCTTTCAAAACGGTTCCGCGCGCTTACTAAAATGGAAAGAGTTCTATGATATTTTGCTCGAGTTTGACGCAGGGCTTGCTCCCCGCCAATCTCAGGCTCAGTCTTGGTAGAGCAAGCTACACCGATCGCCGGCAATGCCAGCGCAGACGTTGAACCCGGCAAAGTTATCTTTAGCGCAGCCGATCGTCGGTGCAGATGAAGTTCAAATTTGTCTCAGAAGCGGCGTGCATGTTGCCACATTGACCAAACGCAAGACTTACGTGAGCAGCTATGCCCTTAGAAGCTTGAGTTCCAGGAAATCGCTTGCAGTCCAAGACGATTTCCCCTAAAAGTGTCAACATATTATTTTATATATGCCGACATTAGGTGCCGACTTGCTGCTACAGGAATTGCGATTCCTTTTATTTGACGTACTCGATGCGGAGGCCTTGCTAGTCCGTCCGACGTTTAATCACCTTGATCAGCTTGACCTTGAGTGCATTTTGACCGCAGCGGATGACTTGGCCAAGCGGGAGTTTGGCCCGATCGCCGACATAATTGACAGGGAAGAGCCGCTGCTTCTGCAAGGAAATGTGACTGTCCACAAGGCAGTGGCTCGGGCGTTTCGAGCTTACGCCGACGCGGGCTTTCTTGGGGCTAGTTTGCATGTTGAATCAGGGGGGCTACAGCTACCTGCCTGCGTATCAACAACACTCATGGCAATATTTGGAGCAGCATGCACACCGGCGGCTGGCTATGGATTTCTCACGACTGCTGCAGCTAGGATCATCCAAACGTTTGGTGATGTCTGGCAGAAGTCAACCTTCCTAGCTCCTTTACGTGACGGGATTTGGGCAGGGACAATGTGCCTCAGCGAGCCTCATGCAGGGTCTGCACTTGGCGAAATTCACACCAAGGCAGTCCTGCGTAACGATGGTTGCTATAATGTTACAGGCACTAAGATGTGGATCTCAGGCGGAGATCAAGACTTCACAGCTAACATCGCCCATCTTGTTTTGGCAAGAATCGACGGCGGCACATCAAATGCTTCAGGCTTGTCGCTTCTTATTGTACCAAAGATGAGTCTTGATGGTAGTTCAAACAAAGTCTCTACGATCGGACTAAATCATAAGCTGGGCCACCGAGGAACATCAAACTGTGCACTGACTTTCGGAACGGATGGTCCTTCAACCGGCTATTTGATCGGCAAGCCGCACGCAGGCCTTTCTTATATGTTCCAAATGATGAACGAAGCTCGCATCGGCGTTGGGGTTACCGCTGCAGCTACGGCCTATGCTGCTTATCGCTATGCTACTGAATACGCCCGGACGCGACTTCAAGGCCGCGACCCTGAAACAGGGGCGCAAGTAGCAATTGTCGGTCACGCCGACGTAAAGCGCATGCTTTTAATGCAACGGGCTATTTGCGACGGCGGCCTTTGTCTCTGCCTATTCGGCGCACGCATGGTAGATGACTCTCAAAGCCATCCGGATCCAGTTGAGGCCTCCAGGGCAGGGATACTCCTGAAACTACTCACTCCATTAATCAAGCTTTGGTGCTCCGAGCGCGGTCTCGAAGCAAACTCGCTGGCAATACAGGTCATGGGAGGTGCCGGATATGTTCGCGATCATCCAGTTGAAAGGTTGTTCCGAGATCAAAGGCTCAATCCGATACATGAGGGCACGAATGGTGTTCTGGCGATCGACTTTATCCTGAGAGGTGTTCGGCGGGATGGCGGGGAAGCCCTTCTCCAACTTCTGTCAAGAATCACTTCTGAACTAGCGTCAATAGACGGTGATAAGGAGTTGGCGCTTTCCAAAACACTTGCAGAAAGCGTGAGCATGATCCAAGCCTGCGCAGCTATCTTAGTGGCCAGCGAAAAAGGCGTTGCTCGCGCTTGGGCAAGCCCATTTGCCCTCTGTGTTGGCGATACGCTTGTTGCGTGGTTATGGCTAAGGCAGATCAAAGCCATGCGCGGACATTCTGATAGCGTGGCTCTTTCCAAGCAGGCAGCGGCACTATGCTTCAGCCAGTTGATTCTTCCGCAGTCGATGGCGGTTATAAAGAATATTATAGAGGGTAACTCACCGCCTTATAACGACCCAGACACAGACCTTCTGGTTGATTGACCATCTCTACACGGAATCAACCCTGCCTGGCTCTTGGGGTCCGCCGATTATCAGGAGGATCCTGCCTGGTGAGACCATCATGCTTTGGCTTTTGGCTAGCGTGCCACTGCTGACGCGCCACCGTGGTTAGAGCGTGCGGCGCGCAGCGGGCGTAAGCAAGCCGGGGCTCTTGTTGGGCACCACGTTATTGAACTGGTGCCGCCAGAGTAGCGTATCCATCCGGCGAGGGCCACGGCGTGGCTTAGGGCGCTGGTTTCCAGTTCCAGGGTGCGAGTTCTTGGAGGCGTGAAGCTGGCCATGAGGGCATGTGGGCGAGAAGATCGG
>VYMB01000128.1_pt1 | contig 22627 bp, 23 predicted proteins | sample 5115321 | NCBI WGS metagenome assembly VYMB01 (sample SAMN12291794, study PRJNA351875) | freshwater metagenome | isolation source: freshwater lake | place: USA: Michigan, Wintergreen Lake | collected 2011-08-02 | reverse complement strand
GTTTCTTTTCGTGTAAGATCCGGGCAACTTCAAAAAATAAGGTTCCGCGTGCATCTTCAAAACCGTGTTTTCTGCCGGCGATACTAAACGCTTGACAGGGAAACCCGCCGCACAGTATATCATGATCAGGGACAGTTTTTGCCTCTAATTTTCTGATGTCTTGATTATCGGGTAAATGACCATAGTTAGCTAAGTAAACCTTTTGGGAGTGAGGATCGATTTCCGAGGAAAAAACGCATTGACAACCGAGATTCTCTAGAGCGATTCTAAATCCTCCTATACCGGCAAATAAATCAATAAAAGTCCACATATTTTATCTATTCTAAGCTTCCGTTTTGATCCCAGAGACGATATTATACTAAATCTGGTTATTAAAGACTGATTATTTATTCCCCTTTTTGCATGAGTGCATGAGTAGAAAACGGGTTTCTCCGAGAAACCCGTTTTCTGTGCGTTACTCAACGGATTTAGTATTATACCGGCTATCTTAGATTTTAGTATAAATGCTCGCATCTTTTTCCTCGCCAAAAAAATCAGGAGCAGAATTTCTACTCCCGATAACCTATTCACTTTAGACTTGCCAATTTATTGGAGGATACTGGCAACTTTGGCGCTTACGTCCGGTTGAGTTTCAGCGTAGATATTTTGACGAGTGGCGGCGATTTCTGTGTAAGCTTGACGCACTTCCGAGTTAACTGCCACCGTTTTCACATCGTAGATACGGGTAGCCAGTTGGGGATAGAAACCGATAGCGACAATCAAAGCGAGGAAAGAGACAGCGATAAAGATTTCTCTGGGTTTAGCGTCAATATATTCTGATTCATGAGGGAGAGCACAGCTAGTACCGAAACAAACTGCTTGTTCGTTGCTTTTGTTGGGGAGAATGTTAGTAATATCGCAGGAAGAACCATCTCCGTAGAAAACTTGACGAAGCATGGAGAGTAGATAAATCGGGGTGAGAATTAAACCAACGGAAGCGAGGAAGACAGTCACAACCCGAAAGGTTTGGCTATAAACGTCACTGCTAGTGACACCGATGAATACGGTAATTTCGCTGGCAAAACCGCTCATTCCGGGTAACGCTAGGGAAGCCATGGCGCCGGCAGTAAAGAGAGCGAAGACTTTCGGCATCGCTTGAGCAATCCCACCCATCTCGTTTAAAGCTAAGGTATGGGTGCGGTCGTAGGTGACACCAGCAAGGAAGAATAGGACGGCGGCAATTAAACCATGGGAGAGCATTTGTAACATAGCACCGCTAATACCCACATCGGTAAAGGAAGCAATCCCTAAAAGGACGAATCCCATGTGTGAAACCGAGGAATAAGCGAGACGACGTTTCATGTTTTGTTGACCGAAGGAAGCGAAAGCACCGTAGATAATATTAACGACACCGAGAATCGCTAGAATCGGAGCAAAGTAGATATGTGCATCGGGTAGAAGCCCCATATTAAGGCGGATTAAACCATAACCACCCATTTTGAGGAGAACACCAGCGAGAATCATCGATACAGGTGCAGAAGCTTCACCGTGAGCATCGGGGAGCCAAGTATGGAGGGGGAAGATGGCGAGTTTGACCCCGAAAGCGATTAATAAACCGGCGTAAAGGAATAATTCTAAAGCGAGGGGATAATCTTTAAATCCTAATTCCGCCATATCAAAGGTCATCGCACCACCACCGTAAAGGGCCATGGCTAGACCGGCAACGAGGATGAAGATAGAAGCGGCGGCGGTGTAGAGTAAGAATTTAGTGGCGGCATAACGACGTTTTTGACCCCCCCAGATGGAAACGAGTAGATAAACGGGAATTAACTCGATTTCCCACATTAAAAAGAATAATAATAAGTCTTGGGCGACGAAAACACCAATCTGAGCGGCGTAGAGCAACAGCATCAGGAAGTAGAATAAACGGGGTTTGCGGTCCACTTGCCACGCGGCCAGGATAGAAAGGGTTGTCACTAATCCTGCTAATAAAACTAACGGTGCCGAGATACCATCCACCGACACCGCCCAACTTAAACCAATTTGAGGAACCCAATCGATTTTTTCCACTAATTGTAGGTTGGGGTTGCTTAAATCATATTTTTGTAAAAAAACGTAGCACATTAAAACAAAGTCTGCTAGTCCGACTCCAAGAGCGAACCAACGAACAGTTTTTCCTTCTTTGTCGGGGATTACAGGGATCAGGAAGGAGGCAAGCAAGGGGAGCAAAATGATGGCAGTGAGCCAGGGGAAGTTAGCCGTTAGCATGGCAGTAAGAAAAAATACCTATTTCGTTATGTGTTCATTTTATGCGACTTTGTAAAATTTTGTGAATATTTTTTGGCCTGCCTTTACTATAGGCTTTTATCTATAGTTGGCGCATCAGCATCGATTAACCTAAATAAGCTTGTTTGACCCGCTCATCCTTGAGTAAATCCCCGGCTTTTCCCGCGATAGTCAAGCGTCCCGCTGCCAAAACATAGCCGCGATTGGCAGTTTCTAGGGCTAAATGGGCGTTTTGTTCCACTAATAGGATAGTTACTCCCGATTCATTTAATTGACGAATAATAATGAAGATTTCTCGCACTATCTGCGGCGCTAGTCCTAAACTGGGTTCGTCTAGTAACAATAACTTGGGACGACTCATTAAAGCTCTGGCGATCGCCAGCATCTGTTGTTCCCCACCGCTTAGGGTTCCCGCTAACTGCTCTCGGCGCTCCGATAGTCGGGGAAAAAGTTGCAACTGCTCTTCGATATCACTTTTTACTCCTAGGCGATCGCTTCTCGTATAAGCACCTAACTGCAAATTTGTCAAGACTGTTTGACGCGCTAAGATTCTTCTCCCTTCCGGACTATGGGCAATTCCCCGTTTAACGATTTCATGGGGCGGTAAATGGGTAATATCTTGACCCTGATAAATTATTCGCCCCGTCTTTGCCGTTAAAAGCCGAGATATCGTCTTTAGAGTCGTCGTTTTTCCTGCTCCGTTCGCTCCAATCAGGGTGACAATTTCCCCCCTTTCTACCCTTAAGCTAACCTGCTGTAATGCCTTTATTCCGCCATAATTAACCGATAAATCGCTAATTTCTAACATAAACCCAGTCAAATCTCAATAGGATCACTATAGCAGTGATTACTGATTACTGAAAAATCTCCCCATCCCAGTAGATGAGGAGAAAGTGGCGAAAGTACAGTTATCTGCCTAAAACTTCCAAGACAACTGGGGCAACTCCCGATTGGAAGACACCGATAATTGCTGCCGCACCTCTGGAGAGATCGATGACGCGACCACCGCTAAACGGACCGCGATCGTTAATTCGCACCACCACCGAGCGCCCGTTACGCAGATTAGTTACCCTAACCTTGGTGCCGAAAGGTAAATAGCGATGAGCGGCGGTTAAACCACTAGAGTTGAAAGTCTCACCACTAGCGGTGCGACGACCGTGGAAACCGGAACCATACCAAGAGGCCATTCCCTTTTTACGGGGGCGACTGCTGGTTTTTACTCCTTGGCTTGTGTTCGGCTTCTCTGACGGTGTGACTGAGGCAGGATTGCTGGCCGGGGCCGGCTTGACTTGATTGGGTTGTGATTGGGGTTGTATCGTCGAAGGAATGGCCTCTTGGGTCCGGGGTGTAACGCTTGCAGGGACGGTATTTTCTTTGTCCACTAGGGACTCCAAAGTTTTCAGAATTTCGTTAGCATTATCTTGAACAGAACGTGATACTTTAATACCTGAATCAGTTGTTCGACTTTTAGAAAAAGCGGACAGAACGGTTTGAGTAGTTGACTCGATAACAGTTTGACGGTCTACGCTAATATCCGTCAGGCTGTTGCTGTGTCCTGCTGTCTGGGAACAAATTATCGAGGCTGTAGTCCCCAATACGGTGAGAACGGTTACAGCTTGTAGTTTGTTGATCAGTTGTTTACTCATAGACTTTCTTAATTGTGCGTTAGCAAGTTCCCAATGCAAAGCAAAAAGGAACTTGCTAACATTCCTTTGTGCTTGCAGAGCTAACTTGGTTGCGTTCTGTTCAACCGTATCACGGAAAATCGGTTGGTCATTACAAGAATTTATATCGTTATCGGGAAAGAGAATCAAAAATTTAAATAAAGGGTTGACTTGCGCTAAAAACCAAGTTAATATGAAGGGTTTTTAATTTTTTGTGTCCTAGAGGGGATCAAGGTTAGGAAAACTGAGGGAATTAGTGAAATTTCGAGAGGTAATAATGCTAGTATTGACAAGGCTTTCAAGGATTATCAGCCCTCCGCGATTTCCCTCTATGTATGCAGATAATGGTTAATAAAACTGTTTTCTTCGCTACAAAAAACCAGATTTTTAAGATCAATGTTAAATCGGGCTAAAGGTCAAAGATTAAAAATTATAATAGGGGCTTGACAAGGAACTAAGAATAAGCTGTTATTAGCTAAACTTAACAATGCAATCAGAAATGTTAATACAGGCTAATACTAAATCCTGTTTAAAAGGGATAGGGAAGTGGGGGATTGGGGAAGTGGGGAGTATTTTGCTGTGAACAGTAAACAGTGAACTGAAAACCCGCATCTGATCACTGAATACTGAGGACCGACTCCTAACCCGACGAAAAACTTTTTGCCGCAAACCATATATAGATGGCCGAGAAACTGGTGTCTTTTCAGCGATCGCCGAACCATTAACGGGTTTTGCGTCTTCGGATGACATTATTAGAATAACGAGAAGGTTTTGGCCGGGGTTCTTTTCCCCCTCCCAATTCGCGGCTAACTTGCTGGAAAATATCCCGTCGCAGCACCGGATATTCCCCTATCCACTGGTCGAGTTGGGGAAGATGAACATCAGAAAGCTGATTGATATCGCCTAAATCGGCATCTCGAGACATTAACAAAGCTTCGGCTACCATCCCGGGACGGATCGATTTATGAATGCGTTTGAGGGGAGCGCGAACGATCGCCGAAAAGCCAGTTTGATCACCGATTTCTAGATTAATACAGCGTTGGCGATTTTCGATAATCTCTAATTCCCCGCGTTTATTGACCCTTTCTTCTTCCCCGATTAATTCCTCGGTCACAAAAGCATCGAAAACGCGACCGCGCCAAAACCCCCCGTAGGGAAGACGACGATAGGTATTATTGCGAACACTGGCCCAATAAACTGGACCCCAGAGCCAATATAAACCGGCGATAATGTCGAAAATCAGTTTAATCGTTAAACCACCAGGGCCGAATAAATTACCGATTAACCAAGCTGCGGTGAGAGCGATGACAGAAATGAATAAACGACGCAGAAAATCAGACCATTTACCCCAATAGTGAGCGTACTGGGGACTTGTGGCGATAATCGGGACAATTTGCTCGATCGATTCACGGGTAAGGGGAACCAACATTATCAGTTATCAGTTATCATTGATTCTTGTATTCCATATCTGCTATGGCTTTGGCTAATTGTTGCCCTACTGGGGGAGACCCTCAGACCGCACTGCCTCAAGTATTGCACATCGGCTTTTAACTGACAAGACAAACCTGAAGCTCTAGGTGTGTTTACGGCGGTTACTCTATCGATGTGGTACAGACAACTCCTTCTGGGATAAGCCTTTTCCCTGGCAAGACGCACCAGACCGAGCCTGAATCCGCCGTAAGGGGGTTGGGGGGGTGAAAGATGCCTGCCACGAATAAAGAAAAATGTTATAAATTGGCTAGTGATTTTATGATAGCTCAAACCCTTGCTTTCTTGGGCATTGTAGTCATGAATAAAATACCAAAGGGTTCCCCAACGTGATTTTTGCCTATGGAATGGTGAAGTCCTTATTGGGCAAAACTTTTAGGACTATTTCGCCGAAAAAACTATCAGTATAGACCTCGTTTTCACACAGAAACCAGAAGAGCCAAGTCATCATCAAGCTAAAGGTTTAAAGACTGATTTTTTACACACTTCTACTACCAAATCATTACCAAAATTACCGATCAAATTATCGAATTTAAGTCCCCTTTTTAAGGGGGATTTAGGGATAGTAAACTTTTGTAGTCAGATTTGGGAAAGTTGCTATAATTTGTCAAAGTTAACAGAAATTATTATGAAAACCCTGAAGATTTTTAAGTGAATTCTAGTATAGTTATATTTGTACGGGAGCAAGCACTCGATTTATGAAGAAAATTTTACAGTTAGTGGGACTAGGTTGCATATTACCTATGTTCCTCGCTAGTGCAAGTTTAGCGGAAACAGTGGTGGAAAAAGTGGCTCGCACGGGATTTTTGACCGTAGGAACCCGTTTTGATGCGATTCCCTACTCCTACATCAATGATAAGGGGGAATTAGTCGGCTATTCTATGGATGTGTTGGAACGAATTAGAAAACGATTGGAAACTCGTCTCGGTCGTCCCGTCACCTTGCAAATGGTGGAAGCTAACCAAACCGGAGAGAAAATTAATCTCATTCGTAGCGGGGACATCGATATCGCTTGTAGTACGGCTTTTACTTGGGAAAGAGCGAAAGTTGTCGATTTTTCCACCAGTTACAGCATTTCTGGGATTAGGATTTTAGCTAAAAAAGGTAGCAATCTCTCCACTCCTCAATCCCTAATCGGTAAACGCATCGCCCTGGTTCCCACTTCTGCGGCCGTCGATGTGATTAAATTAGTACAACCGCGAGCGACAATTGTTACCACCTACAGCACCGTAGAAGAAGCGATCGAAGCTTTAAAAACCGGTAAAATTGACGCAATAGCGGGGGATGGCATTTCTTTAGCGGGAACAATCCTCAGAGATAACCCTCAAGCTTACGAAATCGTCCCCGAAGAAGCTCTAGCTAATTTTGGCATTGCTTGCATGGTTCCCGAAAATAACTCTACTTTTTTGGATGATGTCAACTATGCCATTGTTAAAATGATGCAGGATTACATCACCAATGATACGGCTACCGTTAGTCAAATCGATCGCTGGTTCGGTAGTCAAGGCATGGTTCCCATCCCCCCAGAATTATTAAAGGGGTTTTTTGCCTTCAAAGTTATCGAACACGCCCAAATTAATCCCCAAGAAGCCAAATAGGAGCATAAATTCAGGTGAATATCAGCAATAAAACTGGTTTAGTCGGCTTTCTTCTCGCTTTATCTGCCTTCGGTCTGACTAGCACCGCTCAGGCCGCCTCAGACGAGGCTAATCCCATTGAAGCGCGTTTAAGTCGTCTATCTAGCGCTGTACGCGAACGGGTTAACCAACTGCCGGAAGGTACTGCCGATCCTAGTTTACAAGCTTTAGGCTGGGGAGATGGTCGCGGTCGCGGTTGGGTGAATAGTCGTGTCGGTGGTTGGGGAGATGGTCGCGGGGGTAGTTTCGTTAATGCGCAGCCCTGGCGTAATGGTTGGTCTGACGGTGGTGGTTTCTTTAATTCCCGACCGCGCTGGGGTAATGGTGGCAGTTTCTTAAATCGTTGGTAAGTTAAGGTTGGGTGAGGGGATAAACTTTATCCTCGTCCCAACCCCGGTTTGACGATGAAATCTAGGGTTTATAGCTGGGAAAATCGATATAACCTTCCTTGTCAAAAGAATACCAATCCTTCATCTCAGCATCGGGATTAAGGGGCCAATTATTGGCGAATCTTTCCACCAAATCGGGATTACTGATATAGGGGCGACCGAAAGCAATTAAATCCGCATCTCCTAACTGAATAGCAGCTTCAGCAGTTTCTTTTGTATAACCACAATTGCCGATTAAAGCACTATTAAAAACAGCCCGAAACTCGGATAAAAGCATCGGTTTACCCTTTTCATGAAAACCAAAAGCCAAGCCATCTAGCAGATGCAAATAAGCTAAATTGTACTCATTTAATCTTTGGGCAATATAGAGAAAAGTTTCTCGAAAATCCTCGGAACCCATGTCATTATAAACCCCATTGGGAGACAGACGCACCCCCACCCGATGACTGGGAAAAACAGTTAAAATTGCCTCGACTACTTCCTGTAAAAAACGATAGCGATTTGCCAAACTGCCACCGTACTTATCCTGACGCTGATTAGTGGCCGATTGTAGAAAAGTATCGATTAAATAACCATTAGCCCCGTGAATTTCTATGCCATCAAACCCCGCTAATTTTGCCCTCTGAGCGGCTTTACGGTAATCGGCGACAATTGCGGGGATTTCCTCGGTTTCTAAGGCTCTAGGGGTCTCGTAGGGCTGTTTACCTATGGGTGTATGCAACTCCTCCTTAATCTTAATTGCGGAAGGGGCAACCGGTAAGGCCCCATTTTCCTGAAAACTCGGATGAGAAGCGCGACCACAGTGCCACAATTGACAAAAAATTGGTGTTCCTTTTCTTTGGGCGATTTTTGTCACCATTTGCCATGCTTGCGCTTGTTCATCGGTGTAGATACCGGGGGTATTTTGCCAACCGTTAGCTTGGGGAGAAATTACCGTCGCTTCTGTAATCATTAATCCGGCGCTGGCCCTTTGCCGGTAATACTCGGCCATTATCTCATTAGCAAGACGTTTTTCTCCGGCTCGCGCTCGCGTCATGGGAGCAAGCACAAGACGATTTTCTAAGTTTAAATCTCCCAATTTAAATTGACTTAAAAGAGCGAGGGAGGTGGTTAAGGAAGTCATCGAATTTGCCGATAGAGAATTTAGGTTAATTTTACCGCAGTTAGTTAAAACCAGACAATCATCCTTGGGTGTGATTGTCTGGATATCTGCGAGATTGTTCCTCTGCTAAGGGAGGAGAATTAATCGGATCAACTAGCTGAATATAATTAATATTGGTCAAATTTATGACCAATATTACCAGTTATTTAATTTATTCATTGTCCAAAATTAAATAGACATAAACTATATTTTATGGTAGTTGAGTCATGATAAATTTCTTGGCAACTTCGGCAGCGATTTTCGCATCAGAAATATTGCTTAAATCTCAAGAGATAGGAACCTCAACTATCCGATCACCCAAATAATACCACAGATGCACCTGTCCCCAGTTATGTATGGGGGGGACTAACCCCATTCCATCACCTCCTTGACCATTTCTCTCAAGTCATCGTTCTTTGTTTTTCCCTCCCGCTTGTCATAAATACGAAAATTGATAGAAAAAATTTTTTGTCCAGTTCGGTATAAAATATTGTAATTACGCTTATGTTTACCTGACCATAAATAGTCATTATGGAGATGTCTATTAACTCGTTTTTTACCGATAAAACAGGCTTTATAGGGACTAAAACTAAACAATTACTATTCGTTGCTTGCGAATTTTAAGAGGGTTTTTCAGAATCAGCATTTTTTAGTAAACCTACCCAAAAATACCCAAAAGAGGCAGACAGCCTCTACAGTGCTTTGATAAACATGGGAAAACACGAGTTTTTAGCAACTATCGTGCATTTAATTCTGCTGATCTCGAAAAAATTGCTGTTTTTTTACGATAAAATTGCTGTTTTTTCACGATTTATTTAGAACTAATTTATTAGTAAAAAAAGATGTTAAAATATTCTTGATCAACTTAGGCTTTCTGGCTAGTATGTAAAGCATCTAGCTTCTTCATTGGAGACACCTGAATGAAAGCCCTATTACTGTGGCCGCTGATGCCCAACTCCTTTTGGTCCTATCAAGAGACTTTAGATCTAGCTGGTTTGAGATCAACCAATCCGCCTCTAGGTTTAATTACGGTGGCAGCCCTGTTACCATCCGATTGGGAAATCCGGTTTGTTGATCGCAATGTCCGATTAGAAACGGCTTCGGATTGGGAGTGGTGCGATTTGGTAATCATCTCCGCCATGATCATTCAGAAAAAGGACTTTCAAGAATTGATTGCCAAAGGGTTGCAGTTGGGTAAAAAAGTGGCGGTGGGCGGGCCTTACCCCACCTCCTATCCAGAAGTTGCCCAAAAAGCTGGGGCAGATTACCTGATTCTCGATGAAGGAGAACTGACAATCCCGCTGTTCCTGGCGGCCCTGGAGCGGGGTGAACCGAGTGGTGTCTTTAGAGCCAGTGAGAAACCCGATGTAACCATGACACCGATCGCCCGCTATGATCTACTAGATCTGGATGCCTATCTGGCGATTACCGTGCAGTTTTCTCGCGGTTGCCCCTTTCAATGCGAATTTTGTGACATCATCAACCTCTATGGCCGCAAACCGCGCACCAAAACCCCAGAACAAATGTTGGCTGAGTTGGAGACGTTATATCAACTGGGCTGGAGGCGCTACATTTTTGTTGTCGATGACAACTTCATTGGCAATAAGCGGAATGCCAAGGTGTTTCTGCGGGAGTTGATCCCCTGGATGGAGCAACACCAGTATCCCTTTAAACTGATTACGGAAGCTTCCCTTAATCTGGCCGAAGACAGCGAACTGATCGAGTTAATGGTCAAGGCCGGCTTTATGCTGGTGTTTATGGGGATTGAGACCCCAGATACCGATAGCTTAATGGGCATTAACAAGGTTCAAAACACCCGCCAATCCCTGATCGAATCCTGTCACAAAATTACCCGCATGGGGCTGCAGATTATGTCTGGCTTCATTATCGGTTTTGACAATGAGAAACCGGGCGCAGGGCAGCGGATCAAAGAGTTTATTATGGAGGCGAGTATTCCCCAGGGGCAGTTTAGCCTGCTCCAGGCACTGAAAAATACCGCCCTGTGGAATCGCCTGCAACGGGAAGGTCGTCTGGTGGATGGCATGGGCACTGTCCATCAGGGAGCGATGATGAACTTTGAGCCAACTCGCCCGGTGGAAGAGATTACCGAAGAATACATCGATGCTTTCTGGGAAATCTACGATCCTGTTAACTACCTGAAACGAACCTTCAACCATTTCATGATCATGGGGGGATGGCGCGGCAAATCGAACCGTAAATTAGATTGGCAACAGTGGCAATTGTTCCGTTCCTTGCTCTGGCGGCAGGGGATTGTCCGACCGACGCGGTTCCGTTTCTGGTGGCAACTGGCGGTGATTGCCTGGGTCAAACCCCGTCTGCTAGAAGAGTATCTAGCGACCCTAGGCATAGGTGAGCATTTTTTTGCCTATCGCTATGAAGTCAGAGAACAATTACTAAAACAACTAGCCGATTTGAAGCAACAGAAAGCAAGGGTAGCCCAGCTGGAAAAAACGCTCAAAAGCTAGACAATGGCGCCGACGAACAGTCAATGCAGACATTTTGGCAAATTTTCCTTTTTAGGATGGTTTTCCTGATTTGAGATTCTCCCCCCTACTAAAGAAGTAAGGGGGGAAAAAAATCAATTGGCACGCTGTTCAACCAACAGTTGGTAAGCATGATTAAAATCAGCCGTTGTAATGCGAATATCAGCCGGGTCAGTCATTCCCTGATGGCGATAACGACGAATTGCCATCAGTGCCGCTTGGTTACATAATAACGCTAAATCTGCGCCATTCCAGCCTTCGGTTGCCTCGGCCCAATAGCCTAAATCCACATCCTCTAAAGGACGTTCATCATTATGAACCCCCAGAATTGCTAAACGACTAGAGGCATTCGGTAAATCAACTTTTAACTGTAAATCCAAGCGTCCCGCTCGCAATAAGGCCGGATCTAAGGCATCTGGACGATTAGTGGCTCCAATCACTAAAATCGTTGCCGCCGTTTGCAACCCATCTAACTCCGTGAGGATTTGTCCCACAACCCGGTCACTCACGCCTGAATCTCCACTATAACGACCTCTTGCCGGTGCTAAAGTATCAATTTCATCAATAAAAACCACACAAGGGGCTGCCTGACGAGCTTTGGCAAACAACTCACGCACCGCTTGTTCGCTCGCCCCCACCCATTTACTCAAAAGCTCAGGTCCATTAATACTAATAAAATTAGCTCGCGCCTGAGATGCAACCGCTTTGGCCAATAAGGTTTTTCCCGTTCCAGGTGGTCCCCAAAGTAAAATACCTTTGGGAGCTTGGGCTTTGGTTTGCGTATATAATTGCGGATGGAGTAATGCCCCTTCCACGGACTCCTGTAGGGTTTGTTTAATCTGTTCAAGTCCGCCAATATTGTCCCAGTCCACATGGGGAGATTCCACTTCCACAGACCGCAATACCGCCGGTTTAACTTCTTTAAGGGCCTGCAAAAAGTCGGCTTGGACCACCGTCATTGTTTCTGGAATTTGGGAGTCAATCGTAGGAACCTGGCGTCGCAAAGCACTATAGGCCGCTTTCTGGCAAACGGCTTTTAAATCTGACCCGACAAATCCCACCGCATTATCGGCAATCAGATCTAAGGAAACTGATTCATCTAGGGGCATGGAACGGGTGAGAATATTGAGGATTTCTAAACGGCCCTTGCGGTCAGGCACCCGAAAGAGGACTTCTCGGTCAAACCGTCCAGGGCGACGGAGGGCAGGGTCAAGATGGTCGGGACGGTTTGTCGCCGCTAGAACAATCACCCCTTGGCTTTGGGCAAAGCCATCCATTAAACCCAGCAATTGGGCTACCAGTCTTTTTTCTACTTCCCCTTCAACTTTACTGCGATCGGGTGCCATGCTATCAATTTCGTCAATAAAAACGATGCAAGGCGCATTCTTACTGGCTTTTTCAAAAATTCCCCGCAGTTTTTGCTCGGCTTCCCCATAATATTTGCTGATCACCTCTGGTCCAACTAAGGCAATATAGTTAACACCGAGTTCTTCGGCCAAAGCACGGGCAGTCAGGGTTTTACCAGTTCCAGGGGGTCCGACTAAGAGAACGCCGCGAGTAGGTTCAAGTCCTAACTTGGCCAACAAGTCAGGGCGTTTCAGAGGAATGGCAATTAGTTCTTTGAGTTCTTTAATCACTTCCGTCAATCCACCAACATCTTTCAGGGAAGCAGTTGTGGGTCCTTCGGGCGGTGTCATAGTGTCTTCAATCCCTGAATGAGTGGAGGATGAGCGATGGCGATTGACCTCAAAATCATCCCCACCAGCATTGTTCGGGCGAGAAACTCCTCCTGGACGGGGAATACCGCCAGAACGGGGAATGTTACTCAAGGGACGAGAGTTAAATTGCACTTCGGTTTTAATTTCCCCTTTTTCCAGTTTCTCTTCTAATATCTTCGCCAGTTCGACTAATTGCTCAAAGCCTTTGAATAATTCTGCCATAAAATTTCTCCTGAGTCAAGTGAAAGATGGGGACTGGGTGATAGATGGGGTGAAGAAGTCGGACTTGATCAGACTAATTACCTTTAAAATAACAGATCTGCCGCGCCTTTTACCCGGGCTAGAGGTTCTACTGACCGGGGTAAACTGGGTAAGCGGATCAAAGTTTGATCTGGGAATAAATCCCGATCAATTTCCTCATTAGCATGATAACGATTCTGCACGACATAACGTTGATAGACTCCCATTTTTTTCAAAGATGCTGTCAATCGCAGTTGTTCGGCAACGATGGCATCTTGGGCTTGCAAAACTCCAATAAATTCTGTATGTTGGGGGTCTTTTAGTTTTTTCTGGGCAGACATCACTTGTTGTCTTAAGGTTCGCAATCGTCCCATTAAATCTACACGCCCTAAGACATTTTGATACTTCATCCAAAGCTTAAAAATCCAACTTAACCAATCTCCTAAAGCCGTTGGCATTTCCAAAAATCGCAGGAGATGACCAGTAGGAGCCGTATCTAAAATAATCAAATCTTGTTGTTTCTGGTCTAATAACTCCATTACTTTTACTAGGGATAACATTTCATCAATTCCTGGCAGAGATTGAGCGACAATTTGTCGCCAAGCTTCTGGAGTATAAGCTAGTTTGATGTTCCCTTCTTCCTTACCTTCACCACTAATCATTTCTGCCAGTTCCCATAAATAATCATCCCGAAATTTTTCTAAAATGATATCAGCATCAACTTCTTGACCACTTAAATTATCAGTTAATTGTGTGGATTGATGTCCTAACTTTGTCCCAAAGGCATCTCCCAAAGAATGCGCTGGATCAATAGAAATAATTCTAATTTTTTGCTCGGGATGACGATTAGCTAACGCCCAACCAATGGCTGCGGCAACGGTTGTTTTTCCCACCCCCCCCTTGCCACCAATGATAATGAGTTGGCGTTTGTCGTCAATAAAATCACTAAAACTCGGCAGAATTTTTTGCGGCCATTGAATAGGAGGTGGGGGAGTAAATTCTACTTTTTCGATGATTTTAATTTGACTCATGATCTGATCTAATGCTTCACCTCCTAGAGGTTCTTTTGATTGTTGGGGCAGGGTGAAAATTGTCTCTTGACCTGGGATTTTTAGGAATTTATCGAGGAGTTGCTGTTGCTCACTATAGCGATCTAAATTTTGATTAGGATCCGTTAGAATTCGATTAATAAATAAGCTGCCGCAGGGAATATTTAAGTGATGCAAACTATTGAGTAATCGTTCGGTTTCTAATAAACTCATCGGTTCGGCAATTGCCACAATTAAACAAAGGGTAAAATCCCGATCTTGTAGGATTCGTTTGCCTTCGGTTAATTCTGATTGTGTTTTCACTAAAAAGTCATCCACATCATCGGCATTGTAGGTTTTTGAAAAAGTTTGCGAAATAACACGATGTTTTTCTTGAAACAACTCTAGAGAATTTAAAATAATCTCTAAAAAGTCTTTAATTCCCAATAAATTCAAGGTATGACCAGAGGGAGCCATATCAACAACAATTCGATCTACAACATTGTCAATAAGTAATCGTTGAATTTCTAACAGACCCATAATTTCATCTAAACCTGGCCAGTCTAAATCCCAAACAGGAGTTAAATCTTCTCCTTCAACAAAACTGCCCCGTTCTACTAAAAGTTCTAAAAATTTTCCGTATTTTTCTTTAAATTCTAAGAGCAATTTTTCCGCATCTAATGCCCTAACTTTTAAGTTGGATAAGTCTTTTACAGGTGATGCTTGATCGCTAACTTCTATTTGCAATACATCCCCTAAAGAATGAGCCGGATCGGTTGAGATTAATAGGATTTGTTCCTCGGGAAATAATTTAGCCCAACGGCGAGCAAATCCACAGGAAAGAGTAGTTTTTCCCACTCCTCCTTTGCCACTAAACATAACTAAATGTCGAGTGTCATAACGACTTAGAGAGTTATTTACCAAGTTAAAGTTAGTCATAGAGAAATCAAGTTAAGTAAAGTGATAGGGGGGAGAAACTTGTTCTAATTGTAATTGCCAACGGGGGCAGACTTTCTGCCAATGCAAGACTTGCTCGATTAGTAAAGGTTCTTCTTGAAAATTAACTAAAAGATAAATTCGCGATTCTGTACCTGGAGCAGTAATAATCCTCGTTGACGGATAGCTTTGGGTGACTAAATGCACGAAATTTTGCCATTCTGAACCTTGCAAAGTATAAAAATCTTGTTGGGCTTCATAATGCTGTTTTTTGGCTAAAAAATATTGTCTGCCCCTGCTTTCAGAAAAGAGTACAGGCTCCTCTAGCTTACGGGGAATACATTTTAAAAGATATTCTCCTTTTCCCTCAAGTTGTTCAATTTTATCTTGATATTCTTGGGCATGAGAATAAAGATGAGTCAGTAAATTTTCTGCCTCTAAAAAAGATGTGCCAAAACGTAAGGGTAAAATAGTGGTTTGTTGAAATAATTCACAGATGACCCGATCATGACATAAAACCGATTGAATCAAGCGTTCATCATCATTTTGTAAAGTGTCTAAACAAACTTCGGGTTCGACTACGGCCGAGAGGTCTCCACCAGTTATCAGTAACAATGGGTTAGCCATTCCAACGGGTAATGTTAGGCTTTCTATTGGGGTTTTCAAAAAAGCGTAAGTGTATAGATTATACAATTTCATAGAGTTTACCAAAAGAAAATTTACGATTTTTTACAAATTTTTATATGGGGGCGTTGATATGCTAGAATATTCTAAGTTATTCAGGGATTGTTATGACAACCACTCGTCCACCCAGACCAACTAGATCTAAAATTAGCACCATGCCTCGGAAACAGTCTGAAGCAGATCACCAACTTGAGCTTTATAAGTTAATCACTGAAAAACAACGTATCCAAGAAAAATTAGAAATGATGGAGCGGCAGATTGAGCAGTTAAAAAGTCGTCTGACATCTGTGACAGAGCAAATTGAGACTACAGAACAAAGCATTCAAAATTTGCGTACAGCCAATCCTCCTAGTGTAGCTAAAAAACCTGATTCCCCCAAAACTGTTGCCCACTCCTCTAATAATTCTAGTAATTTCCAAGCTTTTTACCTAGAATATTAAGGCTTAATCAAGGGCTAGTTCTGACCGAGCTTCAACGAGTTCTTGAGCTTGTCAAAGCCGCCCTTACTTTGTCCATGGGCTATAGGGTGGGAAAGATTACCAGTTCTGAACGTGGGAAGTATAGAAAAATTTTAGAGAGAAGATTCAGATTGGTTTTCTGCCGCCTCTTCTTCTTCTAAGGCTTGAATTTTCAATAAAAGTTCTTCTTCCCGAATTTCAAACTCTTCCTCAGAAATATTGCCCATATCGTAATCTAGTTGTAAGGATAATAATAATTTGTGCAAATTTTCAGCCTCATCATATTCTATATTTGCACGCTCTTGAATTTTCTCCCCAATCCAGATCAGACCCCCAATAGGACCGGTAACAGGAAGAAATAAAAGATCGAGAAACATAACTAATACTCTCCTTATATAAGTTGGGCAAAGGTATAGGGTGCAGTTAAATTGTTATAGCGAATTCTTAGGCGATCACCAAACTGCTGATCGATCGCTTCAACGTTTTGGCTAAATTCCGGCTCTTGCTCCCAGGGAATTAAATAAGCTGCATTGTAAATCATGTCATCCGTCATCGGATCGCTTTCAATCACCTCTTGGGCCCGATGATTTAATTGCTCTCTAAAGACTTGAATAATGTCTTGTTTCCGTTGCAATACAGTGGCTTCAATGAGTTGACCTATATGGATAATTTCTTCCATATTTAAGTTTTTACCCATCATCGCATCCCGTTCTTGCTTTAACTTCGGATTAGACTCCAAAGCCGCTTGTAATTCCCACTGATTATCCCAAAAAATCTTAATGCTAACTTCTCGTTTGCCCGACAGTTTAGCAAATAATTCTTTCAGTTGGTCTCTATAGGGATTAATTAATTGTTCGGTGACCGATTCCCAGTTTTTTATAACTAAGCCAAACCGCAGGGGCAACAAGGTGGTAAACCCTGCTTCCATGGCGGTTTCTAATACTTTTTCATGGCAAATTAAATAGCGACGGGATGCCAAATACTTCTCTTTATGAGCAGCGGAGTAGAGAAAACTAAAACCCTCAATCATCTCACTGTGAACTGGCTCATTATCAATCCCTTGCAAAACGAGTCCGTCAGGAACTGGTTCGGGAAATATTCCATATAAATAAAGACCCACTGTCATCAGTATTCTCCCAAATTAAAGCGGCTGAGAAGTTAAAACCAAACGAAGCTTGAGGTGAATTAGATCTAGCTGAGCTAAACCCAGATCAACATTTCCTTCCACAACAACTCCCGTACTGAGGAGTCTATCCACTAATTCTAACACAGAAGGCTTAATACCCTCCTTTCCAGGATAATAACTCCCCGCTTCAGGTAAAAGAGTTCCAAACTCTCCTAAGTGGACATTTAACTCTTCTGGCTCAACCTCAAAAATTTCACACAAATGGAGAATTTGTTCTTGTAATTTTTGGATACTTTCTGCAGCTCTGTCTAAATCAGACTCACTGAGAACCCCTTTTTCCATCCGGCGAATGATTTGGGCTTCGAGCAATTGGCGTACCAGTTCCACGACAGTTAACAGTAAAGGGGCTAAACCGGCTTGGCTGTTACTTTCTGGACGGGTCAGCAAGGCTTGATTATCAGAATCGTAAGGTGTGCAAGCAAGTGTCATGGTTGGAATTGGTAAATGAGCAGTTTTTGACGGTGAGTCTCTAGTGGGGAGCTTGGCCAAGAAATTTTATCTGAGGGAAAATAATGATGTAACCAAGCAACGTCAATTTTCCGCTGCCTTGGGAAGATTCAAGTGAGGAACTTCTCCGACAGGAGGAATGTGCTTGATCATTTGGACTGGTATCATGGCCTTCCATCGCCCCTAATTGGGGTATTTTAAGGCTTGAAGTTCAGCTTCTAGGGTTTGAAGTCGGCGTGAAAGTTCCAGGTTTTCTGCTAATAAAGCTTGGGATTGGCTATAGAGATGGGAGTCGTCTTCCCAGCCATTAATTGCCATCTCCCTTGCTCTATCAACAGAGGCAATCGTTAACTGGTATAAACTTCCTTACCGGAGGAATTTCAATGTATATAAGGAATGTGCCTGCTCGTTCGGACTGCTATCACGGCTCTCCATTACACTCAATTTGGCTAAGGATTTTAAGGCTTGAAGTCGGCGTGAAAGTTCCAGGTTTTCTGCGAATAAAGCTTGGCATTGGCTAGGGAGGTAGGGATAACCTTGCAAGCCGTTAATCGCCGTTTCCCTTGCTTTATCAAGGGGGGCAATCGTCTCGTGTAAATTTCCTAACCTTTGAGGATTCAAGTGAGGAATTTCACGCATCTGAGGAATGTGCTTCATCGTTCGGACTGGGATCATGGCTCTCCATTGCACTCAATTGGGTTAAGGATTTTAAGGTTTCAAGCTCGGTTTCTAGGGTTTGGAGTCGGAGTGAAAGTTCCCGATTTTCTGCTAGTAAAGCTTGGGATTGGCTATGGAGGTAGGGATCCCCTTCCCACCAGTTGATTCCCATTTCCCTTGCTTTATCAACAGAGGCAATTAACAAACGAATGCGGATATTTAGAAGTTCAGTGGAGGCGATCGAAACTGAAATATCGCCAGCAATCACAATTCCTTTATCTAAAACTCGTTCAAGGATATCCGCCAAACTCGAACCTTGAGTTGCTGTTTTCAGGGAGTTGTTTGATTGGGTTTTGAGCGAGCCAGCAAAAGTGGAAGAAGTCACGGTTGGTTTCACCCAATAAGAGTATAAAATCTAGTCTTTTTGCTTCAGCAAGTTCGTTCGCAGTAAAGATTGAATGGCTTTGATCGATTGATTTCCTGTGGAAGGCTCAGAAGTTGACGCTGGGGCATCGGAAGGCTCCTCTTCCTCTCCAACGGATAAGGATTCTACCAGATTGTCCTCGAGGATTTCCCATAAAATAGCTCTTGAGCTATCAATAGGTAAGCTTGTGCGGGACAAGAGAACATCGGCGCAGATATCACGGAAGTCGGCATCATCGGAGTGGGCCACAATATCGTGAGAGGCGCAGACTTTAGCAATCATTAAACAAGAGCGCAAACCTGACGTTTTTTCAGTCGCAGTTTTCAAACGAAAGTTTTTGACGAGGTTGACAATAAATAAAGCATCTTCTCGACCAATCCCCGTTTTTTGGGTAAGAATTTCAGTCTGAGTCAGTTGATCTGGTTCAGGCATATTAATGGTTACCAACCGATCCATTAAAGCATCTTGGGTAGCATGAACCCCACAATATTCTTCTGGGTTGGAGGTGAAAATTGCCCGAAATTGAGAATTGACTTGTAGGTAATCGGGTTGATGGCTAGTTGGCGGCAGGGTGAGAATTTTTTCTTCCAAGGCAGAGAGTAAAACGTTGTTGACTTCAGGTCGAGAACGATTGAACTCATCATAAACTAGGGTAAACCCCTCGCGACAGGCCATTGTTAACCGAGAATCCACCCAATTGTGTTTTAGCTCGTCTTCAACTTTGAGAACGCTGTGGATATAGTTATCCGTCAGTTTTTTATGGGTATAACCAGACTGGCTACCAATTAAATCCGAACTGGTAAAGTCATCATCGCCAAAGATCAGCATCACAGGTCTGGCTAAACAATTGGCCAGATGCATTGCCAATGTGGTTTTTCCCGTTCCCGCTGGGCCACATAGATGAATGGAAAAACCAGAGTTTAGATAACGTAAGGCGCGGGTGGCAATTTGATCAATCGAAGGAGTAACAACGAATTGACCGGGGCGAAGGCAGAGGACGGCTCTTCTCGTTTGAGTTCCAGTAACTGTCATAGTTGAAATCTAGTAAATACCATTGATAATCCCCGCCTTAAGCCGACGGGTATTCTTGAGCTAACAACTGCCCGTTTAGGTTTCCCCTTAATAACCGAGTAGGCAAGGACGCTTGTGTTACCCGAATTTTACGGCAAGTTTAATCGTCTTTGGCTTTTAAGGCTTACCTCATAATAATATCACAAAAAACTAGGAACTGTCATTTAGATCTAGAACCTTGATTCTGAAGGTATTTCAGGATATTCATTAGTCAAGGGACTAAGGGTCTAAAATTCTTGTCTAGATTACTTTTCAAGACTTAAACATTGACAAGCCCAGATGCAGTCCTTTTCCCTTACCTCCTTTGTCAATATAAAGACTACTAATGAGAAAATTAACTATAAACTAAGTGAAGTTTTATAATACTTCTTAATTTACCAGAGCCCTAGAGCAGCCTGAAGAGAAACCCACCACTCCTACGTTGAGTCTAGAAACTTAAAAAAGCAGGGTCAGAATGGTAGGTTTAAAACCAAAGGCTCATTGTGGTATTTTCAGATAGTACTCTAGTTTAGCCAGGAAAAGGGACTAGAGGGTTTTTACTCTAGCCCTAGGCTTAAGTGGGTTGGAATTAACCTAGAGATTTATTTGCCAAAAACGTAGAGGGACAACTCTTGACGAAATTGACGCAAATCGTCTTTTAGCTGTTTAGCTTCCGCTAAACGTCGTTCTTGAAATTGACTTAAATCATCCTTCACCTGTTTGGCTCGATCTAGATGAAGTTGACGTAAGTCGTCAGCCAGCTGTTTCGCTTCCGCTAAACGCTGTTCTTGAAATTGACTTAAATCCTCTTTTAGCTGTTTGGCTCGTTCTAGACGCTGTTGACGTAGGTCGTCAGCTAGCTGTTTCGCTTCCGCTAAACGCTGTTCTTGAAATTGACGTAAATCCTCTTTTTGCTTTTCCGCTTGAGCTAAACGCTGTTTTTGGGTAGCTGTTAAAAACACGCGGCTGTCTTGTTGAACTTTTTGGAAAGATTCGCGCAAAGCAGTTGCCTGTTCTTGCGCTTGTTGTTGTCTTTTAGTTTTGACATCCAACAGAAAAGTTTGGACTTCTCGCGAGAGTTCAGCTACTTCTTCAGCAATCGATAAACGCTCCTGGCGGAACTTTTCCATGAGAGCAGGCATGGGGTTGTCCTCAATTACTAAATACTATGGAATGGACTAGACCCAATCACCCGTTGAAAAAAACATTCATGGGGACTGGGGGGAGAGACAGTAGATTCCGACTTTTCTTATTATCCAAAAGTTGAGATGGCGGACTACCCCAGACCAAGGGGCGCGGCTTCCTACCCAAAGAATTGCTTTCTATTCCGAAAAACAGCGAGCCTTACATTCTGGCGATGGGCGGTAAACCTAGCTACAAGGGACAAAATCACGGTAACAAAAATAATTTGTATGCGTCTAGCTTTGTTTCCTGGGAGAATCTGGGATCAATCCTTAAGCAGGAACCGCTGCAGATTGAGTCAGACCAACGGCTTCAGCATATTTGAGGTAGGTTTCAACCGAAGCGATAACTACACGAGCTTCAATCGCTAATAATTCGATTCCCACCAGAGAGACGCGAACCCAAGCATCAATAACGATACCTTTGTCAAGGATACGATCGATAACTTCAGCCAAGCTAGAGGAAGAGTTAGTTTTTTCAACTGCCATGGTAATAGACCTTTTTGTTAGTTGTATAGAGAGTGTACAGCGCTGATCCCAAAATTGATCTATCGAACTACCGCATCTCAGGGGGCGCAGCTTCCCACCCAAAAATGACTTTCTATTCCGAAAAATAGTGAGCCTCACACTCTGGTGATTGGGGGTAAACCTAGCTACAAGGGACAAAATCACGGTAACAAAAATAATTTGTATGCGTCTAGCTTTGTTTTTGCTATCCGTTGCCGTGCCAACCTGGGAGAATCTGGGATCAATCCTTAAGCAGGAACCGCTGCAGATTGAGTCAGACCAACGGCTTCAGCATATTTGAGGTAGGTTTCAACCGAAGCGATAACTACACGAGCTTCAAGCGCTAATAATTCGATTCCCACCAGAGAGACGCGAACCCAGGCATCAATAACGATACCTTTGTCAAGGATACGATCAATAACTTCAGCCAAGCTAGAGGAAGAGTTAGTTTTTTCAACTGCCATGGTAATAGACCTTTTTGTTGTTTTCATAGAAATTGTACAGTGCTGAAATCATGGAGGATTCAGAAATTCATTTGGTTTTTCTGCCTTCATCACTTCCGCAATTTTAAGAATAACACCTTTATTTTGTCGTTGTCAATATCTAATCTCGATTTTTTCGTTAAGAAGTGTGTAGTCATTTCTCATTTTTGTGCTTAAGAAATGTAGTCAATTCTCATAAAAGACGGGTTAAAGTCGTTGCTAGTAACTTTTTTTCTGGGCAAAACTTCCCATTTGGAAGGGCAGGGCGAACGCACCTATAGCGGTTTTCAGTCTAATAAGGTATAGTAAATCCCTTGATAGATAGGCGTTTCAGCGTTTCAATCGGGACTCACTTCTGTGAAAACCGCTATAAAACAATACAAATACAAGAACCTTGCAGGGATAACTGGACTTGCCCCCAAGAAAAATAAGTACCTAGGCAAAATTAATTACATACTCGCCTCCAAAATTGTCCAGCACTTTTTTAACGTAAGCGAGGAGGCTCTTTCGGTCTTTATAGGCGCTAAATTCAATCCATTCA
>VYMB01000119.1_pt1 | contig 23358 bp, 28 predicted proteins | sample 5115321 | NCBI WGS metagenome assembly VYMB01 (sample SAMN12291794, study PRJNA351875) | freshwater metagenome | isolation source: freshwater lake | place: USA: Michigan, Wintergreen Lake | collected 2011-08-02 | reverse complement strand
CGCTGAACTTGCCAGTGCCTTCATCGGAGTCCACATCGGCCTGCCCGCAGACCACCTTGAAGATCATGCGGCCTATATTGATGGCTGGCTCAATGCCCTAGGCGATAATCCATCTTCGTTCCTAACCGCCGCGAGCAAAGCTCAGGCTGCAGCTGATTGGGTGTTGGGAGAGATGGGGGTGGGATAGAGCCTTTCCCTATTCACCAAAAAGCAGACGCTTTAGAGGTCCGATTTTGGCAATAGTTGGCCGAAAGCGGATGGTCTGCTTTGCGCTGATTGGGGTCGGTAAGCAGACGTTCAGTGGAACGGCACACTCCAATTGATAATTGCGCAATCTTCTAAGATAACTCAAGGTTAGAGCGCGCAAATCCGCGTTGGAGGGTTCCAAATGTTAACCAGCTACTTCAACCTAATTGTGCGTGCACCAAGGGGCAGGCCAACAAACGGTGCTTGAACAAGCCCTTGGACACCGGCTGCTGCGACGACATGCAGCAGCTCGCTCTCTGCTAATTGGTAACAGTCCCTCAGAATCTGCATTGCCGGATAAGTGTCCGTACCCGCAACCCCAAGAATTGTGAACCGAGCCTGCCCAACGGGATCCACTTCTACGCTACAAAACAGACCACCGTTGTCGAGGTCCCTCTCACTTCGCGTGGTACCAAGTACGATCGCATCAAGCGTGATCTCGAATAAGAGCCTCGTGAACTCGACCAGGCCACGTTCAAATTCGAGTGCTTTCCATCCTGATCCATCGAGTTGGATACGGGCACCCACATCATAATCCTCTTCGTCGCCTTCAAAAGGCAATCTGACTTTGGCGCTCGCATTAATTTTTTCGATATTGAAGGGGCCAATCGTAATCTTTGTCATAGTTCAGTTTCCTCTGCCTTGTGTCACTGGAAACGCAGTTGTAACTTGAGCCGACTTGCTTCCCGGTACCCAGCGCATAGAAACCATAGCCGACTTTGTGAAAGCACCGTTGCGGTCTGTCCCGGCTTCGAACGGCAGATTGCCGTAGACATTGATCATTATGGCCCCTCTCGAGTCTTTGGAATTCGTCCTTATGTCCAACGCGTAAGCATTCTGCAATACAGGTGCAATTACGAAGGAAACCAAAGCAGTTTCTGTCTTTAAGTCCGCTGCAAATTGAGATTGTCCTGGCAGGCCTGAGAAGTGACGGTTTGTTATGTGTTTTATCGTGTTTTTAGAAACTTCAAAAGATTCAATGCCAAGTTGCGCTAGCGCTGGATTATTGATTGGAACACTGAAATAAGGCGTGTTCTCAATGGCCTGGAACCCATCGGCCCCGCCCAAAGGATACGCCCCGTTCGCGTTGCCGATCCCAGTTAGAATGCGTCCATTTAGAGTGTAGTATCTCCGCTGGTAAACCTCACTGACGCTGTCGTTTGGATTGCGATCGTTGGCACCGCCAAATTTGTGCGCTTGCACTCGATAGCCGTTGGCTTCGAGTTGCTGGACCAATTTGAAGAAGTCTTCTTTCGACGAGTTCCTCAGGTCATTAAGTTGTTTGTTCAAATTATTGGCCGCTTGACGATTTTCATTGTGTTCAATGATCGGGTTAGCATTGTAGCTAGTTACGCGCGCCGAGGGTTCTAGACTGAAAAAATAACTGCCGCCTTGATGATGGGATTGGACGTTTGAGTTCTGAAACTCTTGCCTCGCGCTCTCCACCTCACTTTGATACTTTGGCCATGACACCCCAAGATCCTTGGCCAAGGAGGTTGTGTAAGTCTGATAATCGATGGCAGTCGCCTGTTCCTCAGTTAAATCGCGATGGCGACCCTCTGGAAACATATCGCCGCTGCCCAGCCAGAACATCGGGTCCTGGAGGTTCAAGTCTTGTATGAACTCGTCATCCCAAACTAGGGCTCCGATATCCACAATATCAGACTGGCTCCAACCATTGGGAGGTTGGTAAGAGCCGAGATTGAAGGTGAAGTTTGAGCCGATTGTCACTGTGTCGGTTGCTTGGGCGGGCGGGGGCGGTGGCGGCGGTGGCGTGGTAGTGACAGGCGGCGCATCGTCAAGGCCGACTTCATTTGGCTCGCCCCATGCGTTCCAGTTGAGGCCACCCAGATTCCAGCTAGCAAAATTAAACGGATTCACACCACTCATGGCAAATCTCCTCAAACGAGGTATGGATAATCAATTTTGATAAAATTACTCCTAGTTGATTAAATATTACTTAAAATAGCTATTCTCGATTTATGTGGCATTAGGTTTCTTTCCGAGGCAGGGTTTCCCCGGGAACTGAGTAGAAGGCGCGCCGTGTCCCATCTGGCCCGTTTGAATAAACCATCGCCCAGTAAGCAGCAAAGTTCACCAGAGCGATGCGGCTAATGTCCATAGCGATGGAGGCTAGATCAATGCCAAACTGTTCCTGAACCAAAGCGCGATCAAAAACGCTGGGGTTGTCATAGAGAAATTGGTCACGCTCCTCTGGCTTAAAGAGGGGCCGAGGATGACGAAAAAATAAGACTGCATCAATGTCCTTGGGAAATTCCTTATCAGAGCAAAAGCTACCCCCAAGCCAAATCTGTTCGATGAACAGGGCCTCTGCCGCAAGCTTTGCCCAAGTTTCAAATTTGTCAGCCAAGGCGCGGCGATAGGGCGTTTTGGCGAACCGCGTTCTGATATCCTGCCAATCCATTTCATAAGGCGAAGCAGCAATGACCTTTCGATCTTCGCTGAACAGAATCGCTGGCTCTAGGTTTGTTAGCGGTGCTCCACCCGATGGATGCTTTTGCATAGGCACTCCTCTCAATTCTATCAAAGAGAGAGAAATTTGCTTCGGTTAATTTTGTATTTTTTCTGTTATCTCGAATAGGATGGCTAAGCTCGAACGGAACCCGTGTCCAATATTCCTTGGAATGAAGGTCCGCTTTCTGGCAAGCGCCAATCCACCCTAAACGACCACGCTTGGCGCATTTGAGACTGTCAGCATTTCGGCAGAACTTGGCCGATTGCGGATGGTCTGGTTTGGGGGCGCGTGGACGTCGAAAGCTGCCATTCGATGCCAAACCTTCAACGTTCGAAAAATTGGAAAGTCGGCGCTGAGCAACAAAGCGATGGATAGACAAACTTTCGTCTTGCTTCTTTTTATTATTTCATGTATCCATGAAATATGGAACAAAATATCGCAATCAAAATGTTGTCTGCAATTGCTCATGAAGGGCGTTTGTCGCTGGTGCGCAGGCTGATCCAAGCGGGGCCACAGGGCATGCCAGCAGGCGATCTAGCCCGCTTTGCTCAGATCGGACCAACCACGGCGTCCGCACAATTGCTGATCCTGACAAATGCGAACCTCGTCAAATCGACCCGCAATGGTCGTGAGGTGATTTATTGCGCCTGCTACGACCGCTTTAGCGAATTGGTGCAGTTTCTGATGCATGATTGTTGCGCCAAGCGCCCTGAGATTGTCCAGCTTCTCGACGACGAGATAAGCGCATGAACGCCAAGTCAGTTAACTTAATACCAGACAAGGCGGAAATCACTGCGCTCAATAAGACTTGCTTTTGTCTGCCTTTGGGCCGCAAGCAAATCGATGCTTCGATTCTGTCGTCGGGGAACGTCCCGGAAATGGCCAGTCTTTTGGCTGAAAGACCAAACCTATTCGCGAGTACTGGCGTTTTTCTTGCTGCAAGCGATCTCGATAGCATGATCGACCAGATTCACGCCATAGAAGCGGCGACCCAGACCGTCAGTTATCAGGACATAACCTTATCCCGAGCCGATGGTGCTCTGGCCAATGTCCAGCCCGAAACGCGCGGCGTTCTGATGGGCTATGATTTCCATGTTACCCCAGACGGCCCCCTCCTGATTGAGATTAACACCAATGCGGGCGGCATATTTCTTTTTCAAGCGCTGAGCCGCGCTGTGCAGGGTGGCGCGCTGCCTGGCTATCTCGCGTTTGGGGCCAGTCGTTTTGAAGAGCGCATTTTTGAGATGATGGTGTCAGAATGGCGCGCTGCCGGTCGGCTAGGTCAGCCCCAAACACTTGCCATTGTCGATGACAATCCCGAAGCGCAGTATCTCTATCCTGACATGCTGCTGGCACAGGCACTCTTGAATGAACAGGGTATTACAACAATCATTGTCAACTCCGCTTCACTTGCCATAGGTTCCCGCGGCTTGATGGCAGGAGACCACGTTATTGACATGGTCTACAATCGACTGACAGATTTTGCGTTGGCCATGCCCCAGTCTGAGGCCTTGCGATCCGCTCTACTGCAGAATCAAGTCGTCGTCACGCCTTCGCCTCGCCATCATGCTTTGTATGCCGACAAGCGCAATCTCGCATTTCTAAGCGATGCCGCAAAACGCAAAACGTTGAACCTAGCCCCCCATCACGCACAAGCGCTCACCAGCCTTCCCGAAACTGTTGAGGTCACACCTGAAAAAGCCGATGCGCTTTGGGCTGCCCGCAGGGACCTGTTCTTTAAGCCTGCCACCGGATTTGGCGGCGCTGCTGCTTATCGCGGCGACAAGCTGACGCGACGTGTTTGGAATGAAATTCTAAAAGGTGGCTACGTCGCACAAGCCTTTGTTGCACCCCAGACTCGTCTTGTTGCAACTGAAGAGGGCCCGGCAGTCCTGAAGTTTGATGTCCGGGTCTTTACGTTTTCAGGCGATCCTCTGATGTTGGCCGCGCGCGCATATCAGGGCCAAACAACGAATTTCCGGACCTATGGCGGCGGCTTTGCCCCTGTGATCCTAACCGATGCATAAGGTGGCGACCTCTCGGTCAAGCAATTGGCTATTCATCGAAATTGTGGGCGTCCCGCTTTATCGCTGGCTGTTACTGTGTGGCATTGTGCTCGGTCTTGTTGGCGTATCCATGGTGATCCGAACTCAACTCAGGATCGATTGGAATTTAGACTCTTTGCGTGCCTTCGTGCAGGGCCTTGGGATTTGGGGAGCCCTTGCGTTTATTGGTATTCTAACTTTCCGGTTTCTATTCCTTATTCCGACCGGCCTATTACTCTTGGCGGGTGGCGCTATTTTTGGCCCCGTTCATGGCACCCTACACGCCGGGCTTGGGATGTTCTTATCCGGCATGTTGAAATTTGGCCTGGTCGCCATTCTGGGCCGGGATAAAGTATTGAGCACGTTGCCGCCAAAGGTTCAGTCATGGGTGCGCAAACTGGCGCAAGGCCGCATGAGCGCGTGGGCATTGTTTGGCATTTGCGCGTATCCGTTCTTTCCGAAGCACGTCTTTCAATACGCCGCGATATTGTCAGGCATGAGCCTCCTTCGCTTCATCGTTGCAGTTCTATTCGGGTGCATGGTGCAGGCCTTCTTGTTCGCCAACATTGGCCAAGCGCTATACTCAGGCGCTGGCATTGCCCTTTCAAGCAGCATTCTTCTCATCAGCATCCTCGTGCCTCTCTGTGTCCCGGCTTGGCGACGCTGGATGTTGGCATCCCTGCAACCCAAAACGGATACGGAGAAGCCCAAATGATCACCCTTTTTGGTGCCGCAACCACAAACGCGCGCAAGGTCGCCATTGGCTTGGCAGAGCTTGGCCTCGATTGGGTGCCACGTCACGTGCGGCTTGATCAAAAGGAGCAACATGACGCGTGGTTTCTGGATATCGCGCCCAACAATAAGATCCCAGTGTTGCATGACGACGCGACGGGCATGACAGTTTGGGAGTCAGGCGCAATTCTTACTTATCTGGCCGATCAGTATGACGCCAAAGGCATCATTCTCGCAAAGTCGGGCGCGGCCCGTTATGCTGCAATTCAGGGTGCCTTCTTTCAAGCTGCCCATATTGGTCCCAACCTAGGTCGATTGAACGAGCAACTAACGGCCAGCGACGCGGCCAGAAATCCCCAAATGATGGCGCTATTCTTTGGCGAATGTGTGCGTTTGACAAGCGTGGTAGAACGCATGCTCGGAAATGGCCGGCCTTTTTTGGCTGGCGATTACTCCATCGCCGACATCATGCACTACCCGTGGCTTAAAGCAGGCCTCGATCACGGCTTCCCGGCACTCCTCGACAAACCCATTGTGACCGATTGGCTGGCCCGCATTAGGGAACGGCCTGCCGTGGGAGTGGGCATGTTGTCCTTTGACTGATGTTACTGGCGATATATGAAATCAGCTTCTTGGCATTCCAAAAAGAACAATTATTGCAGCGCAATTGGCAAATGTCCGCTTTCGAGCAACCGCCAAACCACCCCAAATGGCAACCCATGGCGCTTGCCGGATCAGTGGCTTTGGTTGAATACATCGCTACTTGGACACCCGCACCAACAGCCCGATTTTGAGTATGCTGACGGTAAGGGAGGGGTTTTGGCCTGATCGGTTCTTGTTGTGCGCCTGATCGTCCCGCTTTCGGGGGTTTCTGGTTCATTTTTCTGGGCTTATCGGCGTGTTGGGCGGATTTTAGGCGCACTTATCCTGTCGCAGGCCTTGGATTTGGTCTTGCTTGAAGGGTGACGAGGCGCGCCATATTGTAGGCTATGTTAGCGATGCCGATCTTTGTTCTGGCCCGTGCCAGGCCTATGGTCCGGATGAACAGGCCACGCTTGTGCTTGATTACGGCGAACACATGCTCGACCCTAGCGCGAATGATCGATTTCTTGGCATTGGCGCGGGCTATGTTGGATGGCATGGGTTTGCCTTGGGGTTTCTTCTGGTGGATGCGCGAAGTCAGCGCCTTATCCTTGAGCCACGCCTCATTGGTCTTTGATCGATAGGCTGTGTCCGCATAGACTTCGCTGGACAGATTGTCGGTGCTGACGATTTCGCGCAGCATGGCCCCATCATGGGCATTGGCTGGGGTGGCTTCATAGGACCGGATAAAGCCGTGTCGGCCATCGATAGCGATGTGATCCTTGTAGCCAAAAGTCGGGATGGCAATGTCCACGGGCGGCTTGGTGCCATCGGGGCGTTCCTTGGCTTTGGTGAACTTCACCGTCCAGCGCGCTTGGGTATCTTTTTGAGCGGCCTTGGCTGGCTCGTCTGGCCAGATCTGTGCGGCAGTCTTGCCAGCCTTGGCGGCATCCTTTTCCTCTTGGGTCATGCGTTGGCGCGGGGCCTGAACCAGCGTCGCATCGACAATCTGACCACCCATCGGCAAGTAGCCGAGCGAGCGCAGATAAGCATCAAGCTGATCAAACAATGGCTTGATGGCGCCTACGGCCGTCAGCCTATTTCTGAAGTGGCGGATCGTGTTCTCATCAGGTGTCGGCTCGTTCAGGCCAAAGCCCAGAAACCGTAACCAGCTCAAACGGTCCTTGATCAAAAACTCCGTGCGCGCGTCCGACAAATCATTCTGCGCCTGCAAGAGCAATATCTTGAACATGGCCACTGGGACATAAGGAGGTGGGCCACCCTTGGCTCCATCACTATACCCCAAAGCATCCTCCAGAACCGGACGAAACACTTCAAAATCCACCGCCGAAGCCAGCACTTCCAACGGATCGCCGTTCTTCGATATCCGCTTCAAATGCTCCGGCATGTCAAACAAACCGCCCTGCTTGACCCGCTTCATCCGACGCAAACGCTGCATACCTGCCTCCATCGCAACAACACGATGGAATCACGGTTTAATACCTCAGGCTAAGGGTTTTTGCGGGTGGCCAGCTTTGTATCGCCAGTGCGGCTAGACTAGCTGGACCCGCCGGCAAGAATCCCTCAAAGGACCGCTGCATACATCATAACAAGCTGAAAGCCCCGCCGCCTTAAGGCGGCGAGCTTGATTGGCACAGCGGGAAAGAACGCTAGCAGGAGAAGGTCGCTTGGCCTTCGAGACTGTGCGTTTCCGCCGTGCCAAATCCCAAGGCACCAGAGAACACATCGCGATTGTCATCAGGTCCTGCTTGACGGCCGACGTCAAGGCCCATCGGGAAGCGCTATTTGGCAAACCCAACACAGGGTTCAGTAACCTTGACTAAAATTCAATCAAAATCAACAAATAAGCAGGATCAGAACATCAAAACGCCGCTTCAAAACAACAATCTGCTTACCGCAACTCTAGGGTATTTGGGTATCCGTACCCCAATTTGCGGGTTCAAAGCGAAAGTAGGTGTTTGACGAGCGCCTTCGACATTCGACGGGGTTTAAGGTTGCTCGCGTTTAGAGCGCACCACATCGAATCTATAGTCGAGATGAGTTCCGCCCCACGCTTGACGGTCGAACGATAGTTGGCACGGGGCCCCTTCACCTCCAAAAGTTGCACCGCAACAGTCAATTTTTGGCCGAGATACGCTGGTTTCAAATAGCGGATGTCGTGCCGCAACGCGATCCAACGCGTCGCCGCATGCTCGGCGGCGGGTGCGATCACTTGCCAGTGATCAAGCACGGCTGCTTGTATCCAGTTCAGATAGCGGGCATTGTTGACATGTCCCATAAAGTCGATGTCTTCGGCCAGCGCCGTAATTGCAAATTCGTGCGGCGTAGGGCCAGCAGTGCGCATCAGAATGTCCATGATCCCTCGACGCCGAAGATGCGCGGTTCGCCGCGATTTGTGACGACCCCAAACCCTTGATCGACCGCATAAATCAGGTAGCGTTCATCCAGCAGGTTTCGGGCAAATACTCGGATTTGAGAGTTCGAGCGTACAAAGCGCAACGTTGCGGAAAAATCGACGACCGAATATGGTCCTTGGCTTTCGTCGATCCGATTTTCCTTCGTGAAGAATTGTCGGGATTCATGCCGGAAGCTTGCGCGGAGCGTGCCGACCAGCGCGTCGTTCTTGATGGCATCGTAGCTAATGGCTGTGAACGCGGTTAATTCTGGCGCGTAAAGTAGCCGGTTGCCGCGCAAGGTGCCGAGATCGGTTACAAGTGTGCGAAACGTCGATTGGTTGAGGGCAAGGTTGGCATCGAAGGTCAACCGCCCGGTTGGACGCCAGCTTCCTTCGAACTCGGCACCGTAACTCTTCACCTTCGGGGCGTTGAGCGTCGAAGTCGTCCCGTTGCGCAAAACCTGCAACTGATAGTCGTCATAGTCGAGGAAGAAAGCCGACAGCCCAAGGTCAAGCGTTCCCCCAGTCATCCGCGTGCGCGTGCCGACCTCGTAGGCCCAGACGCTCTCACGCTCGAACGGCACACGAGAGACGTCGAATGCCGGGTCGAACCCACCTGCCTTGAAGCCTCGCGAGGCCGATGCGAAAATGATTGTCCGCGCGTCTGGCTTATAGTCGAGAACAAAACGCGGTTGAATCGACGTCCATGACTTTTCAAAGGTCTGAGGCACCGCTGTCGCGGCCGCAAACAGGTTGTTGCCTGTTAGTCCGCTACCGACCGTGACAACTGGCGGCGCACTATATGCGAACCTTTTGCGATCAAACGACAGCCGCGCTCCGACGGTAGCGCGTATGTGGTCAGTGACATTAAACGTACCGTCGCCAAAAGCAGCATAGCTGGTATTGCGCCCGCTCGCGTTGATTGTTTCTATTGCCTCATTGCTGCAAGCAAGACCGAAGACGGCTGTTGTCAGCGGTTCATCGCACACGAAGAACGCGGGCTGACCTTGAAAAGCTGTATCCATTGGGATTTCGTTGCTAGAGAGCAGTGCAACTTCCGAAAATGTGTAGTCGAAAGATTGGCTTACGCGTTCCTCGAAAAGTGACGCTCCGACGAACCAGTTGAAGCGCGATCCGTTTCCCACAAGCCGAAACTCTTGGCCGAAGGTCTTGTTTCGATAGCCACGAAAGCGCCCGTTGAGCAGTGGTGCCGCCGATCCATCGACGTCAAATTGCCGTTCTAGGCGTGTGTCAAGCCCGGTTGTGACCGATTTCAAAGTCAGCGCATCGTTCAGCGTCCAACGCATTTGCAAGTTGCCCGACCAGAGGTGGCGGTTCTCGAATGTCGGGATATTGGTCGCGTGAAAGCCGTCGAACGGATCGGGCGTGAGTCCTCCAATTGCGGCAAGGGCGGGATCGATTGTCTGCGATGAGAAGCCACCACCTGCATCACGCACATAGTTAACGATGCCAGTGACGTTGAGGCGGGACGAAGGTTCAAACGCGACAACTCCGCGCAACGCTGTCGTTTCGCCGCCGCCCTCGACGCGGTCTAGCAAGACGTTCCGCTCGGTCCCGCCGCGATCACGCTGTAAACCTGCGACACGAACGGCTAACGTTTCTGAAATCGGGATGCTGAACCCGGCACTCAACTCATAACTATCGAATGAGGCGTAGCTCGCTGTAACGTCGCCTTCAAAGTCGAATGCAGGGCGACGAGAAATGATCGAAAGCGCACCGGCCGATGCGTTGCGACCAAAGAGCGTCGACTGCGGCCCCTTTAGAACTTCGACCCGTGCTACGTCGAAGAAAGGAATGTTCGCGCTTTCAAGGCGCCCGAGATAGCCCTCGTCCCAGAACACCCCAATGCTTGATTCACCGCCTATGCCGACTGTATTTGTACTGATGCCTCGAATCGAGAAGACGGGTGTGCCTAAGCCTTGAGGCTTCCCGGCCAACCCCGGCGCAAGTGCCGTCAAGTCCCCGACATCGCGAACTTGTGCGCGTTTGAGCGACGCAGCCGTCACAGCGGTGATCGACACTGGGACATCGGTGACGGCCTGGTTGCGCCGCTGTGCGGTAACGACGATGGTCTCTGTCGGTTCCGACTGCGGGATTGTTTCCTGTGCCGCTAACACGGTCGGCGAGGTCGCCGCCAGCAGTACGGCTATGTGCTTGCCCTTGATCATTTTCTTCCTCCCTCTAAACCGCCGTGTTTTCACAGTCAGCAATGCAATGGCCGAGTTAGCGATGTGGTTTCCGCTAGGTCGGTTCAAGAATTCTCGTCGGGCTGCCATTCTCATAAAGGCCGATCATGCCGCCGCGCTTGGCGACGCCGTCGTGTGCGGCGTATCCGAGTAGAGCTTGCAGTCGTGGTTCGAGCGCGCGGACGGTGTCGATCGGCACGTTGAGAAAGCTATTCTCGACGGGCCGAAGCCAGCCTGCCACATAGGAGATCGAAAGTGCGCGACGCGAAGCGGTTGACGCGTTCTCGCCGCCCCCATGGATCAAGTCGCCACGAAATAGTACGGCATCGCCCGCGTCCATCACCGCACGAGCAAATTCATCCGACTTCGGCTGTCGCCCATTATCCCAGCGCCAACTTCCCGGCGCGATGTAAGTCGCGCCATTAGTCAGGGTGAATGGATCCAGTGCGACAATCGCATTAACGAGGACTGGTACCTCACCACGCGGGAGCGCCAACCAAGAGTCAGTGTCGCGATGGAGAAATTGCGCGGGCTCATCGGGACCGATCTGAATAAGTTCGCCAGCGTTAAGCAAGACGCTCGCCGCGTTGGCACCGATTGCGCGCTCGGCCCAAGCAACCAATTCAGGATCGGCGAGTAGCGAGCGTGTGGTTGACACCTTCTCCGCGAGACCGTGTAGCCGAACCGTACGCGCACCTAGGAATGCGTCATATGTCGGCGATCCGCTTGCTGGCAGTCCGCCATTCTCGCCACGCGCAAGATAGTTATCGATGTCGTCGTTTACTTCGGCGATGCGGTCATCGGAAAGCAAGCCCTTGATGATCGCCCCGCCCTCGTCGGCGACAGCACGATCAATGGCAGCCCAGTCATAAGGCCGCTCGAAAGTTGGTAGGCCGTGCGCGGAACGGGTCGGAGTCGTGACCGTAGCCGACTGCGCAGATTCCACGACGTCGATAGGCAACGGATCGCTATAGGAGATAACCCACCATGAACCGCCCTCGGCTCCGGTTGTTTCCGGGCCATAAGCATGGCCCGCACGGGTCCAGCGAATATCTCCGGCCCGGTAGGTGCCTTCGCCTTCGATATGATGCTCGCCAGCAGTATAAACGTAGACGACATCTCCGTGATGATAGTGCTTGTGTCGCGTCTTGTGCGGTGGATCTTCGACTAAAAAAACGAATGGTTTGCCATCCGAACCCATGCCGTCGGGCATGAGAAAAATATTGCCCGATCCGGTTGTTGGGTCGACAAAAGGCGTAACCCCTTCAATGTTGAATTTCGCTGCATCCTTCATCCTAGACTCCGATTCACCCTTGTGTTATATTTCATCTGTTATATAACAAACGATATGTCAAGGGGAAGCTAATGCCAAGAGTTGTCGATCATGCGGAGCGCCGTACAAAGTTCATTGTCGCCAGTTGGGGGGTCATCGCCAACGAAGGCCTGAACGCCGCAACACTCCGCCGGGTTGCCGCAGCGGCGGGTGTTACGACTGGCGCACTAACGCACTATTTCACCGACCGAGAAGCTTTGTTGGTGGAGGCGTTGCGAGCAGCGCATTTCGCTGCAGGTGCCCGAATGCTGCGCGCGGCAGGAAAACTCGATGATGATCGAAAAAGACTGCTTGCGGTACTCGAGGAAGCATTGCCCCTTGATAATCGCCGTCTGCAAGAATGGCGGGTATGGCTTGCTTTTTGGGGTGAGGCAGTCGGGAGCTTGGCACTCTCGGAAGAAAATCAACGGCGGATCGAGGAGTGGCGTGACTTTGCTGAAACGCTGGTCGTGCCATTGGTTCCTCCAGGCCAGTCGACTGCCGTGGTAGCGATGAGCCTTGTCGCACTTGTTGACGGCCTGGGCGTGCGTTTGGCGCTCGCCCCGGCAGCCACGCTTGCAAGCGAGCGTCGCGATGCACGCGCATCGATCGCGCGTGCGGTCGCAAGTCTCGGTGCTGAAGCGACCGCCGAACGAAAAGCAATTCAAAATCAGGGGGTCAAAGGCGTATGAGCAAACGTTTAGCCGGTTTGATCCTTGTCACGGATACATTGTTCCTGACATATTGGTTCTTCTCTCTACTCCATATTTTCGGTCTGTTTGAGCTGCCCGCAAGCATGATGTACGGTGACTTCGAAGAGCCTCGCGTTTTCGCTTGGAACTGGTCGTTTTTTCCTATCGACGTTTTATTCTCGCTCAGTGGGTTGCTCGCGGTCAGATTATCGCGTCGGGGCGATCCGCGTTGGCGACCAGTAGCGATCATCTCCTTATGCCTGACCTTTGTTGCCGGATTTATGGCATGTGCCTATTGGGCTATCCTTGGGGAGTTCGATCCTGCCTGGTTTTTACCCAATCTCGCGCTCGTAATCTGGCCGCTGTTCTTCTTGCCCAGTCTCATCAATGCTGCGGCTCAGCCTACATGAAAGGGCGGCGTTCGGCGTTTGTCGTTGCTTGCCTTCTTCATGCGGTCGTAATCGGGGGCGGTTATATGAGCCTCCCTCCACTATTCGCGCCGATGGCCTCAGCCGGGTGGGACGCCACCGGATTACAGCAGGCATGGGCCGCAATTCCTTTGGGCTCTATCTTGGGCGCTCTTGTCGCAGCGCGATGTGTCAAGCGATGGGGCATGCTAAAAGTTGTCACCTCGACAAGCGTTTTGGCGGCAGTTGCGATACTGGCACGGGCAGGAACGAGTAACATTGGCGGGCTGTCGGTTACGCTTGCGATCTACGGCGCAGCAACGGGCGCATTGTTGGCGACGCTGACGACAGTGGTGGGACAACTCGCAGAGGTGCATCGCTCAGGCCTCGCTCAAGGCGTGTTCTTTGGCAGCTATGCGCTCGGAGCGGCCGTCGCTCTGGTGGGGGCTGAAGCGACCGTCCGGCATTTCGATTGGAAAATGGTCTGTTTAATCACGGGCTCGGCAAGCTTGTTGCTCGCCTTGATGTCTGGACGCGCAGAACATTTTGCACTCAAGTCCGTCGACGTGGCGCACGAACCCCTGTCAGTGGTTCGCTCGCGCGAAGCAGGCCGACTGTCGCTTCGCTATTCGGCTGCTTATGCAGCCTATGTCGGGGGCTACCTCGCGCTTGCCGGACTTTTGCCATATCAGCTCGAGGGCTGGGGCTGGCCGCGCGACTCTGCCAGCTTGTCGCTGGCCATCACCACCTTGGCATTTCTGGTGGGTGCGGGGATATGGACCGCCATCACGGATGCGCGCGGCAAGCGACGGACCGTGTTTACACTAACTATGTTAGTCAGCGGCGCGGCGACGGCTGCAATCGTGCCACTCGCGGGTACCCAGCCCAATGCTCTGGCTTGGACTTCGATTGTTACAGTTGGCCTGTTTAGCGGCGGGATGGGCGTTTTTTTTCCCATGCTGCTAGGCGATGAGCGGCTGGGACCACTCCGCGGGTCAATCAGCATCGGCCACGCTACCGCGGCATCATACGTCGGCGGCGCAGCAGTCCCCTTCCTTTTCGCTAACTTAAGCATGGCGCATCCGGAGCTATCGATCATACTTTTCGGGGTTACAATTGCCCTTGCCGGCGTTCTCGCGCCTAAGGGAATGCGCAAGATGCCATCACGGCCAATCTAAACAGGGACACTCCATACAGTTTGTTTATCTCGCGGTTGCGATCATTGCTGAGGTGGTTTGTGCTACCGCGTTGAAGAAGTCGAACGGCGTTACAAAGCTGGACGCTTCTTTGCTGACGATGGCCGGTGAAGAGTCCTAAGACCAAATCCGCCCTATTTCTCAAGGTCCGCTTTCGGAAGCGGCTCGATAAGCGATTTCTGACTACTTCTGGCGCATACCAGAATGTCTGCTTCAATGAAGGAATTACTAGACGGGGATAAGTTGTCTTCGCTAGATTTTGACTAAGTAGGCGAATTCACTATGTTGCGGGCAGCAAACTCGGCTTTTTGATTTCAGACACTAAAAATAAGTGAAAAATGGGGTTAATATGCCTATCGAAAACGCAAGTTTCTCCGGCGCGAAAATTCCTATTGAAGCGGAAGTGGACCATTTAGAAGGCGAGGGTAAGGGGTTTCGACTGTCAAGGCCTTGGCTCACTGGTGGATTGGCGAGCCTTGCTACATTGCCATTGCATTTCCTTTTGCCCGTGGCAGCGTCGATTCAATTAAGTGCAATTTTCCTCGCGCTTATTGCTGGGGTTTATGTTGGCTTTGCGGTCCGGGATGGGCGTATTCGCTTTATTGCGCTGGAAAGCGGCGTTGCTCTTTTGTTTGTGCTTGCTGCTAGTTGGGGGGCACTGATGTGGCAGTGGGCAATCCCACTAGCTTATGTTTTTCATGGCCTTTGGGATTGGGCGCACGTGCAACTCATCAAGACTAATGCACCGCGTTGGTATCTACCGTTTTGCGCAGCATACGATTTTGTTGTTGCTGCAGGACTGATGTTGGCTTGGACGATTTACGCCTGATCTGACGACTATCGACAGGATATAGGCTAAAAGCACCCATACTTCGGAGACTTTTGTGCTTCCCATTTTTTCGCGAAGCTACTTCTCATTGTTTTGGGTGACTTAGTCGTAGGACTGCTTTGAAGGTTTCGCAGAACTGGTCTTGATGTCCACAACTGGCGCTTTTGGGACCAATAGCATTGATACAAGACATGGCCGAAAAGAGCCGTCAGCTTGGATCCAGTTTTTGGGGTGAAGCCTAAAGTCATATCTTCGATTTGAACACCGATGGCTTGAGAACAAACACGTTAGAGGATATTAAGAACCAATCGAAGTTGTGCCAGAACTGAAAAGCGACTGCTTGGCCATGACGCATCCTGAACCAGACTGGCGCTATCTAAGCCCGCTCACAATTCCTTCGACCGAATCAATTTAAGTCCCGTTGCCAGATTGGCGCGGATATTGGCTTCATGAGGATAAGACAGGGGAAGAGCGCGATGCTGCTCCAGTCATGATTGATTGGTTGGCGGACCAATCGCCCAGCGTATGGCACGCCTTTGTTCGGGACTATATGAATTGGGACAATAGCACCGCGATCGGTGTTTGGATTGCTAGCCAGAAAGCTTGCGACCGCGCCACGGCAGCGCGACTGGCATTCCTAAACGAGCCCGGCTACCTGTTGCGCCGTCCGGGCACCCTTGATCCCGCATATGATCCATTGGCTATTGTGACCCAGAACCTAGCACTGGGCTGGTATCAGGTCAGCGAGATCGAAGACGACATAATGGATTATCGCGGGCTCCTAGATGATTGGCGGCGTGCGACCGAAGAGATTGCTAGCGGTCAGCAAGCCTTCACCATCGATGAAAGCCTTATCGGCCCTTTCTCCGGCAAAATGGCCAATTTCCCAGAGGGCCAGTCACCCGTCACAAACCCAGTCATGTGGGCATTGATTGAGCGTCTGGGGGTTCAAGTCACCCATTGTGAGATGCAAGCCTATAGGGACCGATGCACGCAGGCCAAAGCGCTTTGGCAAAGAGATGTCCAAAAGTTTGATCTGCTGAGTAGACTGACATGGGGCCAAAAAGCGCTGATCGAGAATGGCCCCTGTCTTGAGACGGAAGAAGAGCTTACTTCCTATCTTTCCGGCGACGCGGGCTTCAAAGAAATTCTTGTTGGCCGGACCAAGCAGCGCTTGAAGGGATAGAGCTGAAAACTGGGCTCAGGTTGCGTTTGCCTGCTTTCCGGTGTCGGCTAGATGTGACCCAATTCAATCACTGGGCTGGTGACTTTGCTGATTTTCGCTCCGGTGTAGATGGTGGAATAGATTGGCTTGGGTGGACGCGCGGCGTCATCGACAGTGCGACGGACCCACGATCGCTCTTCCATTGATTGCAGGGACTGCGACAGCGCGCGATCCGAGATAGTTAGTAAACGCCGCTTGATCTCGGTGAACTGGCTTGGTCTGCCCAAAGTGGCAAGCACCGGTACTGTCCAAGACTTTCGAAGCAGGTCCTGATTTTCGCCTCCCGACAAAAGCTGGATTCTGCTCGCCAGCTCAGCCGCGGCTTTTCCTATCGACGTCAGACGGAACTCCGGCCTTAACGGGTGGCCGTGGCCGGGATTCCGCTCCAAGAGACCGCAGCTGATCAAGTGATCAATGCTTTGTGCAAAGGCGGTTCTGCTCGCACCTGTTGCCATCAACAAGGGTGCTTGACGGCCTGGAACCCCATCGTTCAGGCCTGCGAGGATTGGTAGCGCCCAAGCCCTTGAGGTGATGTTGACAAGCGTTCTTATGTCCATTATTTATAGTTACTATAAAATAGTACGAAAGGAAAGCTATGTCACTCATCGAATTAAACGACACCATCACAATTGCGCTGTCGGTCAAGGACCGGCATGTAAGCGCAAAGTGGTATAAGGACATGCTTGGGTTCGAATCTTTGTATCACGCCGATGAGGCCGGCTGGTCAGAACTGCAGACGAATACCCCAGGCGTCACGATTGGTCTTGGCGAACACACCAAGCCTGCGCCGGGCAATTGTGTTCCAGTCTTCGGTATTGCCGATCTTGTTGAAGGACGGCACAGGCTCGAGAATGCAGGGGTAAAGTTTGACGGCCCGACGGATGTTGTCGAGGGAATGGTCCAGACCGCGACCTTCTATGATCCAGATGGCAATGCGCTCATGCTTGCTGAAGACCTGACGGGCGGCGCATGATCACGGGGTCAATAGTCTGATTTGCAGCGGTTCCCCATCCGATGTCCGGCTTAGCGTATATCCATCTACTAAGACCTAAGTTATCGGGATGTCACGCCAAACATCCCATTCAAGCGAAAGCGTAGAGCCCAAGAGCCAATCGACGGCTTACTTGATGAACGTCGCAATAAGGTCGAGCGTTGCGTTGACAAACTCAAGCAAAGCCTGCGCCTTGTAACGCGCCAAGGCAAAAGTGCCTCCAGCTACTCTCGCTTCGTGCCAATCGCTTCAACAGGCCTGTGGATCAGGCACTTTCTCCGACCACCGGAGTTGAGTTCGAGGAAAGGCTTGCGATCCGCATCGGCATGCCACCCTCGGGCCGCATTGTAATGCGCACCAGCGGGCGGATGGTATGGGCGGGATCGTGCTCAAGTCGGACCTCGCGCATCAATGTGGCCAGAACAGCCACTGCTTCGTTCAGGGCAAAGCCCATACCGATGCAAATGCGCAGACCAGCACCAAATGGCATATACTGATAGCGCTGCCGCTCCAATCCAAACTCAGGGGAAAAGCGATCGGGATCAAACACATCGGGGCGTTCCCAAAGCTTGCGGTGACGATGCAACGCATAGATTGGTATCAAAATGATTGTGTCTTTTGGAACGTTCATCCCTTGAATCTTCGTGTCGCGGCTTGCTTGTCGCGGTAAAGCCGACACCGGCGGAAACAGACGCATGGACTCAAGAACCACCTGACGGGTGAACGTGAGGGCTTCAACATGTGTTTGTGTAATTGGCGCATCGCCGGCCACGCGTTGCACCTCAGCGCGCAGGCGGTCGGCGGTCAAGCTATGCTGCGAGAGCAAATACAACGACCAAGTCAGCGCCAGAGCCGTGGTTTCATGCCCGGCGCCAATGAAGGTGATCAAGTTGTCACGTAGTTCAATGTCGGACATGGCTCGCCCGGTCTCTGGATCTTTCGCGTGCATCAGCAAGTCGACCAGATCACCTCGTCCAGGGGCTTCACTTCGCCTGCGCTCGACCATCGTTTGTACTGCCGCCCGAAGATAGTTCGCTGCACGCACGCCACGTTGTGACATCAGTTTCTTCAAGGACGGCGGCAATCCCAAAATGTCGCCAATATTGGGCCGACCAAGTGTCTCCAAATAGGTGCTGATCTCACGACTGGCTTCTTCAATGTCTATGCCTTCGCCGCCCGACAACATCGTGTCGAGGATGATATCGAAGGTGACGCGCACCATGTCATGAGCAATATCAACGTGCTTACCCACGCCCACCGCCCGCCATCGAGAAAGCATTTTCTCCGCCGCCGCACTCATAAGAGGCGTCAGCTTGGCCACGGTGTCAGGTCGAAAGGCGGGGGCGGCTGCCAGCCGCTGCCAACGCCAATCAGCACCCTCAGCGGTTAACAGCGCTTCACCCAATGCGGGCTTCAAGAAGCGCAGGAAAATCGTGCCCTTGCCGAAATCCTCGACACGATCCAAAAGAATCTCGCGTATAGCCTCTGGCTTGCTGACAAACAGTAGTTTCGGGCCGTAAGGCACCGGTGCCCAATAAAAATCATCCTCGTAGACTGCGCGGGGCCACGCCTCAATCGGGTTGTCAGCAAGGGTGACGAGCCGCTTGAATATGGGAAGCGTCTTTTCCGGTGGACGAATCGCCGGTGGCGTAAAGAGAGCATCTATTGGGTTCATTACCTTCACAATATGCAAGTTTCGAGGGCATTGCTAGCACAAGATTGACCTTCAACCGGGTTCTCGGTGCGTCCAATAACAGCGTTTCCGAGTTGTCTGTGCTGGGACAGGGGAGGACTGACGGAAATGAAAGCAACCACAACCCGTCAAAGCCGTCTTGCATTTCGCACCCTATGTCTTCATCTTGCTGGTTGCCGCTAAGAGGCGCACTTCCCATGAATTACCAATGGGCATCAGCTAGCAGGACGCTGTTTGTCGGTATGATGGCCGCCTCATCGGGAGCGGACAACGCCCAAGCCCGAAGGGCAGGTTCCAGCGCGATGCCACCGTTGGAGAGGTCGCGACAATCTGGTGCCAGAAAGGCACAATTGTCCCAGCCGTTCTCGGAGGCAGCTGAGAGCGGGGTCGAGCGAGGCATCGCGCCCGTAATCGGCCTGCGCGCGCAACCGGGCCCTCAGCCAATCTTCGACATTCAGACGAGGGCGAGTTTTCCGAGTCACCGTAAGAACATACGCTGCCGTTTTGACAGGGCCAATCGGTGTCGATATTCTAAGTTTAACCGCAAGGAGACCCTTACGGGCACCACCCCTTTACAAGCGAACTTGCCCGATCCAGTGTCGGCAACCGTTGTTACTGTTTTGGAGCAGGCAGTTTTGGCAGTCACCCGCGCAATCATGCAGATTAGCCTTAAAGCGGTTCTTCTTTTTTCGGCTTTGCCCGCCTTGCCCAGAGCCGCCAAAGGGTGCTGCGATGCAGGCTGATCTGGTCGCCCCGCGCGAAGAGTTGGATTTTTACGATGCGCGAGGCATCGACTTGCCGAGGCCCATGACTGCACTGGAGGCATGGAACATCGCTATGCGCAAGCCTTTGCCTGGTGTGGCGTTGGCCTTCCGTATCCGCGATGCGATTTCATCGCTGTTCGGGGTCAAGCGGATCGGCGGGTTTTCCGGGCCACAGAATCGGACCCCTATAGTAGGGGACAAGCTGGATTTTTTCTTGGTCGAACGGAACGAGCCCGAGTGCCTGACTCTGAGCGAACGAGACCGGCATCTAGAGGTGGTGACCTGCATCACTACTTATGGCCAGCGCTTAACGATAACCTCCTCGGTCAAGGTGCATAACGGGTTCGGGAAAGTTTACATGATCCCCGTTGCCCCAGCGCACAAGCTGATCGTGTCGACTATGCTCCGCAGGATGCAGCGTGAGCTTGATGGCGATTGAGCAGGCTTCGAAAATTGCTTGGACAGGAAAAGTTGCCACCTTTACAAAAGGCACTGGACCAACTTCGTTAGCAGAAATCAGCGCAATCTATTTTTAGCTCAGCAAGTCATCGATTTTCCGGACACGAAGCGACGCTTTCCCTGCATCTATCTGAGCTAAAGTAGCGTTGTGATGCCTAATGACTTGCTCAAAGGACAGGTCCAAAGACCCGGCGTTCATATGGCCATCTTCCAATAAAATAACATTGTAGCCAAGCGCGAGCGCACGGCGGCAAGTCGTGTCAATACAAAACTGCGTCATGCAACCGGCAATAACCAGCGTTTCGATACCTAAGTTTCGGCAGTGCGCGTCGAGATCCGTATCAAAAAAGGCATCGCACCAGCCTTTAGCGATAATCGGCTCTTGTGCTTGTGGCGCAACGTCAGGAAAAATATTCCAGCCCTCAGTGTCTGGATCAAGTCTATGCCCCTTAGGACCAAAATGCTGGACATGCAGAACGGGAATTCCAAGTTGACGGCTTCGCTCTTGAACGCGTCCAATTCGTCCCAGCATTTTCTGGAGTGCCAAGTCCGCTAAGCTTTGGTTTTCACCGGCGCATCCGCTCAATATGCCGACTTGCATGTCGATTCCAAGGAAGGCAGGTCGGTCACCCCAGATTTCTTGAAATTTCATATGATTTTTGCCTGATAAATTACGAACGATGCAACCGCCCAGACAGCCGCACCAGTGAGCAAAGCATCCGATAAACTAGCGCCTGCCTTTACGCGCAGCAGGACCGTGCCCAGCAGTAAAGCGGTTTGTCCGACACCTATTAGTACGCCAGTTAGGTAGGTCGTTAAAACAGGACTTCGATTGCCGTCCAGCCAAAGCCAACCAAGTGAAATAGCCGTGATAAGTGGCATTGCTGTCAACCACCCTGCTAGCCGAGGGTTCGACCTAGCGAGCAATAGGATTGCGAGGACAATTACCCCCGATAAGGCCGATTTCACCAGTAAGGACATGATCATTCTAACTTGCCGACTAGATCAAGCAGTGTTTCAAAAGCTGTTTGAATTTCGTGCTTTGTTCGCACGTCACACATTTGAAGTGCTTTTGCTAAGCGGGAAACGTCCAGCCCGACATGTTCGTCGAAGGCGGTCCTGCCGATATCCGTCAACCGCAGAAACACAACCCGTTCATCATCTTCGGAACGCCGCTTCTCCACCAAATGTTTGCTTACCAATCGACTGACTAACTCGGAAGCGGTGTTAGCTGCGCAGCCCAAAAAGTCAGCCACGCGCTGCACTGTTACGGCTTGCTCTTCATTGAGAAGCTGCAGAACACGCACACTTTGGTGACTGAGAGCAATCGAATATTTGGGATGGCATCGATGATAGATCGCCGCAAAATTGCGAGAAATGCCTAAAGCAGTTTCAGAATTTGATTCAATTCGCATAAAACGAATATATCGTGTATTACGATCTAGTCAAGGAGCGTTGCCATGAAATAGCGTCCACCAAACGGCAACCGAGCGTTATCGGGCGTGGATAATCTCGATTCCCATCGACCTAAACTGACGTACGGTGGCCTCTTTGGTGTCATCGGGAACCAGCACCGTGTTCGCACGATTTGCATCAAGTATGACAAAGGACGAAGCTGCTAACAGTTTTTCGGACGAGGCCATCACAACCAATTCCCCTGAGGCCTCAGCAATAGCTCGTTTCATGACAGCTTCCTCCGCGTCACCAGTTGTAAGGCCAGCTTCTGGATGAATCCCCGTGACGCCCATGAAGAAGACATCGGGGCGAAAATCTTTGAGGGCCAGCAACGCCGTTGCGCCAACGCTAACCATCGAATGTTTGAACAAGCGGCCACCTATCACATGAACGTCGACCGCATGGTCAGATAGCGCGGTGGCCACTTGAGGGCTGTGTGTCACGATCGTTGCTTTCAACTGACGATCCAAATGCTTTGCCAATTGGAGCGCCGTCGTTCCTCCGTCGATGAATACAAGCTGTCCTGGCAAGATCATCGCCGCAGCGCATCGGCCAATAGTTTCCTTCTCCGATGGAACAATAAGTGTACGTGCCAACAAAGCGCCCACCGCCGGAGATGCTGGAAGCGCGCCGCCATGCACCCGTTGCAACTTCCCTTCGCTTGCCAGCTCGCGCAGATCGCGACGGATTGTATCCTCTGAAAGATCCAAATCACTTGCAGCAGATTTGGCAACTATCCTTCCTTCTTTAGCTAAAAGTGCCAAAAGATAGCGTTTTCGCTGCTCTGTCAGCATATGCCACTAACCCCAAAAAATCTTGACTCTGCACGATATTGCACGAATATGCGTGAATGTCACTTAAAGATCGTATCCGCATTCACAGTGTTACTACTCTCTCAGACGACTGGCACGTCTTGAAGAAGACGCATTTTGAATGGCGTCGATCAGATGGTACTTGGCAGGCGATGAACCGCGAAACTTATGATCGCGGCAATGGCGCTGTACTCTTGCCTTATGACCCAGCCCGCCGGACGGTCTTGCTGACGCGGCAATTTCGCTACCCCGCGTACGTGAACGGGTGCGATGATTTATTGATAGAGGCCGCGGCTGGACTGCTCGATAATGCCGCTCCAGAAGATCGTATTCGTGCTGAGGTCGAGGAAGAATTAGGCCTCACGCTCGGCCCAACCCGACCAGTCCTCAGCTGCTATATGAGTCCCGGCTCAGTGACAGAACGCCTCTACTTTTTCGTCGCTGAATATGATCCGACGATGCGCTTGAGCGGCGGCGGCGGCAATGAGACCGAGGGCGAAGATATTGAGGTGCTGGAACTGACCATCGATCATGCGCTCGAGATGATCGCAAGTGGCGAGATCCAGGACGGAAAGACGATCATCTTGCTACAATACCTAGCATTACACCTACTGAAAACGGATGAGAGACCATCATGATAGTTCTGGTGTCGGGCCCATATCGCAGTGGCACGAATGATGATCCTGAGCTCATGGCAGCTAATCTGTATCCATCCGGCGAGGGCCACGGCGTGGCTTAGGGCGCTGGTTTCCAGTTCCAGGGTGCGAGTTCTTGGAGGCGTGAAGCTGGCCATGAGGGCATGTGGGCGAGAAGATCGGC
>VYMB01000142.1_pt1 | contig 24423 bp, 18 predicted proteins | sample 5115321 | NCBI WGS metagenome assembly VYMB01 (sample SAMN12291794, study PRJNA351875) | freshwater metagenome | isolation source: freshwater lake | place: USA: Michigan, Wintergreen Lake | collected 2011-08-02 | reverse complement strand
GACCTAAACGCTTGGGGAGATTTAAGCTCTATTTTGGTTGGTAGCAATACCTGTCAAGACAACTTGAGTCAGTGAACCAAGAATCCCTCGCATGAGAGCGACGGGAGTGTCAATTTCCCGTGGGCAAGTCAAAATATCAGCCCATGGCTACGATGAACTAGCAAATGACGGTATTCTGGTAAGGGATGTGATAACAGGTATTAGAGAAGCTGTCATTCTCGAAGATTACCCGGAATATCCTAAAGGGCGTTGTGTGCTAGTCTTACAGAAAGATAGTCAGGGTAAACCCGTTCATGTGGTTTGGGGTATAGCCAAGAATACCGAATCGCCTGCTGTTCTAGTCACTGCCTATAGACCTGATCCAGCACGTTGGTCAAGTGATTTTACAAGGAGAAAACTATGACAAAAAAGCCTCACATTAAACTCATCCACATTGGAGAGTACATGGCTGAAGTGGAAGTCGAACTGATTGAGACTCCCGAAGGATGGTCGCCCTATTTATCATTAGAAGACGCTCAAAAATTAGATGATGTCCGGGAAGCCCTTCGTCAAGGTGATCTACAAAAAGCTTCTAATTTAGCACATCTTTACAAAATTACCCCTCTTACCGTTTAACTAAACTTTGACAAGAAAAAATTAAAAAGCGATGGCTATTCCTCAGAACAACACAGCGATCGCCTAACCGATAATTCTTCCCGAAGAATACGACGTAAATCGGACTGAGTGAGCGATCGCTCCTTAGGAGATTGGATATATTGTTTTAAAACCTCATTAATTAGGGTTTGATAGCCCATTCCTGCGGTTTCAGCCTGTTCTCGAAAATAAGCTAGAATCTCATCATCTAGATAAATGGTAATGCGTGTTTTTCCCTTAGAGGAAATGAGCGCCCCTCGTTTTCCTTTAGAAAAATCATATTCCTTTCTCATAAGTTTTTCTCTCTTGTTTTGTAGCACGACGAGCAGAAATCAAGGGAATGACTTCACCCCGCAAAGTATAAATAACCACTAATAGTGATCCCATGTTTCCCATCCCCACTGCAATAAAACGTTCTTCTGTCACACAATCGGGATCAAGATCATGAATAGCGAGGGGATCAAAAAACACCATTTCAGCTTCTGCAAAGGAAACACGGTGCTTTTGCCAGTTGGTTTTTGCTTTTCTGGGATCATATTCAAATGTCATACATACATTATATGTATCTTAGAAGGTTGAGTCAAGCTCAAAACCCCTTCAGAGGGTTGTGGTAATGGTTATTAACCTCAAAAAAGCGATCGCTTTTTCCCAATCAAATATAATTTAGGTAGAAAATTGCCGAAAAACCTCCATGCACAACGGGTACAAAATTATTGATGCTGATGCCCGCGTCATTCCAGCTTATGAACCCTTTTGAACAGCGTTCCTATTGGTTATGGAAGCTGGACGAAGAGTACAAAAATTTATAATAGTATATAAAGAATCAGATAAAATTAAACTTAGTCCGAGTATTTGCCCTGTCAATTTCAGATTATTAAGACATTATGACTGAAAAACCCCAGAATTCTAGTTCTAACTTACCTGCTGGTTGTCCCTTGATCCCAGAATCAATCATGACTGCCAACAGATGTGAACACACGGATCTTAACTTAGAGATTATTGAAGGCAAGCTACCAGAAGACTTAAAGGGTCATTTCTTTCTAGTCGCACCGGTAGGAACCGTGGATTCTGGGGGTCTTCCTTTTCCCGATGGCGACTCATTGTTGAATGGCGACGGTATGATTTACCGACTCGATTTTGATTGCCCCGGTGAAGCAAAGATAACAACACGATTAGCTAAGCCCCCTGATTATTATGCAGACAAGGCAACCTTCTTGAAAAGCCAATACCAAAAGTATAGATTTCGCAATCATGGAATTGTCCGCTTTTCTTACGCACTTGGATTTCGTAATGAGCTAAATACAGCTTTTCTAGTTATGCCATCAGGAAAGGAAGATGTCCTAGATCGTTTATTAGTGACCTATGATGGAGGCCGTCCCTACGAATTAGATACAGAAACCCTTGAAGTTGTTACACCTGTTGGCTGGAATCAAGAGTGGCAAGCGGAGATTAACAAACCTAAATTTCCCTTCAAGCCGATTCTGAGTACCGCCCATCCTGCTTTTGATGCTGATACAGGGGAGATGTTTACTGTAAATTATGGTAGATCTATTATCAATTTTATGGAAACACTTCCTGCTATATTAGCCTTAGAGGGACTACCAGAGGAAGTTTACCAGTTAGTTGCCACAATAATTGGTTTTTTTGATGCCGGGATCATTCAAGATATTCTGCGGTTTAGTATTCAATTAGTACAAAATATTATACAGCAAAATATAGATATATTGGCAAGATTAATTGGGGAAAATATTAACGATTTTGTCTATTTAATTCGCTGGGATGGAACAGGTTATTTGGAACGCTGGAAATTACTACTTCCCGATGGCTCACCCGTGAGAATTAAACAAACTATCCATCAAATTGGTGTCACTAAAGACTATGTGATTTTAATGGATACATCTTTCATTACTGGGATAGAGCAGGTACTCAATAATCCATTGCCAAAGAATAAGAAAATCGAAGAAACTCTCAGAGAATTACTTGAATCTCGCAATCTGCCTAATTCCTCTGTTTATCTTGTTTCCCGTTGGGATTTGAAAGCAGGACAACACCCTGCTTATTCTGACAAAGAAGTGACTGTCATCGCTAAAAAACTCGTGATTCCTTTACCAGCCGCTCACTTTTTGGTTGATTACGAAAATCCTGATGGAAAGATTACGCTTCATGTTGCTCACATTGCTTCTTGGGATGTGGCTGAGTGGATTCGTAAATACGATTTATCGGCTTATCCTCCCTATGATCCTATCTCAGAGCGGGTTTATTCTATGGAACCCAATGAGATGGATATTAGCCGTTTGGGACGCTATGTAATTGATGGAAACCGAGGAGAAGTCATTCAATCAAATGTTATCTACTCATCTCCCTATACTTGGGGAACAGGTTTATACACTTACCGAGATCGGTTATCATCAGGAAGGCAACCCAAACAACTTGATAATATTTACTGGATTTCCTTTGGACTTTGGCAGGAAACGATGACAAAGTTTCTCTATGATTTATATAAAGATGCTCCCTACCGAGCAGTGGCTTTGGAGGATTTACTGGATTTAGCGAAACAAGGCGTTCCATCTTCCCTGTTTCGATTACATACCCTAGATGATTCCCTGAAGATTGCCGATTCTTATCAGTTTCCTAGGGGATATATTGGTAGTTCTCCTCAGTTCATTCCTCGCCGTGGTAGCGAAGATAATTCTCAAGGTTACATCATTTGTACAGTTTTTACGCCCCAGAATAATGAATTTTGGATTTTTGATGGGGGGAATCTCGCCCATGGTCCTTTGACTAAACTAGGGCATCAGGCTCTTAATTTTGGGTTTAGTTTGCACACGGCTTGGCTTCCTAAAATTGGTCGCCGTCAAGGGAGTTACAATGTCCCTGTCAAATCGGATTTTCAGCAGTTAGTAAACGACAGTTCCCCCGATATTCAAAAACTTTTTGAATATGAAATATATCCCTACTTTCCATCAGATAATGGACATTTAGGGTAGGAGATAAAGATTCGATGATCGCTATTCCTAACTATGAGATTAATCACAAGATTTACGAAGGGGTTAAAAGCGTCGTTTATCGGGGCAAATCTTGTCAGGAAGAACAACCCGTAATCATTAAAGTTTTCAAGGCTGAATATCCCTCCATAGAAGAGATAGTTTCTTGGAGACAGGAGCATGAAATTATTCAAAATTTAAACTATGACGGGGTAGTTAAATCCTATGGGTTGGTTAACTATCGCCATGGTTTTGCCGTAATTCTCGAAGATTTTGGTGGTCAATCTTTAGCTGAATTTTTAACAACCCAATACCTTTCTATTTCTCAGTTTTTAACCATTGCTATCTCTTTGGCAGACATCTTAATTAAGATTCACCAAGTTCCCATTATTCATAAAGATATTAAACCCAGTAATATCCTCATCAACCGAGAAACAAAACAGGTTAAACTGACTGATTTTAGCATTGCTTCTAACCTAACATTTGAGCAGCAAACTATTACCAATCCTCGCTTTTTACAAGGAACACTGGCTTATATGTCCCCGGAACAAACGGGACGAATGAATCGCAGGATTGACCATCGCAGTGATTTTTATTCTTTGGGAGTGACCTTTTATGAAATGCTCACAGGAATGTTGCCCTTTAGGTCTCAGGATTTGATGGAGTTAGTTCATTGTCATATTGCAAAACAACCTCCTCCTTTAGAACAATTCTCAGTTCCGCCGATGATTTCTAACATTGTTAGAAAACTAATGGCAAAAAATGCAGAAGATCGTTATCAAAGTGCTGCTGGACTCAAATTTGATTTGGAAACTTGTTTATGTCAACTAGAAAAGCAGAGCCGGCTTAAGATTTTTGCTTTGGGAAAACGGGATTATCCCAATCAATTGCTGATTCCTCAAAAACTCTATGGAAGAAGTCAAGAAATAGTCAGATTACTAGAAGCATTCAAACGAGTAGCAAACCCAAAAGTAGCAGGAGTAGAAAAAGTTGAATCTGCCATCGAAATAATGTTAGTCTCTGGTTATTCAGGAATTGGTAAGACATCCATTGTTAATGAAGTTCAAAGAGCAATTGTTGAAGCAAGAGGATATTTTATTAGGGGAAAATTTGAGCAGTTAAAACGCAATATTCCTTATCTGGCTCTGATTCAAGCATTGCAAGAATTGATTCGCCAGTTATTAACCGAAAATCAGAAGGAAATTGAAGGTTGGAAAGACCATATTATCAGGGCTATTACGCCAAATGCTCAAATTATTATCGATGTCATTCCTGAAGTTGAATTAATCATTGGTAAACAGCCAGAAGTTCCTCAATTAAACTCTCTAGAAGCTGAAAATCGTTTTAATCAAGTTTTTAAAGAGTTCATCAAGGTTTTTTGTACTCCTAATCATCCTTTGGTAATTTTTCTTGATGATTTACAATGGATAGATTCGGCATCCCTAAAATTATTGCAACTTATAATGACCGATAAAAGAAGCAAATATTTGTTTTTTATTGGTGCTTATCGAGATAACGAGGTTAGTTCAACTCATCCCTTAACCTTGATGCTAGAGAAACTAAAAACTACCCATTTACTGATCAATCATCTTGAAATTCAACCCTTATCTTATGACAGTGTTCGACAATTAATTGAGGAAACTTTTAACGGTAAGGTTAATAGGGATGAGCTTAAAGATTTAGCCGAATTAATTTTTTATAAAACCCAAGGCAATCCTTTCTTTATCTCTCAGTTTCTTAAAACTTTATACAGTGAAAACTTAATAACCTATCAAGTCAATATAGATCGTTGGATTTGGTCTAGTGAGGCTATACAATCTGTCGGTATTACTGATTATAATGTTGTGGAATTAATTGCCAGAAATATTAGTAAACTTCCTGAAAAAACGCAACAACTAATCAAATTAGCTGCTTGTATTGGCAACTCTTTTAGTTTAGATTTATTGGCATTTGTTCAACAAAAATCTATCTCCGCTACAGCGAAAGAATTAGCGATAGCTCTTCAACAAGGATTTATTTTACCTCAGTCAGAAGACTATAAACTTCCTTTATTGTTTGATCAGATAGAATACCAACAGTTAAATTTAGAAAATGTAGAGATTAAATACAAATTTTTACACGATAGAGTACAGCAAGCAGCCTATTCACTTATTCCTGAATCAGAACGAAAAGCAACTCACTTGCAAATTGGTCAATTTCTTCTCAAAAAGATAACTCCTCAAGCTCAAGAAAACAAATTATTTGACATAGTTAATCAACTCAATTTTGGGATTGATTTGTTAAAGGATACCTCAGATAAAGAACAGTCATGTCAATTAAATTTAAGGGCGGGAAAGAAAGCTAAATCGGCTAATGCTTACCAAGCTTCAGTCAATTATTTACATTTTGCTTGTCAGCTTTTATTATTAGATAGTTGGCAAAATCAATATGAACTTACATTTAATATTTATCTTGAATTAGCAGAAGCTCACTATCTGAATACTAATCTAGAAATGGCTGATAATCTGTGTGATTTTGCTTTACTGCACGTCCGAAGTCCTTTAGAACAAGTTAAATTTTACGAAATAAAGATTAAAATAAACTTGGCTAAGGGCGCAATATACCTAGCTTTAAATAACGGACACAAAGCTTTAGAAATTTTGGGCATATCTTTAGTGGAATCACCACCACAAGCGTTAAACATTGAGGAATTAGCGAGATTAGGAGTGATGAAAGAACCTAATAAGTTGATGGCAATGAAGATTTTTAGTCTTATTTTCGGTCCTGCTTGTTTTGCTGAAAGTCCTATAGTATTACCAATTCTCTATACTGAGATTACCCTATCCCAGGAGTATGGTAATTCACCCCCAGTCGTTTATGCTTATGCTGTTTATGGAAATATTGTCTCTTGGCTCATGTTAGATATTGATTTAGCTTATCAACTTGGACAATTATCTTTACGGGTTTTAGAGAAATTAAATGCCAAGGATTTTTGGTCGAAAGCTTATGTCTCAATTTCCATTAATATAACCTATAAAAAACATCATATTAAACAAACGCTTGAACCCCTTAAGAAATCTATGCAAAAGGCTCTAGAAGTTGGCGATCTTGAATTTGCTTGCCATGCAGCCAATTTCTACTGTAATCATTTATTATTTGTAGGGAATAACTTAGAATTCGTTCACAATCAGCAAAAACAATATATTGATTTTATTGCTCAATATCAGCAAGAACATCCCTTAAATTTAATAAAAATATGCGCCCAATTTGTCGAAATTTTAGTAAATGAATCAGTCGTTAAAAACTTGACGGGTACTATGCTCGACGAGGAAAAGTCTTTAAGGCAGTTACTCCAAGTTAACAATCGAATTTCTATTTTTTATATTTATTTTTATAAAGCTTGGCTTTGTTACTTGTTTAAAGATTATTCTCAAGCAATAGAAAACAGTAAGATCGCCCTTGAATATTCAGGTTTTGTGAAAGCGGAAATTATTTTTACAGAACATAATTTTTATTATTCTTTGGCATTACTAGCTCAATATCCATCCCTCGATCAAAAAAATAAAAAACAATATCTTAAGCAAGTCCAAGAAAATCAGAAACTGATGAAATGTTGGCAGGATCATGCCCCGATGAATTTTGAGCATAAATACAATTTAATACAGGCAGAAATAGCTCGTGTTTTGAGAAAACCTTTGACAGCAATGAAATATTATGATAGTGCTATAGCAGGGGCAAAAAAATATGAATTTATCCATGAAGAGGCTTTAGCCTATGAACGTGCCTCTGAATTTTATTTTACTTTAGGTAGAGAAGAAATCGGTAAACTATATCTCAGAAATGCCTATCATTGCTACATTCGTTGGGGTGCAAAAGCCAAAGTTAAACAATTAGAAGAAGAATACCTTCAATATTTGTTAGGCATCAGCAATCAAAACAAATCTCAAGGACTGAGTACCAACATTTCAACTACTGGCAATGATGGAGCAGTTCTTGATTTAACCACTATTCTTAAAGCCTCGCAAGCGATTTCTGTAGAAATTAAACTAGAAAATCTTCTGCAAAACTTAATGAAAATTGTCATTGAAAATGCAGGAGCGCAGAAAGGTTGTCTGATTTTAGAGAAAGAAGGCAACTGGGTTATTGAAGCCCAAGGCGCAATCGATGAAGAAACTATTAATATCTTACAATCAATTCCCCTAGAATCTATCGACCATGATAACTCAATTCCCCTTTTACCAACCAGCATTATTAATTATGTCGCTCGTACAAAAGAAACTATCGTTTTAAATGATGCCACTTCATCAGGTCAATTTACCAATGATTATTATATTATTGCTCAAAAAACTAAATCTATTCTTTGTACTCCTTTACTCAATCAAGGTCAATTAAAGGGAATTGTTTATTTAGAAAATAATTTAACAACCAGTGCATTTACCTCAGAAAGAGTTGAACTATTAAATATTCTAGGGGCTCAAGCAGCTATCTCTATTGATAACTCAAGACTCTATCAAACCTTAGAACAAAGAGTGCAAGAACGCACTAAAGAACTGACAAACACTTTAGAGGTACTGAAAGCAACTCAAGCAGAACTTATCTTTGAAAATGACCTGCTTAAAAGTGCTGAACAACCTAGTAATTTTGTCTATCAAGTAGGTGGAAGTTTACCGATGGATGCACCGAATTATGTGGTTCGACAAGCCGATCGCAATCTTTATAAAGCTCTCAAACAAGGTCTATTTTGCTATGTTTTAAATGCACGTCAAATGGGAAAATCTAGCTTAATGGTACGGATGATGAGCCAATTACAAAAGGAGGGAATTAGATGTGCAGTAATTGACTTAACTCGGTTAGGAACAGACAATATTAACCCTGAACAATGGTATAAAGGATTAGCCGTTGATCTGCTCCGCAGTTTGGGATTAATCAAAGAATTGAAAACTTTTAAAGCTTGGTGGAGTGAACAATTAGACCTGCCTCCTGTACAACGATTAGGACAATTTATAGAAAATTTTCTTCTAGTTAATGACGATTTTAATCAGCAGCAATTTAGACAATCGACTGTTATATTTATTGATGAAATTGATAGCATTTTAGGGTTAAAATTTGATGTCTCTGACTTTTTTGCTTTAATTCGTTCTTTTTATAACCAGAGAGCGATTCAACCTCAATCTCAAAAGCTAACTTTCGCCTTTTTTGGTGCTACCACACCTTCAGCTTTAATTACTGACCCCCAGAAAACACCTTTTAATATTGGTAACGCTATTGAATTAGCAAGTTTTAAGGAACACGAAGCTCAACCTTTATTATATGGGTTAACTGAAAAAGTCAGTAATCTTCAGACAATGCTCAAACAAGTCTTAAGCTGGACGGGAGGGCAACCTTTCTTAACTCAAAAACTCTGTCAACTGATGCGGGATAGTGAGCAACCAATCCCCTCTAATCAAGAAGAACAATGGTTGGCCAACTTAGTAGCAGAAAAAATTATTCAAGATTGGGAGATGCAGGATCAACCCGAACATTTAAAAACTATTCAAGATCGCCTTCTTCAAAGTCCAAACCGAACCCAATTATTAACCTTGTATCGACAAATTCTCCATCAAGAAGCAATACAGATTGATAACAATCCCTATTTACCTGAGTTATTTTTATCTGGATTAGTGGTAAAACGCCATGGGAAAATGGACGTTCATAATCGGATTTATCAGACGATATTTAATACTGATTGGCTTGAGCGATCACTGTCTTAAGTAGTCGTGCAAAATTAATTTCCTAGTGAAGATAGGCAAGAGGCAAGAGGCAAGAGGCAAGAGGTGGTTAGATATGTGTAATTAATTTTGCTTAGGTACTTAATACCATGTTCAAAAATGTACTTATGCTGAACCAGTATATTGACTTCTAAAGTACTTTTCATACAACTGACAGCTGACAATTGCTTTATTTTCCCTGAGTTTAATTAAACCCATACTATTAAGTTTATAAGCAATAATTGGATCGACTATCATTGGTTGATTCCCTTGACAAATCTGTTGAAAAACATCGGCAAGTTCGGGTTGTTTTTGTAAAGTGACCCAGTGCAGCTGTAAATGAGAGGAATAAATCCCCGTTGATGCAGTTGCTGATTTGATTAAATCTTCAATCGTGATTTGCTCTTGGCTAAGATGATAAATCGCTAAATGAATCAAGGCAGGATGTCCCCCTACTAAGTCGAGCAATTGTTGAATTTCGTTGGTTGCTAATTCATTTAATTGATATTTTTTTGCCAATTCTGCCACTTGTTCCTGACCAAAACCCTGTAACTCTATAGGTAATCCCACATTAAAAGGAGACTGTTCTAATCGCAGAGAAACATAAGATTCTGTGGATTGAACAATAATTAAACGTAATTTCTGCCACAGGGGAGATCGCTTAGATTCTTCATAACAAGCTCGGATTAAAGGTAAAAAATCTTCCGCTACTTTCGGATGTTCAAAGACTCGATGCACTCCATCTAAAGCCAATACCAGTGGCTGTTTTATTTCTCGTAAAATATACTCTTCAAAATAAATTGTCCAACTCATTTTAATTCCTATATCTTCATCCCAATAATCATCTAATTTGGCTTCTAAATTCAACTGCCGAGCGCAATTACGGCAAATCCAGCGTAAGAACTTGTTAAAATTTGCTATAATGTCTTGGTCTGCTTGTTGTAAATCTAACCTAACAACTCGATAACCGAATCGTTGTTGACAAGCCTCTAAAATTGTTAATAATAAAGACGTTTTTCCCCATTTTTTGGGCGCTTTAATGCGTACTAACGCCCCAGATTGACCGATTTCCTCGATAATTTTTGCTTCAAGTTTTGTTCGTTTTAGATAATAATAAGAATTATAGGGAACAGGAGCATCGGGGTATTCTGGACGCTCATTCTGGGGATATTCATTACCGCAATACTGAAGCGATGTGGAGTTGGTAAAATGAGATTGTAGTCTGGATAAAAAATTTTTCTTATTGATCGGAGAACCGATCAGTTGCGAGAGTCTATCATAGAGTTCTGGGGCAACTACATTGGCAAGATAGGTGCTACTATAACCGTTTTCTTGGGCAATTTCTTGATAGGTTTTTTTCTGCCAAAGTCCTCGCAATAATAATTGTTCTGTGTCATTGAGACAGCGATTCTCAAGCTCGATCAGTTGCCGATTAAGAATCTCTTGGATTTCCTCGAATTTCATTATTTTTGTCTAAGGTAAGAAGATTTGAGGGAATAGATTATTTGATTTTCCAGTTCTGTTGCAGCCAAAAGTCTTGAATCTTGACATAACAGCACCGATTCAAACTAGAATTGGTATTTTTGACAGACAAGCTGGCGAAAACCAGTAACCGACAAAATTGTGCGACGGCAACACCGAGAGGGATTAATTTCCCCCCTTGCTAGGAAATTATAGCATTTCTTGTCAAGGTCAATTACACGGCAGCAATTATCTCTTGATAATTTCTATCAAAACCCCTAAGTCTTCAGGGGAGCATCTCACTCGATACATCTCACATTTGCTCCCAATACGGACAATCAGCAATTATCAGTGACTTTTAAATTATTACAGATATATCATACTAAATCTGGTTATTAAAAACTGATTATTTATTCTCCCTTTTGCATGAGTGCCTCTTGCATGAGTGCCTATCCTGATATGTAGCATATACTCAACGGATTTAGTATCAGCAGCTGCCTGTAAGCATCCCACCGAAAAACTAATGCGCTCCGGGGTTTGGGGGGTTCTACCCCCCAAAGGCTTGCATTGAGTGATAAAACCGGAAGTAATGACCAATTTTAGAAGATAGTTTACCTTAATGAGATGCACCCGTCAGAATCAGGTATCAGAAAAAACAAAACAATTAATTGATCGGCTATTGTTAGAGCGAATTTCTTGACGAGGTATTGCCAGAGTAACAGGATTAAGCTGGTCGTGGTTACAGAACCATCTAAATATTAAATTTAGTGAGTTTCCCCGTCAGGTAAACGTTTACATCAAGCCAAAAGGAAAATTAACTAAAGAATGTGAGGAACTCTGGTATGATTGTTTTCTCCAAGAATAATAAGAGAAATTGTCGGTTGTTATGTGGGAGATAGGGGTCGTGCGTCGGCGCAGAAACTTTGGGAAGGCCTACCTGATGTTTACCGACAATGTGCAGTAGGTTATACAGACTTTTGGGTGTCCTATTAAGAAGGTTGTTTCTAGTGGCGTTGCTGATCTAAGATACAAATCCTCTTTTCTGGGATTTTTCAAGTTGGCATCCACACCTCGATTCAGCCATGCCTAGTATGTTTTTTGACTGCTATTTTTCAATTTTATTGGTGAGAGTTCCCACTACATCAATACCGAGGGTTTGATGGACACTGGCGAGGAATTGATTGACGATTTCGGGATAGACTTTGATCAGGGCAGCCAGGGATTTCCCATCACCATTATCAACGATATTAACTCGATCGAGGTGTAGGCGTTTAGGGATTTTAATCGCCTCCTCTAGGATAGTTTCTAACTGTTGAATCAAGAAAATTGCTTCTGCTTCGCTGCCGGTGTTTTGCCAGACTTCTGCAAATAATTCGTTAACCAAGGCTTCAGCTTTGGCATTTTCTTCAAAAATTGCCGCTTGTCCTCTAGCGCGGAAAGTTTCGGCTTCCTGCTGCGCTTCTGCGGGTAAAACTTCATCTGCTTGGAGACGTAATCTTTCTAATTCTGCCCTGACCTGTTGCAATTTTTCTTCAACTATAGCACGTTTTTCCTTAGCGGCGGCGATAGTTATTTCTTCTTCCGATTTTGCCTGTTGTTCCAGTTTTGCCTTTAACTTTCTCAACTCGTTTTCTTGCTCTAAAATGATAATTTGATCGCGGGTTTTAGCTACGGTTGCCTGTTCCTCACATTCCGCAACTATTTGTTCAGCTTCATTGAGTGCATTTGATTCAGCAATTTCAGCATCACGCATGACTAAAGAGATTCTTTCCCGTCCGAGGGAGTTAAGATAATCCACGTCATCGGCAACATTTTGAATTTTGAGAGTATCAATTTCTAAACCGAGTTTAAACAGGTCTTGACTGACGTTACTGGTAATACTTTCGGCAAATTTTAGGCGATCTTCGTTCACTTGTTCGGGGGTCATTGTTGCAACTACACCCCGCAAGTTTCCTTCTAAAGTTTCTTTAGCTACGCGAATAATTTCTTCTCGATCTCGGTCTAAAAAACGTTCGATCGCATTGCCGACTATTTCAGGTTTAGAACTAACTTTTACGTTAGCAATTGCCACTATATTCAGGGGAATATTGCCCTTAGAATAGGCATTTTTAATCTCAATTCTGATCGGGGTTGTGGTGACATCCATGCGTTTAACGGTTTCTAAAATTGGAATACGAATCGCCCGCCCCCCCGATACCACTCGATAACCGGCATCTTGTCTATCTTTTGATTTGCGTTTCATCCCACTCAGGATCACTACTTCATTGGGTTTACAAATACACAAAAAAGAATTGATAAACCAAATCGCACCAATCCCAAAAAATATCAATAAAGCAATGGGAACACTATTTGACAATAAATTGCCAGCACTGTTGTTATTATTGTTGTCGTATTGATTGGGATTGATTTGGATGAGATAGGACTTATTTTGACTATTCATAGTTAGTTACCCTTTGGTCTAGAAGAAATTAAAAATCGCCTCTGATATACTTTTCCGCAATGACTAAAACTTTATTGTCCTGGAAATTGAGAATAAATGCTTGATCACCGACATTAAATTGTTCTTCCCCTTCCGTTATCGCGACTATATCGATTAGACTATCTCCGACATTAACTCGTACTTTCCCCTTGCTATTTTTATCGAAGGGGATTTGAACAACTCCGATTAAACCGATGAGAGAGTGATAATCGACGATACTATTTACCTGTTGGTTGCAGCGTCTCAACTTGACTAAAATTAGGAGTAGAATGGCCAAACCAATACCTACCCCTAAAGAAATTACAACGATTGTGAGCAGTTGATCATTCATAGTTGAGTTATTTACCGTTATGGTTGCCCCCAATCTAATTACTGTTAACTAATTCGAGACTTCGGCCATTTCAATCACGCGATCAGCATTATCTTTGACCAAAAAATTTAAAGGTTTATTGCGACGAACTTTATACTTTAAGCGTCGTGATTCCACCCGCATCAGAATTTGTTCTAAACAATCGTGATCAAAACAAACGTGACGATGACGATCCTTATAACCCGCGGTTGCCCCAGCAACGATGTGCAGTTGGGTATTTTTCTTCAACTGATACCATAAACCCTGGGGTTGATCTCCCAAAGAAGGGTTGGCAGTAGTCACAGCCGGATTACTAGAGATATAAAATGGGTCAATCATATTATTGCCCATCGTCTGCTCATAATTGTAATAGTAATGGAGGGGAACATCGGCCGTGGGTAAATTTAAAAGTCCTTCATAAAATTGTCGGGCTGTCTCCAAATCTGTCACCATGATTGTATGAACTTTTGGGGCGCTAGTTAGAAACATCCACATGGCTAAAGCATAAGCGGCCAGAAGCATAACCATAATCCCCTGGGTGGACAGGAGAGTATCAAGGGGTAGGAAAGCGCCGAAGAAAAGATGATTTATCAACACTGATGTGATCCTATTGCCTAAGAATTTCTATCATTCCCTAATTATAATCACGACGCTGAAACTTAAGTGAACGGGGTGGGGAGTGACTAAGTTCTGTACATTTGTATTAAAATGCTCCCTCCCCAGTTTAAATGCAGTACAATTTACCTCAAATTCTTCTATGGGATGAATAAATGATGAGATGATGACATTGCGGACGGAAATATGAGGAATGAGCAGAGATGAAAGCGTATAGTGGAAGCAGAGCCATCCCTAGAAAGTGAGCTAGTGTTATGAATTCTTTTGCACTTCCTGTCTTTCTGCAATCAGGTTTAACCCTACGGGCATTTTTAGTGCTGGTTATCCTGATGGCTTAAATCTTAATCCGTCCGTGACTTCGATCGAGTAGGGGACGATCGATAACTCAGACTAGATTTTTATAGACGGTTAACAGCTGTTCGGCGATCGCCGACCAACTATATTGATTTAAGACTAAATTCTTGGCATTTTTCCCTCTTTGTTGGCGAATTTCAGGATTAGTGATAGCCGTTGCCAAAGTATTAGTTAAATCCTCAAGCTGACAAGCTGTCACCCATCCTGCGGCCGCTGCTGCTACCGCAGGATGCAGATCCACCCGGTCCGAGATCACCACAGGAATTCCAGCAGCCATAGCTTCTGCAACCGCGATGCCAAAATTTTCATAGTAGGAAGGTAAAACAAATAAATCGGCCTTGGCGAGGAGGCTATTTTTGACTTCTCCGGTCACAAATCCGGTAATTGTCGTATTTTTGCCCAATATTGACCGCTCGATCTGATTTTTAATCCGATTTTCGTAGTCTCGATCCTGGGGATTGCCTCCTGCTAAGACAAAATGAAAATCTAGGCCTTTTTCTAACAACCTTTCTAAACTGGGCAGCAATAAATCTAGCCCTTTTTTCGGATCAAGACGGGACATATAGAGGATGATCGGTTTATTTTCGGGAAGCTCAAAACCCTTTACTGGTAAAGCTTGTGGGTTAAAAAAATCTACCCCTAGGGGGATGACAATATCCTTAGTTTTTATATTAAATCTTTCGGCAGTTTGACACTCCTGCTGACTGGTAAAATGAACTGCTGCCGCCGCCGCTAAATTGGGTTTTTCCAGAAAATTGGCATATATTTGTTTAAGTTGCCGTTTTTTTTGCAAATCTGCCGGATCGAGGGTGCCTAGGGGACGGAGAATATAGGGCAGTTGATGATAACGAGCGATCGAAGCCGATATACTGCTCACTGGCGAGAATAAAGCATGAATATGGGCGATATCATAATCTTTTGCCCTATTAGCCAACCAAGTAAACAGATCAAGGGAAAATTTATAGCGCCGAAAGGGAGAACAGGGAAAATAATAGATTTGATAGCCATTTTGACTAACAGGGACTCCTAAAGGCACATCTAGGGGTGCTTGTCCCGTGTCACCATTGGAATCGGTGGTGATAATAGTCACATCTTGGCCCAGTTGGGCCAAGGCTGCTGACAAACCGAGTACCATTTGACTAGGGCCACCGTAAACAAGGGAAATCGAAGGAACAATCTGAAGAATTTTCATCTCTTTGGTGCAAAGGTCAAGACTTGTTAAGATCGATCAAGCCGTTCGCTCAAATTTACCACTTCTGTGGCTCTCATTTATGGTAATCGACTTTCTGCCCTTCACTATCAATATTTCTCCGGCCTTTATTGCTGGTAGCTGTCTCTGGTCTTTAGCATTATATTTGGGGTTAGCTGGGGTACGAAATTGGTTTATAGAAATTTTCTATCGCTGGTTTAATTTTGCCGAGCGTTTCCTCTATACTTCCCTAGAGGAGTTTGAAAAAACTCGCGTCGCCAGAGAATCCCAAAATGCTTTTTATGCCTCTATCTTTAGTATTATTCCCTTTCTCATTCTCGGCGGTTTCTCCGATTGGTTAATTGAGATTAGTTTAGGAAAAAGTTGGCCGATTAGTGTCGGTATTCTCGCTTGTGTTGCCTCTGGTGTCTATGAATTAGGACGGCAGGATGGCAGCGGCAATCAGTAAATTAAGCTGTTAACCATCTCAATTATTACTTAGGACTGCACGGGAGTGGCAAGTGAGTCGATTTTAACCCCTGACTAGCGCTCAATCTTTTCCTTCCAGACGATTTTTATGTTTATTAAGAGTCTTTTGTAGTAAATTCAAAACCTCATTGGCAATCTCAATAACTTGATGAGTTCCAAAACCTGCCTGAGTTAATTCTTTAAAAAAAGCCTTAGCGACAATTTTGGCTAATTTCGGAGGATAAGGATGGACAGCGATCGAATGTTCGGACTGAATTTCTGCTATTTCTCTAGTCACTGCCATAGTCACAAAACGAGATTTTAATATCCCTTGCAAATGAAAAATTTGCAGGGATTGGGCAGCCTGTTGAGCGAATAACTGCAAGATTTCTAAATCTAATGGTTCAAAATGTTTTTTATCTAGGGGAAAACTGAGATTAATTACTCCAATTACCTGCTCGTTTAGGATAATCGGTACGGAGATAAAACTATTATTATTTGCTCTTTTGGGATAACGGGCTGCACTGGCAAATGGCGATCGAGTGATATCTTTAATTAGTAAAGGTTTTCCTGTCGCCGCTACAGTGTCGGCAATACCTTGATCAAGTTTAATTATTTCTTGTTCGGCTAAAGGTGATAGATCATCGTAATGGGCAAAAACTTCTAGATAATCGGTAATTTCCCCTTTTAATTCCTGTGGAGAGCTTAACATAATTGAACAGTGCCTCGCTCGCAATTGATGAGCGCTTGTACTAGCTATTTTGCGAAAAATATCTTCGAGATTTTCCTCAACATTCAAGACAAGAGCCAGAGCCGTTAATTGGGGGTTAAAATTATCCATGTATTCAATCATTTATTCAGTCTGAGTTTAGGCTTTCAGGGTGAGGGTGACATTCCCCATCTCCCTGTTTGTCTGAGTCTATAGCGTGCCATAGCATCTGATCGAGGGGCTTTTTTACTCGCTAACTGATCTATTGTAGATGTAGGCAAAACTTCTGTGTGTCTCTTGTTTTTTGTCTTCCCTCTAGATGAACGTAGGTTGGGTTGAAGCATGAAACCCAACGCCCGCTAATGTTACGCTATCGCTAACCCATCCTACAAATAATTGTGCTTCCCTACTTAGCATCTGATCGAGGGGCTTTTTTACTCACTAACTGATCTATTGTAGATGTAGCCAAAACTTCTGTGTCTCTCTTGTGTTTTGTCTTCCCTCTAGCTACTCTGATCTAGTAGGTCAAAGGAGTTTAACCTGACTGGAGTGAAAGATGGTGCGTTTTCTCTGGGCAATTTTGGCCGGTGTGGGGATGGGGTTAACAGTAGCGCCGGTTTCTTGGTGGTTACTCGCTTGGATTTCTCTCGTCCCCCTGTGGATTATTGTGAGATTAGCGGAAAAATCCCTAAAAAAACAGCTTTTATACGGTTTTGGCTGGGGTTTTGCCTACCATGGCCTCGCTTTATTCTGGATCACGGGAATTCACCCGATGACGTGGATGGGTGTCCCCTGGTTAGCTAGTTTGTTAATTGCCCTGTTTTGTTGGTTGTTTATCACTTTTTGGGGAACGGCGATCGTGCTAACTTGGACGTTAGTTATGTTTTATGTCAACAAAAGTGTTAATCAGTCATCTTTTAGGGATGCCCTCCTACGGGTTTTCATCGGCACTGCCCTCTGGTGTGGGTTAGAATCTCTCTGGAGTCAATCCCCTCTCTGGTGGACTACCCTTGCTTATAGCCAAAGTCCCCATAATTTATTGATTCTGCAATTGGGCAAATTATCGGGTTTTACGACGGTAACGGCGGCAATTGTGGCAGTTAATGGTTTAATCGTCGAAAGCTTGCTCCTAATCCGTCAATCGCGGCAAAATCTCGCTTTTCTCTCTTTACCCCTCCTCATTTGTTTGAGCCTCCATCTCTGGGGATGGGACACATACCATAAACCGATCGAAAAGTCAAGGGATTTAGGGATAAAAATTGGCGTAATTCAGGGCAATATTCCCAACACGATTAAACTTTCGCCCCTAGGATTTCAAAAGGCACTCGAAGGTTACACCTCTGGTTATCAAATTCTCGCCGATCAGGGAGTAGATGCCGTCTTAACCCCTGAAACCGCCTTACCCTACTATTGGGAGAACTTAGTCAATAATAGCTCGATTTATTCGGCAATTTTAGCCAAAAAAACGCCGATCTGGTTAGGTGCATTTGGCAAGCTGGACAAGGGTTATAACAATAGTCTGTTGACCATTGATGGCGAGGGACAGGTGATTAGTCAGTATGATAAAGTAATTCTCGTGCCTTTAGGCGAATACGTTCCTTTTCAGGAAATTTTGGGCGGAATTGTTAATCGCCTTTCTCCCTTGCAAGCGCACTTAATCCCGGGAGATCCGGATCAAATTATTGACAGTCCTTTCGGTAAAACCATTGTGGGCATTTGTTACGAGTCGGCTTTTTCCGAACATTTTCGCCGTCAAACTGCTAGGGGAGGCGAATTTATTATTACTGCTTCTAATAACGCCCATTATAGCCACGCCATGCCCGCTCAACACCATGCTCAGGATACCATGCGGGCGATCGAAACCGATCGATGGATGGCCCGGGCCACCAATACAGGTTATTCTGCTTTTGTCGATCCCCACGGTAATCACCTTTGGCTATCAGATCTGGATAGATATCAAATTCATAGCGAAACAATTTATCGACGGGATACGAGGACTTTATATGTGCGCTGGGGAGATTGGTTAACTAAAGTTTTAATTATTACTGCCGGACTAGCTTGGCTCTGGAGAGCTTGGGATTAAGGTGACAGTGCTATACTTTTTCGTGAATAAACTGTATAAATAACCTAAGTTTTTGCTGCAATGAAAGAGCAATTTGTCAAGTGGTTGAATAGAATCTTAATATTTGATGTGTTTTTAGTGATAGCGGGTTTTCTCTGGTTTGCCGTGGCTGTTATCGGTGAATCCACGGGAATTCCCCTAGGATTTAAACTTTTTCAGCGTCTTTGGCTGCCCCTATTCAATCCTGCTATTAGTATTTTAATTTCCTGGGGACAGGGTGTGGGGTGTGGGGTGTGGGGTGTAGGGTTTTATCGATTTTCAGGTGGTCAACTACCTAATTTTCAGGGAAAAAGTACCTGAATTTTACCCCCGATCACCCCAAAGGTCAGCACTTTTTGAGGGGAAAAAAGTCTAAAAGCCTTATCCAACAAGGTTTTTAGATTGATTCAGCAAACCCTAAATAGGGTTTGCTGAATTCAGTTATCAGTTATCAGTTATCAGTTCACTTCCCCAATTCATAATTCATAATTCATAATTCGGCTCTTCTCGACTTTGTGTGATAATTTTTGCTTATGGAATCGTGAAATGCTTATCGGGCAAGACTTTTAGGGCTATTTTGCGGATATTCTATCAGTATAGACCTCGTTTCCACACATAAACCAGAAGAGCCATAATTCCCCCTCTCCTATAGCTTTTAAAGTCGTCTTTGCCAAGCAACAACTAATTTAATTTCCTCATAACTATAATTATCTCCCAGATTTTCTTTGAGAGTTTTCAGGGATTGATCACCCACTTTTTTGATCGCTAAACGAATATATTCCTGTTTATTTTTAGAGACTAACTGATTAATATCAATTTCGTAACCAGCTTCCAGCAATTTAGCTAAATGTTCATAGATGGTTGAGACTTTTAAGCTTCTTTTACGAGCGATTTCTTCCACATTCAAACCGTCTTGATAGTATTGGAGAGTGAGGAATTGAGTAGAGGGAAGACTATCCTGACAAAAATCATTAATTGCCGCTATAAATATATCCCCATACTGTTGAACTTTGCTTTGTACTACTCCAGAAATTTGACGAAACTGCTCTAAACTACGGGGTTTTGATTGGGCCATCAAACGCAGACTAGAATCATGGAAAATAACGTAGGGAGGAACCCCTTGACTATCGGCAATTTTTTTCCGCAGTTGCCGCAAGCGATCAAATAATAAATCACTTTCCATCGTATTGGGATTGTCGTCTCCCAAGATTGGACCGTTAGCTTTTTGGGGGACGGCAATAAACACGGAACGTTGTTTCCGCATCACTTCCCAACTGTGTTGATTAAGTTTCAAGATTCTAAAATTGTCTTCTGTTTCTACCAGTAGATTTTGCTGGACAAGGGAACGACTTAAACGTTTCCACTCCCCGAGAGTTTTATCTTTACCGATGCCATAAGTAGATAATAAATGATGTTGATATTGGGTGATTCTTTCACCTTTTCCTCCCCTCAGCACGTTGATTATGTGCATCATACCGAATTTCTGTCCCGTCCGGGCCACACAGGATAAAAATTTTTGTGCCTCGATTGTCCAATCCTCAGAATTGTTACCATGGCGACAGTTATCACAGTTACCACAGTTACCCGCAAAACTTTCTCCAAAGTAACCTAGTACGCTCGATCTTCTACATTCAGTCCCTTCGGCATAATCTAACACCTGTCGCAATTGTTGACGAGCTTTCTGTTGTTCATTTTGCTCGGTTTTTTGGTTAATAAAATACTCAATTTTTCTGGCATCGGCAAAGCTAAAAAAGAGGGTACATTTAGCTGGTTCTCCGTCCCTACCGGCGCGGCCAGATTCTTGATAATATCCCTCTAAATTGCGGGGTAAATCATAATGAACGACAAAGCGCACATCGGGTTTATTAATCCCCATACCGAAGGCAATTGTCGCCACCATAATCTGCACATCATCCCGAATAAAACGGGTTTGATTTTCGCTTCTTTCTTGATCGTTCATACCTGCGTGATAGGGTAGGGCATTAATACCATCTTTTTGTAACTGTTGGGTAACTTGATCGACGGTTTTACGGCTGATACAATAAACAATGCCAGACCCTTTTTGTCCTTTAATATATTGATACAATTGCTGATAAGATTTACTGGTTTTAGATCGAACTTCATAATAAAGATTAGGACGATTAAAACTAGCAATATGAATGGAAGTATCTCGCAATCCTAATTGTTGAATAATATCTTCCCTAACCTGTTGGGTAGCGGTGGCAGTTAAAGCCAGAATTGGTGCAGAGGGAAAGCGTTGACGGACTTGTTTAATTTGTCGATATTCAGGGCGAAAATCATGACCCCAATCGGAGACACAGTGAGCTTCATCTACCGCTAAACAGGCTAAACCGAGGTAATTATCAATAACAGCTAAAAAATCTAAAAAACTAGGCGATAATAATCTTTCTGGGGCAACATATAACAGTTTAATTTTTCCTTGCAGGATTAAAGATTCTCTGTCTCTGACTTGTTTCGCGTTTAAAGTGCTATTGAGAAATGTTGCCCCGATGCCATTATCAGCTAAAGCAGTTACCTGATCCTGCATTAAAGCAATTAGGGGAGAAACCACCACCGTCACCCCTTTTTTGATTAAAGCAGGTAGCTGAAAACAGAGAGATTTACCGCCTCCGGTAGGCATAATTACTAATAAATCCTGATTGTTTAAAGCAGCCTCAATTATTTGGCGTTGATTCGGTCGAAATTGATCGTAGCCAAAGTGATATTTTAAGGCTTTTTCTAAAGAGTCAATTGCAGCCATTGAGCAAGGGGAAAAAATATTTTTATAGTAGTTATTTTAAGGTTACAGACTCTCTGATTTTAGGGAACTCCGGAACGCCGGAATGGGTGACAGAGGGGGGGAGATTACCTATTGCCTCCTGACTCCTGAATCCTGACTCCTGACCTTAAGATTGTCTCACCTGATCGGGAACACCCACAAAGGAGAGATTGGCTAATTTTTTCAGATTTTGACAGCGCAATAACTCGTTAAAATTGAGACTCGATCGCCCCTCAATTTCAGCTATAGTCTCAATAGCCGATAATAAACCCTTAGCGGCCTCGGTTTCCGTGTAACCGCGTCTAACGGCCACTTTTAGGGCTGCTTCATCCGCGTCTAATTCCCGTTGGGGGCTGCGTTTTTCTCGCCAAATCCGGTTAATTGCCAAGGCAGTTAAACCCCCTGCTACTGCCATACCGACGGCATCGGTTTGCAGGGTTTCCACGGTTAAACCGATGATACCAGCTAGAGCAATTACTCGATCGAGATCGGGTTTAAACCATTTTACTGCCGTTAAAACAGAGACGGCCCTTAACAAGACTAGATCCCGTTGGGATCTTGATAATTGCCGCCAGAGGTCAAAATTAATTGGAATTGGTCTGACCCCTCTTTGCCAGGGTAGGGGAAAATTAGTTTCGATTACCTTGGTGCTTTCGGGTTTGCTGACAATGCGCGTCATCATCCGTCCCGAAGCAGGCATGAGGTCTAGTAAATGACTAATCTCGTTGTCTTGGTTCATCGATCGCCGGCCAGTGATAATCAGTGCTTATCATTCGTAGGAGTCTTGCTAGGCAAAGCTTTGAAGACTATGTTTCTGGAAAATTATCCCTATCCTTCTTCCTTCCACACAGAAACCAGAAGAGCCATATCTCTTTTCCGACAATTTTCTCAAAGTTGAGTTTTGTTAAGAGAGGAAAAACGCTGGGGTTTGCCGACGGAAGGGACAAGGGGGCAAAAATCGCTTCTCCCCACTTACTACTCTGCTATGCCTTTTAAACAGGATGTAGTATTTAATTTTACACGATTAGTTATCAGCTAACTAGGAGGATTTTTGTGCCAAGTAAAATCAAAAGTTGCCCCTTCACCTGCTGAGTATTCTACCCAGATACTTTCTCCTTGATTATCAATAATTTTTTTGACAATTGATAATATATGCCTGTATTTTCTGTTTGCTCTCGGTAATTTATCCGACATTCCGCGCATCTTCATATATTTTTATATATTTTTACATTCCCCAAGATGTTTTGACGAGAAACTGTCATTGTAGAAACTACTATTAAGAACTATTTTCAATAATTGATTTTTTCTGAGAAAACCAATTACAATTCTTCACCTTGATAAAAATCAATCATTGTAGCTATAATCCTGTTGTAAGCAATGTATTAGTAAAAATTATCAATGGAACATTAAGAGTGCGGAAAGTAGGCCTAAATTTGTCACTTTTGAAGTTAAGAACATTCCCCGCAATAATGGCCAGCAGGGGCTGGAGAAATAAGACGGGGAATGCCTGCTTGAGCTAGAGGTTCTGGAACAGCACGTTGGTGTTACTGAGGACGGGAGATCCCGTCAACGAGACGATCGCCAACGGACTGAAGGTTGATCCCGCAGAGCCATCGGCATCGTAGGAAAGCACGCCACCGCTGTAGGTGAGGTAACCGCCGGCAATTGCACCGGTGTAGGTTGTGGTTCCCAAAGCCCCGCTACCCAAGGACGTGAAGGCGCTGGCACCGGTTATATCGAACACGATGGTGTCGGTATTGCCGGCACTTGTACCGAAATCGGTAATCACATCCTGCTGGTCGTAGATGCTCAGGAACTGGAAGGTGTCGTTGTTGGCGCCAGTGGTTCCACCAGTGAGGGAATCGTTGCCGAACCCGCCGACGATGGTGTCATTACCGTTGCCGCCGACGATGGTGTCATTGCCGGAGCCGCCGTAGATCCGGTCATCGTTGTTATCTCCAAAGACGTTGCCATCATTGCCGCTGCCGCCGTAGATCAGATCGTTGTTGCTACCGCCACTGATGGTGTCATTGCCGTCGCCGCCATAAATCGTGTCATTGCCGTTGGCGCCGCTGAGGTTGTCATTAGCAGTTGATCCGGTGATGGTGTCCGCACCAGATGTGCCTGAGCCAATCACACTACTGCCTCCAGACGGACCATCATTCGGATCGGCGCCGCCGCCCGCGGTCATGGCGATGTTGGCCGAATTGGCAACACCCTGGTTGCCAGGGGTATCGAAATAGCCATTGGACACTGCCACCGTTCCTGTCGAATTCTGGAAGTTGGTGGCGATGAACGTGGCGGTGTAGCTGCTGCCGCTGCCGGCGAAGTTGCTCAACACCCCGTTGGTTAGGGTCACGTCGCTGGCGGTGAAACCGCTTACGGCTTCGCTGAACTGGAAATTGACCGTAGTGCTAAAGTTCTGGCCGGTGAGCGGTTGGCTGGCGAAGTTGATGCCCACTGTCGGATTGAGCGTATCAATCGTCACCGTATCCGTACCCGCTCCGCCATTGTTACTGGCAAGATCGGTGTAGCTATCGGCTGTCACGGACACCGAGCCAGTGGTTTCCACAGCA
>VYMB01000182.1_pt1 | contig 26816 bp, 24 predicted proteins | sample 5115321 | NCBI WGS metagenome assembly VYMB01 (sample SAMN12291794, study PRJNA351875) | freshwater metagenome | isolation source: freshwater lake | place: USA: Michigan, Wintergreen Lake | collected 2011-08-02 | reverse complement strand
ATGTTGGGGGCTTCGTTTTTGGGTCTGATTTGTTTTTGTTAATGATCAGACAGTACCTGATGAGCCTTTCTTTGTCAACTCTTGAGGTTGATGCGTTTCATTTTTGAATTGGCGCTTAAAAAAAACGAACTTAAACCTTGGCTCCATGAATGTTGGGAAATTGCCTGACAGGGGGACAAGAGCTCTGAAAATCTTGTGTAGCCCAAGATACAGATACAGACTCCCAAAAAAGATCAGTCATATATAGTAAATAAGAACTATACAAAGAAAATGATAAGTGAACTATACCAGAAAGTCTTAGAGAATGAACTGGGGCGAGCCAGATATCTACTGTTGTTAATGATAGTTGGAACCTTGCAAATACTAAAGCAAGCCAAGTTAGAGATATTAGCAGAAGCACTACCAATACCAATCCTGTTTGAGAGTCGGAGAAAAAAACTAAAAAGATTTTAAAAACTCGAAATTCTGAATATTGAAAAAATCTGGTAATTAATATCTTGATGGTGAGTCTAATTTATGACAAGAGAGCCATCCCAATCTATGGGGAGATATTAGATAAAAAAGGAAGTAGTAATCTCGAAGAACAGCAGCGAGTATTGGGGAAAATATTGACCGTGCTATCAGGTCATAAAATACTGGTGTTAGGAGATAGAAAATTTTGCTCGGTCAGTTTTGTAAAGTGGCTTCAGAAGCAGAGTTTATACTTTTGTTTAAGACAAAAACAAAGCACAAATGTGAAGACAAAAGAAGGAATTTATCAAGAAATGAGAGAGTTAGGTTTAAGCCGAGGAACTAAACTATTTTTGAAGGATGTAAATATTACAAAAGAGCAGGGATTTGGACAGTTTAACTTAGCTGGTAAGTGGAAAAAAACCTCTGGGGGTTTTAAAACAAAAGAACCTTGGTATATTCTGACTAAATTTGGAGATTTAGAGACGGCAATAATTGCCGATCAAAAAAGATTTGATATTGAGGAGATGTTCCGAGATTTTAAGTCGGGAGGCTATAGCTTAGAAGGTTCTCAATTAGCACCGCAATACCTATCAAAGCTGATAATGGGAGCATCCCAATTATGTAATGAGTATAAATGCTCAGAAAGGTAAGAAGGCTTTTGTAGTAACGATTCTGGTTCCAATCACACAATTTAGAGAACCCTTGAAAATCTATGAACTCCCGAAAAGGCCCGCCATATAAGTATTTCGCATCTAAGTACAATTGCTTATTGCAAAAGTGGGATGCTCCCCTATCCATAAAGGGTGTCTTTTTCCTTTATCTGTTTCAGTTTTTCTATTAAGCTCAATATATATTTAAAAAGTTGGCGGTCACTTCTCATTTTACCAAGACAGTGATCGCTTTTACTTTTGATATTCTGATGGGAGAATGAAACAACCCTAGGGGGCAGGGGGGCCGATGTCGGGGGGCCGATGTCGGGAGGGCAGGGGGGGTGAGGGCGATTAACCATCTCTGCCATTACTTATGAAAAATGGTATAACCGCTCAACAACCCCAAGAGAGCCGAAAAAAAGCGAACTTCTCTAGGGAGAAATTCGCCTTAATTTCCAGAAATTCTGAACTTATTAATTAGGCACGAGCTTCGAGACGACCATAGAAAATGCCGCGAATTTTCACTTCTTCAGCATCTTTTGCGCCTAAATCGGTGTCGGAAGGCTGTTCACTTTCAAAAACACCAGCAAACTCGCCAGTAGAAGCGTCAACTTTAGTCACCTGTAAAGACATAGTACCTTTACCCAGTTCCGTCGCTTTGACGTTAGCACGCTGGAAATCTTGACTATCAGCACTAGCGGGTAAAGCGACAGCGTTATCATAACCCGTCACCACACCCCGACCTTTGGGATCTAAGAAACCAGCGCCACGATAGGAAGGAACTTTAAATTCGCCTTCAAAATCCGTGGAACTGTTGATAGAGCTAAATCCAGCTTCGGTTTTGCCAGTGAAACCTTTAATGGTAAAGAAGAGGGGAACTCTTTCACCTCCGGGTAATTGTACGGTAATGGGTTGGAAATCAATACCGTCTTCTTCCTTGAGGGTTAAAACACCGTCTTCACCTACGGTTAAGGTCGCTGTCATCTGTTCTAAACTGGTGGTATCTCTGGTTAAGAGTTTACCCGGTATAAAGGTGGCCGCTTCCCGCTTATTAATGGGTTCACCCTTGACAAAATATTCTTGGGGTTCCAAACATAAATCTGTCACCACATAACTTTCGCCGCTTTCTAAGGGGAGAGTCCCCCGGGTAAACTCGGAAATCTGCGGACATTTGTTAGCTAATCCAGTGTTTAAAATTTCATCATAGGTTAGCTCGTTTCTATTCAGGACGGCACTAGGCGCGTCGCTACAAGCTGTCAACACCCCTAAGCACAAGGCTAAAAAGGCAACTAACAAGGCACGAAATCTCATCTATGTCAACCTCTCTTTGTCAATCTTTACAATTACTACCCTTGATCCATAGCCTGATGAATTATGCGCCAATTCACCGAAACTCAGTTTATCAAAGATCAGTGACCATTGAGAAGATGGGAGACAGGGGGCAAGAGGCAAAAGGCACTCTTGCAAAAGGCACTCTTGCAAAAGGCACTCTTGCAATAGGCACTCTTGCAATAGGCACTCTTGCAATAGGCACTCTTGCAATAGGCAGCTTTGTTCTCCCCACACCCCACACCCTACACCCCACACCCTACACCCCACACCCCACACCCCACTTCCCCACACCCTCTTTCAAGTCAGGAGGCTCTAAGTAACTGATAGCTGATGACTGATATGATTGGTGTGACTGTTTTCAGATGCAGAAATTTCGATGAATAGCCGATTGCCTGGAGATAATAGCCAATTAGATAGCCAACTACATTCCCTTGTAACGACGGTGACAGCGATCGCCGAAGAACAGCAGGGAGATTGTAACGGTTTGTTAATGTTGCTGCGAACTTTAGAAAATTTACATCGGCAAATTCGCGAGCAGATGTTCGAGCCATCTTTACCCAATACCCGTAAGGACTTATACGGATTACTCCGGGATATCGAGGAAACCGGGGGATGGCCCTATATAGAACGGATGAAGTTACAAATGTTAATGGAAAAATTATTAGTCAGTGAAGTCGGCGCGATCGATCCGGCGGCAAAAACCGATGATCGGGAAAAATGAGTTTCCAGAGGGTACGGAGCGGGTTACAGTATTGGGAAAATGGATATTTAGGGGTAAATCATGACCACCGCGAACCCGATTAAATTTGGAACCGATGGCTGGCGCGGGATTATCGCCGCCGATTTTACTTTCGATCGAGTCGCTCTGCTCGCTCCCTTGGCGGCTCAGGTTTTAGCGGATAATTATGGTCAGATCACCGGTTCGCGGACAATTATCGTCGGCTATGATCGGCGGTTTATGGCGGAGGATTTTGCTCAAACTGCGGCGGAATCGCTTCAAAAAGCTGGTTTTGACGTGCTTCTCTCCCAATCCTACGCTCCCACTCCCGCTTTTAGTTGGGCAGCTCGCTCAGAAAATGCTCTCGGTGCGATCGTGTTAACCGCCAGTCATAACCCGGCTAAATATCTCGGTTTGAAGGTTAAAGGTTATTTTGGTGGTTCTGTCTCGCCAGAAATCACCCAACAAATTGAAGCTTTATTGTCTAATCCGCCGCAGTTTAACGCCAATGCAGGTAAATTAAGCACTTTTGAGCCATGGTCAAGTTATTGTCAGGGTTTACGCCAAAAAGTTAACATTGCCGCTATTGCCAACGCGATCGAATCGGGACAACTAAAAGTTTATTCCGATGTCATGCACGGTGCGGCGGCTACCGGTTTAGAGCGTCTTTTGGGGGTGGGGATCACGGAATTACGCAGCAATCGCGATCCTTTGTTCGGTGGCGGCTCTCCGGAACCTTTACCGAGAAATTTGAGGGAAATCATCGATAAACTGGCTCAGAGCGCAAATTTAGCCCCTTTGCGAGTAGGTTTGGTCTTCGATGGCGATAGCGATCGAGTGGCGGCGATCGATGGTCGGGGGAATTTTTTAAGCACCCAAAATCTCATCCCGATTCTAATCGAGCATTTAGCCGGCAAAAAGGGAATGAGAGGGGAAATTGTGAAAACGGTGAGCGGTTCCGATTTAATCCCCAAATTAGCCAGTTTATACGGTTTATCGGTCTTTGAAACCCCGATCGGTTATAAGTATATCGCCGATCGAATGTTGACCACTCCTGTGTTAATTGGTGGGGAAGAGTCGGGAGGTGTCGGTTATGGTACTCACATTCCCGAACGGGATGCTTTACTATCAGCTTTATACGTTTTGGAAGCGGTGGTAGAATCGGGCCAAGATTTAAGCGATCTTTACGCCCAATTACAGGATAAAACCGGGTTTCATTCTGACTATGATCGCATTGATTTACCCTTAGTTAATATGGAAGCTCGCAATCGGTTAATTACTGCTTTGGATAAGGAACCCTTAAGGGAAATTGCCGGTAAACAAGTGACTGATTGTAATACTATGGACGGTTATAAGTTCCGTTTAGAAGATGGCAGTTGGTTGTTAATTCGCTTTAGTGGCACAGAACCGGTTTTGCGTCTCTACTGTGAATCTTCAACCCTCGATCGAGTTCAGGAAATTCTCGCCTGGGCAAAATCTTGGGCTACCTAATATAAAACGGGTTTCTTGAAGAAACCCGTTTTCTGGACTGGTCAAGAGAAAGTTGCTCAAATTCCCGAAGAATGGGGCAATAATATATAGGAAGTAACAATAAAAGAGACTTTTGAGAATGAATTTACCTTAAAACTCCACAGAAATTATCTTCTTTTGAGCTGCCTTTTTCTTTTACTTGGGGATTTTACCTAAATCTGCAAAATAGAGTATAATTCAATCTATATTAACTATTATCGAAGCCATCATGACAACTAAATCAGAACTCTATCAACAAGATTTTCACTTATGGCTGATAACAACAATAGGTCAGTTGGAACAAGGAGATTTTCAGGCATTAGATGTATCTCATTTGGTTGAGGAGTTGAAAGAATTGGGTAAATCAGATAAAAATGCCTTGGAAGGAAATTTAATGATTTTGCTGGCTCATTTACTGAAATTAAAAGTACAATCCTCCGCCCCTGAAAGCAGGAAATCTAGCTGGTATAGCTCCATTGTCGAACACAGGGAACGAGTTATCGCCTTACTAGAAAACACCCCTTCTTTGAAATCTCATGTAGCAATCGCCATCGATAAAACCTATCCTAAAGGTCGTAAAATTGCCATCAAGGAAAGTAAATTGGCTGACTTTGGAATTGCGATTCCTCCAGAGGAAGTCTATCCCCTAGACTGCCCTTTTTCCTTAGAACAAATTCTTGACGAAGATTTCTATGCCTGATAAGTAGGTAGGTGTTAAAAGTTATCAGACACCCCCCTTATTAAGGAGGGATTAAGGTGGGATCGGCACCCCCCTTATCAAGGGGGGCAGGGGGGATCAGAGGCAAAATCTATCTTCAATTTAATTATGACTACTTACTTAATTCATAAGTAGTCGTGCAAAATTAATTTCTTGGTTAGGATAGGCAAGAGGCAACGGTAAAGGGATTGGGGGAGATTGAGCTAATTTAAGGGTAGGTGGTTAAAATGCGTCTTAGCATAGCCTACAAGCTTTTTTGCCCAACCCTAGTTAATCAGCCTTTAAAAAATAAGTAAAAATTATAAATTTAAGATAAAAAATTAAAATATTTAAATACTTTAGGCGATTAGTTAAATGTAACAAGTAAGTTACAAGGAGAGTGTTTTTCCCGAATTTGCCAAAATTTGGCTGTAAATCGGGGTTGCCTACATTTATTAATCTGGTATTATCATGGTATGCTGTGGGCTTAGTTTAAGCATTAAGTTTCAAATCAACGGAAAACCGAGACAATCAGGGGACTACATTGATCCTCTTGCCCAAAAAAAGCCCATAGGGATAACATTTTTTTTTGTTGCAATTTTTAAAGTTTTGTAAAGGCTATTGACTTAAAGCCAGAATTGTGTAATTCTCCCTGCTCCCTTCTCCCAACTCCGGCGGTCCCTAATCTCCTATGCTTTTTAAACAGGATTTAGTATGAGATAACCGCCGTAAGATGGGCTAAAAACTGGGACAATGTGGACATCGATCGAAAGACTAAGCTAAACTGGTAATGAGTATGTATTAGGGCGGAGGTCAACGGATACAACTATGGACAATGTGGAGGTAAAACAAAAACCGATCCGCTGTTTAGAAGATGCGATCGAAAGGTGTCAAACATTAGGAATGCGGGTTAGTCGTCAGCGTCGCTATATTTTAGAATTGCTATGGCAAGCGCAGGAACACCTATCAGCGCGAGAAATTTATGATCGTCTCAATCTGCAAGGAAAGAACATCGGTCATACCTCAGTGTACCAAAACCTAGAGGCCCTATCGGGTCAAGGCATTATTGAATGTGTGGAACGCTGGGACGGCAGACTCTACGGTAACATCAGCGACTCCCACAGTCACGTCAATTGTCTGGACAGCCAAGAAATTATCGATGTGCATATCCAACTTCCCCCAGAATTAATTAAACAGATCGAGGCATCGACGGGGGTAAAAATTACCGATTATCGCATCGATTTCTATGGCTATAAACAAAACAAATGAGCCAGATAACTGTATAATTGACCCTGTGAATAGTATCCGTTGACAGGCTGCAACTCTTGTGATCGATCGCCCTCTCACCTTAATTATCATCGATAATGACCCGATTTTCCGCTTGGGTCTGGTGCAGGCCTTGTCGCAGATAGAAAATATTAGTATCGTCACCGAAGGGGATTTAGAAACAATTTTCGCTTTGACTCTGAATCCGGCCCCCGAAATTATCCTTATCGATCCTCTCTTTGATTGGTCTTACTGTGAAATTCTCCACTCTCGCTATCCCGAAAGTAAAATTGTTTTATTAACCTTTCCTCTCGACTCCCGACAGCAACTAATCGCCAGAGAATTAGGCATCGCCGGTTATATTCCCAAAGGCACAAACCTAGAGCAATTTATCACTATTTTAGGACAAATTTCCCGGGATGAAACCCACGATGTTGCCCCTTCTCCTCTCACCATTGCTACCCGTCCAAGTTTAGCTCCTAGCCATTGGTTAATCACTGCCGGAAAAACGGGATTAAATCGCATCGAAAGTGAATTACATTTAATTGATCTCCACCTCAATCAACAGTCTTTATCCGGCTTTGATCGCTTTTATTGGCAGGGGAGAAAACGAGAACTTTTAGCAGCCCTATGGCTAGTGAGAAAACTAATTCCCCTCGAAGGGAGCTATTACAATTCAGCTTCAGTCACACCCCCGGTAATAATTAACAATATCGATCGAGAATTACCAATTTTAAGCCGCGAGCGTCCCCTCTGTGTTTCGGCGGTTTTTGAATCGACTTTAGCAGTTATTCGATCGCCTTTAATCAATAGAACCAAGATCAGTTTTGAAATTGATGTTTTACAGGATAATCGGCAACGGGAATTATTGTATTTAGTTCTCGATGAAATTCGCAAAAACGTCGATGAAATGAGATATTTAGAGATTAGTAGCGAGGAATTAACCAGTCGCTTAAATCTGATTATTTACGATATCTGGGAGAAAGTTACCCGTAAATTTTTAGAAATTAATGCCTCGGTTTATGAGGAAATTAGTAAAAGTAGGCTTAACGAAATTATTCTGGAAGAAAGAGAGGCAATTCAAACAGAAATCCTCAATAAAATTCCTTTTACTCTTGACTTATTTTCCTATTTGGTGTACGAAAATAGTTTAACTATTGACGGAGTAGAATACCGAGCTAATGCTCCTGAAACCATCGCCAGAGCCGAAATTCTGCTGCAAAATCTCATTCATAATCTTGCCAATGCAGTGACGGTAATTATTCTCAATAACTTCTCGGAATCGGAAAGAGTCAAACAAAAACTTTACCGTTCAGAATTTCTCATCGCCAGAAAATTAGCTAAAATCCGCAATGAACTATCTTGGAAATACCGACGGCAACAATATTGGCAAGAACCTAAAGATATCTTTGAAAGTCAATATCAATTATTTCACTATAGCGAGGGAGAAATCCGATCTCTAGCCATTTATTCCCCCCGACAGGAAGAATTAAATAGTTTAACAGGCATACCCTGGTTAGCTTCGATCGCCTTAGAATTAAGAGACTCTTTATCCCCTCGTTTACGCGCTTTTTTTCGGGTGGTGGGTAAGGGAGTAGTCTATATTCTTATCCAAGTTATCGGTAGGGGTATTGGTTTAGTAATTCGCGGGGTTTTACAGGGAGTCGGTAACACTTGGCAGGAAGTCAAAGGTAAAAAGGGATCATGAGAATTTACCTTGATAACGCCAATTCAGTTGGGCGAATCTAAAAAAAATCCTTAAGAATAGCGTAGGGTAATTGACAATCTAAGGGGCAGTGTATGTATGATTATCATGTAACCATTACATCTGAGTTGTGGGCATTCTTGCCCAGTGATTTTAGATTAAGCAAGGAGTACAGAGATGTTTCCCGATAGAAAGAACTGTCATCCTTTTCTCCGTCTGATTTGTCGATACCATAGTCGTTTATCTGGGGCTAGATATCGAGCAGGATATTACCTACATTGATGACGAAGGGGGAGTACCTCAGGGGTTAATTTTGTCCTAGTTTTGCTAGGGATTAAATGAGCGCTAAGTAAAGGATTTGATCGCCTTTTCATTAACAAAACTCAATCAAATATTTAAGGACATCATCAATCTATGGTTTTATACCGATGCAAAGATCCCTATGTCATCACCGTCAGAAATGAGGAGGGATCTTTTCTCTGGAATTTTAATAATTTTCCCTGTAGTTTTGTCGGAGACAGACAGGGTGAAGCCTATACAGGAACGATTCCTTTTGAGTTTAAACCCTACAATATTCCCCTAGTGTTTGCCAATGCGAGATTGTTTTCTGTTTTTGGCTTTGATGATCCAGCCTGGCGGGGAACTCCCTTAGATATTCATCTTTGTTTTGCAGCGGATCAAGGGATGCAGTCTATTACTTTGATTCCGAATAAAGCGGCGAATTTTGAGGTAATTGAAGACAGCGAATATTGTAACATTATTCGTCATGTCTATAACAGTAGTTCCTATTTTGAAATCTTTCTGGGTAGTACAGAAAAAGTAAAATATACAGATACTATTTGGCTGTCTATTATGAACGTCTATCCAGACTGACTGTTTACCCACTGCTTGAGGAAGTAGCCTCTCAAATCATTCTCAAAACAACCATTGCTAAATTTAGGAGACAATTCAATGAGTCCTAGCTACGATCAACAACAAATCATCTTCTGTCTTTCGATGTTTGCTAATATCAGTGACAGTAGTACCATAATCAGTGACTTAGCTAATCCCAGTGTCCAGGCAAAAATTGGTCAATGGACAGTGGTTTGGGGACCGGTAATTTACCAACCTTCCGGCAGTTCCACCTGGGGTAATATTATGTATGTAGCTAAAGGACAAAATTCGGCAACCAATAACCCCCAATATGTCGTGGCAATCGCCGCAACCAACCCCAAGTCTGTTTTTGACTGGTTACAGGAAGATTGTGATACCGGCAATATGGTTGTATGGTCAACACAATATCCAGAAAGAGGCAAAATTTCTGAAGGGACGAATGAAGGAATAACAATTTTGCAAAACATGAAAGATTCCTCGAATTTATCTCTCTTAGAATTTCTGACTAAGGAAATTCAAAGCCAACCCAATCAACCAATAGAAGTTATGACCACAGGTCACAGTTTAGGGGGTGCATTATCTCCAGTTATGGCGTTATGGCTTTACGAAAATCAAAAAACCTGGAATCCCACAGGTAAACAAGTCACTGTACAGACACAGTTTTCCGCCGGAGCAACTCCTGGAGATCAAAACTTTTCCGATTACTACGGAACCACACAGCCAGGTCTTAACCAATCTAGCCGAATCTGGAATAGTTTAGACATTGTTCCTCACGCCTGGAATATTCAACAACTCCAACAGATTCCATCTCTTTACAAACCCTGTAACATTCCTGAATCTTTAACCATTTCGGGAATAGTTGAGAAGCAAATTAACAAAGTCAAAAACTGTAACTATCAGCCTCTTAACCCCACAACTTTAGCCATGAAAGGCTCCTGTGGCGTGTTTTCTCAAACAGAAAGTACGGCAGTAAAACAGTTTCTTCAGGAGGCTTATTTTCAACACATTCAAGCTTATTTTAATCTGCTGGATATTGACTGGCCACTGACGGCCAATGTTGCTGATGCTCTAACTCTAACCGATCAAGAGTTAAATGCGATCCCCTCTCAATTAACCTAATTATTTCATCTCGCAATAGTCGGCAGTGGGAATCGGCACGACTCTAAATGGTGAGGACAGAGCTAAATACTTAAAGTATTAATCTCTAGCCTCTCAAGTTATTTCTTAACCTTTTTTCTACTTAGGAGAGTTTTCACTATGGTTACGTTTGCCGCTAAGACCCTAGACAATGTCAATGAAACAGTTGTCTCTTATGAGTTTAAGATTTCTAATAGTTCTACTCAGACAATTGCCTATGACTTCAGTTCCCTGAATGGTGCTGGGCTAAGTGTTCAATTTTCTGCGGGTCATTCTGGCTCATTATATCCAGGTCAAAACGTTACTGTCCCCTGTGAAATCAACGGTGGTGAGGCAGATGTTGCTAGTACCATGTTTCAAGCAGGAGCCGCACCGCTATTAACGTTGGGCGGACAACAAGTGCAATTCCGCTTCTGGACTCCTGGAAGTCAAACAACCAACCAATATATTAATATTTGCGGTACCAATGGTTTTTCCATTATGGAAGACACTGACTCGCAGAATAATGCCACTGGGAACGCTTTCAATATTGGTCTGGGGGGCGGCGGTGGCTCTTTAACCACCGAAAATATTTGTATTCAAGTTTTTAATGCGGGTACAAGTTATTAACGACAATTAACGTTCATTCAACAATTACAGCTTTTTCTTGCTGATAATTGCCGGTGGTCGTTCTGCTCTTTAAAGTGATGGTGATCGCTGTATCTTGTTCTTTCAAGGAATAGCGATTACCATGCCAAAACCTAGAGTAGTAAACTTGCTCAAACCAAAATTCACAGATGACTTTCTCAATCGTCTTATAGGTAGAAGGTCGTTGAGCAAAGCGATCACTTTTTGCTTAAATCCTAAAAGAATGATTATTACTTGAACAACTATTTGTTCAGCTAAAAACACTAACCTTGAATATTAATTATGATGTCTTCCAGTAATGCTCCTAATTTTTCTTTGCAAATCGTCAATGCTACCCCCTATGCGCTTAATTTGACGAGTTCTCCGACGGTTCAAATGACCTGGAATCCACCGCAACAAATTCCAGCAAATACAGCAAATACGATTAGCAATAATCCTTTTACTGCCGCTTTTTCAGCTAATTCGACTAATGAAAATACCGCTTCAGCAACTTATCAATTAGCTGGTATTGAAAACTTTCAGTTTACTATTACTGCTAAAGTATCAGGAATTGAAAATTTACCCCAATCAGTTCCCCCAAATGCTGGTTATGGCTTTGTTATTCAATGGCAAAATATTCCTGAAGGGTATTTTGTTTATCCTCCACCTGATAGTAATAATCAATCGGTTATCGGGTGGATTCCTAATGGCACCGTGAGCATGGGTATTGGTTATTTCCCTACAAATATCCAAAGTCAAATTGCGACCTATCCTACACCTAATTACGGTAATGGTAGTTTAGCTGCTGACTTTACCGCTTTACGACCATCAGTGTTAAATTGGGCAACAAACTGGATGGAATTGTTCGCTCCCTGTATTCAAAACCTTTGTCTGAATGAATTAACCCTGCCCGGTGCCCATGATGCCTCCACCTATTGTGCGAGTGGAGTGACCCAATACTGGGTACAAACTCAATATCAAAATATTAATCAACAACTGAGTCAGGGGATTCGTGACTTAGACCTTAGAATGATGGTGACAACAGGTACAGGGGACAATCAATTTGTCATGTGTCATGGGAGCGTTCAACTCAACTTAACCTTAGTCGCTTTTTTAAATCAAGTGACTCAGTTTTTAAGTAGCAATCCCCAGGAAATTGTCATCTTAGATTTACATGACTTTCAAGGAACCTGGACAACCCAAAATTATCAAGATGTGGCTAACCTAATTATCAGCACAATTGGCGAAAATTATCTATTGCCCCCCAGTGCTTTTAATCAAACCCTAGAACAAATTTGGGCAACATCAGGACGAGTAGTCGTTGGAGCCTGGGAATTTCCTAGTAGCGTATCGAATTGGATACAACAAAATACCCCGTTTTGGAGTAACGCTGTCCATCAATATTGGTGTGGTGAAAGTGTTACCAACTGGTCTGATGTGGCTAACTATTTACAAACGACTCTCAACGGTTTTACAGAGCCTCAAAATGAATTAAGTTCCTTGATGGCTCAATATAATTATTCCACTAATCAAAGCATTACGGCCTACGGAGTTCCGGTTAATATCCCTGTAGAAATTTCTAATTTTTTTGCAGGTTCTAATGGTCTGCAATCCAATATTATTGCTACGGATTGGTGGAATCGAGTTAACGCAACAACAGGTCAACAAGAACTAAATATTAATAATTTTTCGACTTTGATTAATGCGGTTCCTTTTAATTGCTTAAAGGGTTACAGAAAGCTTAACAACCAGTCTTTATGGTAAAAAGCTATTTCTTTCGCTAAATAGTCGGCAGTGGGAATCGGCACGACTCTAAACGGTTAGCGACAGAATGATAGAAGGCGAAATAGAGGCTTTTAAAGACCGCGTACATGGAGAATTAAAACAAGAATTACCCTCGAAAAGCCTATTTTTCTACTAAGTATTTATGTTTATTGCAAAGGTGAGATGCTCCCTGATAGGATGCTAAAAGTATTAAGCTCACTCTAAGGACAGGAGGCGATCGCCTTTATTATCAGCCCAAATAAAGGGCGATCTCCTGACTCTCATCGTTTTTTGTCTTTGTTAGGAGCAACAACAATAATCATGTGTACGAATTTGGCCTTGTTTTCTACAGGAGCTAATACGCCCTACCGTATTACCGCTCGCACGATGGATTTCGCCGCCGATTTAATGACCCAACTCAAAGTCACTCCCCGGGGTCAATCTTTTCCTGATGTAGTGGTAACGCCTTTAACCAATCCCCTGAAATGGACTAATCAATACGGTTATGTAGGTATGGAATGTGGTCCAGAAGGAGTCAAACAAATTAGCGATGGTCTGAATGAAGCAGGGGTTTCTGTTGGGTTATTATGGTTAGCCGATAGTCAATATCCCACCTCAGAATCAGCTAAAAGTCCCACTATTTATAATATTTGTTTAGGGGATTGGATTTTAGGGAATTTTGCCAGTGTTGCTGCTTTAAAATCTGCCCTAGAAAATGTCACAGTACTCAATATCAACGAGCGTATTCCCGTGCGTTTTGTGTTACATTATGTCGTGAGCGACAGTACTGGGGCTAATTTAGTCATTGAGTTTACTAATGGGCAAATGCAGACCTATGAACCGGCTAATGGCGTAATGACTAACGCTCCCCCCTATCCCTATCACTTAGACAATTTAAGTAATTATGTCAATTTGAGTCTAAAGAATAACGCTCAAGTGTGGTGGGGTCAGGAAATTAATGGCAGTGGTTGCTTGGGAATGCCTGGGGATTATACGGCTCCTTCTCGTTTTATTAAGGCGACCATGTTACAGCAATCTACTCAAAACTATACCCCAGAAAATCAGGAGCAAGCCGTCGGTTTGGCCCTGCGAATTTTACAAAACTTTGGTACTCCCAAAGGCTCAGTAGTGGAATTCAATGACGGCAAATTAGATTATACTCAGTGGGGGGTTGTGCGAGATCATAAAAATTTGGTTTACTACTTTTTTACTCAGTTTAATAACAATATATTTTCCGTCGATCTGAGTAAGATTAATTTTGAAACCGTTAAACCTAATGGTATTTCGATTGAGCAACCAGTTTGGACGACGGATATTACCCCTAGCTTGCAAAGTTAGTCAGGGCGAGCCAGAGATACCTTTGTCGGCCTAAAAAAAGTTGGGCATCTCTTTTTGGCATTTTCTCCGCTCGCGGTTAGGAGGAGATGGGCAAATCCCACCTTTACCTGAGGTGATTCGAGCCATAACCTAGCTGCCAGGCAGCTAGGTTATGGCTTCTCTACCAGCACTTTTTGAGAATTTACGGAGAATTGCCAGATTTTTTCTGGGAGCCTTTTGCCTCCAGAAACTGATAACTGAAGTAGCCCTAACTTTTACAATTCCTTATCAAAACTGTATTTATCGCGAATTTGTCCGACAAAAAACTGTCCTTTCGATGGTGCAGACTGAAAGTCTTTATATACTGCCAAAGGCAGATCATGATAAAGATAGATACCACCGTGATTAAATTCTACTTTCAGAATTTTTTTGTCCTCATCGTAGTCAAAAGATTTAATCGCTGTACTTTGACTTTTTAGTAACGGGAAAGCAATCACATCGCGAATACTGGCAGAATCGGTTAATAACATGATCAGGCGATCGATGCCAATTCCTAAGCCTCCCGTGGGCGGCATTCCGTATTCTAAAGCGGTTAAAAAGTCCTCATCAACTCCCTGTGCTTCCCAATCGCCGGCCGCTTTTTTGAGTGCCTGTGCTTCCAATCTTTGCCGTTGATCGATGGGATCGGTTAACTCAGAAAAACTATTAGCTAATTCCCGTCCAACCACATATAATTCAAATCTTTCTACGAGGTCAGTTTTTGAGCGATGGGGTTTAGCTAAAGGCGAAATTTCCACGGGGAAATCTAGCACAAAAGTGGGCTGTATTAGGGTTTCTTCGACTTTTTGTTCAAAAGCTTCATTTAAGAGCTTACCGATGGTTTTACAGTCCTCTGGAACGCCAATACCGGCATTTTCTGCGGCAATACGAGCCGACTCGAAATCCTCAAAACTATTCAAGTCAACCCCGGTTATTTCTTGGACTAATTCGTGCATAGTCACTCGTCGCCAAGGGGGGGTTAGGTCAATTTCCGTGTCTTGATAGGTGATTTTTAGCGTACCTAAAACATCTTGTGCGGCATTAACAATAATGTTTTCGGTTAACTCCATCATGTCATAATAATCAGCGTAAGCCTGATAGATTTCGATGGAAGTAAACTCGGGGTTATGTTTAGTAGAAACCCCTTCATTGCGAAAAATTCTGCCTAACTCAAAGACTTTTTCAAAACCCCCCACGATTAATCTTTTTAGATGTAATTCGGTGGCAATGCGGAGATATAACTCCATCTCCAGCGTATTATGATAGGTGATAAACGGTCTAGCATCGGCTCCTCCCGCTTCACTTTGTAGCACGGGAGTTTCAATTTCAATAAAACCTTCTTGGTCTAAATATCTGCGAATGGCAGCGGTAATTTGGGCGCGACGGCGAAAAGTTTGTCGCACTTCGGGATTAACAATTAAATCCACATATCTTTGTCGATAACGTTTTTCTACATCGGTTAAACCGTGCCATTTATCCGGGAGAGGTAAGAGGGATTTGGTGAGAATTTCGTACTCGTTTACATAGATAGATAATTCGCCGCGTTCTGTGCGTTTAATTGTGCCTTTTGCTCCTAAAATATCGCCCGTATCGGTCAGTTTAATCACCGTGTTAAAGGCATTCGGCACGGCGGCCATGGTTTCACTAATGCGTTTTTTATCAAGGTATAATTGAATCGCTCCCGTTTCATCTTGCAGATTAAAAAAGGCTAGTTTACCCATAATTCTTCGGGCAATAATCCGACCAGCAATTGCTACTTCGACGCTAATTTCTTCCCCCGGTGCTAAGTCAGCGTACTGCTCTTGTAATTGTTGAGCGTGAGCGGTGGATTTCCACTGGTAAGCGTAGGGATTTAAGCCAGCTTTTTGCAATCCTGCCACTTTTTCTAAACGAGCAGCCCGGATTTCTTCGAGAGTAGAGGAGGGTTGATTTTCAGGATTTTGTGCTTGAGATGCCATCGTTTTCTAAGAGGAACAATTCTGGGGAATTTTTTAGGTGTTGGGTTTTGGGTTTTTAGGGTGTTGGGATGTTGGAATGTTGGGGTGTTGGGGTGTTGGGGTGTTGGGGTTTTAGGGTTTTAGGGTTTTAGTTGAAATTCCCCCACTTCCCCACTTCCCCACTTCCCTAGTTCCCCTAATAACAGTAATTATCGTCCCATTTCTCGCTTTAATTTTTTCAATTCTTCTTCCATTTCCCATTCTTTAAATTTTAGATCGAGATTATCGTAGTTCGAGCGCTGATAGTCCGATTCTTGGGGTTGATCCCAAAAAGTGGTTTCCCAGTCACGGGACTGATTTTTAGGGGCTTTTTCGGCTTTAATTTGCACTTCTTGACGACGTTGTTGGACCTGTTGCAGTAACTCTTGGGATTGAGTCAGACGTTTTTTCACTCCTTCCATCCGTCCCCAAAGTTGATTACCCTGACGAAATAGAGCCGCCTCGCGTTCACTGGCAGCCTTAACCAAGTCCTGCCGTCCAGCGGCCTTAGCTTTATCAATTCTAGCGTGCCAAGTTTGGATATCTTGGGCAGTGGCCAAAATTTGCTGTTCGAGACGTTGACGCTCATTTTCTAGGGCGCTAATCAGTTTAGCAGTATCGCGCTCCTGTTCGCGCAGTTGTTCCACCAGTGCCTGTAATTCTAATTGGGGATGACTTCTGAGAAATTCTTCCAGTTGGGTTTCAAGAAAGCGACTGACATCATCAAATAGATTGCCCATCTGTGCAGTATCCTAAATTTGCAATTAAAGTCTAGGAGCGATTTTAATCCCCCTCTTTTTAGCATAGGCTAGATCAACCCTAGGTTTAAATATATTTGGAAAAAGTAGTACAAAAATGTTATTCGACTGCGGGTTAGGGACGGGGAAACCAGTATAATAAAACTAAGTAGCTGGTTATAATTAAATTAAAAATGGATTTTAGGTTCGATCCCCCCTGCCCCCCTTGATAAGGGGGGTGCCGATCCCCCCTTAGTCCCCCCTTAATAAGGGGGGCATCTGATAATTTTTAACGCCTACCTACTTAGAGTGATATTTCCTGAAAACCTCTTAATTGTTTGACTTAAGTGACAACTTCACCAACTTGGACAGAACGTATCGGTTATCAACGGGATTGGGTGTGGCGCGGTTGGCAAATTCGTTATAGTTTTATGCCGGCAAAAAACCGCCAAGATGCCGATAATCCCCCTTTAATTTTACTGCATGGATTTGGAGCGGCGATCGAACATTGGCGACATAATATTCCTATCCTCAGCCAAAATCATCGAGTTTACGCAGTAGATTTATTAGGTTTCGGTGGTTCGCGCAAAGTGCCGGTTCCCTATACCGTTAATCTCTGGGTGGAACAAATACACGATTTCTGGCAAACTTTTATCAATAGACCAGTGGTATTAGTGGGAAATTCGATCGGTTCTTTAGTTAGTATGGCCCTAGGGGGTAAATATCCAGAAATGGTAGCTGGATTAGTTATGCTCAGTTTACCCGATGTCAGCCGTCGGCGGGAAATGATCGCCAATTGGTTATTAAATATCGTCACTCCTATCGAAAACTTTTTCACTTCTCCTTGGCTATTAAAACCGATATTTTACTATCTGCGTCGTCCGCAAGTCTTGAAAAAGTGGACAGGAATCGCCTACGAAGACAAGAAAGCAGTCAGCGAGGAATTAGTACAAATTATCGCCGCCCCAACCCTAGATGAGGGGGCAGCCGAGGCCTTTATTTCCCTAGCACAAGCTGTTAATCATCCCGAATATTGTCCACCAGCAAAGTTAATTTTACCACGCTTAGAAATCCCGATTTTATTGTGTTGGGGCAAACAAGATCGGATGGTTCCCGTCCAGTTAGCCCAGGGTTTTGTCTCCCTTAATCCTAGAATTAAATATGTAGAATTTGAACAGGCCGGTCATTGTTTACAGGATGAATGTCCCGACCGTTTTAATCCAATTTTATTAGAGTGGCTAGAATCTGTTGCTGTTCTTTGAGAGAATAGGGAGAGTGATTGTTGGTGATAGTCCTATGCAAACCTTGGAATCGACGCTCAAACCTCCCGCAACTGCCTCCGAATTCGACACCACGATTCACCGACGCAAAACCCGTCCCGTCCGGGTAGGTAGCGTTACCATCGGTGGTGGTTATCCCGTGGTCGTGCAGTCGATGATTAACGAGGATACCCTTGATATAGATGGTTCCGTGGCCGGTATCCGTCGCCTCCATGAAATCGGCTGTGAAATTGTCCGTGTCACCGTGCCGAGTCTGGCTCACGCGGCCGCTTTAGCTAAAATTAGGGAAAAACTGCTGGCCACCTATCAACCTGTGCCTTTAGTAGCCGATGTGCATCACAACGGCATGAAAATCGCCCTAGAAGTGGCCAAGCACGTCGATAAAGTGCGGATTAACCCCGGTTTGTACGTTTTCGAGAAACCGAAAGCCGACCGCACCGAGTATAGTCAAGCAGAATTTGATGAAATTGGCGAAAAAATTGCCGAAACACTGAAACCTTTAGTGATTTCCTTGCGAGATCAAGATAAAGCGCTGCGAATCGGCGTTAACCACGGTTCTCTGGCCGAAAGAATGCTCTTTACCTACGGCGACACCCCCGAAGGAATGGTACAGTCGGCTTTAGAATTTATCCGCATCTGCGAATCCCTCGATTTTCGCAATCTGGTCATTTCCCTGAAAGCTTCCCGCGTGCCGGTTATGGTGGCCGCCTATCGTCTCATGGTTAAGCGCATGGACGAGTTAGGTATGGATTATCCCCTGCATTTGGGTGTTACTGAAGCAGGAGATGGGGAATACGGACGAATTAAATCCACTGCCGGGATTGCCACTCTCTTAGCGGACGGTATTGGTGATACGATTCGCGTTTCTCTGACGGAAGCTCCCGAAAAGGAAATTCCCGTCTGTTACAGTATTCTCCAGGCCCTGGGACTGCGGAAAACCATGGTCGAATACGTTGCCTGTCCTTCCTGTGGTCGCACTCTTTTTAATTTAGAAGATGTTCTGCAGCAAGTGCGCGCAGCGACTCAACACCTGACCGGACTCGATATCGCCGTTATGGGTTGTATTGTCAATGGACCGGGAGAAATGGCCGACGCAGACTATGGTTATGTGGGGAAACAGGCCGGTTATATTGCCCTTTATCGCGGTCGCGAGGAAATTAAACGCGTCCCGGAAAGTGAAGGAGTAACCGAGTTGATTAATTTAATTAAAGCCGATGGCCGTTGGGTAGAACCCTAATTAGTTTTACCGGTAGGGGTTGAATAGATGTCAACCCCTGATAATCAGCTATAATAAAAAGCTTGCTAGAAATTGCCGCTCCAGAGAGTCCATGCTACCCACACGCGATTGTGTTCGTCAAACCCCCGCTTACACTCCGGGAGAACAGCCCCAAACTGCGGGATTTACCAAACTTAACACCAATGAGAATCCCTATCCCCCACCGGCGGAAATTTTTGCCCACCTGCAAGAGCAATTAGAAAAAGTCCGACTCTATCCCGATCCTATCTCCAAAGAGTTACGGCAAACGGCGGCGGAATTATACGGCATAACAGCCGATCGCATTATCGCGGGTAATGGCTCCGATGATATCCTTAATATCGCCCTGCGAACTTTTGTTAACCCTGGCGAAAGCGTCGCTTTTTTGGATTTAACCTATTCCCTTTACGAGACAATTGCCCGGGTACACGGGGCAAATATTATCGAATTTCCCACTAATGATAAATTTGCATTAGCAGGACCGATTATTTGTCCAGAAGCGAAATTAATTTTTCTCGCTTCTCCTAATCCTCCCGTCGGTAAACATCTTGATCGCGACTATTTAGAAGCAACCTGTGCTAATGCTTCGGGATTAGTATTAATTGATGAAGCTTATGTGGATTTTAGTGATGACAATCATCTCGATTTTCTCTCCCGTTACGATAATGTCATTATTAGTCGCACTATGTCGAAAAGTTATAGTTTAGCGGGGTTAAGAGTCGGTTTCGGTTTTGCTTCCAGGGCAATTATCGAACAGATGGATAAGGTGCGTGATTCCTATAATTTAGATCGCATCGCTCAAACTTTAGCCACAGCAGCTTTAAAACACCATAATTATTTTGAGGAAGTTTGGCAAAAAGTCCGTCAAACCCGCGGCCGTTTAATTACTTCTTTGCGCGAGTTGGGATTTATTGTTTTTGACTCGGAAGCTAATTTTATCCTCGCTTCTCCCCCCCAGATTAGTGCCAGTGAGTTATATAATCAACTCAAAGAGCGTCAGATATTAGTGCGATACTTTAAACATCCTCGCATTCAGAATTATGTGCGGATTTCTATCGGGACTGATGGGGAGATTGATCGCCTTTTATCTGCTATTCAAGAGATTATGGGAACAAATTAATCTCTATTTTCGTCAAGGTTTTATTAGCATTTTAAACCCTGATAACTTCTCGAAAAAAAGGCTAGATCGATCGGAACAAAGCAGCGACAAACAAGGGTCTAATGACCTGTCGTTTCTCCCGATTACTAGCCTTGGCTATTAAGATTATTAGTCCCACAAAAGGATTAAATACTAGCGCACAAATTTTTGAACTTATGCAATTTTATCCCCAAGGAATCACAGTTCAAGAATTGAGCCAACGCTTAAATCGTCCCGTTTCTATGCTCAATCTTTGTCTAAAATCTTTGGTCGCTTCTAAAAAAGTCGTGGCCAGAAAAAATCACAATCAGTGGGTTTATACTGTTAATAATACTAAATCCTGTTTAAAAGGTATAGGAGATTGGGAAATGGGAAGTGGGAAGTGGGAAGTGGGGGGAAACAATCCATAACTGGGTTTTTAAAGATCGATTGGGAGTTAATCATACTATTAAAAACGGATTTGGTATAAAAAAGCTTAGTTTGTCCAGATAAGCATACTTAAGATATAGAAAAAGTGTTTATTATTAACCCTATTGCTGAATAACTATTTTAGGCTGTAGGTAGTATTCATCTTCTCTAACAACTATCTCACCAATGCCAAGAAATTGAGCTTCTAAAGACTCCACGGCAACCAGAGAACCAATCATAACATTTGTATCGGTGAGATTAATTTTTCTGCCGTGAAACCAATCGATAACTCTCTCTGGTGTGAAAGAAATCCAGTCTAGATGTGCCAAGGCAATGCGCGGCGAAATTAAACCCTCGGAATTAGCCCTTAAAGCTTCCAGATTAATACTATCGGCTAACTGAAAACCACAGCTTTCCGTGCGAGTTAGACTGGCTAAAGTGCCACCCACAGCTAACACCTTCCCCAAATCTCTGGCCAGGGAACGAATATAAGTCCCCGATCCACAGTGAATATCTAGCTCTATTTGCGGAAATTCCCCCTCTAACCAGCCTAAAACCGTAATTTTGTCAATTTTGACCTGACGAGGCTCCACTGCGATTATTTCCCCTTTGCGAGCCAATTCGTAGAGACGGCGACCATCCTTGTGAATAGCACTATACATCGGCGGAATTTGGTCAATATTGCCAATAAATTCCGCTAAATGGGGCTTAACTGCCTCTAAAGTTAAATCGGCACAGGGACAAGTAGCGATCGCTTTTCCCGTAATATCATCGGTATCGGTGCTGAGTCCTAACTGGATTTTTGCCCGATAAGCCTTATTTTCGGGTAAATAGGGCAGTAATCGGGTGGCAGCCCCGACGGCGATCGGTAAAACTCCCGTAGCCATAGGATCTAAAGTTCCGCCATGGCCGACTCGTTTTGTCTTCAGAATTTTGCGGACTTTGGCCACGCAATCGTGAGAAGTCCAATCAGGGGGTTTATTGAGATTTAAAAAGCCAAACATTTTGGGTGCATCTCATTTTTGTAAATCTACCAATTGGGATTTTTACGGGGAAACTCTCGGCTAAAATCGGGCATTACTTCCGATTTTATCACTCAATCCCAGCTTTTGGGGGGTTCTACCCCCCAAACCCCCCGTTGGGGGCGTGGCGCCGCCCCCAAACCCCGGAGCGCATTAGCTTTTCGGTGGGATGCTTACACGCGATTGTTCATATTTTTGTACTAATTTAAGAGTCACTGATCATTGCTGATTCTCGGCATTTCGGCAAATACTGAAAGGTCTCCTGTCTCGACTAGGAAATTAATTTTGCACGACTACTTAGATAAAAGCAATCTCTTCAATTCTGAATACTGACGGCTAGAAACTAATATTATATAATTGCATAACTTCCCTTAAAGGTAAACGGGAACGAACACCGAGGGAAAGGTCAGAAAAATGACCAAGATCATAATGATCAACGGCAGCGCGAGCAATCATAGCGGCGTTATCGGTACAGAGTTTAAGCGGCGGAAAATAGACGGTTAAATGATGATTTTTGGCGGCAGTTTCCAGATGATTTCTCAAGGCACTATTAGCAGCAACTCCTCCACCGATCGCAATAGTTTTTAAGCCATAATCTAAGGCACAATTGATTGTCCGACGGGTTAAACTTCTGGCTACCGTATCTTGAAAACTAGCGGCTATATCAGCTACAGGTAAATTATCTGGCTCGAATTTCTCTACTAAGCGCAAAACAGCAGTTTTTAAACCACTAAAACTGGAATCGTAGGCATGAAAACCGCCGGTTGGTAAAGATATTTTACCCTCAGGCAAGGGAAAAGCTTGGGGATTACCATCTTTGGCCATGCGATCGATTATCGGACCACCGGGATAACTTAAGTTTAATAATCGTGCCACTTTATCAAAAGCTTCTCCGGCTGCATCATCTCTAGTGGTTCCTAATTGTTGATATTTTCCGCAGGCCTGCACATGGATTAAACTGGTATGACCCCCGGAGACTAAAAGAGATAAAAAAGGAGGTTTAAGATCAGATTCAGCGAGATAGGAAGCATAGATATGACCTTCGAGATGATGAATGCCGATAAAGGGTTTATCGTGGACAATAGCCAGGGTTTTGGCTGCTGTCATTCCCACCATCAAAGCACCTACTAAACCGGGGGCAACTGTGGCGGCTATTCCATCAATTTCTGACCAAGTTAAACCCGTTTCTTGCCAAGCTTTTTCTAGACAAAAATTAATGGTTTCTAGGTGTTGTCGAGAGGCCATTTCCGGCACAACACCGCCATAGAGACGATGGAGATCAATTTGAGAAGAAATCACACTACTCAACACCAGGTTATTGTTAACAATAGCCACAGCTGTTTCATCGCAACTGGTTTCGATCGCTAAGATAATTGTCATGAATTAATAAGTAATAGGACAAAATTAACTTCTTGGTTAGGATAGACAAAAGGCAAAAGGCAAAAGGTAGTTAGATATGTGTAATTAATTTTGCTTAGGTACTTAATTAAAATTAAAGTTATCGTTCAGCAATTTCCATAGCCACCACCGCCGGGGGTTTCAATAATAAAAATATCACCGGGGTTCATTTCTACAGTCGCAGTACCGGGCAATTCTTCGATAGTTCCATCGTTTCTTTCCACGGCATTACGTCCTATTTTACCAGCTTTTCCTCCCGCTAGTCCAAAGGGGGGAATCAGGCGATTACCCGACAGAATATTGGCGGTCATAGCCTCTTGAAATTTAATTCTTCTAATCACACCATCACCTCCAGAATATTGTCCCTTACCGCCACTATCGGGGCGAATGCTAAAACTTTCTACTAATACAGGATAGCGCATTTCTAATACTTCTGGATCGGTGAGACGGGAATTAGTCATCTGGGTTTGTACCGCAGCGGTTCCCGCAAAATTTGCCCCCGCACCAGAACCGCCACAAATAGTCTCATAATATTGATATTCTTGATTGCCAAAAGTGAAATTATTCATCGTCCCTTGGCTGGCTGCTTGAATGCCTAAAGCACCGTATAAAGCATTAACTATTGCCTGGGAAGTTTCCACATTTCCAGCTACTACGGCTGCTGGATAAACGGGATTAAGAAAACAGCCAGATGGGATAATTAAATGGAGGGGTTTGAAACAGCCAGCATTTAAAGGAATTGCCTCCTCCACAAGGGTACGAAAAACGTATAAAACCGCCGCTCTTGTCACTGCCAGGGGTGCATTAAAATTATTATTTAACTGGTCAGATGTGCCAGTAAAATCAATGGTTGCTTGACAATTATCAATATCTATGCTAATTCTGACCTTAATGACAGCACCGTTATCTAGATAATAGGTAAATTCACCATCTTTTAAGACAGATATGGCTTTTCTAACTGCTAATTCGGCATTATCTTGAACAAACTGTTGATAGGCTTTAACCATAGCTAATCCGTAGCGATTAACCATATTATGTAATTCTCTTTTCCCCTTGGCATTAGCGGCTATTTGTGCCTGAAAATCGGCAATATTTTGGGCTATATTCCGTGCAGGAAAAGGACTATTAGTTAAGTGATTAATTAATTCTTGTTCCCGAAATTTACCCGCCGCTACCAGCAAAAAATTATCGAATAAAATTCCCTCTTCGCTAATATGGACAGAATGGGGAGGCATAGAACCGGCGGTAATTCCACCGATATCAGCTTGATGTCCCCGGGAGGCAAGATAAAATAATATTTCCTGATTTTGGCGGTCAAAAATAGGACTAATTACTGTGACATCTGGCAGGTGAGTACCGCCATTATAAGGATTATTGGCTAGATAAACATTCCCTGGAAGAATCGTCTCCCCTTTATCCTGAATTAAGCTTTTGACACTATCGGACATAGAGCCTAAATGGACGGGAATATGAGGAGCATTAGCGATTAAATTTCCTACCTCATCAAAGATAGCACAGGAGAAGTCTAGGCGCTCTTTAATATTGACACTTGCTGCCGTATTTTGGAGAGTAATCCCCATTTCTTCGGCAATAAATTGATAGAGATTTTTAAATATTTCTAGATAAATAGGATCGGCAACGGTAGTTATTTCTGTGCGGTGAGAATTGAGAGGGGACATAGGAAAGTCAGTTATCAGTTATCAGTTATCAGTTATCAGTTATCTGTCTCTTGTCTTTTTTTATCCTCCTCTGTCGGAGTGGCTCTTTTATTCTTTGTGTGATCAGTTTAACTTGCATAGGAGCGATCTTTGTCTCCTTTGTGTCTCTGTGGTTCGTTCCACTCGGTCTCGCGTAGCGAGCGCGTTGCGACCGCCAGACTATATCTTAGAACACATTTTACCCATCAAACCCAAGAGAGCCTCGGAGTTTCCTGTCTCCTCACCTAACGGAAGATTTTTGATTTTTGCAGGAGAGCTACTGATACGGGCTGACTGATATATAATCGCAGTCAGTACCAGAGGGTGAATTATGGATAAAACCAGCTTGATCGATAAAGTGAAACAAATGGCTAATAAACGCGATTATTTACTGCAATTGCGCGATCAACCCGACATTGGGGGTTTGAGATTGGATGTCAATCAAGCTCTTGAGGAGTTGGATGAGTTACTCGATGAGTTTCAAGCAACTTTTCCTGAAGAAAAACTTAGTTAACTAACCGACTCGACTGAATTGAGGTTTGTCCGATTGTGCTAATTTTCCCAAGTCATCGATCACTTTGATCTGCTCTTGGGAAGATATATCTTTAGTATCGGCTCGATTTTTTTCGGAAAACCCTTGACAAATGGCGAGACTTGCTTTATACTTTATGTATAATGGGAATCCGTGCGCCCATATATATAGGGTTTTTGAGGGAAGATAAGAGAGAAAAAAATAGCCTCAAAAATCGGGTTGGGTAGGGATAAGGATAAAGGTATGAAGACGGAAATTTTCTCTCCCCGACAAGGATTAAACAAAGCATTTCTGAGAGTCAAACCGAATCTTTGTCAGGTAGAGAAGTTTCAAACCCACCTCAAACAACTCTTGGGAATTATTTTCAGGGAACAGTGAACAGTAAACTGAAAACTCACATCTGATAACTGATTCAAAGCTGACTCCTGATGGATATAAAATCGGCTCGATTTTTTTCTAAAAACCCTTGACAAATGGCGAGACTTGCTTTATAGTTTGTATATGATGGGAATCCGTGCGCCCATATATATAGGGTTTTTGAGGGAAGATAAGAGAGAAAAAAATAGCCTCAAAAATCGGGTTGGGTAGGAATATTGGTTTCAGGTTGACTAGGAAGATCAAAAAAACCTTCATATTTGTCTGGCCATTCTGTGAAACGAAACCAGATATTTCTGAACAAATCTCAATTGCTGCTTAGGAATATAAGGACAAATAGCACCACTGTAAGGTATCCCACTCAATTTTCCGGCGTTGCATAACAAATATCTTAGTCGAAGAATTTAGTGGCTTTATATTTATTTCTGGTATTGTTCCATCGGTGGTATAGTGAAGAGTGACAGATTTAACGGCAATATCTCCACCAACGCTCACTCGAATTTCGATCGGTTGATTTTCTTTAGGATCTAAAGGATGTAAACAGAGTTCAGCATTAAGCCCCCATCTTTGGGATTTAACAGTTTCTAGCCGTCCTTGTCCTTGCTCTGTTGATAACTTGCCAAATATAAACTCTGGAAGTTTATATGATTCTTTTTCCCTGGACGATTCTCTACAGTTTGTTCTAGATAAGAATAATTTACTATTGAGTGCTTAAACTTTTCCCATTTTTATTCAAGACCCGTGTTTAGGTGTTGTTTAAGGGCCTGCTCAAGTTGCTCTTGGGTTAAGGATCTGATTAGGTGAAGAGCAAGCGGTTGTTGGGTGCATCCCACTTAGGGGTGAGTACAAATACTCAGCAATAGTCTTGTGAGAAAATAGAAACAGCAAATAAAGAAAGAAAGGATTCTAATGTTAAACATTCCTCCTGAAGA
>VYMB01000102.1_pt1 | contig 27322 bp, 28 predicted proteins | sample 5115321 | NCBI WGS metagenome assembly VYMB01 (sample SAMN12291794, study PRJNA351875) | freshwater metagenome | isolation source: freshwater lake | place: USA: Michigan, Wintergreen Lake | collected 2011-08-02 | reverse complement strand
TCAAGTTGTATCCTTAACAAAGGAACAGTCAAACTAGGAGCCGTGTGAGGTGAAAGTCTCATGCACGGTTCTGAATGGGAGGGGAGGTCGGTGACGACCTTCTCGACCCCTAATTTGACCACTATTCCTTAAGCGATAACCGAGCTTCAACGGGTCGTGTTGCCAGAAAAAGTATGGGTCTTAGGAACTAGGACTCCTGCCTGTAGAGGGAAGGTAAGACTTGCTATCTTTCGAGGTAGAAAGCACATCCCATTGAAGCAGGAAGCTCTCAACGACCTTGAGAGTAGTTCACCCTTGTTTATCCCTGAGCATCCCTATGACGACTGTTTTGATTGTAGAAGACGACCCGATAAATTTTCGCGTTTTTGCCAAAATTTTGACCAAACGAGGTGGTCTAGAGGTTAAAGGGACCGAAGACGTGGAAGAAGTGCTTCGTATTGCTCGGGATAAGGAAGCGGACGTGATCTTAATGGATGTCTCCCTCTCCCATAGTGTCTATGAAGGGAAAGCGGTAGATGGCATTAAAATCAGCCAAATTCTCAAAGATAACCCCGAAACCGCCGATTTACCCGTTATTCTCGTCACGGCTCACGCTATGGAGGGCGATCGAGAGAATTTTCTCAAGCAGAGTCGGGCCGATGGTTATATTTCTAAACCGGTGATTGATCACCAAGCTTTTGTTGACCAAATTTTGGCGATTATCGATCAGAAGCCGGTCTAAGCTTTGAGTCTTCTTTTATTAGTATATCAGTATTGATCTAGGGTTAGCTGAATAAATCTAAAAACCTTGTTGGGTAAGACTTTTAGACCTTTTGTCAATCAAAAAGTACCGTATCTGGGAGTGATCGGGGGAAAATTCCTGGACTTTTTCTCTGAAAATTAGGTAATTGACCCCCTGAAAATGGGTAAAAACCTACACCCCACACCCCACACCCCACACCCTGTCCCCACAAGAAACTTTTTGCCGCAAACCCGACTTAATCCTCAACTCTGCCATAGATGGCGTAGGCTCGATCGAGCGACCAGGCCCACATCTGATCCCCTAGGGAAAAATGCCACCATTCCCCCTTATGTCGGCTAAATCCCGCCTCCTCCATCACTTTAGCTAATAAAACTCGTTTTTGATGATAACTCTGTTCTCGTGGGCTTTTTGCGGCGATATAATGGTCGGGATGCGATCGCTCACTGATCTCATCGATTTCTCCCCCCATGTCGATGGCTTGTCCCTTCTCGTCAACTAGGGTAATATCGATCGCCGCTCCGGTAGTATGGGGAGGCGGGGTGGCGGCATTATCCCTGGGAACCGCCCAAATAGTGTAAACTTCTGTTAAAATCCCTTGACTTTCTGCCTCCGATAGTTTCTCTTTGGCTAACCCTCTTGTGTCTAGGAGAGTCTGAAAAGTATAATCGACCATAAATTGTTGCACTTCCAGCGGTCGATAGGCATCAAAAATCAAAATTTGCCAACCGGGTTGATAGACTTGCAGACGGTTTTGAGCGTCAACCAGGGCATTTAACACCCCCTGTCGCAAAAAATAGGGAGATTTACCCCGATAATTAGCCCCTAATTTTTCGTAAGCGTGGGGAGAAGGTATAACAAACTTATCTGGGGGTATAGGTACTAAGGGTTCCCCACATTCACGAATAGGAATTTTTTGGTAGGGTTTCATCTCGTCGTCAGAAAACTGTGATTTTGGTACTCTTTTCCCCACATTGGCCGAAAATTTTTTGATTGATGCAAGATATCTGGTTTTTATGGGCGAGAATGGCTAGGAGGTTCTCAAATCAGCTTGGCTATCAGTTAACGATTTTTAAAAGCTTCGATCGCCGCCGGCAAAGTATAGTAAATTCTCTCCTCGCTAATTTTATCTAACAAGCGGGAACGTTGCAATTGTAAGTACAGATCGTGTTTAACCCTAGCGAGGGCGAAAACTATACTCCGTCTTGATAATTCCCTTGCTAATTCCTCGAGAATCTCCACGGCTGTACTATCCAACTCCCCGAGTGCCTCCGTATTCAAGACAAACCATTCTACCGGTTTTGTCTCCCGGGCAATGGCACTGAGGGCGCGACGTTTAAAGTCGGCCGCATTAGCAAAAAATAAGGGGGCATCATAACGATAGATAACTAACCCCGGTATTGTTTGCGCTTCTGGCCAATCCTGGAGTGCGTGTAAACCCATCACCCCTGGGACCGTACCCAAAACGGCATCATCGGGCCGGGTAATGCGGGCCAATAAATCGATAACCGAGAGACCGATGGCGATGGCAACCCCGCTTAAAATCCCCGTGGTTAGCACCCCCACCATGGTCAGGACAGCGAGATTAAACTCACTATTGCGAAAGCTTTTTAGTCGTTTAGCGCCGGCAATATCCACCAGTTTACAGGCCGCATAAATCACCAGCGCACCCAAGGCGGCCTTGGGAAAGAGTACCAGTAGCGGACCGAGCAAGAAAATGACCGCCACCACCACCACTGCCACCACTAGGGAGTAAATCTGACTTTTACTGCCCACCGAATCGCCCACTGCGGTGCGACTGGCGCTGCTGCTGATGGGAAATCCCTGACAAAAACCTGCCGCCAGATTCCCCAGTCCCAGGGCTAAAAATTCTTGATTGGCATCGATTTCTTGGTTATGACGTGCGGCGAAGGCTCTAGCGGTCAAGACGTTATCGGAATAGCCGACCAGGGCAATGCCGACGGCTGCGGTTACTAGGGGTAGTAATTGGGAAAAATCTAGGGTTGGCAAGCCAAAATTCGGCAAAGTCTTGCTAATTTTCCCCACTACTGCCACCCCGTCTCCATCGAGATGGAGGGTGGCGACGGCGAGGGTTCCCAGTAAAACCGCCAGCAAGGGACCGGGTGCTTTGGGAAAATATTTTTGGATGACAAATAGAAATAGTAGCAGCAATAGAGCTAGGCTAAGGGTTGGCCAGTGCCATTGGTTTATTCCCCGAAAAAAAGCTAAAATTTCTTTAAAAACCGTATTTTCACGGATTGACAAACCACTAATTTTACCCAGTTGTCCCGCAATCATGATCACCGCCACTCCCGCCATATAACCGATCAGGATCGGTTTGGAGAGTAAATTAGCTAGAAATCCCAAGCGGGCGATATAAGCGACCAGACAGACTAAACCGACCATTAGGGCTAAAAAAGCCGCTAAACTGCCGTAATTTTCCCCTTGACCACTCACCAAAGGTGCGATCGCTGCCGCCGTCATCACTGCCGTGGTCGATTCTGGCCCGAGGGATAGTTGCGATGAGGAGCCGAAAAGGGCGTACACTAGGGCAGCCGGCACGAGAGTCCACAATCCCACCACCGGCTCGACCCCGGCCAGGTCGCCGTAGGCCATACACTGGGGAATAGCGTAGGCTGCCACGGTGACACCGGCGAGTATATCTCTGTTCAACCACTGCCATTGATAGGAGCGCAGGTTTTTTGGCCCCGGTAAATCAGGAAAATCGACTCGTCGGGAGTTTTTACTCATATTTTCTCTCTTAACGGCGACTTAACCTAATCTTAACGGAAGAATTGGCTAGGAAAAGCCTTGAGGCTGAGACATTTTCTGTCAGCAGGATATTTATGCCATGTTAGCCGCAATTTTAGTTAAATTGGCTAAATATACTCGGAAATATCCTCTTGACAATCATCGGCTAAGTATGATAGGGCGCGGAAGCGTAAACCGACTAATTGCTCGTAGAGAGGATTTAACTTGCACAGGGGCGGAATATGGACTAATTTATGACCAAACAGCACGATATCGCGTTCAAAAGGACATTGAGGCGGCACCATTTTGCAGATAAACCGGGCCAGACGCGGATCGTGCATTTCTACCCCATCTAACCAATCTTTGAGGGGATGCAGCAGATCTGGGTGGGGATGTTCGGCACTAATAAACTCGGATTTATTCGCTTCGGTGGTAATTTCGGGAATTTCACAGACAGTATGTTCTAAAGCTGACAAGGCCTCGATTTCTAACCCGAAAGCATCCCGATAACTACGCAGTAATTGCGCTTCTGCGGGGGAATAAATGCCATCAGCGATCGCTACCATGACCGCCGTGCGGAGGAAGTTTTCTGATATTCTGGGGTCATGACCGAAACTTGCGGCCAATTCTTCGGGACTAATCGATTGATAGAGAACGTGGTCGTCATCTAATTCTAATTCATGAGCGAAACGGGCGATCGATTCCTGTTCGCTGGTGCTATAATCCCCATCACACCAGGCAATTGTCAGTAATCCCCGTAACCAGTCCCTAACTTGTTCGTTAGTGTAGCGGTATTGAACAGAGCTAACCATAGGTATGTATTGCTAAAACTGATTTCTAGTTTCTCAATTTAATTCTACCCATCGTCCCCGGATTCTAGTGGCTCCTGTTCATATCATGTAACTATAGCCAATAACCCCATGGTCAGCTAGGAAGTTTTCGTTTGGCGTTGTCAGATCAGAATAGGAAAGATGCAATGCTCCGGCTGATTCGGAGCATCTTTCAATTTGACAACGCCGATTGTAGGGCTAATTCATGAATTAGCCCTACGCCGATTGTAGGGCTAATTCCACTGCTAAATCGAGCGACCCCTTCGACCCCTTCGGCCTGGCTCAGGGCAAGTCTTGTTCCCCACTTAAGCCCAACTATCGGCACTATTCGTTCATTAAACACTATAGGAAAGATGCCATGTAATCTTTCCTATCAAAGTAATTTCCGTTCCGGGCTGATTGGGAGCATCTTTCAATTTGACAACGCCTTTCGTTTTTCAGTCGGCATAATCGGGCAGTTTTCGCCCCTAGGAGCAGGGGTAAGGGTTGGTGCTGCTTGTCCCTTACCCACCCGCGTCAGTCCTGCTGAAAAGGCGGATTCCTGGGATTAACGTCCAATCCCGAGGTAACGGAAACCAGCTGCTGTCACCACCGCAGGATCGAGGAAATTGCGACCATCAATTAACACGGGTTCGCGCATGGTTTTAGCCATTTTGCCGTAGTCGAGACGGAGGAATTCTTGCCATTCCGTCACCACTACCAAAGCGTCACAACCATCGGCCAATCTTTCTGGATCCGATTCGATAATCACACCGCTTAAACCGTGACTTAAACCACTTTGGGAAACGATCGGATCATAAGCTTTTACCTTAGCACCTAAACGATTTAACTGTTCGATCATGGTTAAAGCTGGAGCATCGCGCATATCGTCGGTATCGGGTTTAAAAGTTAATCCCAACAAACCGACGGTTTTACCCTTGAGGATTTTTAATTCCTGTTGCAGTTTTTCGATCGCAATTGTCCGTTGACGTTTGTTAACATTGATAGCGGCGTTGAGTAATTCCGTTTCGTAACCGTAGTCTTCTGCGGTATGTACCAAAGCCGACACATCTTTGGGGAAACAGGAACCCCCCCAACCGATCCCGGCCGAGAGGAATTTGCTGCCGATACGGGAATCTAAACCGATACCTTTAGCCACTTGGGTGACATCGGCCCCCACGCGATCGCAGATGTTAGCTACTTCGTTAATAAAGCTAATTTTGGTGGCTAGGAAGGCATTAGCGGCGTATTTAATCATTTCCGCCGAACTGAGATCCGTAACCACCACGGGAACGGGAGGCAAGGAGGTATCGTCAGCGAATTGGCGTTCAACCAAAGGCGCATACAATTCCTTCATCATTTCGATGGCTTTCGGGTTATTACTGCCTAAAACAATGCGATCGGGGTTAAAAGTATCATAAACTGCCGAACCTTCCCGTAAAAATTCGGGATTGCTGACCACATCGAAATCCGCTTCGATGCGTTCTAGTGTACTAATACCGCCACCAGCGGCCACGAGATTTTTTTGTCTCTCGGCCACTCCATCGAGGACGATCATCCGTACCCAATCGCCAGAACCGATGGGAACGGTAGATTTATTGACGATTACTTTATAACCACCGTTGAGATGGGCCCCAATACCCCGGGCTACCGCTTCCACATAACGGGTGTCACTTTCCCCCGTGGGTAGTGCTGGTGTACCAACAGCGATAAAGAGGATTTCACCGTGTTTAACTCCCGCTTCTAGGTCCGTGGAGAATTCCAGATTGCCGGAGGCTGCGGAAGACTGCATTAATTCCGATAACCCTGGTTCATAGATGGGAGATTGTCCCGATTTCATCAATTTGACTTTTTCTTCATTGTTGTCAATACAGATGACATGATGGCCGATATGTGCTAGGCACACCCCGGTGACTAAACCCACATAACCCGTTCCGATAACACAAACACGCATGATAATTACTCCAGTGACAATTAAGTTAAATTTATTGATTAGGGATTAGCTGAGACGAGAACGGAAATCCTCGATCGTCATTTTTAAACCCTGACTTAGAGGAATAGTGGGACTCCAATCCAGATAAGTTTTAGCACGAGTGATATCCGGTTGTCGTTGCTTGGGATCATCTTCCGGCAGTGGTTTATAGACCAATTCGGCCTCGGGATTAATCATGCCTTGGATCACTTGCGCTAATTCCAGAATTGTGTATTCGTCGGGATTGCCGAGATTAACCGGTCCGATAAAATCCCCATTCATCAAACGCATTAACCCTTCCACCAAGTCAGAAACATAGCAAAAACTGCGGGTTTGGGAACCTTCACCATAAACCGTCAGGGGTTCACCGCGCAAAGCTTGCACCACGAAATTACTCACCACTCGACCATCGTTTTCCAGCATTCGCGGGCCGTAGGTGTTGAAAATCCGGGCCACCCGGATATCGACTTTATGCTCCCGATAATACTCAAAAGCCAGGGTTTCCGCCACCCGTTTACCCTCGTCATAACAGGAACGCGGTCCGATGCAGTTGACATTGCCTCGATATTCTTCCGTTTGCGGATGCACATCGGGATCGCCATAGACTTCTGAGGTAGAAGCGAGCAAAAATCGCGCTTTTACCCTTTTAGCTAGGCCCAGCATATACATTGTCCCTAAAACATTGGTTTTAATCGTTTTTACGGGGTTGTATTGATAGTGGATTGGGGAAGCAGGACAGGCCAGGTGATAAATCTGATCGACTTCTAGACGGATCGGCTCGGTGATATCGTGACGAATTAGCTCAAAATAAGGATTTCCTAGCCATTTAACGATATTTCTCCGCGCCCCCGTGTAGAAGTTATCCAGACAGATCACTTCATGACCCTGTTCCATCAAGCGATCGATTAGATGGGAACCAATAAAACCCGCACCGCCCGTAACTAGGATTCTCATGTAATCGCAAAGCACACATATAAAATTATTCTTAAAATACCCTTACGCTGGTTTTTTGGCAAATATTTTTTTTGACGGGGTGTTAAGTATCAGTGATCAGTGATCAGCGATCGCCGATGCCAGGCTAATGGCTGAATAATGGCTCGGTAATCCTTAAAATGGAAATAACACGCAAATTTGAGGCTAGATTATGAACAGTGGCGAGCAAAATAAGCTATTTATCCTGATCGATGGGCATTCTTTGGCTTTTCGTGCCTATTATGCCTTTGCTAAGTCTCGTTCTGGCCCTCTGCGTACTTCTAGCGGCATTCCTACCAGTGTTTGTTTTGGGTTTTTAAACTCTCTGATGCAGTTACTAGAAACTCAAAAACCTGCTTATTTAGCGGTCGCTTTTGATTTAGCAGTCCCTTCTTTTCGCCATGAAGCTGATGTCAATTATAAGGCTAATCGGCAAGAAACTCCCGAAGAATTTCGCCCCGATTTAAGTAATCTGCAAAGTCTCTTAGAAGTGATGAATATTCCTATTGTTACTTCCCCGGGTTATGAAGCAGATGATGTTTTAGGAACTTTGGCAAAACAAGCTGGCGATAATGGTTATACTGTTAAGATTTTAACAGGCGATCGAGATTTGTTTCAATTGGTAGATGAGGAGAAAAAAACCACGGTTCTCTATCTGGATATTAATGCGGTTAAAAGTACATCGGGACAGGGTTATACAGAATTTAATTCCCAAGCTGTCACGGAAAAGTTAGGGGTGACACCAAAACAGGTAGTAGATTTTAAGGCTCTTTGCGGTGACAAGTCCGATAATATCCCCGGTGTGCGCGGAATTGGCGAAAAAACAGCGATAGATTTATTAAAAAAATACGATAACTTAGAGGATATCTATACCAATCTGGAATCGATCAAGGGAATGGTAAAAACTAAATTATTAGAGGGCAAAACCGCCGCCGAAAGTTCTCGCTATTTAGCTAAAATTGCCCTTGATGCCCCCGTTAGCATCGAAGAGGATAAATTTCGTCTCCGAGGTTTTGATCGGCGTTTAGTTAAACCTTTATTGGAAAGATTGGAGTTAAAGAAAATTCTCCAGAAACTCGATCAAATTCAACAGCATCTAGGGGGCACTCCTACCCTAGAATTAACTAGCGATGCTGATTCTAATCAATTGTCTCTGTTTGATTTACCCCCTGTTTCTCCACCGGTTCTAATTGCTCCCGACATTATTGATACTATTCCTAAGTTAGATGCTTTACTGGCCAAATTAACAACTTTTACTAATCCACATTTTCCCGTCGCTTGGGACACCGAAACCACGGATTTAAATCCTCGTGTAGCCAAATTAGTTGGTATCGGTTGCTGTTGGGGAAAAGAATTAAATTCTCTGGCCTATATTCCCATCGGCCACCAGAGCGGTGATAATTTAAATCTAGAGATAGTTCTCGAAAAATTACGCCCAATTTTAGCCGGTGATAATTATCCGAAAGTCTTTCAGAATGCGAAATTTGATATTGATATTTTTTATCATCAAGGAATTACCGTTAAAGGTCTAGTTTTTGATACTATGGTGGCTAGTTATGTCCTCCATCCCGAACTAACTCATAATCTCGAAGATTTATGCGATCGCTATTTAGACGGTATCACTTCCCTTAGTTATAAAAGTCTCGGTATTCCTGGGGGAAAAACCATCGCTGATTTAGATATCTCCACCACTGCTAACTACTGTGGATTAGATGCCTACGCTACCTATTTACTTCGAGAAAAATTACAGGCAGAATTAACTAAAATTTCCTCTTTATATCAATTATTCTCAGAAGTAGAATCTCCCTTAGTGATGGTGCTGTGGCAGATGGAAAATTATGGTATAAAAATTAATGTCAATTATCTAAAAAACTTGTCCCAGCAACTAGAAAGAGACTTAGCAGACATAGAAAAAAAGGCTTACGAATCTATCGGAGAAACTTTTAATCTTGGCTCTCCTAAACAGTTAAGTGAAATCCTCTTTGATCGATTGGCACTCAATCGCAAAAAATCCAGAAAAACTAAAACAGGTTACTCCACCGATCAAAGTGTTTTAGAGAAACTACAAGGCGATCATCCCCTAATTGATTATATCCTTGAACATCGCACCTTATCCAAATTAAAATCCACCTATGTGGATGCTTTACCGAAATTAGCCGAACCAAAAACCGCACGAGTGCATACGGATTTTAATCAAACCATCACCAGCACCGGACGCTTATCATCCTCCAATCCTAACCTGCAAAATATCCCCGTTCGCAGTGAATTTTCTCGGCGAATTCGTCAAGCTTTTATTCCCGAAGATGGGTACTTATTAGTGTCAGCAGACTACTCACAAATAGAGTTAAGAATTCTCGCTCATCTCAGCCAAGAACCAGTTTTATTAGAAGCGTATCGTAGTAATCAAGATGTTCATAAAGTCACCGCTCAATTGCTCTTTGATAAAAGGGAAATTACGCCAGAAGAACGCAGTTTAGGAAAAACCATTAACTTCGGAGTTATTTATGGTATGGGAGCGCAAAAATTCGCCCGTGAATCGAAATTAACCGTAGAACAGGGGAGAAAATTTATTGAAAAATATCATCAACGTTATGCCCAAGTATTTGAGTATTTAGAGAATAGCAAAAAACAAGCGCTCTCTCAAGGATATGTAGAAACAATTTTGGGTAGAAGACGTTATTTTAACTTTGATAATCCCCTCTTAAAAAGACTGCGAGGACTACCCTTACATGACATCAATTTAGATAGCCTCAAACTCAACAACGAGGAGGCACAATTATTAAGATCGGCTGCTAATGCGCCCATTCAGGGTTCCAGTGCTGATATTATTAAAGTAGCGATGGTAAAATTGGCCGAGGTACTGCAAAATTATCGAGCGAGATTACTGCTGCAAGTCCATGATGAATTAGTCTTGGAAGTACCAAGAGAAGAATGGCCATCCCTAGAGTCAAAAATCAAGACGACTATGGAGGAAGCTGTCCCCTTGACAATCCCTCTCTTGGTAGAAATTAAAGCTGGTGACAATTGGATGGAAACCAAATAAAACTATGATCGAAAACAGACAATTTTTAACCCCAGAAGAATCCGCAGATGTGGACGCTGCCCTCTTGACTGCTCCCGAAAAATTCCTAACTCGTTTAACGATTTCTTCCCTACGCTTACTAAAAATAATCGCCGAAGATACGGGAGTAACCCTAGAAGAACTAACCCATAAACAGGTAATCCAATGGCTAGAAAAAGATAGTAAACTGCGTCGGGAACAGGGGATCGAAGCAGCAGTGCTGAAATGGTAAATAAACTCTTAAAAAATCAGCTACCCCTGACAATTTATGCTAGTTTTTAGCTATAAAGTTACTGGAGTTACAAGAATGACAATTACCCTAAAAGTACCTAGTATTGCCTGTGAAGGTTGCGCTAATACCATTACTAAAGCGATTAACAATCAGCAACCAGCAGCCCAAATATCGGTGGATGTAGCCAATAAAATCGTCACGGTAGAAACCACCGCATCCCCCGCAGAAATTGCCCAATGGATCAGCGAAGTCGGCCATACTGTTGAGTCTAGCAGTGAGGGTTGACATCCTTCTCCGTTAAAAATATACCTCTAGTAAAAATCCAGGGTAGTTCTATTTTTGTGTTGATCTGATTAGTTTGACTCCCAAGCTTTCTAGTTGTTGGTTTATCGAAAAGGAGCGATTACGATTAGAGGTACAAGGAACAACCATTACATCATCTAAAATTTGATTAATATCATTAGCTGATACGATAACAGCAGCAGGAAGCTTAAACTGTTGAAATTGACTGGATGGCATGGGTACTTGACACAATACTACATCACCCTTTTGTAATTTCATCGGCAAAAATCTCGTCGTAGATGTCATGATCAGAACTAACCCATTCTTGATAAGCTTGAGAGGTAATTTGTTCAGTAAAGTTAAGTGTATTTGGGTTGTTATTTTGTAAATTTACTGCTAACTCTAACAATGGTTCTAATTGTTCATCGGAGAGATTTTGTGTTACTAAAGATAGTTTTTGTTTAATATTCATAGGTGGTTAGTCCAATTAATAGCTGTTACAATTATAATCTGTTTACCGTTGTTCATAGTCTCTAATAATGCTTTGAATATCCTTTACCGCCATATCAACTTGTTCAGATTTCGTGTAAATAGTTAACAGAATGATTGCTGTTGCAGTTTTGACGTAATAAATTAAACGGTATCCCCCACTTTTGCCTTTTTGAATATCACTATTTCGGACTCTCAACTTGAAGACAGTATAACCAATACTAGGTATTTGATCGCCAGGTAATTCTCCTTCCTCAAGTTGTTCAATCATAGGTTGAATGTCATCTCGAATACTGCGATATTTCTTAGCAAGAGTGCGGAGATTTCGCTTGAATGTCGCCGAGGCTAAAACTTGAATTATCGGTTGATTAGTCATCTTCTAACCCTTCCCAAAGTTGAGAAACGGGAATGGTTTGTCCTGTCATGGCTTCATGCCAAGCTTGCCGAAAGTCTGCTAAAATTTCTGCTTGAGATGTATCTTGGGTTTCCTCCTCTGGGATGAGAATAATAACTTCTACACGGCTGTTTTTGTCTATGATTAAAGGATGATCTAGGGTTAGTTGTCCTTGTTCATCAATGGTTGCCATAACCTTGAGTGCTTTCATGTTTCTCTCCTTCAGTGGGTTAGTTCAATATCTAAATTATGCTAATTTTCCCAAAGTTTTACCTGATCAGAATCTTTTCTAGTTCTTTAACTAAAAGTGGTAAATCATTTTTAACGGTATTCCAAACAATATCTTCATCAACATTTAAGTAATCTTGTACTACTTTGCTCCGCATTCCGACGACTGCTTGCCAAGGAATTGTTGGATAATTCTCCCGAAAGTCTGGTGATACACGACGCGCTGCTTCTCCGATAATTTGCAATAAATGGGTGAGGGATAACCGTAAAAGTTCGTTATTATCAAAATCTTCTCGACTGACACCTTCTACAAAGCTAAGTGCTTTATTTGCTGTGTCAATCATGAACATAACACACCTCTGCTGTTGCTAAAACACGCTCACGAATATGATGATTAAGAGATTTGATGGTAACGAGATCAATAGTACGTCCATCAAATAATTGAGATAATTCTTCTTGAATTTGATGAAGTTTGAAAAAACTAGGGGTAAAACCAAGTTCAAACTCAACGAGCATATCAATATCACTATCTGCGGTAAAATCATCTCGTAAAACTGAACCAAATAAGGAAAGTTTATGAATATGCCAATGTTGACAAAGTTGTGAGAGTTTTTCTTGAGAAATTTTCATATTTTTGTGTTGATCAGATTAGTTTTACTCCCAAGCTTTCTAGTTGTTGGTTTATCCAAGCGGTTGCCATTTCTTCATCGGTTTCTATCGCTTTTTCTACTCCTATTTTAGCAATTTCTAAGAGTTGTTTGGATTTTTGCTTTAAAAGCACTCTTAGAGCAAAGGTGCGATCGCTTTTAAAAGTTCTGTTAATTTATTTTTCCATCAGTATAGCGCAAAATACGTCTGATAGCATTTACAATGAGGCATATATAATCTGTGCTGATTCTAAAATGTTTTTACATCTTAGCCAATTATCACTCCGTTTGAGCGCTGCTTTCACAATTAAATCTACTTTTCGATCAAAAATTGCTTGCAGTTCATCGCGCATTTGTAGGGTTTCGGTTAAACCTCGTTTAGCAGTTGGGGAAAAGGTAATTAAAATATCAATATCGCTATCTGAACGGAAATCTTCGCGTAAAACTGAACCAAATAATGCCAATTCGGTGACTTGCCACTTTTGACAAAATCCTTTAATTTGTTCCATTGGCAGATTTATTTTTGGGTTCATCAGATTAGGTTTACTCCCAAGCTTTCTAGTTGTTGGTTTATCCAAGCGGTTGCCATTTCTTCATCGGTTTCTATCACTTTTTCTACTCCTATTTTAGCAATTTCTAAGAGTTGACTTAAAAGGGAGATTGATGATTTTAATGAGTCAGAATCAGTGAGAATTAGCCGTTTATGATGCTGAGGATGCGTTTTTAAGGGTCAATCGTCTAGGGTTGTCCTTATTTCGGTTTTGGGGTGATGAGATTCATGAGCGTTTAATGGAGAATTTGAATAAATTTTTATGATGAGGTATCGTCATTGTTATCAGTTTTTTTACTTCGTAAATCTACCCATAGATGTCTTAAATTAAATGGACTAGGTGGCACATCAGGACGTTCTAGTTGATGGTCAAGACGACTCACATCATTTTGCCATCCTTCCGGCGATAAAGTTAAATCTATAATGGTTAGTTGTGAACAATGCTCATTAACTTCATTTAAAATTTCTCTTAATTCCATATTTTGAATATAACCAATCATTGCTCCCGAACTGACGGATTTTCCATAACCCCATTCAACTAGTATAAATCTGTTAATCCCATTTAGAATATAATTTTTGTTAAGTATCCATTGAGAACTTGATGGAGAACCAAGTCTTTTAGCCTCTAAAGTGTAAAATTTATCCATTCTTTCAGGATTTGTTTCGTTAGTATCACAGATTCCCCATTGAAAATCAGGTCGTTTATATTCTCGTTTAGCTCGAATGCTATCATCAGCATCAGGTTGATTATTGGCTTCATACATACAAGGCCATTCTATTCCTTGATTAGAAATAGTTAATTGTTGGTTGGCATAACGGACAAAAAAGCATAGTTTTCGATTAAGTTCATCTTCACTTTGGGGTAATTCTTGGTTCTTTTGAAGCATTTCTAAAGCAAGCCTAAAAATAGCTAAAACTCTCTTTTCATGATTACCCCATATATCTTTTTTTAATAAACTTGGTTTTGTCATAAGTTTAGATCATTTCTTGAGATTCTTGTAAGTTAATAATTTGAAGCATTGTTGCCTCCGCATCCTCACGCGCCATGCTACGAGTCCAGAATCTTCGTTCATTACGCTTAATAATAATGATTTCTGTATCAGAAACCGAACGAACTAAACCATCAAGATAAATTTGATGGCTATTATAGGGAACTAATAAACCGTTTTCTTGTCTTGCTAATTGATCAATAATTTCTATCCATTGTTTTTGCTCTGATTGGGAGACAGGTTGAGGTTTTTCTCCATACTCTTGTGTAGAGAAAATAACGGCTAACATAGGATTTTCTAACCCCTGAAATTGAGGACGAATAATCTGCCAACTGAATTCACCATCAGGTTCTAATTCTCGATTCCAAATATCTAAAAAGGCTTGTAAATAACCTTCTAATCCTTTTTGAGTTTGACGGTTTTTATTAATATCGTTGAGAAGTCCTTGATTTTGTTGAGGATAGCTTTCAACAGGTTTTACTGCTTTACTGTTGATATGATTATAGTAAAACTCTATCCCAACATCACACATATCACGAATGAGATCCCGTTCAGCAATGGTGAGATCATAGACATCAAATATTGCCTCATCTAATTGATATTCTAATTCAGTGAGTTGTGCTTCTATTTTTTCTGGAGTTTTTCCTTCAGGATGTTCAATACTATACTTTATAGGATTACAATTCTGTAGTTGCTCAACAATATCGATAACTTTTTCCCGAATACCTTGATCCTTTGGAAAAATAATCGGCAAACTTAAATATTCATCCTTATAAATTCCATCATGCCATATTCCCCATTTGCTAGAAGTCAGAAAAAAGTAATAACGAGATAATGAAGACCATAAAGTTCCTAATATAATTTTATATTTCCATTCTTCAGCATCATGTAACTTGATACAATTTACTGAATTTGTAAAACTGAAGTTTTCTGATTCTAATCGAGCAATAATTTCTCCTTTTTTTCTAGATGCTTGACTAATGCCATGTTTAATCAATAATCTTTCACCATAGAATAAAGATTCATTCGCTATACGATGCACTTTTTTGGGAGATGATGTAAACCAGTCTTTTTGAATAGAAGAATAACGTTGAAATTTGGGAATCGGTAGATTTTGATATTTAGATAGCCATTGTGGTGCTGAATAAGCACTTCCAGTTGTAAACCCTTGACCACTATTGTTAGGATCATGTAATTCTTTTAATGCTGGAGCTAAAGTTATACCTTGAATTAAACCAGCATCTTGATGATTTCCCCAATAATAAATTTTCCATAAAGAATCATTATAAAATAGTTCACTTTGTCTGATACCACGACGATCCATAACACTCAAAATAACAGCTTGCACATTTTTAATCATAGCTGTTTTTTTAGCAGACCAATAAGTGACAACTTGATCTTTGAAGGTTAACTCTGTCTGATTGACTTTCTGAAAAATAATTGAAGCAAAAGGAGAAATTGAGGCACTAGATTGGTTTTTATTACCAGATTTAAAGAAAATATCACGAACATGAGCAAAATTGACAACTTCTTTTAATAAGACACTGTTTAACCATTTTTGTCTAAATTCTTTGCTTTTATCATGGGTCTTAAAGAAAATACCTGTTGATACCACTAATGCTGACCATCCATTATCTTTTAAAAAATCAAATACTCTCCAGATAAACGCTTGAGAACGTTCTTTATCTCCGACTGGATAATCACGTTCTTGACACCATTGTAAAGCGATATTTAAGTCTTTTGTGCCTTTTTTATCCTTCGTTTTAGGAGATCCCCAAGGAGGATTACCGACAACAACATCAGCACATTGACTGCTAAAATTTCTAGATAATATCACATCCTCTGAGTTAGAAAATTCTTGAAAAGCATTATCGCAGACTAAATTATTAAAGTGATTATCCTCAGATAACCCATTCGCTTGATAAATTAAAAAGGGTAATTTTTGACCTTGTTTAATTTGTAATAAAATGTCTGGAGGCTCTTGATAATTTAATAAAGCAAGATATAGACTAAATGCAGTAATTCTGATAGCTTCTGAATTAATTTCTATGCCAGCTATCTGATTTTTTAAGATTTCTCTTAACTCTTGCCAACTTAATCGCTGTCGCTGATTTTGATAGACTCGATGTCTCACAATTCTCCGAAATGCTTCCACTAAAAAGATTCCTGAACCACAACAAGGATCAAGAATACGGGGATGAGTTGTCAAACAATCTGACGTTAAAACTTTAGACAAGACAAATTCTACTAATGAACTCGGTGTATAATGCGTCCCATTATCAATATTTTCTGTATTTGACTCATGATAAAATTCTTCATAAATACTACTAATTAAAGAAATAGGAATTATATCAAATTTATAAGCCCAGAAAAATAATTTTTTTTGTGGATCAATATCTCCCTGTAAAAATTCTTGTAAGAGAGATAAATGCCGTTGCTCAACAGATTCCGCTTCTTGTTCATCAGAAGGGAACATATCTCCGTTAAAATCTTGACTCAACCGATTAAATAAAGCATAGGTAAAACTTTTATCACTTAATATTTTGATATAATGTTGTTTAGCTTCAGTTTCCATATTTAACTGATCGTCAGGAGCATTAAGTAAGGCTTTCCATGTTGCATTGTTTTGTGCTATTGCTTCAAAATACTCTTGAGTTAAAATTCCTCTATCTTCCAAATAGCGAATAAAAATTGATCTACCAATTAAAGCATGAGCATATTTACGTTTATTTTCGCTTAATCCTTCACGGATTAAGGCTAAACGAACTGTTTTTAAATCTTTGATCAGTGATTGATCAGCACGTTGATTAGATGTTTCAAAACGCTCATCCTCAAAAAGCTTCCCTGATTCGATTTGTTCCCGTCTGTATTGATAAAGTTTTGAAGTTACTTCAAGTATGTTTTGGGCAACTTCTAACGGTCTATTATTTTTCTTCCAATCTTCTATACTTCTAGCAGGTGGTTTGGTTAGATCGTAAATAGCTAGTTCACCTTCTTTCGCTAAAAATAGGTAACTTGGTCTAGCCATACACCATATTTTATTAAAGATTTGACGTACTTTTTCATCTTCTTGAGTATCACATTTAGCAAAAATAATCACAGGATTATTATTAATAAAAAAAACTTTTTCTGCTTCAACTTGCTGGGCTAATTCTAACCAATCTCCTTTTTCTATCCACTCTTCTAAAGTTATTTCTGACAATGACGCTTTTGAACTCACTAAGTCGCCTTGACTAAAATCGAGTTTATTATAAGCATATTCTAACAATTCATAAGCAGAATTAGCTGTCATCATCTTGAGTAAATCACTGGTAATAGTTGATTGTGTTGGTTAGAGTCACACAACCTAATCTTTGGTTTTTTTGAACTATTTTTAATAGTATGACTGATAGGAAGCGTAACTGTCAAGTAAACAGACAAGCCGCCATTATGTCAATTTTTTAATAATTTGCCTCTAGCACTGAAAGCGAGAAAACAGCGATCGCATTTGGCGCAGCTTTGCCGTGGCAATTGTCCGTGACTCAATATCTGTAATAATCTAATAAAGCCCTTGTAAACCTTCTTTAAGCTCTGGGTTTTCGTCTTGATCGAGATGCACAAAATCGCCCTTAGATGAGAATTAGTTTACAAAAATTTACATTTGGAGATAAGGAGCAATGAGTCAAGTTTCCGGTACAGATGTTCCCGATTTGGGTCGTCGTCAATTTATGAACCTGTTGACCTTTGGTACAATTACCGGAGTAGCAGCGGGGGCTTTGTATCCGATTGTTAAGTATTTTATTCCCCCCTCGGCCGGTGGTACGGGTGGCGGTGTCACCGCTAAAGATGCCCTCGGCAATGATGTGATTGTCAGTCAATTTCTGGGCAGCCATAACGCTGGCGATCGCACCTTAGCCCAAGGTTTAAAAGGCGACCCCACCTATTTAGTCGTCCAGGAAGACAAAACCCTGGCCAACTATGGAATTAACGCCGTCTGCACCCACTTAGGTTGTGTGGTGCCTTGGAATGCCAGTGAAGAAAAATTCATGTGTCCTTGCCACGGTTCCCAGTACAATGCCGAAGGAAAAGTAGTTCGCGGTCCAGCGCCTCTATCCTTAGCCCTCGCCCATGCCAACATCACCGATAATGATAAAGTCGTCTTCTCCACTTGGACGGAAACCGACTTCCGCACCGGCGAAGAACCCTGGTGGTCCTAGATTATTCAATGTGACGAGATTTTGGAATTTTCAACCGATAGAGATGAGAACATTCAACTTTTTAAGCTTCCCGCAAGTCCACAGACAGGCCCTAATTAAAGCTGTCCTCGTGGCGATCGCTACCGTTTCCCTACTCCTAACCAGCGATGTCATTAACCCCCAATCTGCCCAAGCATATCCTTTTTGGGCGCAACAAACCGCCCCGGAAACCCCCAGAGAAGCGACCGGTCGGATTGTTTGCGCGAACTGCCATTTAGCCCAAAAACCCGCCGAAATTGAAATCCCTCACTCGGTATTACCCGATAGCGTCTTTGAAGCAGTAGTAAAAATCCCCTACGATCCCGCCAGTCAACAGGTGTTAGGAGACGGATCGAAGGGGGGTTTAAACGTCGGTGCAGTCTTAATGCTACCAGATGGTTTTAAAATCGCGCCCCCCGATCGCATTCCCGAAGAAATGCAGGAAAAACTCGGTGGAGTCTATTTCCAATCCTACAAAGAAGGTCAAGATAACGTGGTTATCGTCGGCCCCTTACCCGGGGATCAATACAAAGAAATCGTTTTCCCCGTCCTGGCCCCCGATCCTAGCCAAAATAAGAGTATTCACTTCGGCAAATATGCTGTGCATTTAGGGGCCAATCGCGGTCGCGGCCAAGTGTACCCCACCGGTGAACCTAGCAATAATAACGCCTTCAAAGCTTCTACCGCAGGTACAATTAGCCAGATCAGCAAAACCGAAGCCGGTGGTTATGAAGTCACCATCACTTCCGAAGCGGGCCCCGTGGTGGAAAATATTCCCCCAGGTCCTGAGTTAATCGTCTCGGAAGGTCAAGCGATCGAAGTGGGACAATTTTTAACCAGTAACCCCAATGTCGGCGGTTTTGGTCAAAAAGAGACGGAAGTTGTCCTGCAAAATCCTGGCCGGATCAAAGGATTAGTTTTATTCCTCGGTGGCATTATGTTATGTCAAATCCTCTTAGTTATTAAGAAAAAACAAGTGGAAACAGTACAAGCGGCCGAAATGAATTTCTAATCGCGATATTTCACTTATTTTTGCTAAAAAGCGGGTTATTTGCCCGCTTTTTAGCTTTGAGTCAGGAAAACCCTCGCTGCCGTCTGATACAATCGGTTCAACTTAACCGATAAGTGTCAATTTTTATGAATCAGTCGCTTGTTCCAGTCATTCTCGCCGGTGGTAAAGGGGAACGTTTTTGGCCCCTCAGTCGTCTAGCGCGTCCGAAACAGTTTCTCTGTCTTGATGGTAGTGGTCGCAGTCTTTTACAAGCAACGGCCGATCGTCTATTATCTTTAGGGGCAGGTTGGGAAAATCTCTGGGTAATTACCGCTAGTGCGATCGCTGATGGAGTCCGTGAACAACTGCCTGATTTACCGGAGAGTAACCTATTAGTGGAACCGGTGGGCAAGGATACGGCCCCAGCTGTGACTTGGGCCACCTTAGAAGTGATAAAACGTTATGGTAAAGAAGTGGCGATCGGTTTTTTTCCGGCCGATCATTATATTGGTGATCAAGAGGCTTATATTAACACTTTAAAAGCGGCCGTAGAAGTGGCCGTCAGCCAAAAAGCGATCGTTACTTTAGGGATTAAACCCGATTATCCCTCCACTGGTTACGGTTATATCGAACAGGGAGAAAATCAGGGCGAATTTAATGGCCTACCCGTCTATAAAGTGAGTCGTTTTACGGAAAAACCCGATCGCACCACGGCCGAAAAATTCCTAGAAACGGGACTTTTTAGCTGGAATAGCGGAATGTTTATCTTTCAGGGACAAGTGGTTTTAGAGGAGCTAAAAACCCACGCTAATAATATTTTACAACCTCTGAGCGATCGGGGCATCGCTGCCTATGAGGATTTAGAGAAAAAAAGTATTGATTATGCTTTGATGGAAAAAACCCAACTCGCTTACGTTTTACCCGCTAATTTCGGTTGGGATGATCTGGGAGATTGGAATTCTCTGGAAAGATTACTAGAAGCAAAGGGCAAAAATATTGAACTGGCCAATCATGTCGGTTTGGACACGGAAGGGGCTATTATCTATGCTAGTGATGAGGAGGAAGTAATCGTTACTATTGGTTTAAAAGATCTGGTAATTGTTCGCGACGGGAAAGCGACTCTCGTTGTCCACAAAGATCGTACCCAAGATATTAAACAGGTGCTCAAACAATTACAAACCGATCCCAAATTAAGGAAATTGTTATAGGATCGATAAGTACCTAAGTAAAATTCATTACACATCTAAGCCATCAGCTTTTTCAGTGATCAGTAATCAGTAACCAGTCATCAGTGAAAAGACATTAGGAAACTTCTATTTAATACTGCTCAGTTAAAACTCAAATCTGATCACTGAAAGGGGTGCGTCTCATTTTTGTAAATCTACTAAGTTGGGATTTTTTAAGGGAAACTCTCTACTAAAATCGGGCGTTACTTTCGGTTTTATCGCTCAATCCAAGCTTTTGGGGGGTTCTACCCCCCAAACCCCCCGTTGGGGTCGTGGCGCCGCCCCCAAACCCCCCGCGCATTAGTTTTTCGGTGGGATGCTTACAGACAGCTGCTGATACATCTGTAATAATTTAAAAGTCACCGATAATTGCTGATTATCGGTATTTCTGCAAATGTGGGATGCAGCCATCGATAAGTACCTAACTTACCCACTGATAACTGATTACTTACCCACTGATAACTGATAACTGATAATACCGTGTTCTCACTGCCCCAAACCAGTCAAAGACAAAAAGAAATCCTTGAGATAGTTCTCGGCAACGGTTGGGACTATATGCGCGGGGTTTTAACCCTAGGAAAAACAGAAAATCCCCAGATTCCTACCCCAGAAGTTCTCAAAAAAATCCTTGTGGAATTGGGGCCTTTTTATGTCAAATTGGGACAGTTACTTAGTACCCGTCCCGATCTGCTACCTGCTAATTATATCGAGGCTTTAACTGCCCTACAAGCGCAAGTTCCTCCCGTTGCTTGGACAGATATAGAAATAGTCATCACTGAACAGTTAGCAAAACCGATCGAACAGGTATTTAAGTATATTAATACCCAACCAATCGCCGCGGGATCGATCGGGCAAATTCATCGGGCAACTTTATTATCTGGGGAGGAAGTCGCGATTAAAGTCTTGCGTCCGGGGATCGAAAAAATTGTCGCCCAAGATAGTGCCTTAATTAAGGGAATTGCTGATTTAGTTGCCCTGACAGAATTTGGTCAAAGTTATGACGTTGTTAACTTAGCAGAAGAGTTTATTAAAGCAGTCAATGCGGAATTAGATTTCACCCAAGAAGGTCATTATACTGACCAATTACGCTATAATTTAACCCGGAGTCGGTGGTCAGAACCCAAACAGTTAGTTATTCCTAAAATTTATTGGCACTTAACTAATTCCAGGCTATTAGTGTTAGAATGGTTAGAAGGAAAACAAATTTTAGAGGCTGATGTTTCTAGACCAGCAACCGAGCAAGCAATTTCCCAAAGAAAAAGCGAAATAACTAGAATTTTGTTTCGGTCATTTTTTCAACAAATTTATATTGATGGCTTCTTTCATGCCGATCCTCACCCGGGTAATATTTTCTATCTTGACGATGGTAGAGTGGCTTTAATTGACTGTGGTATGGTGGGCAGATTAGACCCACAAACTCAACAAATTTTAACAGAATTGTTATTGGCAATTGTTGACTTAGATGCCAAAAGATGCAGTCAACTAACTATTAAACTATCCGAGTCAGTGGGTCCGATTACTTTAGTACAATTAGAGGTGGATTATGAGCGGATGCTGCGAAAATACTATAACCTCAATTTAAATCAAATTAACTTTAGTGAGGTAGTTTATGAACTTTTGCAAATTGCCCGTCGCAATAGAATTAAACTTCCGGGTAATTTAGGTTTATTCGCCAAAAGTCTCGCTAATTTAGAAGGAACTGCCCGAAAATTTAATCCTGATATTAATATCCTAGAAGAAGTCAAACCGCTATTAACTAATATTCTTGAACAACAGTTAATCGGTAGCACTCCCCTACAAACTGCCCTAAGAACAGTTTTAGACTTAAAATCTTTTTCCCTGAAATCTCCCCGTCAAATCGAAGTTTTACTAGATAGTTTAACCTCGGAAACTTTAAATGTTAATCTGAAAATTCGGGAATTAGATAATCTCCGTCGCAGTTTAGATAATTCCGCCAATCGACTAGCTTTTAGTGTGATTATTGGTTCCTTAATTATCGGGGCCGCCATTGTCACAGCCAGCGCCCAATCTCGGCAATTAACTATTATCAGTACCGTATTATTTGCTACAGCTAGTTTTATCGGTTTATGGTTAGTTGTCGGTATCCTGCGATCGGGGAGATTGCGCTAGAAATTATCGCGATTAAATTAAGATTTGTTGTTGTAAAAATTTCGCCCACTGACTAGCCAATTCAACTTCAGTAAAGGGAATTTTTTCAGGCGATCGCTCCTTAAAAATAAATTCTAGGAAAGGAGAACCTTGCGGGGGAAGAGCATCTAAATCCACCACTTGATTATTAACTAACAGACGGATTTCTTTGACCTCCTCTAGGGAAAAAGTTTGTAAATTAATCACTCCCTTACGAGTTGGCTTTCCCCAAGTGATAATTTTATCTTTTTGACCTAAGACAGAATATATATCATACTTAGCTCGATCGAAGTTTTCCGCCCATTCTCGATAGATTTCCACTTTTTGGTATTCATTCCAACCACTCCAGGCCAACCAAATAAACAGAATTAATAAAGGTGTCCACAATAACCCGCGTTCCATAAACTATCGCCCCAAAATCCTGGTCAATTAATCCTATTTTAGGCTAAGTAGGGAGGCACAATTATTTGTAGGATGGGTTAGCGCACTTCGTAACCCATGCGGGCGTTGGGTTTCATGCTTCAACCCAACCTACGTTCATCTTATATTTAATTCCACCCACCCACTTAATTTGCAGCCAGGAATTATCAGCTATCAGCTTTTTTTCCCTCTCCCTTCTCCCTTCTCCCCAACCCGCAACGGTCAAACCCCTTGCTACTTTTTGACTTTAGACCTCTTGCATAATTAATTTTTGAGGATTCAAAAACGGCAAAAATAAGGATTAAATTGCCTAGAATCTGTGAATTATTCATTCTTAATTCTCCTGACTACTGACTACTGACTACTGACTCCTCACCTAACCGAAGATTTTTGATTTTTACAAGAGGTGTTTTTTACTTGCTATAATCGAGTGTCGAATTTGAGTAGGAGACGGGAGAAAATGGCCGATTGGCAGGAAATAGAGGGGGGGATCACCGCCCCAAAAGGATTTAAATCCGCAGGGATGGCTGCGTTGCTCAAACCGTCTGGTTTGCCCGATTTAGCCCTAATTGTCTCGGAAACAGAAGCGATCGCCGCTGGAGTCTTTACCACCAGTCAAGTGCGCGCCGCTTGCGTCGATTATTGCCGTCAACGCCTCCAAACTAAAGCCAGCGCCAGGGCGATTTTGTGTAATGCCGGCCAAGCAAACGCCGCCACGGGGGAAGCTGGATGGCAAGACGCTCTCGACAGTGCCGCCGCCTTGAGCCAAGTTTTAGGGATTCCCGCCGATGCAATTTTGCTGGCTTCTACGGGAGTCATCGGACAGCGGATTCGCATGGATGCGTTAACCGCCGCTTTACCGACCTTAGCGGGTTTATTGTCGGAAAATGGCGGCGAAAGCACAGCCCGGGCAATTATGACCACGGATCTAGTCCCCAAATCGATCGCCTTGCAAACCACCATCGATGGTCGTCCGGTCACAATTGGGGGAATTGCCAAGGGATCGGGGATGATTCACCCGAATATGGCGACGATGCTCTCCTTTATTACCTGTGATGCCGCAGTATCGACGGTTCTCTGGCAAAATATGTTAAGTCGGGCGGCCAATAAAAGTTTTAATCAGATCACGGTGGATGGGGACACCAGTACCAATGACAGTCTGATCGCCTTGGCTAACGGTCAATCGCGCACCACAGCCATCACCGAAATGGGCCGGGATGCCCAAAAGTTAGAGGCCATGTTAACGGAAGTTTGTCAATACTTGGCCAAAGCGATCGCCCGGGATGGGGAAGGAGCCACCTGTTTAATAGAAGTGCGGGTTTCGGGGGCGGCCGATGATCAGTCCGCTCGTCAGATTGCTCGCACCATTGCCGGTTCTTCCCTAGTAAAATCGGCGGTTTTTGGTCGAGATCCCAACTGGGGAAGAATTGCGGCGGCGGCAGGCCGGGCCGGGATCGTCTTCCATCAAGAAGACCTACAAATCAAGTTAGGCGACTTCGTGATGATGGAAAATGGTCAACCTCTGGCGTTCGATCGAGCTAGTGCCAGTAATTACCTGAAAGCGGCAGCAAGCGGGGCTTATTTACGAGAAGATACCGTTTTAATGTCTATCTGTATCGGTAACGGTTCGGGAACAGGTACGGCCTGGGGTTGCGATCTTAGTTACGATTACGTCAAAATTAACGCCGAGTACACCACTTAAAGCCGCCAAAAAATTAAGGAGAGACCAAATAACCGGTCTCTCCGGGCCTAATTTAACCCTCGGTTTCCTCTCTGGTTTGGATAAACAGAATCAAGAGGAAAACCGTGGGGACTAGGACGAATAGGATACTAGCGATAAAGCCGAGATTATTTACCTGCATGAGTTAACTCCCTTAAGTGACAACGGATTTAGATTAAAGATTAACTCCTAGAATATCATCCCAGAGGGCGTTGCTGATTTGAGAGGGGAAGTGGGAATTATGAATTATGAATTATGAATTATGAATTGGTAAGTGGGAGAAAGTCCCTACACCCTACACTCTACACCCCACACCCCACACCCTCTTTCAAGTCGGGTAGTCACCTTTTCACCCCCTTGGCCGGCGCGTCTTTAACTGGTACTTTTGGATCGGTGGCGATGATGTGAAGATCGATATTTTTCTGCCAGATCAGGCCCATGAGTTTTTGGGTGAAAGAACCTTTGATTAAACGCTTCCAGCGCGATTGATGGCTCTCCCCGATCACAATCTCGGTGATCCGTTCGCGCTCGGCCACTTCGGCGATCGCTTCGGCCACCTGATAGCTTTTAACCCGTAAGAATTTCCCCTCGAATTCCCGACATAAACGTTCGCAGGTTTCGATATGTAAAGCCTCCTCTTTGGTGAGAAAGCGATCGGGTTTATCGACGAAAATCACGAAAAATTCCGCGTTCATATACCCCGCTATCCGCGCTCCCCGACGTAATAATCGTAAAGAGTTGGGATAGGTGGAAACACAGACTAATACCCGTTCGTGAACGGGAAAGGATTGACCGATAAATTTGGTCGAATTACTCGCTTCTTCTTCGACCGTATCGGCCACTTCGCGCAAGGCCAGTTCCCGGAGGGCGATTAAATTGCGCCGTTGGAAGAAATTATTTAAAGATTGTTGGATCTTTTCGGGAGCGTAGATTTTTCCCGCTAATAATCTTTCCTCTAGGGTTTCGGCGGTGACATCTACCACGATCACTTCATCAGCTTCCTCCAAAATTCGATCGGGTATTCGCTCCCGCACCACCACCCCAGTGATTCGGGCAACCAGATCGTTTAAACTCTCGATATGCTGGATATTCACGGTCGAGTAAACATCGATTCCCCGGGATAAAATTATCTCCACGTCCTGAAAGCGTTTCTCTCGCTCCGAACCGGGTGCGTTCGTGTGGGCCAATTCATCGATCAGACACAGCTGCGGTGAGCGGGCGATAATCGCTTCCGTATCCATTTCCGAGAGAGTGAATCCCTCTTTCTCTAGGATTTTTCTCGGTACGATTTCCAATCCCTCGGCCTTTTCGGCGGTCTCTTTCCGGCCGTGGGTTTCAAGCAGTCCAATCACCACGTCGGTTCCCTGCTTTCTGAGACTATGCCCCTCCTCCAGCATCTTGTAGGTTTTCCCGACTCCCGGAGCCATCCCGATAAAAATTTTATGTCTTCCCCGTCGCACAATTGTCTCCTTTTTGGCAACTTCCCTTACAGATTAAGATAATTTGATCGTAGCCAGGGGAATTGAGTATCATCAATGATTCGTGCATTTTTCCTCTGTTTAGTTCACTTAATCCAGAAAACTATTGAGACTATTGTTCCAAAAATTGCCGCAACTCCTCAAAAGAATTAACGGTTAGTGCCGATTTCAGTAACTTGTCTAAAATCGATAATACGGAAATTTTATCAACAGCTTGCTCAATTTCTATTGGAATGTCACCCAATCGCATTTTCAGCACTGGTTTAACATAGTTACGAGCATTTTGTAATGCACCAATCTCCTTACTGCGTTCTATCCCACGTCACTCCATATTACTTAATAAAGGCATAATTCTTTCCTATTCAAATTGTTTGATTTTATTCTCTAAACTTGACTGTAATTTAGTTGATAAAGTCATCATATTGTCGAGGATTTCAAACAGCTTAATTATCTGTTCCCTCTCGAACTCCTTTTCATACAATCCCCTGATTAACTTCCATTTCCACTGTTCCCGTTGTGGCAGTTTCCAGAAAAAGGGTTTCTCGGAGAAACCCGTTTTCTCTGTGTGGCTAGGTTGATTGTAGTAGATACTGCCACTACTGTTACTGTAAACAATAAAAGCACTGCTAGTGGCGACTAAATCATCGTCATCGACGCTGGCAAATTCAGCTGGTTGACTGAAGCCATTGCCAATGACACTTTGTAAGGCGGTAAAGATGGCTTTACTTAATACTATTTTATCACTGCCTGGGGTGAAATCGCTGATGGCATCGATTCCTAAATTACTACTGTTGAAGATAAAGTTATCGCTACCATTACCCCCGGTGAGTAAATCATCGCCAGAACCACCAATTAAACTATCATTTCCGTCTTGACCGGTTAATTGATCGTTGCCACCACCACCAGTTAGAGTATTATTAAGGCTATTCCCAGTTAGTCTATCATTACCGCTATCGCTAATAATATTTTCGATGGTGTTATTTGCCGAAAAAGTCAATTTTAGATTATTG
>VYMB01000105.1_pt1 | contig 28927 bp, 27 predicted proteins | sample 5115321 | NCBI WGS metagenome assembly VYMB01 (sample SAMN12291794, study PRJNA351875) | freshwater metagenome | isolation source: freshwater lake | place: USA: Michigan, Wintergreen Lake | collected 2011-08-02 | reverse complement strand
CCTCAAGTCTAACCATCTCAAGGGCGGTCTGTTCAGGTTCAGGATGTCTCAACATATCCCAATGAATCACAAACCCCCAGCCAAGGCCAGGGGTTTGTCAGCAGTCTGAGGCCCGGCAGAGCCGGGCTTTTCCGATAAGCTGAGGAGCAGCTTACATTTTGTAATACATGTCGAATTCGACAGGGTGTGGGTGCATGTTCAAACGCTCACACTCTTCCCGCTTCAGTTCGATATAGGCGTCGATCATGTCATCATCGAACACGCCGCCCTTCTTCAAGAAGTCGCGGTCTGCGCTCAACGAGTCGAGGGCTTCGTCCAAGGACTTTGCCACGGTTGGCACGCCTTCCAGCTCTTCTGGTGGCAAGGAGTAGAGGTCCTTGTCGAATGGGTCGCCTGGGTGGATCTTGTTTTCGATCCCGTCGAGGCCCGCCATCAAGAGGGCTGCGAAGGTCAAATACATGTTGCCAATTGGGTCTGGGAAGCGGGCTTCCAAGCGCTTGGCCTTTGGCGAGGTGGTGTAAGGAATGCGGATCGAAGCCGAGCGGTTGCGAGCCGAATAGGCCAACATGACTGGGGCTTCATAGCCGGGGACCAAGCGCTTGTAAGAGTTGGTCGAGGAGTTTGAGAAGGCGTTGATCGCACGGGCGTGCTTAATGATACCGCCGATATAGTACAGGCAGTTCTCAGACAGATCCGCATATTGGTCGCCGGCGAACAAAGGCTTGCCGCCTTTCCAGATCGACTGGTGCACGTGCATCCCGCTGCCATTGTCCTTGTAATAAGGCTTAGGCATGAAGGTTGCGGACTTGCCATAAGCAGCCGCGACATTCTGGATCACATATTTGTAGAGGTTCATATAGTCGGCCATTTTGGTCAACGTTTGAAACTTCAAGCCCAGCTCATGTTGAGCAGGGGCCACCTCATGGTGATGCTTCTCAGGCTCAAGGCCCAATTCCTTCATCACCTGCAGCATTTCGCCGCGCAGATCCTGTGCGGAATCGATTGGGCCAACTGGGAAGTAGCCGCCCTTTGGACCTGGGCGATGACCCATATTGCCGCCTTCATAGACCTTGCCGGTGTTGTAAGGCAGTTCGGTGGAGTCAAAGGAATAGCCGGTGTTGTTGGGGTCCGTGTTCCAACGCACGTCGTCAAAGACGAAGAATTCAGCTTCTGGGCCGAAATAGGCGGTGTCACCCACGCCGCTCGACTGCAGATAGGATTCAGCGCGCTTGCCGATGCCGCGTGGGCAACGGTTGTAAGGCTTCAAAGTGCCGGGGACGACCACGTCGCAGACGATGGCGAGGGTGGTTTGCTGATAGAAGGGGTCCAAGGTCACGCTGTCTGGATCTGGCAACATGATCATGTCGGAGTCGTTGATGGCCTTCCAGCCCGAGATTGACGAACCGTCAAACGCAACGCCTTCTTCCAACAGGTCGATATCAACCATGTCGACATCGAAAGTCACGTGCTGCATCTTGCCGCGCGGATCGGTGAACCGAAAATCTACATATTGGACTTCATCGTCCTTGATCTGCTGCATGACCTTGTCAAACTTCGACATCGGTTCTCTCCTGAAAAGCCAGTTAGGGTGTATGTTCAGTCAATAGAGTTTCTGAGGGCAGACGCTTAAACAGCGTTGATCCCAGATTCCCCGGTTCGAATGCGTACGACATGACTGATGTCGGACACAAAGATTTTCCCATCGCCGATACGGCCGGTTCGCGCGGCATTGGTAATGGCCTCAACGGCTGCGTCAACTTGATCGTCACCGACGACGACTTCGAGTTTCAGCTTGGGCAAAAAGTCGACGACATATTCTGCGCCACGATAGAGTTCGGTGTGGCCCTTTTGACGGCCAAACCCCTTTGCCTCGACCACAGTCATGCCTTGAAGACCCAAGTCCTGCAGCGCTTCTTTGACTTCATCGAGCTTGAAAGGCTTGATAATCGCTTCGATCTTTTTCATAAAATCCGCCTGCTAGTGTGATGCCGCGAGCGCCTTGGGGAAGGCAAAAAGGACCCGTCCGTGAGTTGTGCGTTCGGCATAGTCCCTTCCAAGTGAGGGCGCGACCTCGGCACCTGCCGCTAAAGGCCGTGAGCCACACATTGCCTAGACTCTAGGCACACTTTGATGATTTTTTAGGCGCCTCGACTTGGCGGCAAAATGGTCTTATCTGCGTCGCAAACACAAACAAAGAACAATAGACTCGGGGAGTTGAACTTGATTGATCCAAACACGCCTGTCCTGATTGGCGGAGGCCAATTTACCTATCGCGGTGCGCCTGAGGCTTGCCCGCCTCCCATTGGCCTATGCGCCCGCGCGGCAGAGGCTGCTCTTGCCGATTCTGGCCTGAACCCAGATGTTTTGACTGAAATTGATGGTTTGGCGGTCGTTGGCTTTACCATTGATGCGGGCGGAAACCTGAGCCGCATGCCGATCCCCAAAGCAAAGAACCCACCAAAAGCGTTGGCCAAAGCGTTGGGGGCGGCCCCGTCGTGGCAAACCTATACCCATGTCGGCGGAAATACGCCTCAGGCATTGGTCAATGAAGCTGCAGAGCGGATCGCCAAGGGGGATAACAAGTTGGTCCTTTTGGCTGGCGCTGAGTTTTTAGGCTCACTGATGAAGCTCGTTCAAGCTGGTCAATTCGACGCACTCAAAGCGCACCAGATTGACGATGAAGAAGCGCCGGCCATGTTTGGCGATGGGCGGGACGGTTGCACGGCTTACGAGGCCCGCCACGGCCTTGAGTTCCCGACAAATGTGTATCCGATGTTTGAGAATGCGCATCGTGCCAATCTGGGCAGCAGCCTAGAAGACCATTCTGCCGCGATGGGGGCTTTGTTTGCCCCGTTCACAGAAGTCGCGGCGCAAAATCCCTATGCTTGGTTCCCGCAAGCCCAGACGGCAGAAGCCTTGGTGACCCCCAGTGCCAGCAACCGCATGATCGGCTTTCCTTATCCCAAGCGCCTCAATGCCATTATTCAAGTCGACCAGTCGGCTGCCGTCCTGATGGCCAGCTATGCCCACGCAAAGGCGTTGGGCGTGCCCGATGCTCAAATGGTGTTCCTGCATGGCTGTGCTGACACAATTGAGAAATGGAACGTGCTCGACCGCGTCGATTACCACTCCAGTCCTGCCATGCGGGTCGGCGTACGCGAAGCCTTTGCCATGGCGGGCAAGTCCGTTGCCGATATGGCTTTCTTTGATCTCTATTCGTGTTTCCCGGTGGCAGTAGAGATTGCGGCCAAGGAAATGGGCCTCGCCACCGATGATCCGCGCGGCCTGACGCTAACCGGCGGCTTGCCCTATTTTGGTGGACCCGGAAACAATTATTCGATGCATGGCATTGTCGAGATGCTCCATCGCTGCCGGAAAGAGCCTGAGGCGTTTGGGTTCTTGAACGCCAATGGCTGGTTCCTGACCAAGCACGCGTTTGGCATTTATTCTTGCCAGCCGACAAAGGGTTCTTGGGCTCGGTCGTCCAAGAGTTCTTATCAAGGCGAAATCGACGCGATGGCGGCACCTGAGGTGACAGAAACGCCGACCGGAACCGCTACGATTGAGACCTACACCGTGATCCATGCCCGCGAGGGCATGCGGATGGGTATTGTCATTGGTCGCGATGAAGCGGGCCGTCGCTTTGTTGCCAATACGCCCAAGGGCGATACCGACATTATGGCCGATCTGGAGAGCCGAGAAAGCGTTGGCCGGAAGGGTCAAGTCGTGCATGACGGGGACCGCAATATCTTCACACCGGAAGAATTTCTGTGATCTGACTGAGGGCGCGATTTCGTTCAGCTTGCGTTCAATCTAGACCCCTTAGAACCGGGGTGTGGCGCACGGCAGACCATCCCGTCCCTCGCGTTTGACGTGCACCATTGCTTCACAAGAAGCACTTCCTCCGGCCCCAATAGAGCAATCTATTGGGGCCATTTCCTTTTTGGAATGCCGCCAAAAAGATACCTTCCCGCTAGGTAGAATGGATTGACCGCCTCATCTGCGGTGATAACCTACACCAATTGATTTGGTTATTGCGAAGGGTGATTTACGCATGGCGAACGTGGTTCTTAAGCAGGCACTAGGAATTGCTGCGATCGGCTTGGCGGTTTTGTTCCCGCTATCGTCCGTTCAAGCTTATCCAACTGAGCCGACTCGGCTTGTGACCGCCATCCAAGCTTATCAGACTGCTACCAATGAAGGCCGTGCGATGGCGGCCCAAGTTCTGCGCCGCGCTTTGGCCTCGAGCAAAAATGCTCCCATTGCAACAAGGGCCGAAGCGACCTTTTGGTTGGGTGATTATGCCATTCGCGACCGAAAGAAGGACTTGGCCTTAAAGCAGGCCGACGAGGGCCTAAAGCTGTTGGAAGCCCTCCAAACCGGTGAAGCCCCTGCTGTCCGCGCCCTTGGTGCGCGGCTCAAAACGCAAGCCCTTTTGGCTAAGGAAGAGCGGCTGGCAGCATATAAGCTCATCCTCGAAGCCCGCTTGGCGTATGGCACGCAAAAGCCTCAAGCCGATGGAAAGTGGGACACGGTCTGGGATGAATTGAGGCTTTGGGAGGGCATTGCTCATGCCGATCTGGTTGGCGCAGAGAAAAAAATCGCGAAGGATTGGATGGCTGCTCGCGAGACTGAACTGGTTCGGATCAGCAGAATGGAAGGCAGCTGTGATTTTCAGAATAACACCGTGAAAATTGCCAATATAGATTCGAATTTACCGGCCTATCCTATTGCACCCTTGTTTGCGGGGCAGGCAGGCGGCGTGATGATGCGTATCTCCTTTGATTCAGAAGGGCGCGTAACCAAGGCCAAGGCTACATCTTTCAGCACTTCAGAGGATTTTGCTATTTTGACCGAGCGGGCAGCCATCAATTGGGTCGCAACGGGCGAAGGCTTGAGCGATCCTAATTGCAGGACCGACAGGCCAGCCTTGGTCGTATTCAGATACTAGCATAGGCTCTCAGCACCCTAAGCCGTCGCCAATGTCTCCACCGGTTTGCCGCCAAAGCGTTTGCGCAAGCCAAAGAGTGGTCGTTCGACCGCGTAATAGCTGGCGCAGGCACACGCAAAGCTCAAAGCCACGGCGATCACCATGCCTATGGGCGACAGGCGCTCGAGGCTATTGGCGTCGCCCAACATAACCTCGCGCACGATCCAGATGATTGGGACATGCCAAAGATAGAGCGAGTAGGAGAGGCGGCCGATCCAGCGCATCGGCTTCAGCTCTAAAAGGTCAATCGAAAAGCGAAGGCTGCGCAGCGCATAGAGATTGAGGACCAAGAGAAAGAGTGCAGAGCCTTGGATCGAATAGCGCAAGGTCTCACGGAAAACTTCGTCCCGATAAACCAAGGTCGCCAAAATCGCACCTAAAGCCAGAACAACCCAGTGCCAGCCAACCAGCCAAGCCAGACGCGCCCGTGTGCGCGGAGCCCCATCGAGTAAGATCGCCAAAAGACAGCCCCAAGCGATATTCTCTAATCGGCTATCGGTGGTGTAATAAGTATGCTCATGCGGCAGACCTAGGCCCAGCACCGCATAAGCGCGCCAAAGGGCGCAGACGACAATGCTGATGATGACAAGGCGCACGCGCGCCTGATGGGTCTTGCCAAACAAAGCAAGTGCTGCAGGGAATAGCAGGTAGAAGTGCTCTTCCACTGCCAGCGACCACAAATGTCCCCACGGAATCGTACGCTCTGACCAGCCAAACCACTCGCGCACTACGTCATAATAATTGATGAAGTAGAAGAGCGCTGCGGCGACGTGACCCGCATCAACCTTGACGCCAAACGGCAACAGCATGAGCCAAGAGCCTAGTAAAAATACCAGAAGCGCTGGCGCAAGGCGCAAGAAACGGCGCAGATAAAAGCCCGGTAGATCAATTGCGCCTGCATGTTGGTTCTGTTCGGCCACCAGAATGCGCGTGATCAGAAATCCCGAGACAAAAAAGAAGACGGTGACGCCCAAGCCACCCGGGATCAAATTCTCAAAACCTACATGGGCGATCACCACAATCAGGATCGAAATTGCCCGCAAACCGTCCAAGCCCGGCATATAGGCACCATCGGCCTTGAAGGGGATTGCACCGGTAAAGCTGGGCTCCTGCCGGCTAGATTGCGTGTCGCTCACTTGGGCCTCAATTGTAGCGCTTCAAGCAAGGGTGCATGCCACTGCTCGACCGAACGGTCATAGGTGTCGAACCCTCCGGTGAAGTTGAAATAGCATGCAGGCATGTTGATTTCCTTAAAGGCGTTGGTCATGGCGCGGGTCCAGTCGGCACGCAGCCGCATGGGCACTTCCACACCGACACCATATTCGCCCAACAAGACAGGGGCTTGAATCCGCTCGCGGAAGGCCGCGATCTGGGCCAAGTCTTTCCGCAACTCGGCGGTTTCACCGGGGCGGGGCCAGATACGTCCCGCAGGTGGGGGATTGTCCATCCAACTGGCCCCAGAATGGGTAAACTCAAAGGGTTGATAGTAATGAACGGTGCCGACGACATAGGGATCGTTGGGCAATTCCAGATTGTCCATGCCCAAGATGTTGCCCCAATTGTCCCCGGCAAAGATCACAGTGCGGGTCGGGTTGGTTTGGCGGATAATGCTCAGAACTTCTGCCTGCACCTTATTCACACGCGGGCCTGAAAACGCCTCTTGCGGCTCGTTGATAATTTCAAACATCACTTTGGCCGGTGTCTTCTGATAGCGCGCGGCGATCTGAGCCCAGAGGGCGACCAAGCGGCGCTCATGCACGTCAGGATTCTCGAACAGCTCGGTATAGTGGCAGAGGTTCAAGATGATCGTCAGGTCATTGCGAATGGCCCAGCTCACGACCTCATCGATACGGGCCATGAACGCCGGGTCGAGCGTGTAGGGCGCTTGTTCCATCGCGTGAGCAGAAAACTTAATCGGCACACGTATGGTGTCAAAGCCCGCTGCCCGGATGGTTTTGAAGTCGCGCTCACGGATTTTATAGCCCCAGTCGCCTTCATTCGGGGCCTCAAGCGCACCGGCAACATTGATGCAGCGCTCAACTGGGAAGGGCGCTCGCGCTGGAATCGAGGCCTGAGTGCGCATTGGGGCCTTGGTTGCTTGCCACACGCCTTGGGCAACAGCGACGCCAACGCCAGTGCCGATCAAAATCGTGCCCAATGCGCAAACCAGACCTGATTGACGGCAAAATGATCGCAAGCGTTCCATGTTAGGCCTCTCAAATGCTTCAACGATTTCGCTGCAAAGGCTGTGCCGTCAAAGTATTCTGATAGATGATCTTGAGCCTATAAATTCTAATTCCTCTCTTTTTAGATGCAGTGGCGTTGAATAACTAGCCCAGCGCCAATATTTGCTTCAGACCCTGCGCAACATAGAGCAAATCAGCCCTGTTATGTGTTCTTTTACGAAACCTTGTTAAAAATCAGCCTCACTCATGCGCAGGGTGCCGTTTCGATCCGACGTCAGCGCGACGATGGATATTCGAAAATTTGGCGAGCGCTTTCTTGGATAGAGATCTTGATCAAGTCGTTTTTGCGCTCCATTTCCGCCAAAGCCCGTGCACGTCGTGGGGAGCAATTTTTGACCTTGATGGGCGTAGAGCCGCATCATCGGATCCTTGATCTTGGTGGTGGTAACGGCAGCCATTTTCACAGCATTGCCCCCAATCACAAGAACGTTCTGATTGCTGACCATTGGGGCCCAGACCTAGAGCAAGCCAAAGCCAATTATGGCTATGAAACCATGTTGCTGGATGGCTCAAAGGAGGCGCTGCCATTTGAGGATCGCGCGTTCGACATCGTCTTTTGCTCTTCGGTGATTGAGCATGTGACCGGGCCGAAGCAGACCATGCTCGACATGGACGACAATAAGGCTTTTGAGGCGACTGCAATTGTGCACCAACAGCGCTTTGCCGATGAGTTGCGGCGGATCACCGATGGCTATTTCGTCCAGACACCAAATGTGGACTTCCCGCTGGAACAGCACTCGATGCTGCCTCAGCCCATTATCTATTTGCCGCGGCCTTTACAGCGCAGTTTGATGAAGACCATTGGCAAGTTCTGGGTCTCCAACGTCCAGCCAGACTGGCGGCTCTTGACGGCCAAAGACATGGCAGGCTTCTTCCCAGATGCTGAATTGGTTTTTGAGAAAGTTGCCGGCTTTACCAAGTCGATCACGGCGGTGCGCAAGCGGTCTGGTCAATAGGGGCAGTTTCTTGGCCCTGCACAGGAATTGCCACCCCATCTGATGCTTAGCGCTCGACAAAGCTTCAAGCCTTGCTAAACACGGGCGAAGAAACCCGAAGGGCGTGACAGTGACCACCATTTATCCCAATGCGGCAGCCGCACTCGAAGGCCTCACCTTCGACGGCATGACCGTGATGTCCGGCGGCTTTGGCTTGTGCGGCATTCCCGAAAACCTCATCCTTGCGCTTCGTGATAGCGGCGTGAAGGGCATCAGCGTCATTTCCAACAATGCCGGCGTGGATGGGTTTGGCTTAGGCTTGCTGTTAGAGACCAAGCAGATCGCCAAAATGATCTCGTCTTATGTTGGCGAGAATAAAGAGTTTGAGCGGCAATATCTCTCAGGCGAGCTGCAGCTTGAGTTCAATCCCCAAGGCACGCTGGCCGAGCGTATTCGCGCCGGTGGGGCAGGGATCCCGGGCTTTTACACCAAGACCGGCGTCGGCACGAAAATTGCCGAGGGCAAAGAGCATAAGGATTTCGACGGCGAGACCTATATTCTCGAAACCGGTCTCAAAGCCGATGTGTCGCTGGTCAAGGCTTGGAAGGCCGATACGGCGGGCAATCTGATCTACCGCAAAACTGCCCGCAACTTTAACCCGATGATGGCCACAGCTGGCAAAATCTGCGTGGCCGAGGTGGAAGAGATTGTGCCCGTGGGCAGCCTTGATCCTGACCACATCCATACGCCCGGCATTTATGTGAAGCGCTTGGTGCAAGGCAATTTCGAAAAGCGCATCGAACAGCGCACCGTGACCAAGAGGGAGGCTGTCTAATGCCCTGGACCCGCGATGATCTCGCCGCCCGCGCCGCCAAAGAATTGCGCGATGGCTTTTATGTCAACCTTGGCATTGGCATCCCGACTTTGGTCGCCAATCATATCCCCGAAGGTATGATTGTCACGCTGCAGAGCGAGAATGGCATGCTGGGCATGGGGCCTTTCCCGTTTGAGGGCGAGGAGGATGCCGACCTGATCAATGCTGGCAAGCAAACCATCACCGAATTGCCGCAGACCTCGTTTTTCTCCTCGTCCGACAGCTTTGCCATGATCCGCGGCGGCCATATCGATTTGTCGATCTTGGGTGCGATGGAAGTGTCAGAGACCGGTGACTTGGCCAATTGGATGGTGCCCGGCAAAATGGTCAAAGGCATGGGTGGTGCGATGGACTTGGTCGCCGGTGTGCGCCGCTGTGTCGTCGTGATGGAGCATACGGCCAAGGACGGTGCACCAAAACTTTTGCACAGCTGCCACCTGCCGCTGACGGGCCTGAAAGTCGTCGATCTGGTCATCACCGATCTAGCGGTCTTCTCAATTGACCGCAAAGCTGGGGGCATGTCGCTGATCGAACTGGCCACTGATGTGACCTTGGATGAGGTCAAAGCCAAGACCGAAGCGACGTTTGATATTCGCCTCTAATAAATAAAGCGGGCCCCTATTCAGGGGCCCGTTCTATTTTGCCTCAAACGGAGTCGCAAAGGCTTAGGCCCAGGTGACCGCCACGATCTCATAGCTTTTGGAGCCGCCGGGTGCGGCCACTTCCACGACATCGCCTTCTTCCTTGCCAATCATGGCACGGGCGATGGGGGAGGTGATCGAGATTTTGCCGAGTTTCACGTCGGCTTCGTCTTCACCCACGATCTTGTAGGCAGCCTTATGGTCGGTGTCTTCGTCAATGACGGTCACTGTGGCACCGAACTTGACGTTCGTGCCAGACAATTTCGACACGTCAATCACTTGGGCGCGTGCTAGTTTGTCTTCCAGCTCAGCGATGCGACCCTCAATATAGGATTGCCGCTCTTTGGCTGCGTGATATTCCGCATTCTCAGACAAGTCGCCATGCGAGCGTGCTTCTGAGATGGCGCCAATCACCGATGGGCGCTCGTCAGTCTTCAAACGTTTGAGTTCTGCGTCGAGGGCCGCATGGCCCTCTGCAGTCATAGGGATCTTTTCCATTAGGGGGATTCCACAAAAAGGGGCTTATAGAGTGGTGTTTCGATCGTCTTTCGTCAAGCGTACGCTTGCAGTGGCTTAACTTGTAGGGTTTCTCCCTCCGCCGCTTCAATGGCGGTGGCAGCAGCGCGGGCGCCAGCAATGGTGGTGTAATAGGAGATATTGGATACCAAAGCCGTGCGCCGGATGGAGTAACTATCGGCAAGGGATTGGGCTCCCTCGGTGGTGTTGACGACCAATTGGATGTCGCCATTGATCATCGCATCGACGATATGGGGACGGCCTTCCATCACCTTATTGACGCGCTCAACCGGCACGCCCGCGTCGCGCAGGACCTTTGCACAGCCCTCCGTCGCCACGAGCTTGAAGCCCAAGCGCACAAAGTTGCGACCGAGCTCTGGCAGAGCCGATTTATGGCTATCTTTCACCGACAAGAAGGCCGTGCCGCCGGACGGCAAGCGCATCCCAGCGCCCAATTGAGACTTCAAAAACGCATGGCCAAAGTCGGCGTCAATGCCCATACATTCGCCGGTTGAGCGCATTTCAGGGCCTAAGATCGGGTCCACACCGGCAAAGCGGGCAAATGGGAAAACCGCTTCTTTGACAGCGACATGGTTGAGTTTCTTCTGCTTCAATCCAAAGCTTGCAAGGCTCAGGCCAGCTTGTAGCTTAGCAGCAATGCGCGCCACTGGAATGCCAACCGCTTTGGCCACAAAAGGTGCCGTGCGAGAGGCGCGTGGGTTGGCTTCCAACACATAAATCGTGTCGTCCTTGATCGCATATTGGATGTTGATCAGGCCAACGACATTCAGGCCTTTTGCCATCGCAATGGTCTGTGCTTCGATCTTCGCGATGATCTCAGCCGACAAAGTGTAGGGTGGCAGGGCGCAAGCGCTATCGCCTGAGTGAATGCCTGCTTCTTCGATGTGTTCCATGATGCCCGCGACAAACACGTCTTTGCCATCCGACAAAGCATCCACATCGACTTCAATCGCATCGCGCAGATATTGGTCGATCAAGACAGGATTATCGCCCGAGACGATGACGGCTTCGCGCACATAGCGCTCTAGGCTTGGCTGATCATAGACGATCTCCATGCCACGGCCGCCCAAGACATAGGATGGGCGCAGCACAACAGGGTAGCCAACAGCTTGTGCACCCAGAATCGCTTCTGCTTCGGTGCGGGCAATCGCGTTGCGAGGTTGCAGCATGTCCAGTTCGTTCAAAAGCGCTTTGAAGCGCTCGCGGTCTTCGGCGATATCAATCGCGTCGACACTGGTGCCAAGGATTGGCACGCCTGCTTGCTCAAGAGGATGGGCCAGCTTTAGCGGCGTTTGACCGCCGAACTGCACGATGACACCTAATAGCGTGCCGCTCTGCTTTTCGGTTTCGATGATTTCCAGCACATCTTCAGCCGTCAAAGGCTCAAAATAAAGCCGGTCTGAGGTGTCATAGTCGGTGGAGACAGTTTCTGGATTGCAATTGACCATGATGCTTTCAATGCCCAGCTCTTCGCAGGCAAAGGCCGCATGGCAGCAGCAATAGTCAAACTCGATGCCTTGGCCGATCCGGTTAGGGCCGCCGCCTAGAATGATGATCTTTTTGGCAGCACTCGGCGCAGCCTCGCATTCCGTCTCATAGGTCGAGTACATATAAGGCGTGGGGGAGGCGAATTCCGCCGCGCAGGTGTCAATGCGCTTATAGGCCGGACGAACGCCAGCGGCACGACGGGCGGCGCGGACTTCAAGCTCGGTCTTGCCCGCGATCTTGGCCAAGCGCTTGTCAGAAAAACCTTGCGCTTTCACAAAGCGCCAATCCGCAGATGCTTGGGGCAGGCCGCCGGTTTCAAGTTTTTTCTCGGTCGCGATCAGTTCCGCGAATTGATCCAAGAACCAAGGGTCGATCTTGCTGGCCGCGTGTACTTCTTCCACGCTCATGCCCATGCGCAGGGCTTGGCCGACTACCAGAATGCGGGTGGGGGTTGGGATGGTCAGCGCTTGATGCAGCGCTTCTCTGTCATTCCCAATTTCAAGGAAGGGATCAAAGCCGTCGAGGCCGGTTTCCAGTGAGCGCAGAGCCTTTTGGAAGCTTTCTTGGAATGTCCGTCCAATTGCCATGGCCTCGCCAACCGACTTCATGGAGGTCGTCAACGTGGTGTCTGCACCCTTGTACTTCTCAAATGCAAAGCGCGGGATTTTGGTGACGATATAGTCAATCGAGGGCTCAAACGAGGCAGGCGTTGCGCCGCCTGTGATGTCGTTGGCAATTTCATCGAGGGTATAGCCAATGGCGAGCTTGGCTGCGACTTTGGCGATGGGGAAACCCGTCGCTTTGGACGCCAAGGCGGATGAGCGCGACACGCGCGGGTTCATTTCAATCACCGTCATCCGGCCATCGGCAGGATTGACAGCAAATTGGACGTTAGAGCCACCCGTCTCGACCCCGATCTCACGCAAGACGGCAATCGAGGCATCGCGCATGCGCTGATATTCTTTGTCGGTCAGGGTCAGTGCTGGGGCGACAGTGATGGAGTCGCCTGTATGAACGCCCATGGGGTCGATGTTTTCGATAGAGCAAATGATGATGCAATTGTCCGCTTTGTCGCGAACAACTTCCATCTCATATTCCTTCCAGCCCAAAACGCTTTCTTCAACCAGCACTTCGCCGACAGGGCTTGCGGCGATGCCACTGGCGCAGATGCGCTTAAATTCGTCGACATTATAGGCAATGCCGCCACCAGTGCCGCCTAAGGTGAAGCTCGGGCGAATGATGGCAGGCAGACCCACGAAGGGCAGGGCGAGCATGGCTTCCTCAACTGTGTGGGCCATCTTGGACTTGGGGCTTTCCAGCCCGATCTTGTCCATCGCATCGCGGAATTTCAGGCGGTCTTCGGCCTTTTCGATGACGTCGGCCTTCGCGCCAATCATCTCAACATTATATTTCGCCAGCACCCCGGTCTTTTCCAACGTCAGCGCACAATTCAGCGCTGTCTGTCCGCCCATGGTTGGCAGAACCGCGTCGGGACGCTCTTTGGCGATGATCAGCTCAACCACTTCTGGCGTGATTGGCTCCACATAGGTGGCGTCGGCCAGATCGGGGTCGGTCATGATGGTGGCTGGGTTGGAATTGACCAGAATGACCCGGTAGCCCTCTTCCTTCAGCGCCTTACAGGCTTGCACGCCCGAATAGTCAAATTCACAGGCCTGCCCGATCACAATGGGGCCGGCCCCGATGATCAGAATGGATTTCAGGTCTGTGCGTTTAGGCATGGGGGCGTCCGTTCGAAGCTCTAATTTGTTTCAGGGTGCCAGTCGCAAAAAGCCCTCCCGAGCGGATAGCACGCTGGGAGGGCCTTGGAAGGCGGTAGCTGTTAACGCCTATGGGAGAGTCTAGCAAGTGTTTTACACCTTGATTAGGCTGCAGCCTCTATTTTGGATTGGGGATTATTCATGCGCAGACGTTCTTTGCTGGTGGTGACTGCTGCAACCGGCGCGCTGAATCTTCTGCCCAAAGGCGCACAGGCGACCGCCAAGGCCGCTCAATCCTTCCCCGTCCTCGACAGTCTCGCCATGGCAGTAACGCCAAAGGAAAATCGGCAATTTAGCTTTACCGACAAGGCCTCAGCCTATTTCTATGGTCGCACCCATCAAGATATGCCCGACGATTGGTTCTTTGGCTGGAACGTCGCGACCAAGCGGATTTTTCAAGATTATCGCCTGACCTTGGATGGAAAGCCGCTTCTGCGCGCTGGTGCGAAAGTCGTGGTGAGCCCGCATACAATCACGCGCGATTATGGCGCGGTCAAAGAAACCTTGCGGCTGTTTGACGGGCTTACAGCCCTGATGGTGGATGTTGAGACCACCCTGTCGGGCCAGATCGGCTTTGAGTTTACGGGTGATTTGCTGAGCGTGGGGGAGGTTGGGGCAGAAGGCGTTTGGCATCGCCCGAAGGAAGCACCAAACTCTTGGCTCTTGCTCGCCCCTGTTGAAGGCGGTGGGAAAGGCTTTTTCATCCTCCTAGGTGCATCCAAGGCCGACGTGCGCCGTGTTTTGAGCCAGCTGCGCCGCAATCATCAAAGCCTGACCCGCGCGCGCATGGCCCGGATTGAGGCACTCGTATCAGGCTCTAGAGCCCTAGATGCTGGCGACCCAGACCGCACCAAAGCATTGTTGTGGATGCGCCTAACGGCAGACCAATTGGTGATGAAGCAGATGGGCACCGGTATTTATGCGGGCCTGCCATGGTTCAATGATTATTGGGGCCGCGATACCTTTATCTCCATCACCGGAACCTTGTTTGTCACCGGCCAATACGAGGTGGCCGCCGAAGTCTTCCGCAGTTTTGCCGCCCTGCAAGACACCGACCCCAAGTCCAAAACCTATGGCCGCATTCCAAATCGAGCGCGGCCCGATGGCGTGCAATATAATACCGCCGACGGCACGCCGAGGTTTATCATTACATTGGCTGATCACGTCCATCGCACGGGCGATCTCGCTTTGGCCAGAGAGCTTTCGCCGACTGTCAAGCGCGCGATTGAGGGCATGCTGGCCCATGATTTAGACGAAAGTGGCTTTGTCACGCATGGCGATGCCGACACTTGGATGGATGCCAAGGAAAAAGGCGTGCGGGCCTTCTCGCCACGCGGCAACCGCGCGATCGATATTCAGGCGTTGTGGATTGAGGCGCTTGAGGCAGCAATCGGCCTGATGTTCTTGAATGTAGGCCTACTAATTGGTCGGCGTGAGATCGATGCTAAAAAAGCAATGGCCCAGAGCTTGACGGACCATTTTGTCGACAAGGCGACTGGAAAGCTGGTCGACCATTTAAAGCCCGATGGCAGCCCAGACTTGGCAGTTCGACCCAATGTTTTTTTTGCCCTAGATATTCTAGAAAAGAACAACCCACGCATCCACACCGATGAAGGTGCCGTGCAGAAGCAGAAGATGATCTGGACGCGCGACCTTTGGAAGGGGCTCGTCTATCCGTGGGGCGTGGCGACCTTGAGCCAGGATGATCCCGAGTTTCATCCCTATCATGAGCATTGGCATTATTATCACAAGGATGCCGCCTATCATAACGGCACGGTCTGGCCGTGGCTGAATGGCGTCGCCATGACCACGCTGTTGCGCTTTGGCGTGCAGAAAGAGCCTTGGCAGTTGTTTGAGAATATGAACCGCCAGGCCCTGCGCGAAGGCGCGGTGGGTAGCCTCGCTGAATGCGCTGACGCTTTACCTCTGCCCGGTGCCACTTGGGCGCGCCGCACGGGCACTTTCTTACAAGCTTGGTCGAATGCAGAGCATTTACGTGTCTGGCATGAAGAGATATTGGGCGTTCGAATTCAAGGCGGTGGCGAATTGGTTGAGATCAATCCGCAATTGCCCAAAAGTGTTTTGAATGTCGCGATGAATACGCCGTTGAAAAAAGGCGTCCTGAAAGGTCAATGGCATCGCGGCAATGCTCATACTTGGGTATTTGAACTTCAAGGTGCGGATGCGGCGATCACCTTCTCAACCTATGCAGCTGGCCCAAACTGGGTGACTTGGCCGTTGAAGGCAGGTCAGAGGGTTGAGGTCATTGAAGAAGGCAGTCGTCTCAAACTAACCGCGTATGATCGCCAGAATCGGGTCTTGGGTAACAAAATAAGTGGACTTGATGTGCTTGTTGACGGCCCAACTTCGCTGTTCGAGAAAGCCAAAAGGGAACAAAAAGCTTTCGAGACCCTCCGCGACGAAGTGTTCAAAGATCTAGGCTTTTGTGAACCAAAGCTGGCCCCTAATCTCAAGAGCCTATCGGTCTATCACGACCCACCGCTTACCTATTAGCCGATCAAGCGGCCATCAAGGTCTGCCTCGGGCTCGCTGTTGTCATCATGGTCCATAAACAGGGCCTCAGTCATGCCGGTTACAAGCGCAGCGGGTGTCACGGGTTTGGCGATATGGACATCGCAGCCAGCTGCAAGAGCTGCTTTCACATGTTCACTCATGGCATTGGCGCTGAGCATAGCGATGGGCGTGCGCGGCAGGTTATTTTCCTTTTCCCAGACGCGAATAGCTTGAGTGGCAGCTAGGCCGTCCATTTCGGGCATCATCATGTCCATCAAAATAAGGTCAAAACTGCCGACCTTGAAAAGGTCCAGCGCCTCACGACCATTGGCGGCCATCACGGGTGTCATGCCCATCGGCTCCAACATGAAGGTGATGACTTTTTGGTTGATTGGATTGTCTTCAGCCACAAGCACGCGTAGCCCCGTGGAACCAACAGAGGCCTCGTTTAAGAAAGCCGTGTCATCATTCATCAAGCCCATGGGTAAGCGCAGGCCTGTTTTAAGCGCCTCCGCATATTTGACCTGAATCCGCACTTCAAAACGGCTGCCTGAACCCAATTGCGAGGTGGCAGAGATGCTGCCATCCATCAATTCGCACAAGCTCTTACAAATGGAGAGGCCGAGGCCCGTCCCACCAAAGCGGCGGCTGATGCTGTTATCGGCTTGCTCAAAGCGGTTGAACAAATGCTGGCTCGCCTTTGGGTCAAAACCAATGCCCGTATCCGACACTTGAATGCGGAGCTCAACACTTTCGCCATCAATCTCGAGGGCGTCGACTTGAATATCGACTTGGCCTTTCTCGGTAAATTTGACAGCATTAGAGGTTAGGTTGGAGATGATTTGCCGAATACGCACGGCATCGCCCAGATAGCGGCCTTCAGCCTCGGGATGGATTTCCAGATTGAATGCAACGGCCTTCTCCTCCGCCCGTGTCCGGAACGTGTGGGCCGCGGTCTCAATGGTTTCGCGCAAGTCAAATGGCGCGAGGCAGAGCTCCAATTTATCGGCTTCGATCTTGGCGCTATCGAGCACATCAGAAACCAATCGCTCCAAGGTTTCCCCCGAAGTCCGCACCAGATTGACCATCTCTTGCTGGGAAGCGTTTAGCTTTGTCGTGTTCAAGACCTCTGACAGACCAACGATGCCGTTCAGTGGTGTGCGGATTTCGTGGCTCATGGTCGCTAGGAATTGCGACTTGGCATCACTTGCAAGGCTGACCTCTACAAGCGTTCTGGCAAGTTTGGTCTCGCGCTGCCAGCTTTGATAGGCGGCGCTCAAACTATAGGTCAGCAGGAATATCATCGCGATGCTGGCTTGGAAGATTGCGGCGTCGGGATAAGCACCACTGACGATCATGATCCCCGGTACAGAAATAATCCCCATCACAAGCGGCAAGGCCGCTGCTAAGAATCCAGGGAGGTAGGTGAGGCTGGTGGAAATCACATGGGTCAAGGCTCCGACCAAAATGGCCAGGCCAATGATTAGGGGCCCGATCTCGCCAGTCTTGACGAGCGCAAGTGCACCCAAGACCCATACGCATGAACCATACACCATATTGACGCAAAAGAGATTGCGGTTAAGAGCGCCCTTTTTCGGGTCTTTGCTCGATCTCGAGCCGATGAAAAGCTCTAGCCCTTTATTCAGGGCGAAGAATGCAAACCAGATAATAGCAGCCAGGCCATCAATGCCCCAAAGCAACAAACCGGTGAACCCGATTGCCGCCAAGGCACGGCTTGGAAGATCGTCCCGCAGCCGTTTGATAAGCTCTAAATAGGACTGGTGCACGTCGATACTCTCCCCAACTGGCAAGAGTTTAGACAATGGAGCTTTATTTTCGGTTAGCTTTGAGGCTGAATTTGCGGCTGGTTTCAGACAAAAACTGGAAAAACTGCAGTCCTATTTTGATCTTTAGTTGTCTTGCGCTTCCCGATTGCTTGGGGCGCGGTACGTGCAAGCCGATTACTCGGCCTGCCGCCAATCGGCCCAAATCTAGGCGCGGACCATGCTTCTGACAGGGGTCTTGCTCAGACAGGGCGCGCTGAGGGGTTTCGGTTTCAACGAGGAAGTCGGAAAAATCTTTGGCAAAACTGGCGGTAAAGCGGTGTGCGTCACCAACTTCGGACAGTGACCCCTCATCCATCACCACACCCGCACCGCGCGACCACGCCATTGCCGCGGCTTGTCGCCCGTCAGCTAGGTCTAGACGCGCTTCGATGCTGACGCCACCGCGGCCCACTGGCAAACGGACGGAGCCGCCCGGCAGGAACCAACTGACCGCGGCAGAGGCTGCCGATGCGGTGGCATTAGTCTCTTGAAGGCGCGTGATTACCGCTTGCACGCGCGCTGCTGTAGGATCGTCTGGGCTGACGATTTCGAAGCGGCGGGACAATTGAAAGCAGAGCTGCCGATCTAGCTCCCCCAGTACGAGGACGCGGGACTCAGGCGTGATCGTGTCTGGAATATCGCTGGCATCTTGCAGTTTTGCGGGCAAGAGGGTCACTTTTGTTACCGAGCCCAACGCCTCCAAGTCGCGCTGACGCTCAATCTGCGCCCGCACCGTTCCCGACACTTTCTCCATCCCAGCCTGATTGGACAAGAACCCTGTTTGGGTTGGCGGCTTGGTGGCACAAGCGGGCAGTGCGAGGAGGGCGAGGCAAAGCGCCGAAGGCACGAAAACGCGCTGGGAACGGGTCATTAGATAAGCCAAATCGAAACAAGTTTGCGCGGGGAATGGGACTAAGCCCAATAGGACATAGCACGTTTGGTCTACGCGCCCCTCAGCTCCTGCGCAAATTTGCCGCTTATCACGCCGACTTGATCAGGCTCATCCCTCTGTCTGGGTTGGCCGCTCGCGCAATGCCAGAAACAAGAAGATCAGGCCCAGCACCACCGTCAGCGGGCCAGCATAATGCTCCGGCGGATGATGACCTGTGTGTGAGCCCTTCAGAAACCAGCCGTCAATGGCCGCTAAAGCCCGCATGGTGATGACTGCCAAAAGCCCTAAAGGTACCAAAGTGCGATAGCGCAGCCCGATCACAAACAAGAGTAGCGCAAACGGAATCTGGATCGCACCAAACCACGCAAAGACCGCAATGATGGTCTCGCCGCGAACCGACAGGTCCACGCCACCAATCACCCCGGCCCCGCCATCTGGCAGGAAATAGTGGATGAGGCCCGGAATAAATTCTGTCACCGCCACAAACATCAAAAACCAAGCAGAAATCTTCGCACCGCGGTAATCGTCATTTGTACTGGGTGGAAATAGTGCCATTTTTGGCCTCCTTGAGCCATCACAGCTTAGTGAACGCTCCCAACCTGTCAACGCAGCTTGCCGCGTTCGCCACGGAACAGCCAACCCGCCCAAGCGTTGATGATCTGAGCGAGCCTGCTCATCAAGCAACTCAAGGAAATTCTGGTATGGACCATAGCAAACACATCCGCCTCACCGAAACCGAACTCAACGCCGCTACTCTTGATGATGCCACAGTCTATGGCGCTGACGACGCGAAGATTGGAAAAGTATCTCACGTTCATAGCATGGGTATGTCCGGCGACGTCATCGTCGATGTTGGTGGCTTCTTGGGCTTGGGCACAAAGCCCGTCTCATTGAACATCAATCAATTGGATTTCATGCGTGACGAGCATGGCCATGTTCATGCGACAACGACTTGGACAAAAGCGCAGGTTGAGGCGCTGCCGCAGCATATGCATTCTTAAGCTAACCAACTAAGGCGCTGCGCCGTAACTATCGAACGGCGTAGCGCGAGCCGTTAAACATGCCGCTGATACTGATTGGCGAGGGCGTCTGCGACCCGGCCGATAAGCTCAAGGGGAAGAGCCGCGCTGTGGGGAAAGCTCAAATTGCCCTTTGGCCCTCGATAAATGGCTAGTTCTTCGACCAGAGCGGCAGGTTCCTTGAGGGGCGGATAGATGCCGATGTGTTTCTTAAAGGCAGCAAAATAAAAGAAAACCTTGCCCAACCGAAATGCTGGCATCCCATAGCTCACGCAGCGCTCCGCGCCTGGCACCTGCTGCTCTACCAAGGCCTGAATGGCCTCCAGTCGCAGTCTTATTTCAGGCGTCGCCGTTACAAAGAAGCTCTCGTGATCCTTGGGGGCAGGGACGCTGGGCATTTGGATTCGGTCTTTCATGCTACCAAGACCAAAACAGCCACGAGATGGCTCTTTTGAACTTGTAATTTAGCTCATATGGTCTTATTGTGGATGTGTTTTGGAGCCCTTGAGATGTCCACACTGGTTAAAACACGCCAAACTGCTGATGTTCAAGCGGTTGCACTGAAGGCGTATGCACGCATTGCGCAAGCTTGGTCTCTAACATTGAGCGAAGCGGCCGCGTTGGCGGACATGTCAGAGTCGACGTGGAAGCGCGCCAAGTCTCCCACCTATGCGGGTGAATTGTCGCGAGATCAGATGCTCAGGCTCAGCGCCCTTGTGGGACTTTATAAGTCCCTAGAGATTTACTTTGACGAAGCGCTTTCTCGGGACTGGGTCAAACTCCCCAATCGAGGTCCAGAATTCGACGGTGTCCGCCCAATTGATTCCATGATTAGCGGTGGACTGCCAAAAATCCTTCGGGTCCGTGCCTATGTCGACGCCCTGAGGGGAGGGCTTTGAAGATAACTTCTGTCAACGACCGGGCTCTGGTTCGCCTGATTCCGGCGGCGCATCACAAACCGCCGATCCTGCGAGGCTTGGTCGACACGGATGAAGAAGCTGCAATTCTCGCCGAGCTTGAAGGGGAAACGAGCGCAAGATTGATTGCGGAGCGGGAGGGTAGTCCAGCGCTGGATCGTCGTGAATTGGCATTTGCCCGGCGCTCGCAGGATTTGAAGCTCTATGGTCAAAGCCATGTGAACGCGGCTTTCACCTATACACGTGCGGGCGGCAATCGATTTAACGGTGGCGAGCGGGGCGCTTGGTATTGCGCTTGGGATGCCCTGACCTCGGTCGCGGAGGTCGGCTTTCATCGCACGCGGGAGCTTGGATTTATCAACCGGTTCGAGCTTAAGGTGCAATATATCGAATTACTGGCGGACTTCATCGGCGATTTTCCAGATCTCAGCGCCGATACCACGAACCCTGCGCTGAATGCCGATCCAGACTTGGGATATCCAGCGGGCCAAGCTTTGGCAGCCGATCTTAGACGCGCTGGCCATCGTGGCCTTATTTATCCATCCGTTCGGCGCAAGAATGGGCGATGCTTCGTCGCCTTTGATCCTAGCGCTGTTCAAAATGTGAGGCCGGGCGCATCCTGGATGCTTGAATGGAACGGTGGCCCAGAGTTCAGTTTGATTGGCCTCTAAAAGCACGCATCCCTGAAATGAGTCGCACAAACTTGTGCGGGCCACCTAAGCCGCGACTTTGCACTTCCCATATTTTATAGGGTTTGGCGTATTTTCCCGACAAAAATCAGTTAAAGAGCGGAATTTCCCGTGGTGACAATGGTTTTGTTCGACCACGGCACTGGGCAAAAAAGCATGGGCAATCTCAAGTCTAGCTTGTAAAGACGTCCCATGCCCAAGACTAAACACGATAGGCCCAGTTATGAGGGCAGCGCGAGCTGGACTAAGTTCAAAGCGCTTATGGAGAACCGCTTTGGCCATGTCATTGAACTTGAGCCTGAAGAAAGCTGGTTTGAGTGGCGGGGGCACCAAATTCATCTGGATAGTTTGTCGCCAGAAGGCACCCCAAAAGGCACGCTCATTCTCGTGCATGGGGCGGGTGGGCATGGGCGGCTCCTGACCCCACTTGGCGCAGTTGCGGCAGAACATGGCTGGAGGGTGCTGGCCCCAGATTTGCCGGGCTATGGCCTGACGATTACGCGACCTAAGTGGCAAGCCGATTATCAAGAATGGCCTGAACTGGTAGCAGAGCTTGCAGCCAAAGAAGAAGGGCCCGTGGTGCTGCTGGGTATGTCAGTAGGCGGGATGACCGCGTTTCGGGCGGCCCAAATGCTGCCAAGTCTTGGCGGAGTCATCGCAACCAATCTGTTGGACATGAGTGATCCGGCCACCTTTAAAGCTGCGGCCCGTTGGCCTTGGCTGGGCGCATTGTCGCTTCAAGTGATGAAATTTGCCCCCTGGTTGATGGACGTTGTGCCAATGCCCTTGGCACTGGTCACCCCGCTCGATGCGATGACAAGCGATCCTGAGTTACGGACATGGTTCAAGCGCGATCCCCTCATCGGTGCGCGATGGGTGATGGGCCGGTTCTTCAGGAGCCTTCATCAATATGTTCCGCCCCGGTCTGATTTTGCGCTGCCGTGCCCACTCCTTCTCCTCCATCCCGGCGCTGACAAATGGACGCCAACGCGGGTCAGCCTGCGCGTCTTTGATCAAGTCTCATCGCCCAAGCATTTTCAGGAATTATCCAATGGCAGCCACATGCCAGCAGAAGCACCCGCTTGGCTTGAACTCCGCGACGGCATTTTGGCATTTCTTGCCAAAGTCGATGGCGAAGGGGGCAAGGGCGTTTAAGATAGTAGGCTGTTCGAAAGACGACGGCCCAAGTAAATTTCGCAGAAAATTTTAGTTCTGAATGGTCTGCATTGCGCCAATTGTTGTCGTTTAGGCGCAATCTTCGCGGTCCTCAAAGGAGCCATTGGCGGCACCAGTTTGACGTCGTTTTTATGGCCGGAAATGGTGGTTATCTGCCGTGCCGGTCGGTGGTCAGACCGCGAATATAGCTACCGTTAAATCGGATCGTTCCATCGCTCGCTGTCGCGAGGGGTGTCGGCGGGCTGCTCACTATAGCTTCCATCGGCACGGTAACCGAAGACGTTTTCCGGTCCATAGATGAACCACTGTTCCTCGGTAGGATCATCCCCCGTAGGCCATGTTTCTAGCTGCCCTCCGAGATCAAACGTGAACCTAGATTTACCTGCCTCCGGATCAAGCGAAACCTCCTTCAAGTTCTGCCCATCGAGCATTCCCATGGCGCGTGCGACGTCATCTCGGGCATCTTCGCTCCACGAGACTTGCTCGCCATGCGCGGTAATCCGCCACTCGCAGCAGTAAATCCAGACGTGCCAGCGACCTTGAACATATGCCTGCCTCCGCAACCCTTTGCTGCCGGATTGCCACTCTTTGACAACGAGTTCCGGTGCGCAAAACTCAAGGTTGAGAAAACCCCCATAGCCCTGCTTGGCACCCCAAACAGGCTGACCAAGAAATGGAGTTACAAAGTCACGTAGAGCAATTTGCAGGCCTTTTGGTGTATCCATTCGCTCGCTATCTCACTAGCCGCCCATGTCAGCAATTGGGCGAAAGCAGCTATTTGCGTTCCAGACTTCGAAACGGCAGCTTACCAACCGCGCCAAGCCCAAAGCCGCCCATCCGCAATCGGCCAGTCCAAGTCATTGAGCCCCCATTTCGGGTTGCGCCAACGCCGGAAGATTTGGCGTGAGTTGCAGGTTGCTCGAAGGTGACCATTGCAAAAATTTCGAAGATGCAAAAAGCGAATGGCAGGATATTGGAGGGGGGCGCGAGCCATTTAAGTCCGCGCATAATCCCTTTGCTGGCCCCTTACTTCGCCCAGTCCAAAAACAACCCGATCATTTCATTTAGCTTTCTAATCCCTCCGAATGCTTCGAAACGAGTGCCGTTCTTGTCCGTGAACAACCAATCAAGTTCACTTTGTTCAATTTGCTCTTTCTCAAACACGCACTATCACTGACTGGGTCGGATACGGACGAGACCTTTTGCGGTGCCAAAGAGGATGGATCGGTCGGCTGCTAGCGTAGACTGGTTGCCTTGGTCCAAATACCTTGGATCGTTGCCCATGGGAATATCGAGCTTGGTGGCACCCGTTGCCCAATCGAGGCCGTAATAGCGATACACACAATCGCGGCGACCTGACCCATAGACCAAAGCTGATCCAGCGCTCACTGTGGTAACACCATTCATGTTCACGGCACCCGTTTCCCACGCTAGCGAAAGCGTGCGACGGACTGGGTCCCAAACAGTTTTCTGAACACCGGGTACAGGGGTACACGGTGGCGAGAACCCGTTCCACTGTGCTGATGCCAATCCATCGCCCCATGCCGAGGGTGAATTTTCCATGGTGAACCCGGCACCGTCTGGGCTTGAGCGGGGCAAAGGCAGAATGCCTGCGACCTGCCGATCATATCCTGGAAGGCCCCGCCAGTCCGCAGGTGGTCTTCCCCGCCAGAAAGCAATCATGCGATTCTGAGGCGACCATCCATCAACGACGACAACCACGCCATCATTCGGGCTGCCCAGCAATGTTGGTGTTGTCCCCGATCCGGTGCAAAGCTTGCCACGTGCAACGGCAATGGCCTCACGCAAGCGGCCCGTTGTTCGTTGCGGACAGCCTGGCCCCCGAAAATCGATTGGCGCTTGCCACCGCAATACAAATCCAGTGCCGTTCCAATCAACTCGTGACATCATTTTCTGCGAGGCGAGGTAAATGCCGCCATCTTCATCAAGGGGGAAGCTGTTGTGGTAGGCCACATCCCCGCTATCAGGTGTTACGGGTAAAGTGGCTATTGAGCCTGACATTGGGTCAAGGGCACCAACTGTCCCTGATCGGGTCAAAAAGATGATTGTCCCATCAAAGGCAACGATGGTATCTGGATCGCGGCTTAAGAGTGCTCGGCGTTCGCGGATCGGACCTATTGTCGCCTTTAATATATCACTGAGACGGCGCTTCAGAAAACTGTCGCCAAGCCCTCCTCGGGCATAGTGGGCTTTGAGGTTCTCGACCTCTTCTTTATCGGTATCGAACGCATCAAGGTACGTGAATTCCACATTCCCATCGACTCTTCCCGGATCAGAAACGCGCAAATGATTTGGGTCAGTGTATATGCGCTGTACCGCTGTTTCGATCTCTTGGTCTGTGGAAGAGAGCAAGATTGCGGTGCCCTGAGATTTGCTCATCTTCGCCTTCCCATCTACTCCGGGGAGGCGCCCGACTGGCGAAATAAGCGCCGTTGCTTCAGGCAGCAAACGATGACCGATCAGGCGATTGAGGCGGCGGACCAATTCATTCGTTTTTTCGATCATGGGAATTTGATCCTCGCCAACAGGCACAACAGTCGCCTTAAATGCTGTTATGTCAGCCGCCTGTGCCGCGGGGTAGCAAAGGAACCCTGCAGGAATATCGCGCCCAAAACCACGTGCTGAAATCTCCTCTTTGATCGTAGGATTTCGTTCGAGGCGGGCGACAGAGACGAAGGTGAGATAAAGCATCGACAACTCTGCCAACGCAGGTAGGGCCGATTGCACGCAGATGGCGCTTAGTTCTGGATCAATCCCAACAGCGAGATAGTCCAGTGCGACTTCGATGACATTGCTTCGCACCTTATCTACGTCATGGGCGTTGTCGGTTAGCGCCTGAGCGTCGGCAAGCAACACATATTGTTGATGGGTATGTTGCAGCTCTATTCGACTTCGAAGCGAACCGACGTAGTGACCAATATGCAAAGGGCCTGTTGTACGATCGCCTGTTAAGATTATGGGACGACTTGATGATGACATTGGCAATTTTCCTTAAATTGCCGCCGCTAACGTGGGGATGGAAATTTGAATAACCTAGCCGCGAAAAGCAGCGGCTTGGGTCAAACATAAATGACTGGCCGCGTGTGTTACGCGGGCCACCAGCAAAGATTAAAGTCTGAATACTGCTGGGTCATACGAGAATCATACCGATCACGTTTCGCTTAGCATAAAGCGCCCAGCCAGACCCGTCCCAACACAGCACTTTCATCAAAGTCGCACGCTTACCCCGGAACACGAACAACGCCCCACATAATGGATCTTGGCCTAGCGCTTCCTGCACCACCATCGACAAGCCCGTCATCCCTTTGCGCATATCAACCGGCTTACATGCCAAGAACACACGCACACCTTGGGGCGGGCCGATCATCGACTATGTGCTTTCGATAGCGCCCGCAACACCTTGCCAAGTGCGCCCTCATCAACACCATTATTGACCAAGATACACACCCCGTCAGGCAGGGCAACAACCATCGCCGCGCAGTCTTCCGGCGAACCGCAGTCGCTTGGCTGGTAGTCTGCTAAAGATTGGGTAGCGGGTTGGGCTAACGGTTCTGCGGCAGAGTCTGAGGAAACTACCACGCTAGCCGGAGCGTCAACAACCGTGACAGGCGCGAACATACCCCCACCAAAATGTCCCGCTCTTGCTTGCTTACGCCACGTGTAAATCACGCTGCTTGCTAAACCATACCGATCCATAACTTCACGCACGCGCACGCTGGGCAAGAAACTCTCGCCCACAATCGCAATCTTCTGCTCGTCACTAAACCGGCGATGCCGCTCAGGCCCCACCAAAACAACTCCACCCATACAAGACCTCCTTACGACCGCTCGTAAGGTGCTCGCACTCAACCAATCCGTTTAAGACAACAAGGCGGCCAAGGCCGGTCGCTTACGACCTTACTTAACCTCTGTCCTTTGAGACATTCTGGAAATTTTATAGTTGTCACTTTTGACAATAGGTGCTTGGGACCTTGCCATTGTTGAATGAGCTAGCGGAGTGAAACCGCCACTAGCTATTTATAAGTGGCTCTTTAGTGCTGCCTTGAAGTGGGCAAAATCAAAAGACCTTCAGACCGATTTTCCATTCTCCACTGACTTTAAACAAAAGGAAGTATTCGGGCGCTTGAGTGTTCCCTAAAAACGTTGTGATGCGCACGACACTCTTTGAACCTGTAACATCGACCCATTCTATCTGCCGTCGAAATTCGAGTGATCGTGCGGGTGGAGTTCCTCTGAAGTTGCGAGCGGCGAACTCGTCAGCAGTCCAAGAAACAAACCCACTTGGAAGGTTTCCTTCAATTCTACCGCCAGGCAAGAATGTCGCACGCACAGCTTGGGCACTACCCGAATCGACAGCAGCAAAATAGCGCTCAACTGCTGCGCGTGCCGCAGCCGCTTCTGTCGTAACAACCGCTGTTGGCGGAATGGTGACCGCTGGCATAGTTGTTTGCGCGAGAGCCTGCATCGGGGAAGTCAATAGGGCTAACCCCAAGACAATCAGGCCTAGTTCGCGCTTAGGCATCATTCGGTTTGGCATTTGAAACTCCTTTGTCGATTGAGGCGTACAGGTCTGCTGAGCAATCGGTGAGTGAATTGCGGACAAGAAGACTACTTCGCTTACTTCGCGATAGTTTTTGATTGCTTGGTAATAAACGGAGCGCGTTCGAATAGGGTTTTGCTCTCAACAACCCGCCCAAGCTCCCTCATGGCCAATCCGTCTGGAAATACGTCCTTATGCGATGATCTAATTGGAGCCCAGCGTGCTTTAATCCCCTCGAAGCCTTGCTCGTCGTTGTAGGTAACGATGACGATGGCATTCCAATCACCACTATCGGTTCCTGTGTCGAGCCACTCATAGCTAACAAACAGGCCTTGTTCGACGGCGGCTGCATCCATCGCAAACCAGTTGGCGCGGATGTATCGTTCCAAATGGGCCAAGCGCGCTGGTTCTGACTTTAGGTACGTCAGGGTCACAACCCGCGACAAAGGCCTGGCCTGAGTTGGGGTTGCAGACTGGCCGACCATCTTGGTTGGGGCCGGTGATTGGGCGACAGCAGATGTCATGCTGATCGCAAGCAGTACGCCGGTGCTAATAATGGCTTGGACCGCCCGATAGCCTATCATGACTTTACTCCACCTTGCAAAATTATTGACCCGTTGTGCCTTGCTATAACCAATAGTTCTTATTCAGAATTGATCTATTACTACCTCTCATTTAGTGATAGAAACGAAATATGTTGATCAGATCGTTCGGATTTTTTGATGACAAATCGTTTCCCCAGTATCTCGCTTGACGCCCTTGTTGTTATTGACGCGGTTGCGCGACACACGTCCTTTAATCGTGCAGCCATCGAACTCAATAAAGTGCCGTCCGCTATTAGCTATACCGTCTTGCAACTCGAACAAAGACTTGGCTTGCTATTGTTCGATAGATCCAAGCGCAAAATTTGTTTGACGCCAGTTGGGGCTGAATTGTTGGAAGAAGGGCGGCTTTTGCTCCGAATGGCAAGTGATATGGAGCGGCGGCTCATTGGGCGTTCTAATGGCTGGGAAACCGAGTTGCGCATTGCTGTGGATACGATTTTTGGCGCGCAATTGCTATTTCCTCTGGTCGAAGCGTTCGACGCACTTGAATCAAGCACCCGGCTTAACTTGAGAGAAGAAGCACTTGGCGGCTGTTGGGATGCCCTAACGAATAACCGTGCCGACCTTGTCGTTACTGGGTTAGGCTCAATGGTGAATCCTTCTGGCGGCGGCTTTGACATTGATGTCATAGGAAATCTTAATTTCGACTTTGGGGTAACACCAAACCATCCACTGGTGATGCTGGCCAACCAGCAGGATGAGCCAATTACAGACGATCAACTGCGACCCTATCGCGCCGTGAGCGTTGCCGATAGCTCGTTGGCAAGATCAGCAGCCACATTTGGGCTGCTAACGGGACAAGACACACTGACGGTTGCATCTATGCGGGACAAGCTGGCCGCTCAGATCGCGGGCTTAGGTGTTGGATTTTTGCCAAGCTTTATTGCCGAACCCGAGTTTTCTGCGGGTCGGTTAGTGAAGTTGCATGTGCTTCAACCTCGCCCTGCAGCAACATTTGCGGTTGTACATCGGCGTGGCAATCTAGGCAATGCCGGGAAATGGTTTAGAACTCAGATGCTTGCAAACCCATCGCTGTTTCCAGGCTTGTATTCCTAGCGCGACTTGCAGGATTTAGTGTCGTGGCTTTGAGTTGATCAAGAACAAGGTAAGCAGATACAGATCGCACCTGTTTTCGGATTGGTCCGCTTTCAGGCATTGAAGAAGTGCGCACAATTGGCAGAACTTGGCGGATATTGTTGAAAAACTCGAAGTTTAGACGAGATTGGGTGCTTGGGCAGC
>VYMB01000168.1_pt1 | contig 29482 bp, 22 predicted proteins | sample 5115321 | NCBI WGS metagenome assembly VYMB01 (sample SAMN12291794, study PRJNA351875) | freshwater metagenome | isolation source: freshwater lake | place: USA: Michigan, Wintergreen Lake | collected 2011-08-02 | reverse complement strand
ATTCCCGCCAAAGAGTTTAGCATCATGATAATAGTAATGACAATTTTGATGTGACTATAATACCATATTTGTGTCGCTTTTTTGCCTTATGAAGCTATCGTTCAACACTTCTGAGCAACAATATATCTACATTTCAGCCACCGAACTATTTGGTTAGTACGCAATCTAAAAGCAAGCTGTAATTGGGTTATAATTTTTGGAGATGTCTATTGGGCATAAGCAAATAATCTTAATACCAAAGGAGGGATTGAGAAGTTAAAAAAATTAACCTTGCCCAAGTGTATCCTAACACGAGCAAAATCGGGTGACAACTGCAATGCTCGCTTTCCCCAGAAAAACGGAAAGGATGGGCAAGTAACCCATCCTTAACTTATCATCTACTAATAAATTATCGTTTCCAAGTGACCTTTGGTAGGATATGATTCATATCTACCCGATTTTTATACTTGGTGGCGAAGTTTAGGAGGGAATCGAGGAGAGAATCGGAGAGATAGTGAGGTTGTAGGCCTAGGTCGAGTAATTTCGTGTTTTTAGCCTTAAAATAATGTTCCTCTAACTCGATGCGCGGGTTGTCAAGATTGTTAATCTCCACATTTAACCCCAACGCGGAACCAGCTTTTTTCACCATCAGTGCCAAGTCACCGACGCTAAACAGTTCGGTAAATTGGTTAAAGACGCGGAATTCCCCCGATTGAGCGGGATTTGCGATCGCTAATTCCAAACAACGCACGGTATCGCGGATATCTAAAAATCCTCGCGTTTGACCACCTTTACCGTACACTGTCAGGGGATGACCGATCGCTGCTTGAATACAAAAACGGTTTAAAGCAGTGCCAAAAACCCCATCGTAATCGAGACGGTTAATTAACATCTCATCCATTCCCGTCTCTTCGGTGAGGACTCCATAAACCACCCCTTGATTGAGATCTGTAGCTTTTAAACCCCACATCCGACAGGCAAAATGGATATTATGGCTATCGTGGACTTTGCTGAGATGGTACATACTACCAGGCTGTTTGGGATAGGGTAAAGTATCCTTACGACCGTTATGTTCGATCGTGATGTAGCCTTCTTCAATATCTATATTCGGTGTGCCATACTCACCCATGGTTCCCAGTTTCACTAGGTGCGCTTCGGGAAATTCCTCTTTCATCGCGTAGAGGATGTTTAAATTGCCAACCACGTTGTTAACTTGGGTTAAAACTGCGTGTTCGCGATCGATCATGGAGAAGGGTGCAGATCTCTGTTCTCCGAAGTGAACAATCGCATCCGGTTGAAACTGTCGCAGGGATTGAATCAAAAAGTCGTAGTCATTAATATCCCCGACAAAAAGATCGATCGATTTTCCCGTTAGATCTTGCCAGCGTTGAATCCGATGAGATATGGGTGCGATCGGTGTTAAGGTGTCGCAGCCTAATTGTAAGTCCCAATAGCGACGAACTAAACTATCAAGTATGCCTACTTCGTAACCTCTATTTGATAGATGGAGTGCCGTTGCCCAACCACAATAGCCGTCTCCGCCAATAACCAAAACTCTCATACAATATCTGTAAAGTTTATATACTCGTCTTTGGTAACTCTAGCAGTTTTGTGTCACGCTTTACCAGCTTAATCCCCGTGAACATAGCGGGGTGTAGGGTGTGGGGTGTGGGGTGTGGGGAGAATCAATAAAGGTAGTCTATTGACAACTGATAACTGATTACCACTGTCCACTGAAAACTCAAATCTGCTCACTGATGACTGATAACTGATAACTGATAACTGATGAGGGTGTTCTGGAAAACTTGACAAGGGAACGGATTACAGGGAAACTCAGCTTGTAATCGGTGGGCTTTGCTGACGAGAAAACAAAAGCCAAAAATCTAGATAAAAAGCAGTTTTTTCGGTAAATCAGGGACTATCTGCTTTTTTAGTTTTTCTTTTCTACTTTTTACTTTATTACTTGATCTTATGCGTTGGCAAGCTCGGCAAAAATCTTCGTTTCCTTTGTTTCCCCTATACGGATTTTTGGCATTTATTGTCACTTGTCTGATTATTTGGGCAATTTCTCTCTATCCTCGTTCTAATGCTCTGGTGGGGGGTGATTCTCTCCCCGCACCTTTTAGGGAGTTTCAACCGGAATGCGCGGATTATGTCCTAGAAAATAGTTCTTTTAAGGATATATCGACAATTTTTGATTGTAAAACCTATAAAAACATCTCCGATCGAGTGATTCTCCCCCTATCTCTCCAAAAAAACGATATTAGTCTCGATAATTGGCCAAATAACTCGGCAACAGCGATCGAATTAGCACCCTGGCCGGAAATTCATCCCCGCGCTCAAGAGACAAAAGTGCCGATTTTAATGTATCACGACATTTTACCAAAAAAAGAGGTATTTTTTGACGTTACCCCCGCCGAATTAGAGGCACATTTTCAGTTTTTGCAGGAAATCGGGGCAACTCCTATCAGCATCGATTGGTTAATTTCCCATCTGCGGACAGGTATCCCCCTTCCCCCTAAACCGGTTTTATTGACTTTTGATGATGGTTATGGGGGACATTACCAGTATGTCTATCCTTTATTGAGAAAATATGGCTATCCTGCCGTTTTCTCGATTTATATCAATAAAATGACTCAAAAAACTGGTAGAACCAGTGTCACTTGGCAACAACTCCAGGAAATGGCCGCCGATCCTCTAGTACAAATTGTCTCCCATAGCGTCAGTCATCCCCGGGATTTAAGATTATTGTCCGATGCAGATTTGGAGCAAGAAGTCAAGCAATCGAAACAAATCTTAGAAAAAGAATTGGGCATTCCCATTAATTATTTCACCTATCCGGAAGGAAAGGCGGACGATCGAGTGAAGGAATTCGTCAAAAAAGCGGGTTATCGGGCAGCTTTATCGATGAATGACCTCGATGAGCATTTTGCTGGACAATCCCCCGATTTACTCACGATTGGACGCTTTGGACAATCACGCACGCGAGAAGTTGTACCGCAAGCTTGGGGGGGTGATCCCTTACCCCGTACCGATGGTGGTTTTAACTTTGCCACTGCCATCCAAAAACGGGAAGTGGAATTTCTAACTAATACACTTGTTCTGATTAGTGGCGGGATTCCCAAAACTATCCACGCTGATAGTCGCTATCAAGTGGAGGAAATTATCGCCGGCACAGAAGCGATCGCGGCTGTAGATGGCGGTTTTTTCTCTCTCAAGGAATTGGACTCAAATCAGATGATCGGGCCGGTTTTAAGCCAAAATGGCGGCTTTATCCCGGGATATGAGGGAGAAATCGGCAAGTTAGAGGGTCGTCCTTTAGTAATCATTACCGATCAATGGGTGCGTTATCTTCCCTTTGATCCTGCTCGTCATAATACCCTAGAAGGAATCGCAGCGGAGGCTAGAAATGATCTCAAGGTTACGGATGCTTTTGTCGCGGCCGCTTGGTTAGTCAAAGATGGACAACCACAATCGCGAGAATCCTTTGGTACACTTTACGGTTTTGATGCCCTGCGTCATCGGGCTTTTTGGGGGATTAATCAGGCAGGACAGCCAGTTATCGGGGTTTCCCGAGAGCCGATCGATTCGATGGCTTTGGGAGAATTATTAGTACAGGCAGGTTTTCGGGACGCAGTGATGTTAGATTCGGGAGCAAGTACCTCCCTCGCTTATCAAGGTCAATCGCAAGTGCATTATACTCCCCGTCCCGTTCCCCATGTTGTCGCTTTATTTCCCCCCACAGAAACCTATATTGTTCCCATTAATCATGTGGGGATTCCCTGCGTAATTTTCGCCGATTCCTGTCCTGCGGGGAGTTAGGGAACAAAAAGTTGCTAACCAGAAAACGGCTGAAGCTATGTATCTAAGAAGGCTCTAAGGGCAATTTTGTACTTGTTTTTCAGCCGTGGAGAAACCAGACCACCTTGCTGAATCTGTGCGAGAATTGTGGCTGAACAGGAGCCTTTTGGAATCGGACTACCCGCAGTGATTAAACTGGCTAATTCCGTGGCATCCATCTCCCGGGCAAATTGATAGGCAATCACGGATTCACAGACGATAAAATTCGGGACACCAAGGCCGGGCAAAAGCACACAAGTAGCTTCCGAACTGCTTCTTCGAGTTGTAACATTGACAAATAAATATCTATTTTCAGAAGTCTTTGCGATCGCAATATAGAGATGTTGCTTATTAGGGGGTGTATCGATTAAAAAGGCATCCCCCAGCTTGACTACCAGACTAGCCATGTAAAGCTCCATCTAAATAGGCTTCTCGCTGGGCTTCTTGGCTAATATCTTCGATTTCCTCCTCCGTTTTACCCATAGATCGCAAAACATCCTCTACTAAAATTGGAATAGCCGAACCATGGGGATCCTTCCATTCTGGTAGATCGTGAGTCCATTCGGCTACAAGAAAGGGATTGAGATGGCCAAAAGTCTTGTAAACCTGTTTAAGAATCATTTCTTCTTCTTCACAGAGTTCTTCATTGCCGGGATATTGCAGCAGGTAAACATAATTAGAATCCCGGGGAGAAATATATTTCGACCACAGGGGTAAAGCAGAGTCCACGGGCTGTCCTTTAATCAAATCATAAACACCACTGAGAACCGGTCCATAATCCATTGATACATATCTATCCCCAGTAATTGGTTGATCCATGGTTTTTAAAGCAAGACGGTCAGCTATATAGAGCATTTTCAGCAACCCTAAATACTTCATCGGTTGGCCGTGCAGCTTTAAGAGTATAGCAGCGGCTTCAACTGCTTTCTCTGGATGAAACCGAAATTTGATCGTCATAACTACTATAAATTCACTGCTTTTTTATGACACTTTTATTATAGTTATTATTCTACATCGGCCATATTTAAGATTTTGTCCCAGTGGTTGAGGCTTCTAGCCTGATTTCTGAAAGATGCTGCTATAGGTATGATCGAGTTAAACCTTAGCCCAAGATTCTACCATGGAGATCGAACGTCTTAACGCCCTTTCCGATAATTATATTTTCCTCCTCTACGATCGAGCGCAAAAAATTGCGGCCGTGGTGGATCCAGCCGAACCTGAACCCGTTTTCAGGCGATTAGAGGCTTTACAGGTGGATTTAGTCGCTATTTTCAATACCCATCACCACGGCGACCATGTGGGGGCTAATCAGGCTTTAATTAATCGTTATCCCCATCTTTGCGTTTATGGGGGAAAGGAGGATCGCGGTCGCATTCCGGGCCAGCAGTTGTTTTTAGAGGAGGGGGACCGGGTGGAATTTGCTGGTCGCAGGGCCGAGGTTTTCTTTGTCCCCGGCCACACTCGCGCTCATATTGCCTATTATTTTCCCCCGGTTAACCCCGGAGATTACGGCGAGTTATTCTGTGGTGATACCCTGTTTTCTGGGGGTTGTGGTCGTTTATTTGAGGGAACACCGGGGCAAATGGTGGCTTCTTTAACTAAATTGCGATCGCTGCCTGACCAGACTAGGGTTTGGTGCGCTCATGAATATACGTTAAATAATTTAAAGTTTGCCTTGACAGTTGACCCTAATAATGCTGCTCTGCAGCAGCGTTATCGGGAAGTGGAGAAAAATCGCGCTGAAGATCTTCCCACGATTCCGGCAATTTTGGGGACGGAAAAGCTGACTAATCCTTTTTTGCGTTGGGATAGTCCCGCTTTGGCAATGACTATGGATAGCATCGAACCAGTACAAGTGTTTGCACGGCTGCGGGGGAAAAAGGATAATTTTTAAGCAGTGGCTGAGTAGGTAGGTGTTAAAAACCGTCAAATCCCCCCTTATTAAGGGGGGTAGGGGGGATCTTCCCTTATTAAGGGGGGTAGGGGGGATCTCCCCTGATTAAGGGGGCAAGGGGTAGGGTTGATTCATGGTAGGGTTGATTCATGAATCAACCCTACTAGGGGGGATAAAAGGCAAAATCTATCTCTAAAAGCTCAATGGTTGCGGATCTAACTTCAAATCGGCAAGACTGACATCACCGCGACCATTTACCGCCACCTCTAGGGGCAAATTGCCGTGATAAGCTTGGATTAACAGGGTTTTTAAGTCCTCAATCAGGGGATAACGGGGATTGGCTCCGGTACACTGATCATCGAAAGCTTGTTCGGCTAAATGGTCTAATTTGGCCATAAATTCGGCTTCAGTTTCGGGAATTACCTCTTTAATACTGGCCGGAATACCGATTTCCCGTTTTAGACATTCGATCGCTAATACCAATCTTTCCACACTTTCGGTCTCGCTTTCTCCTCCCAATCCCAGGGAATGGGCGATCCTGGCATAGCGCCATTTCACGTTAGGATATTTGTACTGAGAGAAGGTGGCCTGTTTAAAGGGGGCATCGGTGGCATTATAGAGGATGACGTGGGAAATCATCAAAGCATTGGCCAGACCGTGGGGAATGTGGAAAATTGCCCCTAATTGGTGGGCCATGGAGTGACAGATGCCTAAAAAGCCATTAGCAAAGGCCATTCCTGCCATTGTCGCCGCATAATGGACTTTTTCCCGCGCTTTCGGGTCTTTAGCTCCGTTATGATAGGAACTGGGCAAGTATTTAAACAGCAGTCGGATGGCATCTTGAGCAAGAGCATTGGTATATTCTGAGGCTAAAACCGAGACGTAGGACTCAAGAGCGTGAGTTAAAGCGTCAATTCCACCGTAGGCTGTCAATTTTTTCGGCATATTCAGCACTAATTCCGGATCGACAATTGCCATGCTGGGAGTTAGGGCATAATCTGCCAGAGGATACTTAATATTATTACGGCGATCGGTAACAACAGCGAAGGGAGTCACTTCCGATCCTGTTCCCGAAGTGGTGGGAATACACACCATCAGAGCTTTTTCGCCTAAAGGGGGCAATTCATAGACTCGTTTGCGGATATCCATAAAACGCATGGCCAAGCTCTCGAATTCTATCTCTGGATGCTCGTAGAGTAGCCACATGATTTTAGCGGCATCCATGGGGGAACCACCACCGATAGCGATAATTACATCGGGATTGAAGGTATTAATGACATTTAAACCCCGTTCGACGGTTTCTAGGGAAGGATCGGGTTCCACATCATAAAAGATATTAACCGTGATGCCGATTTCTTCTAAAACTTCCTCTAAAGCTGCGGTAACTCCTAGGTCGAAAAGAGGTTTATCGGTGACAATAAAGGCCCGTTTTTTGCCGGCTAATTCCCGAATAGCGACGGGTAATGACCCGTATTTAAAATATACTTTTGGTGGTACTCGGAACCAAAGCATATTTTCCCGGCGCTCGGCTACGGTTTTAATATTTAATAGGTGGGTAGGTTCGACGTTTTCGCTGATGGAATTACCGCCCCAAGTGCCACAACCGAGGGTTAAACTAGGATCGAGACGGAAGTTATAGATATCACCGATCGCACCTTGGGAGGAAGGGGTATTAATTAATACCCGGGCCGTTTCTACGTCGTCTTGAAAGCGCTTAATATGTTCCCGATTTGAGGGTGCGGTATAAAGCACGGCCGTATGACCTCGACCCGCAAATAAGACCAGTTTTTCGGCTTTTTTTACCCCATCTTCAAAGTCTTTCGCTCGGTACATGGCTAAAATTGGCGAGAGTTTTTCGTAGGAAAATGGTTCCTCTACGCCAATATTTTCCACTTCTCCGATTAGTAACCTAGTATCTTCTGGAACATAAATTCCAGCTATGGCGGCTAATTTTTCCACTGGTTGCCCGACGATATCGGGGTTAATATGACCATCTTTTAGGAGAATCTGGGCGACTTTTTCCCTTTCTTCGGGGGAAAGAAGATAGGCCCCGCGATCAATAAATTCCTGTCGAACTTCTTCATAGATGCTATCGACAACGATTACCGATTGTTCGGAGGCGCAAATCATGCCGTTATCGAAGGTTTTACTGAGAATAATCGAGGAAACGGCCATTTTTATGTGAGCGGTTTCGTCAATTAAAGCGGGAGTATTGCCAGCACCGACTCCTAGGGAAGGTCTTCCCGAAGAATAGGCCGCTTTTACCATACCGGGACCGCCAGTAGCGAGGATTAAATTAATGCAGGGGTGTTGCATTAATGCTTGGGAAAGTTCCACCGATGGCTGATCAATCCAACCAATAATACCGGCCGGTGCGCCCGCTTTCACGGCCGCTTCCAAGACAATTTTGGCGGCTGCGATCGTGCAGTCTTTGGCTCGCGGATGGGGGGAAAAAATGATGCCGTTGCGGGTTTTCAGGGCAATTAGGGCTTTAAAAATGGCTGTGGAGGTGGGATTTGTGGTGGGTACGATCCCCGCTAAAATGCCCACGGGTTCGGCGATTTTTTGCAATCCAAAGGATTTATCTTCTTCGATAATGCCGCAGGTTTTGCTGTGTTTATATTTGTTGTAGATGATTTCTGAGGCAAAATGGTTTTTAATCACTTTATCCTCTATTACTCCCATCTCTGTCTCTTCTACGGCCATTTTAGCCAGGGGAATGCGAGCGTTGTTGGCTGCTAATGCCGCTTTTTTGAAGATAAGATCTACTTGTTCTTGGCTATAGTTGGCAAATTGTTGTTGAGCTTTTTTTACCTGTTGTATCAGTTCTTCTAGCTCTTGTCTATTGGTAACTGTCATAACAATTTTGTGGAAAAAATTAGGCATTTTATTCTATTATAGCGTTTTTCGCCAAGGGACTCGCCTAATCTTGGGATTTTCTCTATAGTTTTCTAAGGATTGGTATTATAGAATACTTAGGGTTGGATGACTCGTTCTTGGGTTAGCCAAGCTGCATATCTTAAAGCTTGTTGGATGTCTTCTGGTTCGAGATAGGGATAGTCTTCAATTATCTCAGCTGTTGATAAGTCATTGGCGATGAGGTTAATGATCACTGATACGGGTATCCGCATTCCCCGAATACAAGCTTGATCTGCCATAATTTTAGGGTCAAAGGTAATGCGATCTAATCCTGCTATTGTTTTCATTTTGTTTTCCCTAATACACTACTCTATTTTAATGGCTTTATATTCCGGATCAATCATTTTTACTTCATTATAGGTGAGTTGATAGAGTTTATAAACTAAGTGATCAATCGCTTTTTTTATAAGTTGATCATGGTTCAAGTAAATTGACTGGATAAGCTTTAACGGCTCCATCTACTGTTGCGATCGCCATATCGTTTTGTAAGGCTTGACAAATCAGCATTCTGTCAAAAGGATCACGATGTAAAGATGGAAGATTAGCTAGTTGACTTACACTAGCTTGATCGAGGTCAAGATTCAGAATTTGATGCCGATCACAGTGTCTCGGGAAATAGGTTGCAGGTGATTCTGGTAATGGTAATTTACCTAACTGATATTTAACAATTGCTTCCCAAGTTGACACAACACTTAGATAAATTTCGTTATCTAGGTCTTGAATCATTGCTTGCATATCTGTGGGAAGTCGTTGATCTCCACTGATAAACCATAAAAAAATATGTGTGTCTAGTAAAATTTTCATTTTCCTTCAAAGGCATTTAAAATTTCTTCCTGGAGTGGTGCATCAAAGTCTTCGGGAACAACAAATTCTCCCGCACACAAACCAAATGGACGTAGTTTTTTAGTTTTTGGTGTTTCAGAATTTATTTGATCGATGAAGCTTAAAAAATCTGGAATATTCGATTCTTGAGTTTTTTCAAGAGATTCTTGTTGGGAAATTTCAGCAGTGCGAGCTTTGATGAATAACAGGAAGTTTAAAACTTCGTGAACTAAAAAATCTGGGGATTGATCGATTTCTTTAATTAGTTTTTCTCTCTCTGACATGGGTTGGCTCCTATTGTATTTTTTGCTGCCATTTTTTTATATCACAGGCTTGATTTTATCCAAATATCAATATCTTTATTATAGCATGGATGTCCATAAACTGCAACAGCATAACCAACGATAACCAGATATTTAACTTGATTGTCGTTTAATAATTGTATAAACTCTTTGAAATCTTGGTTGGGCATTATATTTGTATTGGTGATATTCTTGGCGGATTTGTTCTAGTGCTTCTAGTCTTTTTTGGGGTGTTTGTTTTTGCCAATAGTGAAAGTCGCTAGTTTGTTGTTTTAGAGAAATTTTATTAACAGTTTTTTCCATGTTTTGAGCCTATTAATTCAACATTTATAATATGGTGATGCAGATTCCCCTTCCCTGAATAAATAAAAACCACACTAGATACAGAGTTTTTTATTCTTGTTTTCATTTTGTTTTCCCTACTACTCTATTTTAATTGCTTCATATTCTTCCTCTGTTAGTGGAAAGTCTGGATCAATTATTTTTACTTCATTATATCTTAGTTGATAAAGTTTGTATACTATTTTATCAATCTCTTTTTCTAATTCGCTTGTATCCGCTTTAGGATCGCTTTTTTTGTAATCAAGACATTTTTTGACCAATTTTTCTAAAGATTCTTTTTGATATTCTGTTAGATTAGGAATGGGAATTTGCTTCATATAGTCCGTAAAAGCTCTTAGATATCCGCCACGGACTTTATTAGAAATATAAGAATAAAACCATTCTATAACTGATGAGTTAAGTAATCCACATAACCATAGTTCATTGACAGGTATAAAATAAACAGTATTAGCTGTATAAAATTTACTGAATTCAAAAACACAACTTTGAGATTCATATATATCTGGATAAATAATTTTAGGATTCTCGAATTCTTGCCAATATTTACAGGAACGCAATTCCCAAAAAAAGCGACCTTGATCATCTCTTTTGATTAGTTTATCTCGAAAGTTTTGGAATCTGGCATAAATTGCGGGATAGGTTTGAGAAAAGATTGCTTCTGCTTCTATTTTACCTTTATCTGACCAAGGATGAGTTTTATTTTCCGATGACTCAATTTTAATTAAATACTGTTCAGCAAAATCTACATACCATCTTTTTACATCTCGTCCCCTTAGAAAAGGTTTAATAACTTCCTCGGAGGAGGGATGTTCACTAATTAATCTATCGCGGGTAATTTTATCAATCACAAAAGCTTCATTTAAACCTGTTTTTATGCCAATGTATATTTTTCCCGTAATTTCTTCTAGTGGTTTCCCCTTATTTTGCAATTTAGCCAATAAATCTAAAGTTTGTGAAGATTCTAATTTCCAACCATCAGCAGATAAATTAGCTTGAGTGATAGTAATATAATCCTGTTCTAGAATTGTGGCAAACTGGGTGATATTTTGATCTCTGTGTTTATCCCAAGCTAAAGCTTTAAACTGATTGCCATCACATTTATCTTTACTTAAAGCGATAATACTGGGATAAGCGGTAGCTTCTTCAAAGACAGGAAAATCTCCAAAGTCAACTAAATTAAAAATTGTCGTCGAATCCCTTAAGAGTTGCCGTAATTTTTCCCCATATCCCGCACGAAAATACTTATTTGAGGAAATATAAGTTAAATAACCTTTAGTTTTGAGTATCTGTAAACCCCTTTCATAAAAATAGACGAATAAATCAGCGACTCCTGTATAGGATTGATAACTTTTCTGCAAGATAGATTTAATACTTTTAATTTCCTCCTGTCGGATATAAGGAGGATTGCCAATCACCACATCAAAACCGAGAAAATTCCCCTTATCATCTAGAACTTCGGGGAACTCAAAGCGCCATTCAAAAGCATGATGATAAATCTTACCACTCTCAATCTCCGCGATTTCCAGACGTAATTTATCAATCTCATTCCTTAACTGACTAATCTTCCTTTCCCGCGCTTTCTTTTCCTTGGGTGACTCCTCAAATAACAAAATTTGATTCTCTAGACTATATAAATCCGTTTCCAAACCGCGCAAGCGCTTTTTCTGGGGATTATCTCCCTGCAAAGTCTGACGGAAACTCCCCTTAATCTCCTCTATCAATCTCTCCATCTCGCGCTTTTGCGACTTATCTTCCGCATTGCGATAAACCCTCACCGCATCCTTATAACTCTCGATACTTAAACGACTTTTGCGGGAAAAGACTTGTAAATCATTGGATAACCCAAAGCGACTAATCAGAGAATTACCCACCTTGATATTAATATCGATATTCGGTAGCGTCTCTAACTCATTATCTGCTTTGTAGTAAGCATTCTTGAGTAACTCAATCCATAAACGCAACCGACAGATTTTCACCGAGTTGGGATTTATATCGACTCCAAAGAGACACCCTTCAATCAGACGCTGTTTTTCCTGAAATAAAGTCTCCTGTACGCGCTGACTTTCTCGGTTGCGGGGATTATATTCAAATATATTCCCGTCATCATCGGTGACGATTAACTCATCGTTCACCACCTCAACCCGATAATCCCTGAGAGTTTTACCCTCTTTATCCACTAAAATCTGTAACTCACTCTTAATCGCGATTATAGCGTTTCTCGCATCTTTGAGGTACAGTTTAACCTTTACTGATTAAGCTTTTCAGGATTGAAAATGTACCTCTTGTGAACAGGAAACGCTATATCTCGTTCAAAGCAGAGACAAGAAAATGTCCCGAACCCACCGCAGGATCACAAATTTTGAGACTATTGATAATAGCATTGGCTGCGGTTTTATCTTTGATGCGGTTATATACATCCTCGATTGTCTGACAATCCCATCCCTGACTCTGGTTAAATTTCTCTATCACTGCGCGTCGAATCGTTTCCCGACACATATACATAGTGATGAAACCGGGGGTGAAAAAGGAACCATCCTTATATCCGTTGATTTTCTCAAAGATTAATCCCAACACTGACGCATTGATAAGAGTCTTGTTATCTTCCTGTATCGCTTCCCCACCTTCGCTGCTAAAATCGTAGGCGCTGAGAAACTCGAATAGGTATGCTAAAGCGTTGATTTCTCCTGTTCGCTTTTTCCCCTGACTATCCTTTAAGACTGTTCCCGCAAAAATCTCTATATTCTCCGAACGCAGGTTACTGATAACTATGGTTGATTGTTCTAATTCCGTCGGTTCAAATAGAGAACTGTTGAGATAGGGAACCTGAGTATAGATATTCTGGATGTCTTTGCTTCTTTCTGACTGTTTTTTTGCTAAGACGCTGAAAAATAACCGATTTAAGTCGTCATAGTCGGCAATTTTGCCTAAATTGAGAAACCCTAACGATTTATCCCCCCGATGATACCGAATTATCTGCGCTTCCAATAGTTTGAGGAAGAGGATTCTATTTATCCAGGTTATCCCCAACTCTAAACCGATATTAAATAGTCTCTCCTCCTCCGTCTCCCCAAATTCTTCGGGATTGGGTAAACGAGAGATTTTATCTAAACTGTCCACTTGACTGATAGCGTTCTCTAGCAGCGAACCGGGTTGACGCGCTGCCGGTTGCAGACGTTGGATGAGTTTTTTTCCTCCCTCTTTTATCTCTGTCAATCCGATGATATGCAGCAGTTCACTATAAAAGTTTTTGTCGAGACTGTTGCTATCGTTCGCAAAGGGGAGTTTTAAGAGGTGTTCGGGAGAAAAGATTTTATAGAGACTGATGAGGTTATGTTCGTCCTCCCGGATGGTTTGGATGTATTCCCGCAAGTCAAAATGGGTATATGTCAGGGAATCGAGTATGGAGTTCAGGAAGGGTTCTCCTATCTGTTTGTAGAAGAAGTCGGTGGTTTTTCCCGTTAGTCTCCCCGTCTCAAAGTCATTAAACTGTCTGACAAGTTCCTGATTTTGTGCGAATAGTCTCTCGAAGATATTCCCATCGAAGATAAACCACTCATATATATTGGTAGCAATCAGGTGTTTTATCTCTAGGTTTTTCTCGGTTATCCTTTCCCGTAGGAAGTAGAGGAGTAATTCCTGTAATGCTTTACAGTTGAGTTTGTCTCTCCGCAGCATCTCGCTTTTATTGCTGGGTTTCTTGACTTCCAGTATTACCCCCACGGAATCCCGCGACTCTTTCCCATTATGGATGACTAAATCATTCCTTCCCTTGGTGTTGATGAAATGTTGGGGACTATAGTAGCTGTGTTTGAGAAAGTCCGCAAGCAGGTTTTTATGGAACTCCTCCGATTCTGTCTCGTTGATACTTCCCAAGAGTTGTCCTAAATGGGTTTGAAACTTCTCCACCTGACTACGACTCGGTTTGACTCTCAGAAATGCTTTGTTTAATGCTTGTCGGGGAGAGAAATTTTCCGTCTTCATACCTTTATCCTCTTCCTACCCAACCCGGTTTTGGATTCTATTTTTTTCTCTCTTATCTTTGCTCAAAAACCCTATATATATGGGCGCACGGATTCCCATTATATAAAAAGTCTAAAGCAAGTCTCGCCATTTGTCAAGGGTTTTTAGAAAAAAAATCGAGCCGATTTTATAATCACCGTAACAACAATTCAGATCGTAGGGATAATTCCGTAAGGATAATTCCGTAAGGATAATTCCGTAAGCCGTAGGGATAATTCCGTAGGGATAATTCCGTAGGGATAATTCCGTAGGGATAATTCCGTAGGGATAATTCCGTAGGGATAATTCCGTAGGGATAATTCCGTAGGGATAATTCCATGGGGATAATTCATGAATTATCCCTACTCAGGAATGCTTTGTTTAATGCTTGTCGGGGAGAGAAATTTTCCGTCTTCATACTTTTATCCCTATTCCTACCCATCCCGATTTTTGAGGCTATTTTTTTCTCTCTTATCTTTGCTCAAAAACCCTATATATATGTGCGCACGGATTCCCATTATACATAAAGTATAAAGCAAGTCTTGCCATTTGTCAAGGGTTTTGAGAAAATCTCCTTTCTCCCTTCTCCCCACGCGAGCATTTTTGGGGATTAATCCGGTTCCTCTAGCCATTTTTGCCAGAGATCTGGACGACGTTCCTTAGTGCGATCGAGTTGTTGTTGATAGCGCCAATCAGCGATATCCTGATGATTACCCGATCGCAAAACCGGCGGCACTTGCCAACCGCGAAAGACCGGCGGCCGGGTATATTGGGGATAATCCAATAAACCTGCCTCAAAACTCTCCAATTTCAACGATTCCGCCTTACCTACCGTCCCGGGTAACAACCGCGTCACCCCGTTAATAATCGCTAAAGCAGGAATTTCCCCACAAGTTAGGACAAAATCCCCTAAAGATACCTCTCTAGTCACCAAATGCTCACAAACCCGCTCATCTACTCCTTCATAATGCCCACAGATGAGAATTAACTGCTGATAACTACTGGACCAAGTTTTCAGCAAAGCTTGATTGAGAGGTTCCCCCTGGGGAGTCATCAGCAGGATCTCCCGGGGTGGTAAAATTGCTAAAGACTCGATCGCCTCAAAAATTGGCTCTGGTTTTAATAACATTCCCACACCACCACCGTAGGGTTCATCATCGACGCGACGGTGTTTATCGTGGGCAAAATCCCGGAGATTGACCAAATTTACCCTAGCGATGTCGCGTTCGAGAGCTTTTGCCAACAACCCTGACTGCAGCGGTGAGGTAAAAAAATCGGGAAAGAGAGTAATGATGTCAAACTGCACGGGAAAAATTAAGGCCTAGACTGGGATAGTGTTTAATGTATCATTTTGTCACGGCTCGATCGGTTAGAATCTTGCTAACTAATTTTGCGCTAGTCTATCTCAATAACATGATAGACTATGCTGTACTGTCTAGGGGTTTTTCTGGCTCTAGCTTGAGTGATCGAAGTCTAGCCTAGACTAAAAGTTAACTAACAGTCCGTCATTGCCAGTGGCTCGAAGAAAATTGCTAAAATCGCCTCTACTATTGCTTGATGTCCCGAAAAATATTCCTAAACCGCATTTTTTTTCGTCAACCGTTCAGGGAAAATAAGATCAAGATATTTGTCCATCTTCCCGAAAAACCTTCCATCCCTAAAAATGTCTATTCGTTCAGTGACATGATCATCGAGCTAGAAACCCAACACCACCAAAATCCTACCCCCATATCTCTCAAAACGGCGATTTTAGTCATTGGAGGTGCCGAGGATAAAGTCCACGGTAAAGAGATACTGCATACCTTTTGGAATCGCGCCGGGGGTAGCGAAGCAGTGATCGCTATTGTTCCCTCCGCTTCCAGAGAACCGGTTTTAATCGGCGATCGCTATCAGAAAATTTTCGAGGAAATGGGGGCAAAATACGTCAAAGTTATCGATATTCGCGATCGTGTACAGGGAGAAGACCCGCAATTCCAGGCCTACATCGAAGAGTGTACAGGTGTATTTATGACTGGAGGCGACCAGCTGCGTTTATGCGGTTTGCTCTCCGATACCCCCCTGATGGAGAGAATCAGACAAAGAGTGCAACAGGGAGAACTAACCCTGGCTGGAACTAGCGCCGGGGCCGCCGTTATGGGTCATCACATGATTGCTGGGGGCAGCAGCGGGGAAGCACCCAATCGGGCCCTAGTGGATATGGCCATGGGATTAGGTCTCATTCCTGAAGTCATTGTCGATCAACACTTCCACAATCGCAACCGCATGGCTCGGTTAATGAGCGCTATCTCCGGTTATCCCGAACGTTTAGGAATTGGCATCGATGAGGATACCTGCGCTATGTTTGAACGGGATGGCACGATGACAGTAATCGGCTGCGGTACAGTGACGGTAATTGATGCTAGGGAAATGTCCCACACCAACCACCATCACGTCACCGCTAACGAACCCCTGAGTCTGCATAATCTGCGGGTACATATTCTTGCCTACGGTGATGGCTATCATCTCAAAAAACAGCAAGTGATCCCTAAATTGGGGTAAAAAAAACTCCTGAAAAACTGTTCACGATGAACAGTTTACCAATCTCGGAAAACCAGACAATAAACAACGGCTTCTTTGTGCTTCTCAACAGCGAACACCAGCTACATCATGAAAATTCTCAGAACCCAAACCCTGCGCGGTCCCAACTACTGGAGTATTCGTCGCGACAAGCTCATTGTTATGCGTCTGGATCTCGAAGATCTCGCAGAGAAGCCCTCGAATGAAATCCCAGGCTTTTACGAGGGATTAATCGACGTTCTCCCCAGTTTAGTCGAACATTACTGCTCCCCCGGTTATCGCGGCGGTTTCTTTGAACGAGTCCGCACTGGTACTTATATGGGCCATATTATCGAACATATCGCCCTAGAATTGCAGGAACTGGCAGGAACTCCCGTCGGGTTTGGTCGCACTAGAAGCACCTCCACCCCCGGAGTCTATAACGTGGTATTTGAGTACGTTGAGGAGCAAGCGGGACGTTATGCGGGTCGGGCCGCCGTGCGTTTGTGTCAATCCCTTGTCGATACGGGAACCTATCCTAAGGAAGAATTGGCCCAGGATTTGGCCGATTTACGCGATTTATGCAATAATGCCGCCCTTGGTCCGAGTACCGAAACCATCGTCAAAGAAGCACAAGCTAGAAATATCCCCTGGTTACTCCTGAGCGCTCGTGCCATGGTGCAATTGGGCTATGGAGTTCACCAAAAGCGCATTCAAGCCACTTTAAGCAGTTTTTCGGGGATTTTAGCCGTTGAGTTGGCCTGTGACAAGGAAGGCACAAAAACTATCCTCAAGGATGGTGGGATTCCAGTCCCCCGGGGTACGGTGATTCAATACTTGGATGAATTGCCAGCGGCAATCGAGGAAGTGGGAGGATTTCCCATCGTGATTAAACCCCTCGATGGCAACCACGGCCGCGGCATCAGCATCGATGTTAAAAATCAACAGGAAGCAGAGGAAGCCTATGATCTAGCCAGTGCCGCCTCGAAAACCCGCAGCGTGATCGTAGAAAGGTACTATAAAGGCAGTGATCACCGAATTTTAGTCATAAACGGCAAAGTCGCCGCCGTGGCCGAACGGATTCCCGCTCACGTCGTCGGTGATGGGCGCTCAACTATAGAAGAATTAATCGACATTACTAATCAAGATCCCAACCGGGGTGACGGTCACGCCAACGTTTTAACTAAAATAACTATTGACAAAACCGCCCTTAATGTGCTAGGGAAACAGGGCTATGAATTAACCAGCATTTTAGCCCACGGAGAGATCGCCTATCTGCGGGCCACCGCTAATTTAAGCACCGGCGGCATCGCAGTGGATCGTACCGACGAAATTCACCCCGAAAACGTCTGGATCGCCCAAAGAGTGGCAAAATTAATCGGTTTGGACATTGCCGGTATCGATGTGGTGACAGAGGATATCCGCAAACCCCTGAAAGAAGTGGACGGGGTAATCGTAGAAGTCAACGCCGCCCCCGGTTTTCGGATGCACGTCGCCCCTAGTCGCGGTTTACCTCGCAATATCGCCGCCCCAGTTATCGATATGTTATTCCCCCCCGGGACTCCCAGTCGCGTGCCAATTCTGGCAATTACGGGAACTAACGGCAAAACCACCACTAGCCGCTTAATTTCTCATATTTGCTGGCAAACGGGGAAAGTAGTCGGATTTACCACAACGGACGGCGTATATATCGATGATTATCTGGTAGAAAAGGGCGATAACACCGGTCCCTACAGCGCCAGTATGATTTTGAAGGATCCCACAGTAGAGATTGCTGTGTTAGAAACGGCCCGGGGTGGTATCCTGCGATCGGGTTTAGCCTTTAATCAGTGCGATGTGGGGGTGGTGTTAAATGTGGCCGCCGACCATTTGGGTATCGGTGATATCGACACCATCGAACAGATGGCGAAGGTAAAAAGCGTTGTGGCCGAGGTGGTTAGCGCCGAGGGTTACGCGGTTTTAAATGCCGATGACCCTTTGACCGTTGGTATGGCCGAAAAAGTGAAGGGAAGAGTCGCTTATTTTTCCATGAGTCCCGATAACCCGATTATTCACGACCATATCCGTCGCGGTGGCATGGCCGCCATCTATGAGAATGGCTATCTGTCGATTCTAGAGGGAGAATGGACGCTGAGAATCGAGGAAGCAGTCAATATTCCCGTGACTATGCAGGGAATGGCTCCTTTTATGATTGCTAACGCCCTGGCCGCCTGTCTAGCGACTTTTGTACAGGGTATCGATATCGAGTTGATTCGCCAAGGGGTGCGGACTTTTAAACCTTCCGTGGCCCAGACCCCCGGCAGGATGAACCTGTTTGACTTGGGACACCATCACGCTTTAATCGATTATGCCCATAATCCCGCCGGATACGAAGCCGTCGGCGGTTTTGTCGGCAATTGGTCCGGGGAAAAAGTCGGCGTGGTTGGGGGGCCAGGCGATCGACGCGATGATGATTTAATTTTATTAGGGAAATTATCGGCGCTTATGTTCGATCGAATTATTGTTAAGGAAGATAACGATACCCGCGGTCGCCGCCGGGGGGAAGTGGCCGATTTAATTCTCAGGGGAATTAGCCAAGAAAATGCCAGTTTGCGTCCGGAAGTTATTCTCGATGAAACGGCGGCTTTAGAGAAGGCTTTAAGCACGGTTTCCGAGGGGGGTTTAGTGGTAATTTTCCCGGAAAGTGTCACCCAGGCGATCGATTCGATCGAGAAACATCGACCCCTGACCGATAATCAGGGTTAGAAGTTGGGAAAAATAGCTAGAAAATAAAGTAGTGCCAATTGTTACTGAGTACGATGGTTTAATCAAAATCAGCCGAAATCCCTATTATGAGACTCGGCTTGGTTCCGCTTATTTGGGTAATAGCCTGACACTGATGGGGGAGTTGCCGGATGAGAGTGTCGATTTGATTTGTACTTCCCCACCTTTTGCCTTAGTAAGAAAAAAAGAGTATGGCAATGTGGACGCTGATGATTACGTTGAATGGTTTAAAATATTTGCCGGTGAATTTTATCGTATTCTCAAGCCCAAAGGCTCCCTAGTTATAGATATTGGTGGTAGTTGGCTTAAAGGTTTTCCCGTGCGTTCTCTGTATCATTTCGAGTTAGTTATAGAACTTTGTAAACCGAGATTAGAAGGTGGACTAGGTTTTTTTCTCGCCCAAGAACTTTTTTGGTATAATCCAGCCAAACTTCCTACCCCCGCAGAATGGGTGACAGTCAGGAGGGAACGAGTTAAGGATGCTGTCAATACCGTTTGGTGGTTATCGAAGGAGCCGCACCCGAAAGCAAATAACAAGAGAGTTTTACGGCCTTATAGCGAGGCAATGAAAAACCTGATTAAAAATGGCTATGAGGCAAAACTGCGTCCGTCAGGACATGATATTTCTACTAAATTTCAGAATGACCGAGGAGGAGCTATTCCCCCAAATATTATTACTGATTCTATTCAGGAAAGAGGCGCCTCTATAGGTAGTCCAGTCCTAGGAGAGTTCAACTGGATTTTAGAGAATGATTTAGGGCAGCCAGTAAATGTTATATCTGCTTCTAACACGGCATCTAATGATTACTATCAAAGAAGATGTAAGGAAGAAGGGGTGAAACCCCATCCTGCTAGATTTCCGCAAGCTTTACCCGAATTTGTTATTAGTCTCTGTACTGAGCCTGGTGATTTAGTTCTCGATCCTTTTGCTGGTTCAAACATGACAGGACGAGTAGCTGAAACCCTTGAGCGTCGTTGGTTAGCGTTTGAATTAAATGAAGATTATATGATAGCGTCGCAGTTTCGATTTGAACAAGATGCTCCTTTAGTCGTAGCTCCTATAAAGGATAGAAAAACTCTGAAAGCACGAGCCTTAGAACTGGCTAAGGATTGTTCTGACAAAAGCTTGACCATGGCTACTCAAAAACCTTTTGTTCAGTTAGATTTGTTTCCTGCCAGCGATAATAGTATGACAGACAAAAAAATCATCAGATTTAGCTACGGCGACCAGTTTTCTCCTAAGCAATTTCAAGTATCTGAATTAGTACAACTTTGTTCTGATTGTCTTCCCGATCGTCGGGTGCTTCAGGATGAGATTGCTAAACGTTATTATGCAGGTCATTCCAGCCAAAATGCTCTCCAGAAAGGAGAGAATCGTGACAAACTTGCCATGAATACATTTCTTTCCCTTCGTGCTTATAAGTTGGTGGAATCAATTGATGGTGATGATTGGCAGTATCGACTCACGGATATCGCTAATGAAATATTAGACAATCAACAAGATAGTGAGACAGTTTTCACAATTTTTGCTCGCCATATTCTTGTTAACCTAACTGGAATGTCCCTAATAAAAGCCATAGAAGCGATTAATAGCAGGGGAGATAAACCCCAGCTAGAAATCATCGCTTACGAACTTCAAGAAATGGGGTATTCACTCTCGACCAATTGTACTTATGTTAGTACCATGAGACAATGGTTACAAGAAGCTAAAGTCCTAGAGAAAAGTTATGAGATTAACTGGGATCGAGTCTATGATCTATTGGAACTGGATCGAGACTATATTGACGAGCTTTATACTCTTAGTTCCGAACAAAAATATTTTTTACTGGCTATGCTTCAGATGGCGATTACTGAGCTAACCGAGTGGAATAAAATTACCAGATACGCCACCAGTGTTTATAAAATCCGATTCCCCTCGAAATCTTTTGTTCAGGATATTATTCAACCTTTAGTAAAAGTCGGCTTAATTGCAACTGAGAAAACAACCGGTGGACGAGGAGCGAAACCTAATCTTGTCAAGCTTACTGAGAAATCACAGCTAGAACTGTTATCTAGATTATTACAATCTATATCCGATATTACAGAAATCTCCCAAACGGAGCTAAATCGAAGTTTTGAAGATGTTGTTAATGACCTAGATAATCCCGATAAACATATTAAAGGTAAAGCTCTTGAACTGCTGGCGATTTGGATGATTCGTCTCACCAGTCTTAGATTCACAAAATGGCGTAAAAGAGACTATGAAACTGGACAGGGTGAAGTAGATGTTCTGGCAGCATCAGACCGCTTTGTTTATCATCGTTGGCAAATTCAGTGTAAAAATACAAAGCGAGTAGATGTAGAAGTATTAGCTAAAGAAGTTGGTATGACCTTCGTAACGGGGTCTGACGTAGTTATGATTGTGACTACTGGTGAATTTACTAGAGACGCTTTTCAGTATGCTTATCGAATGATGGAAGTATCGAGATACTATATGGTGTTGATACAAAAAGAAGACATTGATGCAATTAAACAAGATAGAACCAATATTATTAAAATTCTTGATCGTCGTGCAAGGCGCGTGTTCGCCAAGAAAGAGTTGGGCTTAACTGATGATACAATTGACGAGATAGAAATTGAAGATAATTCACTGGCAGAGTCATTGGAAGTCTCCGGGGAGGAATAAAATTTCAGAAAATATCAAGTAGATTGCCCTGGGCAATCCCTTGTTTTTAGGCGATCAAGGGAAAATAAACCGGTAAAATCTGAATAGAACTCGTCGCTTTGGCGATCGCTAATACCGCATCTAGAGCAGTTATCTTAATGGTGAGGTACGAAGTTTTCGATTTGGGGAGTCGGTCGTCAGTATTCTCCGAGTCAGTATTCAGGAGATTATGTTTATTTATTCTCCCCACTCCCAACTCCGGCGCTCCCCGCTCTCCTATACCTTTTAAACAGGATTTCGACTCCTCGAATTTCACAGGCCTATCGGGTATTTGCGATCGCATCTAGAGCCAGATTCAGTTTCAGCACGTTAACCCCCGGTTCGCCGAAGATGCCGAGAAAGCGATCGTCGGTGTTTTTGATAATCAGGATCTCCACTTGATTCGTCGGTAATCCCCGCACCCGCGCCACCCGCTCGATCTGCGCTCTGGCGGCCTCTGGGGTGATATGGGGATCGAGACTCGATCCAGAGGTATATACCAGATCTGCGGTGGGTTTAATTCCCGCTTTCTCTAATCGGGGAATCTCCCCCTCTATAGCTTTTTTCGTGTCGGGATCGGGTTTTGCTTTAATGCGATCAATCAACACGGGGTTACTGGGAGCTAGGTTACTCGCTCCCGAAATTCCGGTTTGCAGGACTTTGTTAGGATCGTTTTTCGGATCGGCCGTACTGTAGGCGGTGGTACTTGGACGACTATTGAAATAGCGATCGCTGGTGAAAGGTTGCCCAATTAGAGCCGAACCCACCACTTGACCTTGATTATTGGTGATCAAACTCCCGTTCGCTTGCCAGGGAAAAAGAATTTGACCGATGGCGATCATCGAGAAAGGATAGATCAGCGCAGTGATCACCCAGAGAACTAGGGTAGAACGGATGGCTCTACCGGCCTCGCGTGCAAAACTCATAATTAGGGTTTACTGAAAAAGTTTGTTGGTGGGGTTAGGAGTCAGGAGCCAGTAGTCAGTAGTCAGGAGAATTAGGAATAAACCACAATCAATTAAAGAGTCTATTTAGAGATTTTCTGCTTTATGCCAGAAATCTCTTAAAACCTCTCTGGTACAAAGATGACCAAGAACAGATAGATAAATAAAGCAAAGGCGACTAATCCTAAAAGGGTTAACGCGGAAGCTTGCCACCTATCGATAGTGCTTCCCGTAGAAGCTTGAACGATGGAGGAGAAAAGAATTGTTAGACAGAAATTTAAGATAATGTACCAGAAAAATCGGTATTTTCTAGGGGCTGCTTTCATAAGAATTAGAGTTTTTTGGAGATTTGTTTTTGCCAGTAAATCAAGAAAATAGCTGTAGTTGTCGATAGGTTGTCTTGTTCCCCTTTTTCAATTCATAGTTAAGAATACATTGGCCCACATATCTGGCCAAATTAATAGGAACAGCATTACCAATCATTTGTTCTAGATTAGATTTTGTTCCTGTAAAAATAAAGTCTTTAGGAAAAGTTTGGATATAGCTTCGCTCGATCGTTGTTAACGGTCTTAATTTTTCCTTGAGATGACAAGCATCACCGGGATGTTGTCGATAGGTTTTGGGAACTGGTCGATTTACTCCTCGAATAGTAGGGCTAGGTTCATAAATACTGAATATCGCCCTTCTTTGATAGCTTCTAGGATGTCTATAATAGTATTCTATGTCTAATTCTTTGCCCATATAGTCAAATACAGTCAGAGGTTGAATTGATAGATTTTCATTGATTTCATCGATTAAAAAATCATCTTCTTCGTTCATTTTACCGATCAGAAAATATCTTTTTCTAGTTTGAGGAACTCCGCAGTAACAAGAATTAATAACTTTTCCAGTTAAACCATAACCATGGCTTTTAAAAATTTGTTTTGCTTGAGTGAGTATTTTACTTTTCTCAATTCTATCCACATTTTCCATAACAAACCATTGGGGACTTACTCTAGTTACAATTTCAGCGAATGTGAGCGTTAGATTCGCTCGTCCTAAACCCTCGTTTCTCTTACCGGCACTGGAAAAGTCTTGACAAGGAGGGCTGCCGACAATAATCTCAGGATTATATTGAGCCAATATTTCTTGATTAGATTCTCTAGACAAATCGACATTAAATATCGGATGACTAAAGTTATTTCTATAGACATCTATAGCAGGTATCCAATTATCAAATGCAGCCACAATAGTAAACCCCGCTTTCTGGAAACCTAAAGATAAACCACCACAACCAGCGAATAAATCGATTGTGATCATTTGGCTCCCTCCTCTAAATTGACTCTCGAAAGCGTAAAATAAATTATCGGAATCGGGAGCTAAACCGTATAACTCTTGTGTACTTAACTCCGCAGGTTTAATTTTTAAATTTTCATCGAGTTTCAGATATACATTTTTCAGTCCTTTCCAATCCAAGTAAGCGCACAAAGAAGCTGGAAATGAGGAATTAAATTGATTTTTACCCCAGGTTTCTTTTTGGTTAAAATCCCGATTCGAGTGCTTCAATCCGAATAAACTAGGCTTAAATATTGCAGATGTTCCCATTACCTCAACCCGATCGCTGAAATTATCTCATCAATAATCTTAATAGCAATAAACGGCGCAATCATGCCTCCCACGCCGTAGATAAGGATATTGCGCCGCAATAGTTGGTCAGCGGTGAGGGGGCGAAATTGAACGCCTTGAAGTGCTAGGGGAATCAAAACAGGGATAATCAGGGCATTGTAGATCAGGGCCGAGACGATCGCCGATTGAGCGCTTTTCAAACCCATGATATTTAAAGCACCGATCCCAGCAGCGGCGAAAATCGTCGGGATAATAGCGAAATACTTAGCAATATCGTTGGCTACCGAAAACGTGGTCAGGGCGCCGCGGGTAATTAATAACTGTTTGCCGATGGTGACTAAATCGATCAGCTTGGTCGGGTCAGAATCCAGATCCACCATATTAGCCGCCTCCTTCGCCGCTTGGGTTCCAGAGTTCATCGCCACACCGACATTAGCCTGGGCCAGTGCCGGTGCGTCGTTAGTGCCGTCCCCCGTCATGGCAACTAACTTGCCCTTGGCTTGCTCGCGACGGATCACCTCGATCTTATCTTCCGGGGTAGCCTCGGCGATAAAATCATCCACCCCCGCCTCCGCCGCGATCACCGAGGCCGTGATCTGGTTGTCGCCGGTGAGCATGATCGTTCTCACACCCATACGCCGTAATTGGTCGAAACGCTCTTTTAATCCCGGTTTCACTATATCTTTGAGATAGATCACCCCGTAGATATCGTTACCCCGACAGACGGCCAGGGGAGTTCCCCCCAAACGGGAAACCCTTTCCTGGGCCTGATCGAGGGTATCGGGAACGGAACCACCGCGGGAACGGACGAAACCTTTAATCGCGTCTACGGCTCCCTTACGGTATTCCTCGCCGTCCATATCGGTGCCACTCATGCGGGTACGGGCGGAAAACTCGATCCCTTCGGCGGTTTTACCGTCGATATCCACGCTTACGCCCAAATTCCGGGCTAAAGCAACGATCGAGCGTCCTTCCGGGGTTTCGTCGAAAAGGCTCGCCGCCAGACAGACGCGGGCCAGTTCCTCCACAGTGTGACCGTTCACGGGGATAAATTCGTCAGCCAGTCGGTTTCCGAGGGTAATCGTTCCCGTTTTGTCGAGAAGGAGGGTATTGACGTCGCCGCAGGCTTCCACGGCGCGCCCAGAGGTGGCGATGACGTTAAACTGAGCCACACGATCCATGCCAGCGATACCGATCGCGCTCAATAAACCACCGATCGTCGTGGGAATGAGAGCGACGAGGAGGGAGATCAAGATGGCGATACTGGAACCGGATCGAAAGGTATTCGCAACCGCAGGACTGAGGCTCGTTTCCAGAAAACCAGCGATATAGTTCCCGATCGGCGGAATCGTGGCGACGACAATTAAAAAGACTTGGGTTAAGACGGCTAGAAGTACCGTCAGCGCGATCTCGTTGGGGGTTTTCGTGCGCTCGGCCCCTTCCACAAGGGAGATCATGCGATCAATAAAACCCTGCCCCGGCTCTTGGGTGATCCGTACCGTCAACTCGTCCGAGAGAAGACGCGTTCCACCGGTAACGGAACTGGCGATGTCGGTGCCGGGTTGTTTGAGGACCGGGGCCGATTCTCCGGTGATCGCCGATTCATCCACGGAACCGATTCCCTCGATCACTTCCCCGTCGGCGGGAATCACGTCCCCGGCCACCAGTTTTACCCGATCGCCCCGACCCAAGGCCGTGGAACTGACCGACTCGATCGAGCCGTCGGCAAGGATTTTCCGGGCCATCGTGTCGCTGCGGGTGGAGCGCAGGGCATCGGCCTGGGCTTTTCCCCGTCCCTCGGCAATCGCCTCGGCGAAGTTGGCAAACAGCACCGTCAAGAAGAGGATCAGGGTGATGATGCCGTTAAGTAGCCGTTGTTGTCCGCTGTCTGCGGCGATTGTGCCGAATAGATGCGGGTCGATCGTGACCAAGGCCGTGACGATCGTTCCCAACCAGACGACGAACATGACTGGGTTACGCACGGCGATGCGCGGGTCGAGTTTGAGGAAGGACTGCTGGATCGCGCGTTGATAGAGACCTGTCCGGTTTACCTTGGGGGTGTGGCGGCGGTCGTCCCGGCGACCTCTCGGCACTCGCAAAGGGCGAGAGGATTTAGAATTTCCTTTGTTCATTCTCATAAATTATCTAAACTCCTAGCCGATCATCCGGGTGATTTGAAAGGCTTCCGCAATCGGTCCGAGGGCTAATATCGGCAAGAAAGTCAGCGCACCGAGAATTAAAATCACCCCCGCCGTCACGCTGGTAAAGAGTCCGGTATCGGTGCGGAGGGTTCCAGATGTGGGGGGAACTGGTTGTTTGCGGGACATACCATCGGCTAACAAGAGCAGGGCAGCGATCGGGATATACCGTCCGGCGAGTAAACTGAAGGAGGCGCTCAGATTCCACCAGAGAGCGGTAATCGTCGGTTTCGCCCCAGCCGCGATCGCGATCGGCCCGGGTTGGGAATCCCCCAGTCCCTCGAATCCCGAGCCGTTATTGGCGGCGGCGGAAGCGTACTCGTAGATAACTTGAGATAATCCGTGAAAGCCGGGGTTACTGATGCCCTGAAAGTCGGGAAAGGCAAGGGCGATCGCTCCGGGGATGAGGATGGCGATCGGGTGAACCAGCAGAATTAAAAAACTCGCTAACACCACTTCCCGTTTCTCGATTTTGCGCCCGAGGAATTCGGGGGTTCGCCCCACCATTAGCCCTGTGACGAATACCGCCAGGATCAGATAGGCAAACAAGTAGGCGGTGCCGGTTCCCTGGCCGCCGAAGACGATTTGCAGGAACAGATTCGAGAGGGTGGCGAAGCCGCCGTTCGGCATCAAGGAATCGTGCATGGCGATCACCGCACCGCACATGGTGGCCGTGGTAGTTACCGCGTACAGGGCCGATTGCGCCCAACCGAAGCGTACTTCTTTGCCCTCGAAGTTAACCGCTCGCTCCAACCCTAGCAGGGAGTTAACCGCCTGGTTGCCGTTATATTCCCCGATCGCTGTGATGATCGTAAAGCCGATGAAGATACCGAGGGGAATTAGATAGATTAACCGCGCTTGCTTGAGATTATCGGCGAAAACCCCGTAGGTATAGATCAGGGAGGTGGGAATCGAGAGAATCGCTACCAACTGCACCAGATTGACGAATCCGTTCGGGTTTTCCAAGGGGTGGGCCGAGTTGCTGGCGAAGAAACCGCCGCCGTTTTCTCCTAATTCCTTAATGATCTCGAAGTGGGCCACTGGACCGCGGGCGATCGCCTGACTGAGGTTGGGGTTTTCTAGCGTCGGCAAGATCGCTGGGCCCGCGAGGGTTTCCGGGACTCCGGCGATGATCAGGGCAATTGCCCCCACGATCGAGATCGGTAAGAGGATACGGGTGATCGCTCGGATCAGATCGACGTAGAAATTGCCCAACGGTCGCCCCGTCAGTCCCCGAATGAAGGCGATCCCCACCGCTAGACCGGTTCCGGCCGAGGTGAACATCTGGTAGCCAAGACCCCAGATCTGACTCCCGTAGCTGAGGGTGGTTTCTCCGGAATAATGCTGTTGGTCGGTGTTGGTGATAAAGGAGATGGCAGTATGTAGCGTGGTGTCCCAAGTGGGGGCGGGGATTCCGGTCGGGTTGAGGGGAAGGACTCCTTGGCCGGCAATCAGGGAAAAAACCAGAATTGCTATTACCGCGTTACTGTAGAGAACGGCGCGGACGTACTGCCAGCCGGTCATATTCTCTTTCCCTTTCACCCCGACGAAGGTGTAAAGAAGACTCTCGGTTTGATCGCACAGTGGGTCGAGTAGGGTTCTCCGTTCCATGAACACCCTAGCCATATACCGCCCGAAAAAGGGGGTAATTGCCACTATTATCAGGATCGTGAGCGCGATTTGAATCCATCCTTGCAACATGGTTCGATCAACTCCGAAAAAAGGTAAGTCGAGGATCGAGCGACGGATTCGACAAGCTCACCGTCCACGATCGACCGGGAAACTCAGGGGGTCGCTGTCTCGAAACCGCTTGAGAAAACCGAGTTTGTCTAATCATTAGCGATCGTTAACCAGTGGATGATCGAGGGATTATTATCGCCTCTGCTGGAACGATTATAGCGATTTCTTGCGCCTTGACAAACTATATTTTTTCCGTTTGTTATCCTATCAGCTTTTACGCACTTATGCAGCAATACCGACAATCAGCAATTATCGGTGACTGTTAAGATTTTACGTCACAAGTCGCTGAACAAACAGGAATAATTATGCAAACGCCATCGCAGAAAACGGGTTTCTTCGAGAAACCCGTTTTCTGCAAACGCCATCGCAATTTATACAAGACATTCGCTCAATTCGCTCAATTATTAAGTAGCTGGTTATAATTAAATTAAAAATGGATTTTAGGTTCGATCCCCCCTGCCCCCCTTGATAAGGGGGGTGTCTGATAATTTTTAACGCCTACCTACTTAACAATCTGTTGCCAAAACCGACTTTTCAGAATATAATATAGAAGAGTAGTCATTCATCGCTCAGATTAGTTAAGATGATATTACATGACTAATAATATTGACCATGATCGCTTATTTAAGGAGTTAATTTCCACCTTTTTTGTCGAATTTATTGAGTTATTTTTTCCTCAATTGATGGATTATTTAGATAGGGACTCGATTACTTTTTTAGACAAAGAAGTATTTACCGATGTCACGGAAGGAGAAAGATATGAAAGCGACTTGGTCGCACAGGTTAGGTTTCGAGGAAAAGAATAGATCTCTTGCAAAAGTAATCAAGATATATCCTTTTGTCGGTAACGAAGTTCGTAATTGTAGATACCAGCAATCAAATTCAATCTCAGACCAAATCGCCGTCTGCGATTTCTG